>Ga0307425_1001228_pt1 | contig 15600 bp, 17 predicted proteins | sample SalMarWE160330MG_FD_202152 | JGI IMG/M metagenome (GOLD analysis project Ga0307425, IMG submission 202152) | Salt marsh sediment microbial communities from the Plum Island Ecosystem LTER, Massachusetts, United States - WE1603-30 | ecosystem: Environmental > Aquatic > Marine > Intertidal zone >... | reverse complement strand
TTAGGATAAGTTTATTAGGAAGACATCAAGTTAAGGTGCCTTTCAGTGATAAAAGTTGAGGGATCGCGTTCATACAAGGCGATTGCATTCATCAAGAGTAAAAGCAATCGAAGAAACCCCCGTCTAAAAACGAACAACTATTTTAAACTACGCATGACCCTCAAGAAAACGGTTTTTCCAAAAACGTCTATTTTTTCGTTTGGAAACCCAACTCGCTATTTCTTCAATAAAAAATTAGGTGATGAAAAATGGAAAAGGTAAAGTTTGCCATACCAGCAGGCTCCCTAGCCAAAGCAACCTTCGAAATCTTGAACCGTTCAGGGTACAAAGTCTCAGGTCAAGAACGCACCTACCGACCCACCATAAACGACCCCCGCATAGAATTGAAAATTCTCAGACCCCAAGAAATCCCCGTTTTCGTCGGCGAAGGCCTACAAGACGTAGGCATCACGGGTCAAGACTGGATCAAGGAAACAGGTCCTGACGTTGAAGTCCTCCAGAACCTAGAATACGGAAAAATACGGTTGGTAATAGCCATACCCAAAAGCTTGAGCACAAACTCCATCTCCGAACTCATGGAAGACGTATGGAACAAAGGAAAGAACTTCCGGATCTCCACCGAATACTTGAACATCGCAGCCGAATACATCAAAAGCTGTCCTGCGTATCGAAAACACTTCGGCGATTCAGAGCCCTTAATAGTGACGCCGTGGTGGAGAAAAGGCGAAAACCCACGCGCCAAAATTTTCCTGTCTTTCGGCGCGACTGAAGCTAAGCCGCCAGAAAACTCTGACTGCATCATGGATGTAACGGAGACGGGCTCCACTTTAGACGCGAACAACTTGAAGATAATCGAGGACGTAATGCGGTCTTCAGCGGTGCTTATCGCAAACAAAGATACCCTACAGGACCCGCAGAGGAAAGAAAAAATCTACGACATCCTGACCTTGCTGAAGGGCGTGGTGGACGGCTCCAAGAGAATCCACATTTTCGTAAACGTGAAGAAAGCAAACCTGCAAAAACTGCTTGCGGACCTCCCAGCTCTGAGGAATCCGACGGTGGCGCCGTTGGCGGATGAAAAATGGTGCTCAGTCAACACTATAGTCGAGAGAGACTGTCTCATAACCCTCTTGCCCAAAATCCGCAAGCTCGCCCAAGGCATAGTTGTGTACGAACCTCGACAGGTGCTGGCTTTAGACGAGATAACCAGGAGAGAAAGCAAATGTCCAAGCAAACCTGGGTGAGAGTCTGGAAATCCTCAGCATTGCCGCCAGACTGGTTCAAGAGACAGCCACCCGACAATAAAGCAAATGAGCAAAGCGAAAACAGCACCAAAGCCATCATAGACAAAGTAGTGAAGAACGGCGATTCTGCGCTGGTTGAGCTTACTGAGAAATTTGATAAAGCTCGCATAGACCCCAAAAACCTACGAGTCACAGAGGAAGAAATTGAAGAAGCCTATGACTCAGTCACCAAGGAACAGGTTTCCGCCTTAAAATTCATGAAAGACAAAGTAGCTGCCTTTGAAAAACTCGTCTTAGAACGAGTGGAATTTACAACCACCAACGATGGCGTTACGATTCGAAGCGCACTGCGCCCAATAGAGAGCGTCGGCTGCTATGTTCCAGGTGGACAGGCGGCTTATCCGAGCACCTCGGTCATGACCGCAGTTCCGGCTAAAGTGGCAGGAGTTGCCAGAGTTGTGGTGTGTTCGCCGCCCAACTCTGGGGGCAAAGTTAACCCGTTGGTTCTGGTTGCCGCTGATGTTTGCGGGGTAGACGAAGTCTATAAGGTTGGAGGCGCCCAAGCCATCACCGCGTTGGCTTACGGCACAGAAACAATTCAGCCTGTGAAGAAAATCGTCGGTCCAGGAAGCAAGTACGTGACGATGGCAAAGATACTCGTTTCAAAGGACGTTGCCATCGACATGCCTGCGGGTCCCAGCGAAGTCCTCGTTCTGGCAGACGAAACTGCTAATGCGCAGCTAATCGCTTTGGACATGATTTCTCAGGCTGAGCACGGGGCGGACAGCGTCGCTGGGCTGATTACCACTTCGGAGAAGCTCGCGGAAGAGGTGCAGGGTTGGCTGGCGAAAACGGCTACTTCAGCGGAGCGTGGAGAAATTGTTAGGAAGGCTCTGGAGGAGTACGGGTTCATAATCACATGCAACGACATGGACAAAGCGGTTGAGTTGGCGAATGTTTTTGCTCCCGAGCACATTGAAATCGTGACGCGGAACCCTGACAGAATAGCGGAGAAAATCACGTCCGCTGGGCTAATCCTTGTCGGCTCGTACAGTCCCGTTGCCCTGAGCGATTATGCCAGTGGAACGAATCATGTCTTACCCACAGGCGGCTTTGGACATGCGTTTTCGGGCTTATCCGCTCTTGACTTCACGAGAAGAGTTAGCATCGTTAAGAGTTCAAAGGAAGGCTTGCAGACTGTGCAGGAACGCGTGAAGATTATGACTCAGGTAGAAAATCTGCCGAATCACTACAAAGCCGTTGAGGCGAGGTTTGAAAAATGAAAAATGAATGCAAGAAGTGGCTGGAAGAGAAGCTTGCGAAGATTGAGGCCCTTGAAAGCTATGCCCCTGAAAAAACCATCGAAAACGCGGCGAAGCAGTATGGGCTTTCGCCCTCTGACATCGTGAAGCTGAACTTCAACGAAAACCTGTACATGCCGCGGGAGAAGCTTGTTGCGCTCCTGAAGGAGGTGGCAGACGAATGCGACGTAAGGCTCTATCCGCAGGAAGAAGAAGAGAAACTGCGCGAAGCTATAACCGAGTACCTCACGCTACCGCATGCTTGCGTTGCCGTGGGGAACTCCAGCGACGAAGTGATGGACAGAATCACGCGGCTGTTCTTGGAGAGAGGCGACAAAGCGGTCACGTTTGCGCCCACGTTCAGCGTCTTCGGGTACTGCGTGAAATATCAGGGCGCCGAGTACGTTGCGGTTCCGCTTCTTAAGGGCTTCAAGCTTGATGTACAAGCGATGCGCGAGGCGTTTACGCCCCAAGCGAAGCTGCTGTACCTGTGTTCACCGAACAACCCGACGGGTAACCAGTTTGGGCAGGACGCGGTTGAGGCTTTGATTGAAGAGTTTCCAGGGATAGTGATGGTTGACGAGGCGTACGGGGAGTACGCAGAATACTCCGTGGTTCCCCTGATAAGCAAGTACCAGAATCTGGTGGTGCTGCGGACGTTTTCGAAGGCGTTCGGTTTGGCTGGGCTTAGGCTTGGCTACGCGGTGGCTAACCCGTTGCTGGCGAGGGCGGTTAACAAGATACCTGCGCCTTACGCGATTAACACTGTCACGTTGACCATGGGTAGGAAGCTTTTGGAAAACGTCGGCGTAATGAGGGAGGCGGTTGCCGCGTTAAAGGCCGAACGGGGAAAACTGATAAACGCACTCAACGAGATAAAAGGGGTAGAAGCGTTCGATTCATGGGCAAACTTCGTCCTCTTCAACACCAGCAAGCCGTACGAGGACGTTTACGTGAACATGCTGAAGCGAGGCTTAATCATCAAGAAGCTTGGAAACCTCTTGGAGTACGAGAACTGCCTCAGAACCACGGTCGGCTTGCCCGAGATGAACGCAAAACTCCTGAACGCGCTACGCGAGTATTTGGGTGAATAAGCATGAGAAAGAATGAAGTGTACAGGAAAACGAAGGAAACAGAAGTCAGCGTTAAAGTGAACCTTGACGGAGAAGGAAAAGCCGCCGCCGACACGGGCGTGCCCTTCCTTGACCACATGGTTACTTCGCTGGCTACACACAGCATGATTGACATAACCGCCAAAGTCACGGGCGACCTGAGGCATCACTCGGTTGAAGATCTCGCCATAGGCTTAGGCGAAGCACTGAGCAAAGCGTTAGGCACTAGAGAAGGCATAGCCCGCTTCGGATACGCCGCGGCGCCCATGGACTGCTCCCTTGCGTTTGCAGCCGTAGACCTCGTCAAACGCCCCTACTTCAAAATCGACCTGAAACTGCGCGGCAAAAAAATCGAAGACATGCCCACCGAAGACATAAACCACTTCTTCGAGTCGCTGACAACTTCGCTGTGCGCCAACGTCCACGTGTTCGTCCAGTATGGCAGCAACGATCACCACAAGGCGGAAGCAGCCGTTAAAGCCCTAGCGGTTTCGCTGAGGCAAGCGGTAGCTATAGACCCGAAGCGGAAAGGCGTGCCAAGTTCTAAAGGAGTAATCTGATGCCTGAAGCAGTGATATTCGACTATGGGGTAGGCAACCTTCTCAGCCTGAAAACCGCCTTGGAAAAAGTCGGATTAGACGCGAAAATCACCGTGTCACCAAGGCAATTAAGCAGCGCCGACGCCATCGCGTTGCCTGGTGTGGGTAACTTTTCTGCCGCTGCCACCAAACTCGAAGCCGTGAAACAAACGCTCTTGGACGCGGTGGAAAGCGGCACGCCGCTAATCGGGATTTGCCTAGGATTGCAGCTGTTCTTTCCAGAAAGCGAAGAAGGCCCAGGGGAGGGCTTGGGGCTTTTCGAGGGCAAAAACGTATGGTTGAAAGGCGCGGTGAAGGTGCCGCACATGGGATGGAACACGCTTCGAATGGTAAAGCCGACTGGGCTCTTCGAGGGCGTTAATGACGAGTCGTACGTGTATTTCGTGCACTCGCTTTACCCAGTGCCCGCCGACAAAGGCATCGTGACTACGGAAACCGAGTACGGCACCACATTCACATCAGCCATAGCCAGCAAAAACGTGTTCGGCACACAGTTTCACCCCGAAAAATCAGGCGACATCGGATTGAAAATCCTAGAAAACTTCGCCAAAATAGTAGAAAGGTGACACGATTGCAGTTGATTCCAGCGATTGACTTGATGAACGGCAAAATCGTTAGGCTGACATATGGAGACCCTGAAACGGCTAAGGTTTACGACCAGTGTGGCGGACCAGTGGAAACCGCGAAAAAATGGAAGGCGGAAGGCGCAGGAAAAATTCACATAATCGATTTAGATGCGGCGTTAGGCATGGGCGACAACTTGGTGGTGATCTCGGAAATCGTTGAAAACATTGACTTGCCGATTCAGGTTGGTGGCGGAATACGAACAGTCGGGGCGGCGGAAAAACTGCTGAAGCTGGGCGTCAGCCAAGTCATTCTCGGTGCGTTAGCGTTTAGCGACTCGAAAGCTGTAACCCAGATTCAGCAAGAGTTCGGAGCTAAGTCGGTGATTGTTGCATTAGACAATAGGGACGGCAAAATCATGGTCGAAGGATGGAAAACAGCGACGGGTCAAAGCATGAAAGAAGCATTGGAAAAGTTTGCCGCACGCGGCGTTTCGACGTTTCTGATAACTTCGATAACAAAGGATGGCACGCTTTCAGGTCCCGACCTTGACACGCTGAGGGAAGCATGCCAGTACCCTGATGTGGAGATAATTGCGGCTGGAGGAATAGGCGGCTTGGAAGATTTGCGGGCGCTGAAGAGTGTGGGCGTTGAAAGCGCGGTGATTGGCAAAGCCTTGTACGAAGTAAGATTCACTTTAAAAGAAGCGTTAAAAATGATGGGAGAAAAATAGGGGATGCCGTTAGCGAAGCGAATAGTGCCCTGTCTGGATGTGACCTGCGGCACGGTCGTCAAGGGAATCAACTTCTTGGACCTTAAAAAGGCGGGTGACCCTGTTGAGTTGGCAAAGCGTTACTCGGATGAAGGCGCGGATGAACTGGTTTTTCTTGACATAACCGCCTCCTCGGATAACCGGGACATACTGCGCGGCGTCGTCGAGGGCGTAGCCAGAGCTATTAGCATACCGTTCACGGTGGGCGGTGGAATACGCAACGTGTCGGACGCCCGTCTTGTGTTGTGCAGCGGCGCAGACAAGGTTTCAGTGAACACGGCGGCAGTGGAAAACCCGCAGGTGATAACGCGGCTTGCGGACGTTTTCGGGCAGCAATGCGTGGTGGTAGCTATTGACGCGAAAAGACGGCGCAAGCAGGCAGAGGGCAGGATAACGGTGGAAACCCGCGAAGGTCCAGTCTGGTTTGAAGTTTACACGTACGGAGGAAGGAAGCCCACGGGAATAGACGCGATTGCTTGGTCGTTGCGGGCTGCGGAGCTTGGGGCAGGCGAGTTCTTGGTGACTTCAATGGATAAGGACGGCACCGAGGACGGCTATGACATTGAGTTGACGCGCACGATTTCTGAAAAAGTGAACGTTCCAGTCATAGCAAGCGGCGGCGCAGGGGTGCCAGAGCATTTTGTTGAAGTTTTCGCGGATGGGAAGGCGGATGCGGCGTTGGCGGCTTCGGTTTTCCACTACAACAAGTATCCTGTTCCAGTCATTAAGGAGTTTTTGCGCAGGCAGGGGGTGATTGTTAGACCTTGACAGGAGAAGTGCTTAAGAAGCTGGATTTCAAGAAGGGCAACGGCCTCATCCCGGTTGTTGTGCAGGACGCGGGGTCTAAAGAGGTGCTTATGCTGGCGTACGCTAACGAGGAAGCCTTGGAGAAAACGTTCAGCACGGGTTACGCGCATTACTGGAGCCGTTCGAGGAAAAAGCTATGGATGAAAGGCGAGACATCGGGACACACGCAGAAAATCAAGAAGGTAAGGGCGGACTGTGATTATGACACGTTGTTGTACGTGGTTGAGCAGAAAGGACCCGCATGCCACACAGGCAAGTACACATGCTTCCACAACGAGGTAGAGCGTTAGCTAATGGGTTCTGCGGCTCTACTTCTCGGTGGACACCTCTCTTCATAAAATGGTCAATTTCTGCCTGAGCCGAGGAAAAGCTGGCGGAAAAGCCCAAACCGATGCTTTTGACAACACTGCTGAAATTCACGCTAAATTTGAGGGAGATGAAGATAACAGAAGCAGCAACAGAGGCGGCGTTAGCAAAAGTACATTGTGTTGATTGAAAGCAAAATTGGAAGGGCGGTCCCTCCAAGAGGGTTAGCTGGCACGTAACTCGAAAAATCGCGGTTGGGGCCCTTCATTTTTTTTATGTAAGTGCGGGGAGTGGGATTCGAACCCACGAACCTCTACAGGATAGGCGCCTCAGGCCTACGCCTTTGACCTGGCTTGGCAACCCCCGCTTTAGGTGGCAAATAATAAAATCAGGCAGCTTATTAAAAGGCTTTACCTTGCGTGTGAGAGTGTCGGGATAGATTTCTTTATAATGGTGGAAATTGTGATAATTTTGTGAGAGGTTGGCAATAAAGTTTTTATGTTGCGACTCTCAATATAACGGCGTTATAATTTGACAGGTGAACAAAAAATGAAAGAAATTTTCAACAACGTCCTCGAAACCATAGGAAAAACACCACTCATACGCTTAAACAAACTAACCAGCGGCTTAAAATGCACAGTCGCAGCCAAAACGGAATCCCGAAACCCGGGAGGAAGCGTAAAAGACCGCATATGCCTCAGCATGATAGCTGAAGCCGAAAAACTAGGCCTCGTAAAGCAAGGCACCGTAATCATCGAGCCTACCAGCGGCAACACAGGCATAGGCTTAGCCATGGTCTCCGCAGTAAAAGGCTACCGCCTCATCCTCAGCATGCCCGAAACCATGAGCATCGAACGTCGCAAACTGCTGAAGGCATACGGTGCAGAACTTGTCCTCACGCCCGGCGCGGGAGGCATGAAAGGCGCCATCAAAAAAGCCGAAGAACTCGCCGCCAACACCCCCAACAGCTTCGTACCTCAGCAGTTCAAGAATCTGGCGAACCCGAAAATCCACAGGGAAACCACAGGACCAGAAATATGGAGCGCCACCGACGGCAAAGTGGACATACTGGTCGCGGGCGTCGGAACAGGCGGCACCATCACAGGTGTAGCCGAATACATCAAACCGCTAAAGCCTCAGTTCAAAGCCATAGCCGTGGAACCATCTAACTCGCCAGTCCTAAGCGGCGGCAAACCAGGACCCCACAAAATCCAAGGCATCGGCGCGGGCTTCATTCCAGACGTCCTAAAACGGGACTTAGTGGACGAGGTCATTGAAGTGAAAGACGAAGATGCAATGCAAACCTCACGGTTGCTCTCCCAGAAAGAAGGCTTACTCGTAGGAATCTCGGCAGGCGCAGCAGCGTACGCGGCGTTAGAGGTCGCCAAAAGACCCGAAAGCGAGGGCAAACTCATAGTGGTTATTCTACCGGACACGGGAGAACGATACCTCAGCACGCCACTATTCCAGAAGCAGTAGCCAGCCACGCATAGCCCACCATTTAGCAGCCTAAAATGACGCTTTTCTTATATCCCACTTTTTCTTATTCTCTCTTAAGAGAGATGGGAACGTGAGCTAATGAAACAAAATCCGACCCCACAACAACCAGCAGAAAAGAAAAACGTTCAAACGGGCGATGAAACGTTTTGTTGGAACCCCGAGAAAATGTTGGATGAACTGCTGAAAAACCAAGATAAAGTGGAAGAAAAATGGCTTGGAACACGCCTCCCAAAGCTTGTTGACGATATCATAGGAAGTTATGAAACAATTGGAGGCATGGACCACCTTGAAGGAAAGGACCTGCCCTCAAAAAAAGTCGTCATCGAAGTTCTCGAGGACCTGTTCACGGTTCTCTTTCCCGGATACTTGGGAAAAGAAGGCATCACAAAAGCCAACATCAAATATTTTCTCGGCAACACGCTAACCTCTATATACACTCGACTCACGAACGAGGTGGAGAAAAGCCTCAAGTACATTTGCAGAAAAATCACCGAGTGCCCTCACGACGTCTGCCTGAAAAGAGCACAAGTTGTGGTTAAAGAGCTTTTAGAGGAGATTCCTGAGATAAGAAGGGGTCTCAGCGGAGACATCGAAGCCGCTTACAGCGGAGACCCCGCGGCGGTAAGCACTGAAGAGGTAATTCTCAGCTACCCATGCGTTTTGGCGATAACAACTTACAGGATAGCCCATGAGCTTTACTTGCGCGGCATCCCGCTTATTCCCCGGATAATGAGCGAGCACGTTCATTCGTTGACGGGCATCGACATCCACCCAGGAGCCAAAATAGGCAAGAACTTCTTTATAGACCATGGAACAGGCGTGGTTATCGGAGAAACCACGGAAATAGGCGACAACGTGAAACTGTATCAAGGAGTAACCCTTGGCGCCCTGAGCTTCCCCAAAGATGAAAAAGGACAAATAATCAAAGGAAGAAAAAGACACCCAACCATCGGAAACAACGTAGTAATTTACTCAGGAGCAACCCTTCTCGGCGCTGACGCAATAGTGGGCGACAACGTGGTCATAGGCGGAAACGTCTGGATAACCAGCCGAGTTGCATCGGGCACACAGATAACCATTGCGCGCCCAGAACTCAAATACACAAAGAAAAAATAAACGCTAAACTAATCCTGCCCATTTCAGAGGAGACGGAAGTTCTCCTTCACAGTTGTCAACGCAACATGCGTGTTTGTTCGCTCAATGTAAGGCAAAGCCAGCAGTTGCTTGGTGAATTTGCCGAGGTCCTCGCGGCTCTTGAATTTGGCGATGATAACGGCGTCCGTCAATCCCGTAACGTCATAAACACCGCACACACTCGGGATTTTAGCTATCTCGTTTTCCATTTCTGTAAGCCTGCCCTTAGAAACGGTTATTTCCGTCACCACCGTAAGCTCGTAGCCGAGTTTTTCGTGATTCAGAATGACTGAGTAGCCTTTTATCAGCCCGTCGTTTTCCATCTTTTTGATTCGTGAGAGCACGGTGCCAACGGAGACCCCCACGTTTTTCGCTATTTGCCTGCTTGAAAACCGAGCGTCTTCCAAAAGGTTTTTCAAGATTTTTTTGTCGGTTTCATTTAACTCCATCACACTATTTCCCCTTGCACGTTTTTCCAATCAAATCAAACTTTTCGAAACACGCTTCTGATAATGAGGCGATTATATTTATATAAGTTTAGTTTTTCCAGCCGAACATGGAAGGGGAAGCGGAAGCCTTTAAAAATGGAAATACTCGACGAGCCTGCGTAAAGCGTGTGCATTCGCGTTTGACAACAACCAGATAGCAATATTAAATTACTAGAGCAAGCCCCCAAATAAGCTTGAGTCACGTCAAAATGCAGACTAAATATGACACCATACTGGTGCTGGACTTCGGGGGACAATACTGCCATCTCATAGGCAGAAGAATCAGGGAGCAAGGAGTCTACTCGGAAATCGTGGCGCAAGACATAACCCCAGACGAAGTTAAAAAGCTCAACGAGAAATTCAACGTTAAGGGCCTAATCCTGTCGGGCGGTCCCTCAAGCGTGTATGAGACGAACGCGCCGAGGTTTAATGCGGGAATTCTTGAGCTGAACCTGCCAGTCTTGGGCTTGTGCTACGGACATCAACTTGTTGCTCAACTCGTCAACGGAAAAGTTGAACCCGCAGCCTGCAAGGAGTACGGCATAGCCCGCGTTGAAATCGACAAGCCCGTCGGCGTGCTGGAAGGCTTAGGCGGAAAGGAGAAGGTTTGGATGAGCCATGGCGACACCGTGATCTCGCTACCGCCCGAGTTTGAGGTGCTGGCTCACACAGAGAGCTGCCCAGTAGCTGCGTTCAGGCATAAGGATAAACCCATCTACGGTTTGCAGTGGCATCCAGAAGTCATTCACACAGAAAAAGGCATGCTCATGCTCCGCAACTTCATCTTTGAAGTCTGCAAGTGCAAAGCCAACTGGCAGATGGGAGACATAATAGAAAAGATGGTTAGCGAGTTAAAAGCAGAAGTAGGCGACGGCAAAGCAATAATAGGATTAAGCGGAGGCATTGACTCCAGCGTCGCCACAGCCCTTGCAGCAAAGGCGCTAAACGACAGGCTCAGCGCGGTTTTCGTGGACCACGGCTTTATGAGGGAAGGCGAACCCGCTTCAATTAGAGGCGCGTTTAAAAAATTCAAAATCAACCTCGTAATCGCAGATGCTCAAGACAGGTTCATGGAGAAACTAAAAGGAGTAATTGACCCGGAAAGGAAGCGAAAGGTCATCGGAGAAGAGTTCATACGGGTTTTCGAGGAAAAAGCCGAGACGGCAGGCGCGGATTACCTGATTCAGGGAACGATTTACCCTGACCGAATTGAGTCGGGCTTCAGGAAACACTCGGACAAGATAAAAAGCCACCACAACGTAGCTGGGCTACCGGCAAAAATCAAGTTCAAAAAAATCTTGGAACCCCTGCGCGACCTATACAAGGACGAAGTGAGAAAAGTCGCCAAAATGCTCGGCTTGCCTCGGGAAATAGTTTCCAGACAACCTTTCCCAGGACCAGGGTTGGCGGTTAGAATAATTGGTGAATTAACCCCTGAGAAGGTTAGAATCACAAAGAAGGCAGACATGATAGTAAGAGAAGAAATCGAAAGAGGCGGATCGGAGGAAAACCTGTGGCAGTACTTCGCAGTTTTAACGGACACCAAAGCCACAGGCGTCAAAGGAGACTCCAGAGCTTACGGCTACGTGGTCGCTGTCAGAGCCGCGGAAAGCCGTGAAGCCATGACCGCCAGCTTCGCCAAAATCCCCTACGCCGTGCTCGAGACAATCTCCACAAGAATAACCAATGAGATACCAGAAGTCACCCGCGTCGTCTACGACGTCACACACAAACCACCCGCAACAATCGAATGGGAATAATCTTTGAGTTGAGTTTTCAGTCAGCCCAGCATATTGGGGTCTAATAGCCAATCAATGCAGAAAACTATAGAGGGGGTACCAGCGCCAGCGCCCTTCAGAACTGTATAAAGTTCCTTTATGTAAGGGGTTATAGTCTTGTGTGAGCGCTAGAGAAGTGGCTTTAAGCGGAAAAAGTATAAGAGTATGCGTGTTTTCTGTATTGCAAAGCCAAAGTGACAAAGCATGAATGTTCCCAAACAAATTCGCACGTACTGTCCAAAGTGCAAAGCTCATCAGGTTCACACGGTAAGCCTTTACAAGGCTGGAAAGCGAAGAGCCTTAGCCAAAGGTGAACGCCATCACAAGCGAGAGAAAAAGGGTTATGGTGGACAGAAATATCCGCTTCAACGCGAATTCGCCAAAACCACCAAAAAGCAAACCTTGAGGCTTAAATGCAAAAAATGCGGTTACATGTATCACAAGGACGGCATACGCCTAAGAAAACTGGCCATAACTTAAAGGTGAAGCGACATGTCAGAATGGAACAAACTCATACCCAAACCCAAAAGCCGTTTCCTACGAGTTAAATGCCCGAAATGCGGAAACGAACAACTGCTCTACAGCAACGCCACAAACAAAGTAACCTGCAACGTCTGCGGCGAAACCCTCGCAGAACCCACAGGAGGCAAAGCCAAAATCAAAGGCGAAATCCTAACTGCCTTCGAATAGGACGAATGTGGAAATGGCTGAGCGTAAGCCTCAATGGCCCGAAGTCGGAGATTTAGTAATCGCCACCATAGAAACCCTTACTGATTACGGTGCCTACGTCAACCTGGACGAATACAACAAACGAGGCTTGCTCCACGTTTCCGAAATCAGCAGCAGCTGGATAAGGAACATCCGCGACTTCGTGCGAGAAGGGCAAAAAGTAGTTTTAAAAGTTACACGCGTAAACCTGGAAAAAGGACACATAGACTTATCCTTGAGACGCGTCACCAAAAGAGCAAAAATCGAAAAGATACGCCAATGGAAACAGGACAGAAAAGCTGAAGCTCTGCTTCGCGGAGTGGCAGAAAAAGCCGATTTACCCAACGAAGAAGTTTACGAGAAAGCAGGAGCTCTGTTGGAAGAAAAGTATGGCTTATACGATGGCTTCGAAAAACTAGCCAAAGAAGGCCCTGAAGTTCTGACGGAAATGGATGTTCCTGAAAACTTGGCCAAAGCCTTTGCTGAAGTCGCGGAAGAACGAATCCGCGTGAAGATGGTGAAGGTCAAAGGCTCACTTGAGATTCGCTGCATGAAGCCTAACGGAGTTAAAATAATCAAAGATTCCTGCCTTAACGGCAAAAAAACAGAAAAAACAAAGGATACAAAAGTCCGCTTCTACGTTGTAGCTGCCCCAAAATACGGCGTGGAAGTGTTGGCGGAAAACTACAAACGCGCAGAAGAAGTCTTGCAGAAAGTCTCCCAAAGCGTGGTGTCAAACATCGCCAAAGCTGGTGGTCAAGGGTCTTTTAGAAGGGAGAAATAGTGGCTTGGCTTTTAAGGAAATGTGAACTGTGCGGAAAATACACGCTGAAGAGGAATGGGTGTCCACACTGTGGCGGTAACGTTCGGATACCTCATCCGGCAAAGTTTTCTCCGGATGATAAATACCTCAGATACAGGATGGCGTTGAAAAAGGAGCAGGTGACAAGGTGAAAGAAACTTACATCAAAGAATTCACGCAAGTCGAACTCAACAATCCCGTTCTGATCGAAGGCCTTCCAGGCTTGGGACTTGTCGGCAAAATCGCCATACGCTACCTGATAAAAAAGTTAAACGCCAAAAAGTTTGCGCACCTTTACTCTCCTCATTTCCCATACTTCGTGCTGGTGAACAAGAAAGGGAACGTTCGGCTTTTGCGAGGAGCATTTTACTACTGGAAAAACGAGAAAGGACCGAACGATTTGATACTTTTCACGGGTGACAGCCAATCGCAAACCATCGAAGGGCAGTACGAAATTGCTGACCGAATGCTTGATTTCTCGAAAAAATACAACGTAAAAACCATTGTAACAATCGGCGGTTACCGAGTGGAAACCAAAGAAAAACCCAACGTTTTCGTAGCCGCCACAGACCAAGAGCTGCTGGACAAAGCCTTAGATGCAGGTGCAGCCGTGAGCAGCTCGGGAAGCCCTATAGTTGGCACTGCAGGACTGATACTTGGGCTGGCACGTTTCAAAAAAATCGGTGCGATTTGCCTTTTGGGAGAAACACGCGGTTATCTGCCTGATCCTTTGGCTGCAAGAAGCGTTTTGGAAGTGTTGAAATCAGCATTTAATTTTGAAGTAGATCTGGCTGGTTTGAACGAAGAAATAGCCAAGGCGGAAACGATGGTGACTCGTTTGCAGAAGATCGAAGAGCAAAGGGCTTTGCAAGCTGAGGAAACACGCAAAGAAGAAGACAAAAAAACCACCTACATCTCTTAGCTCTGTTGTGCTCGGAACAGTCTATAGTCCCCTTATATATACTAAACTGCATAAATTTCTGAGAGGAAGCGAAGTGGGCTTTGAGTTCTGAAGTGCTGGCGTCTCTGAAACTGTGCTGATTTATCCGAAACCTTATAATCGCATGCCGTTTTCTTTCCGTGGCGTAAGGTGTGTGTGACTTGAAGTTCGGTGCGTACGTATATGAACCCGAGAAAGCTGAGGGTTTTGACTTCCATGTGTTACGTGTTAAAGTGGAAACGGGCGCAAGAATTCCGCCAGTGCAGGACATGCACAGCAACATAGCTGTTTTCGCGGATAACGTGGCTGCCCGCAGTCATCCTGACTGGATTTCGCAGTCGCCTCTTGGTCCAGCACGAATGGGAAACAGCAACTTCAACATTTACTGGGACGTCGTTTGCGCCACGCAACCAGAGCATCGGGGTGAACAGCTGGATTACATTGAGGATGTTGACCGCCACTCGCGGGGTGTGTGGCTGAACAGCCAATTCTTCGCAGATCACGGCCACTGCACCTGTCCGCGCTGCAACGAGCTGTGGATGAAGAGCGGTCTAAGCTGGCTTGAATGGCGCAGAAAAGAAGTCACCAACTACATCGCCCAAGTCAGGGAGCGCGTGAAAAAGGAGCTGGTCATGTGCATACAGCCTGACCCAGTAACTTCCTATGAGCGTTACGGGGTGGATTTTGGTGACCTCGCCAAGTACGCTGACGCGTTCAACGTGGTGATGTTCAGCAAGAACTATGCGACGCCGTGGTACTGGGAGATGCTGGCGCGCGGGTTTAAAACGCTGCTCAAGAAGCCAGTGTACATCAGCTTGTACGTTTTCGGTCCAGGAGACAACGTGATAAATGTGCCGTCAGCCTCGGAACTGCTGACTGTCAGCGTTCGCTGCGCACGAACTGGCATAGACGGGATTCTCTACTTGACGAGTGGAGCTAGCCAAATCAGGGATTTTCAGAAGGCTGCGGTTGACAAGGTGGAGCTCCGCGAACGTTTAAAAAGCTACGGCAGTCAGCCTGTTCAAGAAGTTCTCGATTTGGTTAAGAGTTGGGAAAAAATCGTGGGATAATTCTTTGCCGCTTACTGCAGAGATTTTTTCAGGGTCAACAGGTAGGACATAACTTCCTCGATTTTGGGTTCAGACATGTCTAGGGCTAACTGGATTGTTGGTCGGGGATTCGAACGGGCGGAACCCTGCAGTCTCTCCAAGGCGTTGTCTATGTTTGTGAAAAGGGAATCCCATGTGATTTTGGTTTTTTGCCCTTCCAGAGTGTACAACGTAAGGATGTGCATGCTAATTTTGCTTAAGGTGTTTCTGAACCCTTGCAGGTTCCCGATGATTTCCAAGCTTTCAGATTCCGTTCCTGAAAGATAATCCTTTATGGCGTGATACTGCTTTTCTAAGGTCTCAATTTCACCATACAGTTCAGTTTTTATTATTTCGTCTGTTCCGTCTCGCATAAACTAACAGTCTCCTCTTCTATGTCCAGCACTGCACTACATAAGATTTTGTTAATCAAACCCTGAAAATTGAAAATGGGACT
>Ga0307425_1001227_pt1 | contig 15610 bp, 14 predicted proteins | sample SalMarWE160330MG_FD_202152 | JGI IMG/M metagenome (GOLD analysis project Ga0307425, IMG submission 202152) | Salt marsh sediment microbial communities from the Plum Island Ecosystem LTER, Massachusetts, United States - WE1603-30 | ecosystem: Environmental > Aquatic > Marine > Intertidal zone >... | reverse complement strand
GCAGGAGGTCGGCGTCCACTTGGTCCGCACCGTCTCCGAAGTCGATGTGCCTGTCCTTTACCACATCATCTTCGAGATCCCCGGTCTCCTTGTGGAGCTGGCGGAAGATGGTCTTGATTGCGGAGAGGTCCTGCAACTTGTACGTGATGTCCACCTCGGTGGTCCAGTCCGTGTTCGTCTCCCCGTCGTAACCGGCATCCAGGTTCTTGATGTCAGCGTCGTATATCTCCGTGACGGCGGCCCCGACGTGGACCTCCGCGATCTTCACCCACCCGGAGTCAACAGCCGGGGCGACGGGGGAACCCGCAGGTGTCCCCGCCTTGGACTGGATCTCCAAAGTGTACTGACCCTTCGTGGCCACGTTGAGGTAGGAGATGGGATTCGGGGGAACGGGGTCCCGGAACGCTCTCTGCTGCGTGTCATACGTCACGAGGCTCCTCCGCACTTCAATTATGTCCACGCGATCAAGAGCCCCATCGGCAGCGTCGATCGCCACGGGACCCTCGAGGGCCCCGGCGTACAGAGCCTGCTCGAGAGTAGGGTCGAAGCCGAAACCTTCCTGGACGTCCACGTTCATCGAGGGGGTTCCTCTCTCAACGACGGCGAGGCCTGAGAGGACGACCTTGTTACTGCTAGAGTTGGCGAGAGCACGACGGAGGAGCACACCGAGGCTCTCGTGAACGAAGTCCTCTCCTGCTGTGAGATCCACCGTCTTGATTATCTCATTGTCGTAGTATACAACTTTTCCCAGAACACTCATCATCAACCTCCTAAGTGTGTGCTCTCCAGAGTACCTGCATCGACGGGTATACCCCCGCCGTCTTGATCAACGCCAGTAAATACTGATAGTAGGGGAGGAGCCCCTCTCCTCCGAATCCTGACACGAAGCTCTGCTCCGTGTAACTCGCAACGTCGTAGTCGTACGTTGCGATGGGATCATCAGTCCCGGGCCAGAGTGAAGTGAAGCCCGACACCAGGTTCTCGTCTACGAGTATCACGCGCACCGTCGGGTAGTCGAGCATGGTGCCAAACTCAACGTGATCGATGTAGAACGTGTACTCGTCCGACGTCCCTCCAACGTTCTGGAACGTGATGGTCAAGTCGTCCAAGGAGGGCACATCTACAAACAACTGCTTCGACTCATATCTCGTACCAGGATTCTTGGAGATGACACGAGAAGCAGAAGCGGCTTGCCACTCCAGCGTGTCGAAGTTGTAGTAGTAACCGTCACTAGCCCTAGTGATGATGACCTCAAAGAGGTCGTCGGTGGGAAGCAGACGGTCGTCCTTCGTGAAGAAGTTCAACACGTAGTGCGCCGCTGACACGCCGGTCAGTGTCTGCGACAGGGAACACGCACTACCAGAGGAGTCCACGTAGAGCTCTGCGCAGGTGAGTCCGTAGAACATGTCGTGGGAGACGAAGTTGACTGTCGAGCTCCCCGCAGCACTCGTGTTCCAATTCACGGTGGGATCAAGCTCAAACGAACCGTCAGTTATGAACTCATCCAGGGTGATGTTCTCAGTGACGTACACGACCTCCACGTCCACGAAGTAGGACATGACGTCCCGTATCATCCACACCGTGATCCAACTGGGGTTGTTGCTTCGGATGATGAGTGCCTTGAACCTGTTGATGAGCTCCTCGTCCGTCTCCAGGTACCACCTCTTGAGTCCCGTGAAGTAGTACACGAGCTTCTCAAGATAGGTCCCCTGGAAGCCATCGAAGTCGGCCGTCCTCGTGATGTAGTCCACGAAGGCCTTCACGTACTCTAGTTCGTTGGCGATGGCTCCGCACTGGTAGTCCGACGACTCATCGATGGGAGACAAGGGGGTGAAGTCCTCCTTGCCGAAGATCGCCTCATACTCGTCGGTCGTCTTGTCGAGCATAGTCATCATGAAGTCGTTCAACTCTGCTATGACACTCAAAGATTTTCCTCCTTACTACACCGAGTAAGATATCGTGATGACACCAGTCCTCGCGACCTGGGTGCTCCCCACCGACACGTTGGCGGAGGGAGCAGAGACAACCACGTCGTACACTCCTTGGACCTCCATGACCCTCTGGATGATCTCACTCACGATGACGTCCTCTCCTATCGTCAAGTTGTTGATGTAGTCGGATATGGCATCCTCCACCGTCGTCGTGATGTAGTCGCGAGCAACTTCTCCCGTGTCCGTCAACTCGACGGTCACGTTGGTCGTGACTACGGTGGGACCCAGTACCCTCATGTTGATCCCCGCCGGTTTGTATCCAGGATTCGCCGTCGTTCCGTCACCATAGAGGACGTCCTCCACCGCAGCTATGAGCGCCGCGGGAGCATTCCCAGCCCCGTCGTCGATGTACACCGTGATGTTGTAGTACCCCGTGATGGGAGGGAAGTGCTCCACGACACTGGCGGAGCGTACCCCATCGACTGACTTCGCTCCCGACACCAGTCCCCAAGTGGTGCCACGACCCAGTCCCAAGATGTACTCCCGGAATCTCTGGAGGAAGGCGTTGTCACTCTCCTCGTCAGCTCCTCCCGTGGTGGCGGTGGCGTTGTCCACGGTGTCCACTCCCACCACGGGAGTCGTCACCACGCTGATGGCGTGAGCGGGGACGTTGTACGAACTGCCCGTGTCATTCGCCTCAACCGTCACGCTGCCGGAGTCCGTGTTTCCCGAGGCGATCGTCCCAGCAACGGTGGTGACGAACTGGAGACCACTGGGAGTACTCACTATCGTCCCCACCTCTATGGTGACGGCGTCGACGGTCGCCACGTTTCGGGAGAAGACGACCTCCCCCGCAGCGGTACTCCCGGGTTGCTTGGAGAAGCCGAACGCGTAGAAGGGGAGGAGGGGGAGGTACTTGGTGAATCCCACCTTGCCGCGAAGGTACAACTGCTCGACTTCCTGAGCCACAGCCTCGCAGAACGCTGTGATGACACTCCCCTCGTTGAAGTCCGTGATGTAGTCCTGGTTGGCTATGATCCACGCCTTCATGTCCTCGAGGATCGCCGCGTAGGTCTTAGGATTGTAAGCACTCATCAGATTCCTCCCTCAAACTGTACCAGATCTTCGATGGCCTGCGCGTTGAACGCGATCTTCAAATTGTCTCCCGCCCCAAGTAACTTGATAGCGTCGATGCTCTTGATTCTGGGATCCTGCCTCAAGGTGTCCTTCAGGTTCGTCATGATGTACCCCACGGGGGCGGAGTTGTTTCGCGAGGATCCAAAGGAGTTTGAGAGTCCATACACAGTCAAGCGCAAACGCTTGCCCAGGGTCTCGTTCAATCGCATGTTGATGGCCTGGAGCAAGTTGTCCTCTCCATCTATCACCGAGAAGTCCCCGGACTCCGCCACGACGATCCTGGCCGGGGAGGAGGAGAGGCGAATGTCCGCACCGTAGTTGGACTGCTTGTCCCACGAGAATATCTTGTTGTCGTCCGCCCGGGCAACTCTCACGACGAGGGGGATCCTGATGGTGTCCCCGACGGATATGTCGTCGTTCGTGATCCCATTGAATATCCCAATGAGGAGAGCCAGGGAGGGGTCACCATAGTTCTCGGCGGCCAGTCTCTCGAGAGTCGTACCGCCCGACGCCGTGGTGGATCTCGTCCCATATATGGAGAAGTTCCTCCCGGCCACGTTCACAGTGATCTCCGAGTCTGCCTTCTGCGACTTCCCAAAAACGACGATGCGGGCGGCGGCTCTCTTCACCTCTTCACACAACTGCATCGTGTAGTCGTAGTTGTCCCCCATGATCTCCGCTACTTCGGGGGTGGCCGCCATCTCCACCTCAACACTGTTCATCGTAGAGACCACTTGAAAGAGAGCTGTCTTGGCGAGAGCTCCGGGAAACTTCGCCACCTCAAATATCTTGTGGAGTGTGTCGCTCCCAAGATCTATGAGATTCTCCGCGGAGTTGATGTACTCTACGAGGTCTACCTCGAGATCCGCTATGGTGGAGAAGACGTCGTTGATGGAGGCCAGGGTGTCCTGAGACCAACTATAGGTGTTCCGCACCGTCGTGATCCCGCGCGTCAGCGCTCCCACGATGTCCTGCAAGAAGACTTTCTCGAGAGGGACGAGGATGGGAGCCAAACTCGCGTTGATCTCAGCCTCAAGCGACTCAATCGAGAACTCGCCGGTAGAGGAGAAGAAGGATCCCATCAAGTCACCCTTCTTCTTCCTGACGGAGGGGAGGGGTGCGATTCCCACGAGCTCGATGGAGTAGCTGTACCAAAGAGGTTTCTCCTTTGATCTGGAGATCTTGAAGTCGTCGAGGGAGACGAGCCAAGCGTCGGTCGCGGCGTCCTTGATGGTGTCCAAGTTGTCCATGTCAGGAACGGTGGAGAGGTCATACATACGCATCTCGTAGTTCTCGTAACCCCTCCCGGAGAGGAGAGCCTTGTAGCGCCCTATCTTGTTGCGGAGAGCAAAGAGTGCCGACTTCCCCGTGTACCTCTCCAGAGACCCGCCCCCACCTGGGATGTACGTGGCACGCATCTCCTGGTTTCCCGTGGTCCCCGAGATGGTTATCTTGGCAACCCCAGGGCCGTAGTCGTCAATGAAGAGACCCCCAAACGTGTTCGTCCGAGACACCCTCTGGGACTGCACGTTCTCGTAGGACTCGGGGGGAATGCACAGTGTGAACGCGGAGACAATCTCCCCGGGATTCTTGACGTTCACTATCTCAAAGAGGATCGAACGCTGGTAAAGTAATCTAGTTGAAGGCATCCTTCTCCACCACCTTTATATCTCGTACCTAATGCGGACTTTCCATTTACTCATCGTTATAGTAGAGGTTGATCCTGCTGCATCTCTTCGCAAAACTACCGCAATCTCATCAGTCTGCACATAAAAATATGTCACATCAACAGATACCGACCACTCCCTACTGGCGGAATATCCTAAAATCGGGACACGTATTTCATCATTAACTGCATACCCCTGCTCAGCGGAAATACATAACAAACTACACGGACTCTTCCGTGGTAGTACACCTAGTCCATGCGCGAGTGGTTGTATCTGATTTATTACAAGCGTCGCTGAGTCGAGCGTGGAGAGGGAATCGATGACGATCGCCACGCCTCCCTGCACTTCATACTCAACGAAGTCCCCTTGCTTTCGCAGGGGGAATGCAGTCGCCCCACCGAGGAACGTCTCGGCTCCATACGGATTCACGATTCCCACACCAGCTCCGGTGTCAACCTTCTCAACTCTGACGCGGCAGCCCTCCTGGCTGGCAAGCGGGAGCAAGTTGAAGTTGTTCGACCCCGCTCCCGTACTCAGCGAGTAAATCTGCTCGATAGCTTGACTCGTCTGACTGCGATCTCCCGAGGAGGTATCAACACTCTCGTGGTGGGGGAATATCTCCTCATCTAAGACGGCTCCGATAGCCTCCCAGACCTTGGCCCAGTCTATCCTGTCGGCAGCAGACATCGCTACCTGAGCGGCCTTGATCTTGTCCCCTATGCGACTACTCACATCAACCCCCCTTCAACTTTATGATACCTGCCCCGGGTCCACCATGAGGCATCCCCGTGAAGGGGTCGACGGGCAGTATGTTGGGGGCCCAGATGGTAGAATCTCCGGAAGCCAACTGGATCCCCAGAGCGGTCAGACTGATCGTCACTCCAAAGGCTGTCATCTTGAGCTCGGTGGAACTCATCTTGATCTCGTTACCACTCTTGTCCACGACGTCCACTCCAGCAGAGTCTAGAGTGATCTCGTTACCACTCTTGTCCGTGACAACTATCCCAGATGAATCTAGGGTGATCTCGTTACCACTCTTGTCCACGACGTCCACTCCAGCGGAATCTAGAGTGACGACGTTCTTGTCAGTGGAGGAGGTGGACAACGCCTGCTCAACCACGACAGTTCCCGCGGGGTCTATCGTGACGGAGAACTTCTCTCCGGAATCAACGTCGGGGGACTCGTACGTGATTATCCCCGTCTCCTTGTCGAGGCGATGTGTCCACCCGTAGTCGTCCACATCAACCACCACAGTCTGCTCGTCATCTTTCAAGATGGACGTCTTCTGGGCGGGCACAAGGACGTCGAATCCCGAGATGGGAAGAACTAGGGGGTTGTCCAGTACTCCGTCTATGAACGCCAGGAGAACCTTCGCGCCCACCTGGGGGAGGTCCTTCCTCCCCGTGGCCTCGTCATCGGAGGCCGTGGTCCCCTTCTTGACCCACCGCGGTGAGGCCACCGGGACGTTCTTGAGCTTGAGCCCATTGGTGAGTTCCACGTCAACCGTCTGCACCCCCGTGAGCTGGAGGACCTTGGCCCACATCAGGGGGAGGACCTGGGTGCCAAACGACGTCTCCTTCATGCGCCTCTTGTTGGCCACCTCGGAGGACTGCATCACGGACTGCGGAGGATCAACAAACAAGAGTTTCATCGCCCTACTCATCTTGAGGAGCCTCCAGTACACCGATCTTGGGACCTATCTGCTCGATGGGGCTCACCTGGTTCCCCGAGGAGTCGTACATGTACCCTCTGGAGAGAGACAACGACTTCGTCATGACCCCGCCATACTCCCAGGAGGACCTGACGGCCTCTATGTAGAACTCCCCTCCGAGGAACCCTATCTTCTCCCCTATGCGAGGGACGGCCTTGAACTCCTCGTTCTCCACACTCATTATCGTGAGTGTCCCCGTCAAGAAGTTGGCGTTGTTTGAGTACCAGTTGAACAACCGCTCCGATAACTCCTGCATCAAGGCCTCTGCTCCCGTGAAGTCCTTCTGGTTCTCCTCTGATCGATTGAACCACCTCGACTCAACATACATCGGCCGGAAGCCGTAGTAGGGCCACTTGGCGTCGTCCTTGACGGAACTCCGAGAGTACGCGTCCAGGGTCAGGGCCTTCTCTCTGGAGATGGCTGAGCCCGGCAGCGTGCAGATGAACCACGTCTTGACGTCCTGATCACTCGCTCCGACATCATAGTCCTGCAAGAGGAGCGCCGGGATGTCATCTGGAATCACCCACTTCGTGAGGGCTGCCCAGTCGGCGGGATCAAAGGGTGTCTGGCGAAACCAGAGCTGATACTGCTTCGATCCTGGATCTAGGAGAGAGAACATCTCGTGGAAGGGAGGATTCAGCACCTGCTGGATCGTTGACCACAAGTTGTTCTCCCCCGTCTGGAAGGCCGAGACCACGATGGGGTACTTCGCCACCACGGAGGAGGACATCTTGGACTTCCAGTCGAAGAACTTCTCGATGACGTGCTTCACCCCGACATTCTGGTTGCCCCCAGTCTCTTCCATCAAGCGAAAGTAGGCGTCCTTGATGGACTGGAGGACCGCGGCGAGAGTCTGGTCCTTCGCCACGTTCGACGCGAGGGACTCCATGTACTTCCTCTGAGCGGTGTCACTGGTCTCACTCGATGCCAGGATGTGGAGATCAAGGAGTATGGTGAACTCGACGAGGAGTCCCCCCAGGGACATCCCCGATATGGATATCTTCCTCTCGGGTCCACGGTCGCCCATGCGCGCCTGATACCTCTTGTTCTTCACCACACCAATGTACTTCAACTTGCCGTGTTCTTTGATGAACACGAGGTCCCTGGCAAAGATCTTGTCGTACCACGTCTTGTTCTCGGAGTCCCTCTCTAGAGTCAAGGACAACGAGAAGGGACCGTCGGGAGAGGCTATCATCTCGTCATACTCGTATGCTAGACAAGCCGTGGACTTCCCGTCGGACTCCACGGCCCCAAAGGTGACGACGTTCGTGTCTGCATACTCGGTTGCCTGCATGTAATCAGGTCTCCTGACTTCTATCTCAAATGTCGGTGTCCTAGTATAACTGTCCATCTCAGTATAGCGTCCTTGGCGCACGGCCTGAGTTTTGAATCGTCACCGTCGCGGGTTGCTTGACGGCCTCTGTGTTCTCCTTGATGGCCTTGATCAGATCTTTCATGTCATCAGCGGAAGCCATGGGGTTCCGCAGAGAACTGAGGAGACCCTTTCCAGCTATGTCTCCCATCTTCCCAGAATTGACCAGGGACTCAAGTTGTCCCTGACTGAGCCCCGTCAGGGTGTCATACAACACCTTCGCCTTCTGAGTACGATTCCGGTACGAACCCTTGTCTTCACCCAGGATACCCAGGTCCATGTACTCGGCGTCCTTGTTTGCCTTGATGTACTCGTACATCTCGGAGAGAGCTATCTTTCCAGATGCTACGTTGGGCTTGTTGAATATCTCCTTCGCAGACGTCTTGGCCGTCCTCCTCAACCGATTCGTGGGAGCATTCCTGGCCTGCTCCTCAACGGACGCCCCTGTCAGATCTCCGAGAACCGTGACGAGCTCGTGCAGTGCTTCCACCAAGTCAAGTTTGGTCTCCAGAAGAGTCTCCCCGAGATGAACAACCTGGAGTCTGAGCTCCTCCTCGGCCCTCTTCAACTGCATCTCCGGAGACTCTGCACTGGGAGCCGGTAGAGTAGACACCAACTTGTTCATGACCTCGGGAGAGAGCTGCCCCTGTCCCGCCTGCCAGAGTGAGGAGGCTTGAGTGTAGTTGACCCCAAAGGTCTGCCTGAGCATCTCGATAGTGTCGGTGTCAACACCGCCTGTGGCGGCCTTGATCTGCTTGAAGACGTCCATGAAGAGAGGCACGGTCATGCCCTTCTCCATCTCCATCATGGTCTTGATGTATCCCGGAGCGATCTTCTGCATGGCCGTCTGGTTGACACCTGCCTGCACCACGCTCTTCGCAGCCCTGTAGAGGAAGACGTCGGACTCGTTCTGGAGTCCCGTCGCTCCGGAGACCACCTGACCCATCTGTCCTATCCTCTGTGCACCGAGTGCCCCCTGCCAATTGGGACCCAACTTGGAGAAGAAGTTCATGGTCTGTGAGATGTCTTCAAACCCCCTCGTGACCCCCTTAGAGATAGCCTCCTCGAAGATCCCCTTCATTGCGTTGAGATATTCTTCATAGCGACCAGCACCCATGCCAGACATAGATGTTCCTCCGGCCGCGAGACCAAGGACGTTCCCCTGTCCATAACGCTGTGCCAGTACTTGAGTCTCCACCAAGTTGGCCGGGTTGACTCCATATCCTCGCGCGTACGCGAAGAGCTGAGAACTCCGAGAGAGTGCCGCTCCACGACCCATCCCTCCATGAGCGAGGGAAGTGATCGTCTCAGTCCCTTGTTCCAGAGAGTACCCGAACTTCATGGCCGACGCTCCCGCCTCGTCCAGGATCTTCCGGAATGTCAAGCCATTCTCATCAGCGTTCTTGCTCAGACCCCCAAGGGCCGCCGTGGCCTCCATCAACTTGTCTACGAAGGGTTCATACGACCGAGACAACTGGTCAATGGCGACAAAGATGCCTCCCACGAGGGCTGCCACTCCTCCGATGATGGCACCGAGAGGTCCGGCCTTACTCACTGTCTGGCCCAGAGACTCTACAACCCCAGCACTCCCTCCCAGAGCACCGCCTCCCTGACCTATGGAAGCTACACCACCCCCCACTCCCGTTATGGCCCCCGTTGCGGTGGACATCGCTCCAGTGGGTGTCACGTTCCTCTGAGGACGCTCCCCCTTATTGAGTTTCTGATCCAAGAGAGCATTCTCGAGCTCCGTGTGCTTGAGTTCCAGTTCACGTTGCTTCCCAAACTTGAGGGCGTAGAGCTTGTCAATCTTGTTGGCGATGACGTCAAACTGGGATGACATGTCTCCCATGTCAAAAGCATCTTGGATGGTCTGGCCAGCCTGCTCTCCCGCTTGGCCTATCTTCTGGAACTGCTCAATGATTCTGGGCGCAGTCTGAGATGCGTTGTCCCTGATGTCAAGTTCGATTCCTACGACCTGAGGTCCTGCCATCTCCTACAAACTCCTATGAGACACTCTTGGGGAGGTCTCTCTTCATCTGCGCAATCACTTCTTCTGGGTAGCCGTTCCTCCTCAGTTCCTCCTCGGGGAAGGAATCTACTGCATCTTTCACCTGGAGACTCCTCCTGTAGAGTTCACGGAGTTCCTCGTCGGAGGGCATCATCAAGTGGTACTGGAGGAGAACGTCAATCTGCTCATCCGCCAGATTCTTGTACCGGGACTCCGTGGGTAACACCCTGAAATGCTCCATCACCCACAGGCGCTTCTTTATGTTCACCGGGGCCCGCTTCAGCACCTTCTCCAGACTTCCGGTCAACTCCAGCAATCTTGTCTTGTACTTCGCCATAGAAACGAAGATACCTCCTGTAGAGGTCGAGGACTAGGGCGTCGTCCGGACAGTCTTCCGAGGAGTTCAAGTCGTCCCACCACTGAGGAGCCTGGACAATCACGAGATCGAGAGTGGCGTACATCTCGTAGAATCTCCAGGACTTCTCGGGGAGATTCCCTAGATCCACGTTAGGAAATCGCTGAGAGAGGAGTATCTGGACCTGTCGGAAGACACGAGGTAAGGGGTACTTCATCACGAAGGTACCTCGCTTGGTCTCGAGGGTCTCAGTGATGTCCTCACCACTCAGCAATTTCTCCAGGAGGTCGTTGGTCTCAGGAGAGTTCTTCTCCTTCTTGATCTCCCTCTCTTGTTCCTGTAAGTTCTTTCCTGTCTTGTTCATGGTAATTCCTCCTCCAATCAAGAAGGTCCCCGAGTGACCATCCCGGGGACCTCAAAATCAAATCAAATGGTTCTCTTGACCGCGTTGAACCGCGAGTTAGCCGTGACGTACGAGTTAGGAGCCACTTGCTGACCGTTCGAGGCCAGGATGACGTCCTTGAACTCGTTCAAGATCTGGTTCGTCGCGATGTTCGTGAACTGCATTCCATCGAACTGCTTCCCCTTGCCATCCACCTGGACCTGATCCCGTGTCGGAAGGAGCTGCGAGATCGTAGTCTCTCCCCCGTCGGGAAGGATAGTCAGGTTGTTGGGATCCTCGGGAACGAAACTGTTGATGGTGATGGTGAGTGAGTAGCCCTGGGAGTCATACGATATGGGTCCCAGCCACCCGATGACGTTCGCCGGTTGGATCGCCCAGTCCTCGTCATACGATGCGCCAGTGGCAAGACCAATCGCCTTCCACTTGCCGTCCGTGTCGAGCACCTTGACCCTAACCCAGGCACCGCCTGCAATCAACTTCTGCGCCATGTTCTATCTCCCTCCTTTCTCCATGAGTTTTAGCCGTTAGTAGAAGCATACACGGACATGTGCGACGTGATGAACACGAAGTTCAGCGGAGGTGTCAAGTTACAGTTGTACTCGACGATGATCTGATCACCGTTCACTCTCCTCTGGTATCCCCAGTACGCTGGATCCCCGTTGAAGAGACCCATGTCCACATACAAATTCAACTTGAGGTTGACTGTGGAGTCTACTTCAGTGATCCTGTCGTTGGTGCCCGCTCTACCCACGTATGTCGCTTCGATGGCGTTGCGGAGATCTTTGGTCGACCACAAGGCTTCTCGAACCATCGAGAACTCGCACTTCTGGAGCTCCGAGCCCTGGTAGGTCGTCACTTGTCGAACGCTGACGAACTGTCCCGTGGAGTTCTTGATTCCGGCACAGACACCACCCTTGATCAGGAGTTCCTGATCGCCGGGACTCACCGCCTTAAAGTCCAAGACGGACATCGCCTTGTTCGTCAGGGGCTCGTTCAGAGCCAGGCAAGTGGCCAGGCCCAGTAGCTTCGCAGCGTAGTAGACGGGAGACCACCACACGATGGACGTCCCGGCGGCGTTGTAGTGCTGGAACTCGGGGTAGGCGAGCAACACGGCCATTGAGTTGAGCGCCTGTGCCCTCGCGATGACCTGCGCCACCGTCTCCCCGGATGCACCACCCAGTAACGCCTGCCTCTCGTTCTTGCCCGTGACAGAGTTCATCATCGTGCAGTGGGCGCTAATGAGAGCATGCACCGAGGCACTGCTGCTCGAGCATCCCACAAGCTGGACGTCCTCTCTCTCCATGAGTTCCAGCGAGTCAGCCCACTCCGAGGCGGTGTAGGCTCCATCAGTCCCTCCGGAGAAGTAGGACCAGGACGCGATGTTGTCGGGCATGGTTCTCCCCGCCTGCGTCACCGCATAGGCAGCGTTCTCAGAGCCTATCCAAGGACAGGCGAGCATGGCATCCACGAGGGCCTCCACATCAGACGTCAGCGTCTGCTCCGTGAGGAGACTGAGGTCCTCCTGCCAGTCGAGCTCGTCCGAGGGGTCCTCGGGAACGAGTGCCAACAGGGTCGCCGTGTAGTTTGTCTGATCGTTCAGGTAGTTCACGAGGTCCTGGACCGTCGGGAACGACGCCAACTCGATGGAGATCTCATCGGTGTGGGTCGTCGTGAAGGTCTTCAGGTAAGTCCCGTCGATCTGCAACTTGCAGGCTGCCTCGAGGCCGGTGTACTGCAAGGACAGGGATTCCCTCTCGATGTCGTCCACGACGTAGGCGGTCTCGGAGAGGAACTGCACGGTCAACTTCTTGCCCGTGGTGGTCCCCGCTTCGAGCTTCACCTTCACCTGGTTGGCCTGCAGGCCCCAGTCCCAGGAGTCCGCGGAGATGACACTGTAGTCTCCCGCATCTACACCCACGATGGTCTTCTCGATGCCCGCCGTGGCGGTGACACCCGTGGTGCCTCCCGAGAAGGTGTTGGCTCCCGTCTTCTGACCGACGGCCGTTGCAGTGAAGGTGACGGTGTCTCCAGAAGCTGACTGAGTCCAGCCCGTGAAGGTCCCCGCGGCGATCTTCGTCGCCACCTGGGACACAGTGTCTCCACTGGCCACCGCGATGTCCACTCCCGCGGCACCATTGAGGACGATGCTCACATCCTCGGAGGCCGTCGCCGCGTGGGTGATGATGAGCCTGAGGACCTCAACAACACCCACACTGGTGTACGTGAAGTCCTTCGAGGCCTGCAGACCGGGATTGACTCTCATGGCCCCTACTCTCTGAGGAGCAAAGTCCGGACTGGGAGTGAAGGCGTGCTTGATGGCGTCAAGGAGTGTGCCACTCCTCAGCACGTCCTCGGCTTGGGAGGGAGACGTGAACCACAAGACCTTGTTGGGCTCACCTCCTCGAGAGTCTCCCATGATGACCGCGTTGTTGATGGAAGCGAGACCACCAGCGGACTTCTGGAAGTCCAGGCGAGAGTACGCTCCCGGGATATAATGTTGGGAGGCCTGACCTCCACTCTGAAATACAGCGGGTTGAACGCCCATAAGACTCCTCCTTTACTCTACTCTCTTGGACATCTCGTCCGTGATGATCTTCAGCCATATCGACCTCGGGAGAGCTCTCCTCGAATACAGCTTGGAGAAAGCTGTGATGAGGATAGGCTTCAACCTACACTTCAGTCCACCTTCTTCCGGCTGCAAGCTCAAGAACGTCTTGACGTCCATGAGGGGATCACTCACAAGAGGCGCTTGTGGCTTCGTCTCCTCCTTGACCTTCGCTTTCTTCTCCTCGACTACCCGGTAGTCAGCAGGATTGATCTCTTCCGTCTTCTTGTTGTTCACAAGTTCCTCCTTCATTACACCAGGCCATTCACGGTCACCTGAGCTCCCGCGCCTATGGTGAAGTCTTTAACGATGTAGTATCCAACAGTATATGCAACTGTGAAGCGCAGCATCCCGCCATAGAGAGTCTCACCAAAGTCGAAGTTGTAGATTCCCGACTTCTCCCCTGTGATCGTCTCTTCCTCTATGAGAACCTCGGACTCCGTGTGCATGGAGAAGCGCCGCTGCCCCGCGAGGTACATGGTGACGAGATCGAAGATCTTGCCCTTCATCACGTTGTTGAGAGCCCACACCTCGATGGCCATCTGGGTTCTCCTCAACGTCTGGTAGCCCTCAGCCCTCAGGAACTGCTCCTCCGCGGGGAGGCTCTCCAGAGACTTGAAGCTCGCCTCAAGATCTGCTAGAGACTGCTTGGACATGATGAACATGTTCCTCCCACCCGCTTTGATCTCATCTACTATGGCAGGCAAGATCTTCATGGTCTGGGGATGCACGGGAGTCTCAACCAACTTAGAGAAGTTGGTGTCAATCACCGTGACGCAAGGGAATCCTGTGAGCTGATATGACTCTCCCTCGGTGACGCTCTGCTGCAGGAGAGCAACGAAGGGGTGGTCCGTACTCACCTTCAAAGCGTCGTTGGGGAAGAGGTCCGTGAACTTCTGGTCCGAGGCGAACCAGTCCCTCATGTCATCTGCTATGAGGGCCTCGCAGTCGGGAATCTTCGTGAATACAAGATCTGCCACTCCACTCTCCTATGGTAGTAAGTCCATGGTGATCCCTGCGCGAACCACTTGGGCTATGATCTCTCTGGTGTTCGCTACAACGTAGCGAGTCAAGTGGTACCCCTGTCGAGAGGGGACCACCCAAGAACCCTCCCAGCCCTTCTGTGCCTTGCTCTGCTTGGGCTTGTTCAAGGAGACGACACGAAAGGTCACGTACTGTCCTCTCGTCTCTCTCCCTCCGGAGGGGACGTTGAATACCGTCATGCCTTCCACATCAGGGAACTTCGGCTTCCCTCCCGCTCCCTTGGGACCACGAAAGGACGTCCCCCAGTTAACCTTGTTCCGGGTAACCATCTGCCCCGACGCGTTGGGCGTCTGGTACGTGTTCGAGGACACCGTAGACTTCGCGAACTGCTTCTGAGCAATCAACTTCAAGATCTGCGAGTAGACCTGCTGAGGCATCGGAGCAGACAGTGCTCCTGGGGTACCGTGTCTCATGGGAACTATAGTGTAGGGACCATTCTTGCCCATGCGACTCTTGGGGCCCAAGGGTATGATCTTCTTCAAGTCCAAGGCCTCCGTGCCCTCCTCAATTGATGCAGCATAGGGAGAATCTGACCAGACGGCACCACTGAGTCTACCCGACTTCCTCTTGATGGACTTGGCATAAGCTCCTCTCACGGAGTGCAACCGGATACTAGTTCCTGGAATAGGTGCTCCCATGGCGTAGGACTTCCACGTATACTCAAGGATGGCCGTGGCCATCTTGATGGCGTGGACGGTGTTCGGCAACTTCTGGGTACTGACCATCTCAAGTCCAGCAATGAGATCCCCGAGAGCTGTGTCGGAAGGAGCTATGTTGATCTGTATCATCGACTCAGCCATCAGATCAGCCCTCCCTGCTCTTCAGTCTTGTTGGGATCATCCAGGAGACCGGTGTCCTCCACGTTGGGAGATCTGAGCTCCAGCACCTTCGAGGAGTGCGAGAACGTCGAGAATTTCTTCAGAAAGACTCTCTTGGGCCAGATCTTGTCCTCGGAGTACCTCACCGTGGGGAGGTCTTCAAGAACCGAGAAGGCGGGGTGGTAGGCGAAGGCGCATGAGAAACGTGTGGGCTGTCGGGCTCCCCACACGATCTCGTTGTCCCGCACCAGAGTGAAGTCCGTGATAGGACCATAGCGGTCCTCCACGGAGAGGATCCTGGCGATGGACGCGTAGGGGAACACGTAGGAGGGACCTTCGTTCATCCCCACGATGGTCTCCTTCATCTCAGCAAGTTGCAAGACCACGACGTCACCCCGACCGACATGGAACGTCCCCGGGTAAGCCATCATGGCGTCTGCGTTCTGCATGATCATGTTGTTGTCCAACTTAGTCTTCGGATTGATCGAGGTGACGAGAAACTTCGAGGCCTTGACGTACTGACACGAGATCTCGAGAACATCAGATTCCGACACTTGTG
>Ga0307425_1001226_pt1 | contig 15612 bp, 11 predicted proteins | sample SalMarWE160330MG_FD_202152 | JGI IMG/M metagenome (GOLD analysis project Ga0307425, IMG submission 202152) | Salt marsh sediment microbial communities from the Plum Island Ecosystem LTER, Massachusetts, United States - WE1603-30 | ecosystem: Environmental > Aquatic > Marine > Intertidal zone >... | reverse complement strand
AGGCAGGGGCTTTTTTTTGCGGCACCAATTTAGCCGGTACAACACTCTATTGACTATATATCCAAAAGCCCATGGAAAATCCGGAATATAGACCTTATAGATCGGCCCAGCAATACCACAAACGCAACAAATCATCCTATCCATTCTGCTTGCGAAACTCGAATAAATGCTCCGGACCTCGATTACTCCATACTGCGTGCGCGTTTGTTCGACAGTGAACAGTTTATAAAATTATCCCTGATCTCATATCAGAACTTGCGAAGTCTAATATTTTTGAACTGAACGAGCATATTAGGGCCCTGATGCACCTGGAGTGCCAGCCTGCCTGATGGAATCCTTCGCGGGTCGTTGTCTTCGAGCTCACACATCACCACATCGTTAATCTTCAGTACAATCCGGCCGCCTCTGGCGCTGAAGGTGTAATCGTTCCACTGCTTCGGCTTGACGTGCTTGAGCAGCTCGTCCGGGTCTCCGACACTGCCGACGACGTTGATCTTGCCATCTTTGTCGATGACTACTTTCTGGCCCCTTTCTGCTAATATTTCTCTGAGGGTGTATTCCATAATCACGCCCGTCCAGCGACCATCTGCTGAAAAATCGGCCTGGCAGCCAACAAGCGCCTCAGGGTGCATAGCGGTGCGCTCAAAGCTCCTGAAATATATTCCCGAATTTCCGCTTTCGAGCCGGAACTTCAGGCGCAGTTCGAAGTCTTTCACATCGCCGCCCGTCCATATCAGAAAGTTGTTCTCCGATATGCGATTCTGCGGAGTAGTCTGTCCGGTGATTACGCCGTCAGTCACGGACCATATTTTAGGGTTACCCCTCCAGCCTAACAGGTCTCTGCCGTTGAAAAGTCTTATGAAACCCGGCTCGACGTTCAGTTTCGCGCTCGGCGTCGCATCGGCGTCCAAATCACCGGCGGCAAACTGGATGCCGTCAAGATAGAATTGCAGTATCGTCGGGTTCCACCATATCTCGGTGCGATGCCCAATAGCGGAATAGAATATTCTGCCCATGCCGTATTGTTTGATCCATGCCAGGCCGAAGTCATTGTCCTTACGGTAAACCCACGGCACCGACATATTGGTTTTATTGACGTCCAGCGACAGCAGTACCCTGAGTTTCTCCCGCGAGTACGGCTCACAGAACTGGAATATCTCATCGGCGAGTCGAAAATCCTTGCCGTCGAACGCCGCAAGGAGCGGATGGTCCGGCTCATCGAGCTTTATACCGACTTCCTCGTTCCACGGATGCCCCCAGTAGGACATGCCGAGCATCTCCTGAAATTCAGGCCAATCGGTATTGCCGCCGATGGCATGATGATAAGCCATAATCCCGCCACCTTGCGAGACCCATTCCAGCAGGCTCTTGCGAAGCAGTTTCTCGACTGCATCCTGATTTGGACCGTAAGCTTTGAATTTCTCCATGTCCTTTTCGGTCGGTCTTATCCATTGACCGTTACTGTTGTTCATAATAATTACGTCGAATTTTTTGAGATTCTCCGGCAGGTACATTGCCACGTCGTCGCTGATGACCGCCTCGAACGCTCCGGTTTTCTCGCCGAGCATCTTCATCGCATATTCGGCCTGCGGCACGCAGTAGCCTTTATGCGGACAGTTGTCCATAAAAGGCGTGTTCCATATCAAAACCCGGCGGGGCTTTTTCGGTGTAACACGGGCCTTCGAGGGAACCGCCACCCGGATTCGCTCGGCCTGCTGGTCCGTAAGCTGACCATGAGTGACACTTTGCAAAGCGAACAATACCACGATTGCGGAAATCTTTATATATGTATCCCTATTGAGCACAACTAATCTCCTTTCCCGCAGTTTATAAAGACCAGCCCTGCCGGTATTCATACCTAATGGCCTGGTCGGCTTCGGCGTTATTGACGATTTTCATTTCGATCGGATCGAACTCTATTGTCTCGCCGACCAGAGTAGCGACGTTGCCCAATAGCACGAACTCAGCGAGCGGGTCCGCGTAGTTGAAGTTCGACATGGCCGGCGGTCCTCCCTTGCAGGCATCGAGCCATTCCCGCTCGTGTCCACTGGATCGCGGCAGCGTTCGTGGTGGCCCTTCGAAGTCTTTGAACTTGTCTTCTGGAAGCAGGCTAAAAGACATATTGTGCCCCGTCGAATGAATCATTCCCTCGGTGCCGATAAGAAGGCAGCCGGCGAAGTCCGCCCATTTTTTCTCACCTGCGTCGCCCCAGTCCAGCGGTCTGCCCAGGAGCCTTTCAATCATCAGCCTTGACATCGGTGCCTTGCCGGGACCGTTGTACCAGTTTATTCTGACCGGCGGCATGTCACCCCTTGCCGGGAAATCATAGCGAATGATCTCCCATTTCGGAAGGGAGTGCTTGTGAACGCCTGAGACCTCCGGGTCGAGCCTCACCAAATTTTTCGCGGCCGAATCGGGTTGCTGGTTCCAGAGTGTATCGAGTCTCAAGGCTTTGAACGGCAGGTTCATCGTATGCGAGGCCCAGTTGCCCAGGTTGCCCGTGCCGAAATCGCGCCAGCCGTGCCAACTGCTGACCCAGCGTGAATTGTACGGCCGAAACTTAGCCGGCCCGAGCCACAGGTCCCAATGCAGGTACTCCGGCACAGGATGCTCGTCGGTCGGTACAGGCATGTCACCCGGCCCGCCGTTGGTATTCCAGGCGTGCACTTCGCGGACTTCGCCGATAACGCCGGCCTGAACAAGCTCGACCGCTCGGCGGAAGGCCTCGCTGCTTGTACCCTGATTGCCCATCTGGGTCGCGACCTTGCATTTTGCGGCCGTCCGTCGTATAGTGCGGGCCTCGGAAACGAGGTGGGTCAAGGGTTTTTCGCAATAAACGTGCTTGCCCATCTTCATCGCCGTGGCCGTTGCGGCGGCATGTGAATGGTCGGGTATGGCGATCACGACGGCATCTATTTGTTTATCCATTTCTTCCAGCATCTTGCGATAGTCGAAGTATTTTTTCGCTTGCGGAATCTCCTCGAACGATAAGCTTGCCTTCCTTTCGTTAACGTCGCACATAGCTACAACATTGGTGTTCAAATTAGGCATCGTATCCACGAACCACCTGCCGCGACCACCGACTCCGATCAGGGCGACGTTTAGTTTTTCGTTCGCCTGGTAGCTGCGAGCTGAGCTGCTGTTCTGCAAAATCAGCAGGCCCGTGCCGCCAAGTACCGTATTTCTAAGAAAAGCACGACGGTTAAGAAGTGATCTCATTTATCGATTACCTCCGCTCATTTTAAGTTTCAGTTGTGCAATTCAGCAGCTCTTCGAACCTTATCTGCATAACTACCTAGATTTACTGTCAATGCGAATACACGAACTTCATAATCCATAATCTTACTATAGAAGCATATGGAAATAAAAGGGTAAAAAGAAAAGGAAAAATGCAAAACAAAGCCAATTTCACAGCTTCGCCCCGTCGCCTGAGAAGATCGGCAAGAAAAAACCCGACCTCTATTCGGATCGGGCTTGTTAAGATTATATTACCTATTTTAACACTAAACTTAGAAAAGCTTTTGAGTAAAGCGAAAGAAAGGCAACAAAAACCGCTTAAATCGCTAACCTGAAAGCCGGCCGGCAGCTCGTTCCTCTATCCGGCCCGATTTATTGGCCGCCAGCCATCCTTTTCTTGCCCATCTCTTCCGTCTTGCTCTGGCCGCATTTGGGGCAGCGGTCGGGAAAGTCGTTCTGGCCCGCAATTCCCTTGATGAAGACAATCCCACAAGATGGATTCGCACATTTAACAGCCTGGAAAAGGCTGTCTTTGCCGCATTTTTTGCAAGTCAGCGGCGTTTGACCCCGTGCCAAAGGATTAAAACGCTCCTGCAGTTCTTTGTAGTATTGCTTCTCACTCATCTCGTATTCGGCGTTGCAGCTCGGATTGCTGCATTTGACCCAAATCATCTTGCCTTCTGGAATATCGTTGATTCCGCCGCCAACGCCGCCGCCACGCTTGGCAAGGGTTATCAAGCCGGCAACAATTATGCATACAATGATAACACCGATCATAACCGGTTTTTTCTTGCTGTCTTCCATGCCGGAATCTCCAAATTACTCAATAATATGATTATCAATTCACACTAATACACTATTACTTGCCGTATTATTTGTCAAACGGTTATTTATATATAATTTACCGTGTTGTTATTCACTTGCCTCTTTATCAACGGCGAGCGATGCCATCTGCAGAATCCTGCCGGGCTCCTCCGGAAATCCGGTGCGTGCCGAAAGATACGCCGATTCAATGACAGCCATATCTTTAAGGTTTTCCCTGCCGCTGCTGCAGAGCTTGTTCGTTTCCGGCGACAAAATGCTTCCGGCGAAACTCATGAGCAGCTCTGTCGTGCAGGCAAGCTCGTCACCGTCGCATTCCATTTCCTCGCTGACCCGGCCGAGACCATCGCTGACGGTCAGGTGCGTATCACCGGCGGTCAGGATCATGTCCTTGCCATACAGCTTAAGGAATTCTTCTTTGGGCCCGGCCCCGACGCGACGGGACGCGATAAAGCTGCCGATGAAAGTATCGCTGAATTTCATTGTGACAATCGCCGTATCTTCCGTCAGGTACAATCGCTGCTGTTTGTCCTGGGCCTGGTTGGTATTGAGCGAATAGACCTGCTGCGGCATGTCAAAATTCGATACTACCTGGTCTATCATCCGGTAGCAGTCGTGCAGCAGCACGCCGCCGCCGGCCAGTTTCGGGTCGGTCCGCCAGCCGGGCTGCAAATCATCACCGAGGTTGCAGAAAGCATTCAGGAGAAAGACATGTTCGATCTTGCCTTCTTCAAGATACTGCCGCAACTTCACAAAGCTCTGGGCGAACCGGCTCGGATTGCCAACGGCAAATTGTATATCCTGCTCTTCGGCCAGGCGGACAAACTCCGCCGCCTCTTCGAAATCCCTCGCCACCGGTGCCAGCTTCAGGACGTTGAACTTCTTTTTCATCGCTGTCCGCACATATTCATCGCAACTGTGTATCGGTTCGGCCACCAGCAGGCAATCGAGCTGATTCTGAATAATCAACTGCCTGTAATCATCGTAAGCAGCACATTTGTACTGGCCGGCGATTTTTTCGGCGAGATTCGTATCCTTGTCGGCCACGGCCTGAACTTCAAGACAATCCACCGCCTCGGACGCCTGCAGAAGAAGCTGCCCGCCCGAATTGAGACCAAGTATCGCCGTATTCAATTTACCTTCATTCATACTCGCAAAAACTCCTATATTTGCGCTCTATCAAAGGTCATACGGAACAAATCCAATAAGGTGCTAATTTTACTTCGATTAAGCAAAAATGAAACAATTAAAAACCAATTTTTACCGCCGGGATATGCCTTCTATGTGAAATCTATATCATAGCAAGTTTATAAGGAACCAAATGATACGCCGACAAGAGTGTTGCCTTTCATGGAATCGCCGGTACTATAATTCATAATTGTAATAGTTTATGATGGAAAAATCGGCCAAGTTGGTAGCCAGTTCTATCAATAGCGGGTATAATACCCTGATATCGCAGCATCCCGTAAACACAGGAGTAACGCATATGAAGTCAAATTGGAAATTTCAGTTGGATGTACAATCTCAGGTTAGTCATGATAAGCACGTGAATCTGTTGGTCTTGAAAAGGACGTTCGTTTTCGTATTGATCTTGTGTTCAGCAGTATTCTCGCAAGCACAGCAGCCAATGCACCTGGATTCATCGAAATCGATCCAGCAACGGGTTGAAGACTTGCTGGGACGCATGACACTTGAGGAAAAGATCGGGCAAATGAACATGCCCTGTTCCTATCTGAGTGTCTTTGGCAGAACTCACGAGGAGCACATCGAGTTCGCAAAGAGATTCACGGCCGGAACGTTACGGGAAGACCTCGGGCCAGGCGGAGGCTTCTTTACGCTGGCTAACAGCGTTCTCGACCAGGGAACTGAACAACAAGCGAACGTCTTCAATAGCCTCCAGGAAATTGCGACCCAAAAGACCCGCCTGAAAATTCCGCTTTTGCAGACCGAAGAGGGGACACACGGATTGATGTGTTCCGATGCCACGATCTTTCCCGAAGGTCTGGCCATTGGAAGCATGTGGAACCCTGACCTTGTAGAAAAAATATATACTATCGCAGCAAGAGAAGCACGGGCCGTCGGGATTCACCAGCTTTTCACACTGGTTATTGAGCCGATACGCGATCCCCGTCTCGGGAGAAATCAAGAGGCTTTTAGCGAAGACCCTTACCTGGTTTCCTGTATCGCCGGAGCAATTGTGAAAGGGATTCAAGGAGATAACATATCGGCCCCGGATAAATGCGTCGCCGGTTTCTGTCACTACCCCGGACAAAGCCAGCCTGTAAGCGGGCTCGAACGAGGGGCGATGGAAATTTCAGAACGGACTTTGCGCAGCGTCTTTTTGCCGTCGTGGGAGACGGCAATCAAAGAAGGCGGGGCATTAGGGGTTATGGCCACCTATCCCGCTATTGACGGTATCGCAACGCACGGTTCTTCATATATTCTCACTGACATTCTCCGGCACGAATTCGGGTTCGAAGGTCTGGTCCTGTGTGAAGGCGGCGGTTTGAGCACACTGGTATATGAAGGCTTTGCCAGGAACCAGAAAGAAGCGGGGATCATGGCTCTGAACGCGGGTGTCGATGTAGGGATTTCCTATGAAGAAGCCTATCAGAAACCGCTTGAGCAAAGCGTTCGGGAAGGGCTGGTTTCCGAGGACCTTGTTGATCGTGCGGTCAAGCGAATTCTCAGGCAGAAATTCAGGTTGGGCCTGTTCGAAAGGCCTTTCGTAGATGTAGAGCGGGCTAAAAGTATTGTTCATAGAAAAGAGCACCAGGATATAGCATACCAGGCTGCGAAAGAGGCTATTGTATTATTGAAGAATGAGAACCAACTGCTGCCCTTGAGCAAAGACATAAAATCGATTGCAGTTATAGGCCCGAATGCCGATAACGAAAAGAATCAGCTCGGCGACTACACTTCGATAAACGTGACACAGCACATTATCACCATCCTCGAAGGCATAAAATCAAAAGTCGGGCAGGACGCCAACGTCCGTTATGTCAAGGGCTGTAACGTCGTCGGTGATGACTTGAACGAGATTAAACAGGCAGCCGAGGCGGCAAGCCAATCCAACGCGGCAATCGTTGTCGTGGGTGAAAACGAGTGGCGTACGCCTGGCAAGAAAGGAACAGTCGGCGAAGGCTATGACGCCGCCACTTTGGAATTGACCGGAATGCAGCAGGAATTAGTCAAAGCGGTTTATAATACCGGAAAGCCGACGGTCGTTGTTCTGGTCAACGGACGTCCTTTAGCGACGCGCTGGATTGCCGAGCATGTGCCGGCGATTATCGAAGCATGGTGTCCGGGCGAGAAGGGAGGCGCCGCAGTGGCCGATGTTCTGTTCGGAGACTACAATCCGAGCGGACACCTTGCCATTACAATTCCAAGGCATGCAGGACAGCTACCGGTCTATTACAATTACCCTCCATCCAAAAAATACTGGCTCGAAAACGCCTGGGGAAAACCTTATGTAGATATGGACCCGAAACCGTTATACGCTTTTGGTCATGGACTCAACTACACTACGTTTAAATACAGCAACCTTGAAATCACTCCCGGCAAAACCGGTCCGGGCGGCAAAGTTAATATTGGAATTACGATAACGAATTCCGGAGATCGTGCCGGAGCAGACGTCGTACAGCTCTATATCAATGATCCTATCAGTTCTGTTTCAACTCCGGTCAAGGAGCTAAAGGGTTTCAGAAAGGTTTGGCTGGAACCGGGGCAGTCCGCTAAGGTCCAGTTTGAGCTGGGTCCAAGGCATTTGTCCCTGGTTAATCGCTATCTCAAGAGAGTGGTGGAGCCCGGAGAATTCAAAGTTATGATTGGTCACAGCAGCGATGAAATTGTTTTACAGGGCACTTTCAATATTACAAACGAATCTTGATATATGACCGGTTAAAATCTTCGTCTATAAAAGGGAGTTTTTGTGAAACTGAGCTACCTTGACTATGCGGTGTTTATCCTGTACGTCGGCCTTGTCGTTCTAATCGGATTCTGGGTCGCCCGCCGGGAGAAAAAATCCGCCAGAGGCTACTTCCTGGCCGGCAACCTATTGCCCTGGTATGCCATCGGTACGTCGCTGATCGCTTCGAGCGTCTCTACAGAGCAGTTCATTGGTGAAGTTGGATTTGCGTACCGTTACGGCATCGCCGTGGCAAACTGGGAGTGGAGCGTCTTCCCGGCCATGACCGTCATGATCGTATTTTTCGTGCCATTCTACCTTCGAAAACATATCAGCACGATGCCCGAATGGCTGGAGCACCGCTTCGGACCGTCCAGTCGATTCACGTTCGGCATTATCACCATTCTGTCCTACATTCTCATCAACCTGGCCGGCGTCCTGTTCGCAGGCGGCCTGGCCCTACACACCATTTTTGGCGTCAACCTCTGGCTTGCGATCATTGTGCTGGCAGTTGTCGCCGGAGCATACACTGTTGCAGGCGGCCTGGCTTCCGTCGTCTGGACCGATCTGTTTCAGGCCATCCTGCTTTTGGGCGGGGGTCTGCTCGTATTCTTTCTCGGCCTGCACGAAGTCGGAGGATGGGAGGCGATGCGCGGCACCGGCGACCGTGCACATTTGATTCTCTCGGCCGACCACCCTGTAGTGCCCTGGACCGGCATACTCGTACTAACCGTTTCGACGCATCTTTGGTACTATGCCACAAACCAATATATCAATCAGCGGGTTCTCGGCGCCAAAAGCGAATGGGATGCCCGTGCCGGCGTCATTTTTGCCGGCTTTCTCGGAATCTTTCTGACCCTGGCCGTCTGCTTCCCCGGTGTTATCGCATACAAGCTCTTCCCGAATCTGGAGAATCCCGATCAGGCTTATCCCCAGGTCGTAAGTCGCCTGATCGGCCCGCTCGGCTTCGGAATCCGAGGCCTCGTCTTTGCCGCTCTCATCGGCGCAATCATGTCCACCATCGATTCGCTGGTCAACTCGTGTGCGACCGTTCTGACCATCGACTTCTACCAGCGATTATGGAAGCCGTCCGCTACCGACCGGGAAATGATTCGCATCGGCCGTTATACTGCTGCGGCGGTCCTGACTATAGGCGTCTTGTGGACTCCCGTTGTCGGCCGATGGGAAACACTGTTTGGTTATTTCCAGGAATGTTGGTTCTTTATGGCTGTTCCCATCGTAGTGGTGTTTGTCTCGGCCCTGCTCTGGCCTCGTTCGAATAACTTCTCTGCCACTGCCACTCTGCTGCTATGCATTCCGATGACCTTGTTGCCGGCCATTCTGAAAATGCTGCATGTCGACGTCAACTCATTTGTCCTGGCAGGTATACTCCTGGTTCCCGTTGTTGCATTCCATGTGGCGACCAGTTACATGCGGGCCGCCCCCGAGCCGGCCAGGGTAAGTCAATGGATCTGGAAGCGACACATGCTCTTTCTGCCGACCGATGAAGTCGGTTCCAACCCATGGTACAAGAGCCTCCTGCTCTGGTGGGGTCTCGTCGCCGGAGCCTATGTTGCCATCTACATCATTTTCTGGTAAACCGGTGCGGTGGCCGGCCAATACGCCTTAAATTTATCATGAAAGACGCCAATCTCTACTCGTTGCAGTTCCGGCCCTGATCTCGTAGTTAAATATGCGCCTATCCTTTGTCGAAAAGCGGGTCAAGCGAGCTGTTGTATTCGGCCTGTAATCCGTCAAGATTTATTTGGTGAACGTCGCCGCGGTGGATAATGAGGCGATAGCATAACACGAGCGGCTTCTCCCGAGACAGCGGGACCGGGTCACGGCCCGGATAGATCGGATTTTGCGCGCTACCCTTTCTTCTTAGAATCCATCGCTGGGGATATCCCGGCAAAGATTTATGACAAAGTATTGCCAGCCCACTTGTCTTGCCATGCCCGCCGAGATTGCCCGAGAAGTCCAGCCAGGGGCCGGCTTCGAGGGACAGATTTGTAGGTTCAACGGGGCCGTTTGTACCGGTGAAAGCAAGGCCGTCGGGCAGTGGTATTCGTGCCGTAAAGCCGCCGTAGCCTTTGGCGTCTTCGGAGCCGCCCAGACGCATGTTATCTTTCAATGCGAGCAGCTCAATCTGGAAATCAATCTTGCGGATGTCACCCTCCGCGCGATGAACCCGTATGGTTGTTGTCTCCTTGACAAACGGCTGCTGCTTTCCATTTGCATCGGTCAGGAGCGGGGATTTCCAGTACACACCAAGCCGCAGGGCGCGCGACTGCGAATCTATCGTCAAAATTTCGGCATCGTAAACATCCCAGAAAAAATCGTTTGCCGCCCAGGAGTCCCCAAGTTTTTTGTCGCCGAGCCATACCTGGTGCCATGCCCAGAATACGCCGCGATGGTGCAGATGGTCGGCCGGGAAATCCTCGGTCAGGATTTCGCCGTCAAGGCCGTAGAGCGGATGGATGTAATTGGCGCGCGCGTATTTTCCATCCATGGATTTGTGCTGACGCTGATAGAACATTACTTGTTCTTCGCCCTCTGCGATACTGAAGCCCTGGCCTGTTTCGGATATATTGATAGGATTCTGTGTTGCCGGGCCGGCCTGATTGGCTTTCGGGCTGCAACCTGCGAGTGCTATAATAACTGCCGAAACTGCTAATATGATTAAAATGTGATTGCTGAAATATCTCATCCTTTTATCCTTTCTGAAAATAAGAAGACAACTATTCGGCCTTCGGGTAAAGAATTGCTACGAACCGATTATTCTGCAATGCCATGACTATGGTGCTTGATGCTGCTTGCCGGGGTAGTGCGCATCGAGCCAATCGAGGTCAACGTTCGGCGGATTGAACTGCTGACCTTTGCCAAAACCCTTGGAAGCAGCTTCAGCCCGGCTCATACAGTAGATAACCGTCCGCTGGTCATCCCACTTCTTGCGTTCCGCGTGACCATCCATGAAACTGAACGTGCAGGCATTGCTGTGAAATATTCCCAGCGGGTCCCACAGACTTCCCGTGCCGGGATTGTACGACCAACCATCATGATTGTAGTTGGCCGCCGAGCCGTCGTATATCTCCTCGACGAAAAGCATTTTTATGGCCTGGTTTGTGAAAGTGAACAATTTCTTTGGGTCGGCAGGTGCCGTAGCCCGCATATAATCCGTCAGAGAGTAGCTGCGGTAAATCATATATTCCAATCCCATGCCAAGACTCGTCCCTCGTGTAACACGATTATCGCCCGGGCAATGATAAGCCCTGACATCCTTGACGTATTTGAACAGCTCGCCTTCGATCAGTCCGTTGTACCTTTGCCGAAGGGTGACAGGCCCGCTGGGCATGGGTACAATTGTGCCTGTGGCGTTCTCAAGCGGCGGCATAACCCACGGCGGCACACCATTGACAAGTCCGGATGCCGCCCAGCCACCGCATACTGAGCCATCGTTATCGTCGGCATACATTATGTAGCCGAGGGCAAGGGTCTTCTGGTTAGAGGAGCACCCGATACCCCTGGCCTGTTCATGAGCGATGTTTAGCGCCGGCATCAAAATCGCCATCAAGATGGCAATGATCGCTATAACGACCAGAAGCTCGATGAGTGTGAAACCTTTTCGCCGAACCATGTCTTGCCTCCTTCACTTACAGCAATAAACATATTATTTTTGTGAGGGACCATTCGCAATTTCGCAATCGTACTCTCACACGCCGAATAACCATTGGCGGTACAAAACCATTATACACCTTCGATTGCCACATTATCAACAAAAATCGGTCCTAATGCTACAGACTTCTTGGCCCATAGGTTATTTAAAATCCACAACGTACTTATTGTTCTCCCTGCTGAGAGTATGATGCAAAAGCTCTCGGACTGGGCGGACTTTCAACCGGGGGAATGTTGAGAAAAAATTATAAAAAAGGTTGTATTACCACGACCTGTGTATTATAATACTTCAGATAAATTTAGCAGCGAGAGTGCATCAGGTTCGAATTAAGCGTTAGCGAAGAAAAAGCTTCTCTAAAAGAGAAGGGGGCCTGTCATGCGCAGAGCTAAAGGTTTTACGCTTATAGAGCTTTTAGTTGTTATTGCCATCATTGCATTATTGATAGCAATATTGTTGCCGGCGTTGCAGCGAGTTAAGAGACAAGCACAGGCGGTTAGCTGCAGGGAGAGACTGAGGCAATGGGGCCTTATCAGCTCGATGTATGTCTCAGATAACAACGGCAAGTTCTTTGATTTTTACGAGTTCTTTATTGAGCCGCGGTTTTACAATTCCCGGTTAGAATTACCAAGTGACCCCAACAATTTCGCACTTTTATACTACTGGAGCGGCCGAACACGCGATCCACTATATTTCTGCCCCACGGCTAAAGAGCTTAGACCTTGGCAGTGGAAACTTGTGGAATCGAGAATAAACCTCTACACAAGCGAAATGATGTACGGGGACAGGTCTTCACCCTGGGCAGAGATTTACGGCCGTGGTGATGAAGTCATCAGGATGGGCAGTTATGGCGCAAACGGGGCCGCATTGACACCTATGTATAAGCCGGGACCTGATATTCCATTTGGGAGTCTCTCATTGAATGCCTACGAGTGGGCCTGGAAAACTTGTCTTGTTAAAGGTACAGCAAATATTCCGGTACTGTTGGACGCAAGGATGCCGGTTGGAATGCCATGCCATGACTGGCCGCCTCCACCAGAATATGAAAACGAGCCACTCAGCTCGTACTCAGAATCGATGAAGATATTCTGCTTTAACCGGCACGATGGCCGAATCAATAGCCTTTTCATGGATTGGTCTGTCAGAAAGGTCGGGCTCAAAGAGTTGTGGACGTTGAAGTGGCATAGAAACTTCGACACGGCAGGGCCCTGGACCAAAGCCGGCAGAGTAAAGCCCAACGACTGGCCGGTATGGATGAGAAATTTCAAGGATTACTGAAAGTAATAGGATACGACAAAATTAATAGAGCATAACTAAGACCGCGCTTGTGTATTATCCGTTGAGAAGGAGAAAGGAAACGAGTCATTATGAGCAAGCCAAAGGCATTTACACTCATTGAGCTTTTGGTGGTGATCGCCATTATTGCGCTGTTGGTGGCGATATTGCTGCCGGCGCTGCAGCGGGTCAAACACCAGGCCAGGGCCGTTGTCTGCCAGGCAAATCTTAGACAGTGGGGATTATGTTTCTACATGTATACCGATGACAACAACATGCGATTCTTCGATGATGTAAGTGGCAAGGTGAATTGGTATTTATATCTGCGTAACTACACTGGGGACAGTAATGATTTGTTTCTATGTCCTATGGCCGCCAGGTACGTTGATAATCCGAAATGGAACGGCTTCAAATTTTCGAGCTGGCGCATACCTATAGGTACCGGTTCAGAGGAACTGAACCCGACGAGGTTCTATTACGGCAGCTACGGCATAAATGTACGTATTCTCGACTTAACCGACCTGGAAGGTTTGGATCGATACTGGGGCAGTTGTTCGATTAAAGGTACAAGCAAAATACCCGTGTGTCTGGACTGTTGCTGGACGCACATACCTGTCGAGGACTACGACGCTCCGCCGGAATATGATGATGTACACACGTCCGATTCAGGGATGTCCTTTTTCTGTATCAACCGTCACAATGGAGCAATCAACAGTTTATTTATGGACTGGTCGGTCAGAAAAGTAGGACTCAAAGAGCTGTGGACTTTGAACTGGCATCGCAAGTTCGACACGTCAAACGAATGGACCAGGGCCGGCGGCGCCCTGCCCGAAAACTGGCCGGAATGGATGAGGAATTTTAAAGACTACTGAACGGCCTCACAATACATTGTTTTTCCTTTCATTTTTTTCGGGGTAAATAAACAAATAATCCTAAGTCGTCTCAACAATCTCTTGCAATCTTGCCGGTCATGGCGACAATTGCGAGCATGAAATCATTAGGATTAAAACTGTCTAATCATTTAATTTTGGTCAGGATGAATGGTAAGGTGTGCAACTTGCCCCTTAGGGGCTGGTTGCACACGCGGATACTTTCATACGCGTGTGCAAAAAAAGAATTTGCACACCCTACAGGCTAATGAGCGTCATAAATCCCGACCGCCTTTATCAGGGAAGAGAGAGCATGGCTTCAAACGGCAGTCTTATTAACCGAACCGAATGCCGCAAATTCGCACTGCGATGGGCACAGGAACACCGAAAGGGATGGACAACAAACCGGGTCAGCAAGCAGTTCCTGGACGACCTGGATGCCAAGGTTCGCATCATGATTCAGTCGGCGATAAAACGTCACCCAAGCGTAGGGCAAACAATAAAGGATTTGTCATGAGCCGAATCGTCAAGGGCGATTCAGTGAAGGGCTTGCCGATGTTCACTGCATCGGCTCCCGAAATTCTCGCCAGAGAAAAAGCAGATCTTACAGCACTCGCAGGCAAAAGTGCCTTCCGGCGGTGGCGAGGGTATTTCGGCAAGACGGGACCCGGCTGGCTGCAGAGCGCTTTAGTGCTGGGAAGCGGCAGCGCCATGGCCTCACTTTTCGCCGGGGCATATCTGCAGTACAGATTACTTTGGGTCCAGCCGTTGGCAATGGTGCTGGGCATCGTTATGTTCTCGGCCATGTCCTATCAAACTTTATCAACCGGCATGCGCCCATTTTATGCTATGAAGCGCTATATTCATCCGGCCGTCGCCTGGAGCTGGGCTATTGGGGCTCTTCTGGCGACAGTCATCTGGCATTTGCCCCAGTACGCACTTGCGGCCGGAATGACGGACGACATGATCAAGGCAACAACCGGCTGGACGCCATCATCATCCGCGGCGCAGACAATCCTGTTGATTGTAATTGGCCTGGTTATTTTGACCATATCGACTGCGGTGGTCTGGACGTACAGCAGCGGGTACAAAGGCATCCGGTTTTACGAACGTGCCCTGAAAGGCCTTGTCTGGATGATTATTGTCGCTTTCACGATTGTTATAGTACGGCGGACAATCGACGGCGGCGTGCAATGGGGCAAGTTGTTCAAAGGTTTTCTTCCGCTGTATATTCCGACGGATGCGCGGGGGGTCTCGATTGTAATGGCGGCATTCAGTGCCGCTACCGGAATAAACGCCACGTTTCTGTTTCCCTATACCCTGCTTGCGAGAGGCTGGGGCAAGGAGCACAGAGGCCTGTCCAGGTTCGATTTGATTACCGGCATGCTTCTGCCGTTTTGCATCGCGACCTCGTTGATGGTAATCGCTACCGGGTGCACGATCTATGATCCCGTGCAATTTGCTTCGGGATCCGCGAAACTCTCACCCATGACGGCGGCGGCAATGCTTGAATCGGCCGGCTTAAGCATGTTCTTTTCGCGAATCGTTTTTGGGCTGGGAATACTGGGAATGGCATTAAGCTCGATTACTATGCATATGCTCATCTGCGGCTTTGCTGCCTGCGAAGTGTTCGGTGCAGAGCCGGGCGGATGGCGCTACCGCCTGGCGTGCCTTATTCCAGCACCGGCTGTAATCGGCGTGGTCCTTTGGAAGTATATAGGGCCCTGGATTGCCATTCCGACTTCGGCAATCTGCGGCCTGATGCTGCCGATCGCTTTCATCGCCTTTTTCATTCTCAACAACAGCAAAAAATACCTCGGCGAAGACAA
>Ga0307425_1001225_pt1 | contig 15619 bp, 12 predicted proteins | sample SalMarWE160330MG_FD_202152 | JGI IMG/M metagenome (GOLD analysis project Ga0307425, IMG submission 202152) | Salt marsh sediment microbial communities from the Plum Island Ecosystem LTER, Massachusetts, United States - WE1603-30 | ecosystem: Environmental > Aquatic > Marine > Intertidal zone >... | reverse complement strand
GCCGAAGGCAAGCTTGTCCTTTGGGAGCTTGTAAACCAAAAGATCTCCATAGTTGGGTATATCGCTTCGCGCCGCAAGCCAAGCAATCATGTTGGCCTTCTTGGAAGGGGTAAAGGGGAGCATCAGGAGAAATTCCTCACGCTTCTCGCCCGGCGGCTTGATGATGATGTAATAGGGTACCATCTCTTGCTGGGTATCGGCGTAGAGTTCATTGGGAATCTCCCAGAGGTCTTCTTGATTGTAAAAGACCTGCACATCCTGCATATGGTACGATCGGTACATGGCCGCCTGAATGTCAAACAGGTCTCTCGGGTAGCGAATATGAGATTTGAGAGACTCGGGCATTTCATCAATGGGTCGAAACAGATCTGGAAAGATCTCCTTGAAACTTTGAATGATCGGATCAGCCTCATCGATAATATAGAAGTCAACCTTGCCCGTGTAGGCATTGACAACGGCTTTGACCGAGTTCCGTATGTAGTTGATTCCCAAACCAAATTTTTCCGACATCCTGGAGGAATAGGGATACATGGATGTTGTGGTGTAGGCATCTACCATCCAAAAAAGATGGCCGTTGGCAATGACCAGATAAGGGTCCCCGTCGAACTGGAGAAAAGGGGCAATCTTTTTCACGCGGTTATCGATGGGCCGATAAAACATGATCCGGCTTTGCGGTGTAAGATAACCGGTAAAGAAAATATCCGTACTCTTAAAAGTGATCGCAAAGAGAAGCCTTCTCAGGAAAGAATTTATGAGAACCCCTCCATCCCCCTGATAGGTCGCATAGACATTGCTGTCACCCTTGGGGTAGTCAAATTCTTTTTCATTTGTTCTAACAATGGCATAGTTTTTCGTCTTCTCTCCATAATAGATCTCGGGTCGCTTGACTTCAATTCCCCGGGTCACGGGGGGGAGATCCTTGATCAACAAATTTGGGAGCCCTTCCTGGGTGACCTGATTGACAGGATTCAGAGCCAGTCCATAGCCGTGAGTATACACGAGGTGTCTGTTCACCCATGTTCTCGCCTGGAGAGATAACTGATCCACAGAGATTTCACGGGCTGAGAGGGTCACCTGCCGGTACTGACCATCGAGATCGTATCGGTCCACGTCAACACCTGAAAAATCGTAGTATAGCCGGATCGACTGGAGTTGCTGGTACGTTTCCTTCAGGGGGCGTTCGTCCCAGATCCGAATATTTTCGATAGTCGATCTGTTTTTCACGATATCCGCCATGGTGAGATTCTCCTCGACGATGAAATCCTTCTCCTGAATTCTATCGAGGCCGTAAGCCCTGCGAGTATTTTCGATGTTGTAGGCTATGTATGGCCTTTCCACATCGAGTTCATTTGGTTTCACAACGATCTTCTGCACGAGAGACGGAATGATGAGGCGAGCCACGACCATGGCTCCGAGGGTTACTACCAGACCAACTAAAAGAACTCTCCTCCTTTGTCGGACCATGTTTACTGCCAGGAAGATGGCAAAGGCTCCAAGGACTACCATCAGAATTCTGTACGCTACCAATTGCGCATGAATATCCGTATAGCTCGCTCCAAAGGCCGGCCCCCCGGTTGAGTACATAAGGAGGTAGGCTTTCAGCCAGTATCCCCATATCAAAAGGGCAACGATAATCATCCCCAGAATGGACAGGTGCTTCCGTGCGAGCGAATCTATTCTCAGTTTGGAAGGTAGCTGCATCTGTTGGTCCTGGGCCTGGATGGTTTTCATCTCCATGTTTATGAGTTTCCCCCTGCTATAGACCAGGGCAGCAACCACACCTGAAACAACAACAAAGCCCATGAGCCAGTTCTTCAGGAACAGGTAGAAAGGCAAGGAAAAAACATAAAACGCCACATCCCGGCCGAAGATGGGATCAGAGGTCCCGAAAGATGTTGGGTGAAAATAGAGTAAGATCATACTCCACTTTGTGGAGGCAGCGCTGCCTATCATCAGGGCAACTATGATGATAAAGGCTCCAATGGTCCACCTGACTGTCTTTTCACTGATGGGAAGACCTTCTATAGAACTACCATCCCTTTCTCCACTTACAGGATAGGTCTTTTTTACGTAGAGTCGGGCAACATAATAATTGATTCCCACGGCCAAGAGAAAAACCAGTGCGGCAGCCAGCCCAATCAGAACTCTTGAGATCTCCATGGTAAGAAACACTGAGTTAAACTGTAGGTTCTGAAACCAAAGCCAAGCCGTATAGAAGCTTGAGGCTAACGCGCCCAGCACAATAATAATCACTATGACTGCAATGACCACCCGTGCCTGTATTCTCATTTTATCGTCTCCTTTCTAAAAACCAACAATCTCGGAAAATGGCAAGAACAATGTGAGCCTATGGGAAGAATGAGAAATCCCTGTTTCAATCAATATCGAGGAACCACATTGAAGGAGTATATACAGAAAAGGCCGGAGTAGCAACATAAAAGCATGCATTTCTGGCCAGAAGTATGGGAAGAGGATTCAAATATTTACGGCCTGTTGCTCAAAGTCAATTTCGAGCGTCGACAACATGATTTAGTAGGCTCAAAGGAACGTAGTTAAATTATTTAAATATTCTATTATCCCCTCTTGCACCTCTCTATCCACCACGTTATGTAATAGTTTTAACTACGTCCCCTTCTGTTCGTCCAACTCATAACATAGTTGGTTCGCAATTAATCATTCTGTAAAGTGTAGACCTGACACTCCCCCTTTTTTTCTTAGGAGTGATTGCTCATTGATTACTGTAGTACGTCAAGCCATTGTCTCGCAATATCCTCGTTATGAAAAACAATGACCGTCTCCTTTGCCGGAGCAACCATTTTCTCGTACTCAAGTGCGCGTGGGAACGCACTCCCTGGTCCCGCAACGATGGCGAGCTTTGAGGGTCGCTCCGCCTCATCGGACTTCTCCCTCGCAACAATGGCCTGGAGACCCTGGGCATCGATGTGGGACTCTGCAATTCGTGATTCGTCAAAGAGTGCCTTGAAGCCCGGCTTCACCCGGCTGTCTTGCCGTAAGGCCTTCTGAAATTCAAGGACCTCTTCCGTTGTGAGCGGTTCCGTAGAGATTGCATGAACAAACAGACCATCACTGCTTACCGAATAGTCAAGTGGCATACAAGCCTCCCCCTCACTTGATTTTTGAACTTATTCTACTCATGAATCGATTCTATTGTAGCAACATTGTGTCAAAAGTATAGACCTGGCTCCGATTTTCCCTCTTAGCTCTTTAACCCTCGCCCTTTTTCCTGTTTAAGCAAAGTCAACATGTCCCCTTTGTGGTGCTGAGGCAAGATAGATCCATTGTTCTTCAGTGGCGGCTTTGTATTTGGATCTTCTTCTGGGTCTGGCCCGTATTGGTTCCCTCAAGGGAGTTGGTTTTGTTTTGGCGATGGGTTTATCTTTGTAATAGACTTGCCAGCTGCCATCCAGAAGTTGATAGACCTTCACCCTTGTCTTAGCATACCCTCTTTGGCCGGTTCCCTCTGGGATGTCTATGATTACATCTCCCAGTCTTACCGCATTGTCATTTCCTACCACTGCCTGGTAGCGGAAGCTGATGGTTCGTTTAATATCCAGTTCTTCGGGTACTCTCTGCCAGGCCTCTTCAGAGTCCTCAGGCTCTACGCAAAAGCGGCGATTGTAGTCTTTGATGAAGACCTCTTGAAGGAAGATGTTTGCCTTTTCAATTTCTTTGATGTGGCAAAGATCCATTTCTGCTATTAACCGGTCTTGCAGCACACCAAAGAGTCGTTCAACGCGTCCTTTGGCCTGGGGAGTAAGGGCGAAGATGGGGGTGATCCCCAAATCCTTCAAGGCCCATCCCACCTGGGTGGGCTCCTGTTCTCCGGCCAGCTGCTCTTGCAGGGTCCAATTAGTGTCATTCCTGCGCAGGGCCGAGTGGCGATCCTGGTAGATGGAGAGGGGAATACCGTATCGGGTAACAATCTTCTCCAAGAGCTTTAGATACCCCAAAGAACACTCATAGGGGATGAAAAAGGCCTCAAGAAGCTTCCCTGTAGCGTCATCTATCGCGGCCATGAGACAACACGAGGGTCTCTCCTTGCCAAACCACCTGTGGGGACTTCCGTCCCATAACACCATCATCCCCTCCTGAGCCTTGCGTTGCCTTCGTTTATGGCGCCTCTTGCTCCTGCGCTTCCTCTTGGGCCTTATCCCACAAGCCCGTCTGAGTGTACGCACCGTCTCACGACTCACCACAATACCCTCTACCTCCTTAAGCTTCTCTGTAAAGTGGGTATCGTTGAATTTGGCATACCGACCTTTAGACAACTCAATGATGCACTCCCTCAGACGATCATCCAGCGCATGAGGTGACCGCCTCCCCCTGTTGCCATGCACAAGCCCCTTGGCCCCCTCCAACCTAAACCTCCCCTTCAACCTCTTCGCATGCCGATACGAAACCCCCATGCGCTCACTAGCCCCCTTCAAAGTTATCCGCCCCTCCAATACCATCCACAAAAGATGATACCTCTGCCTCTCCCTCTGACTCATCCTTAAAATGTCCTCTCTCATAATGGGGACATTTTAACACCACAGTTAAAGGGGGACCTTTTTACTTTGCTAACACATTGATGGCGAAAAGGGGTTGACAATGCGGCCATAAGGTGATAAATTTCATAATATAATGAGACACGATGGAGTGTCGGTCCTTGACAAGGGCGTCTCAAAGAGACGCCCTTTTTATATCGACATGCAGATCTCAGAGAGGAACTAATCATGGGTGTATGGGGAAGTGCTCTGCGCGATGAGAAGGATATCAGCGGCTGCGGTGTTGTCGGCATCATGAATGAAAGGGGTGATGCCTTCAGCGGCGAGACAATCGCCGTGGCTATTTGTAACATGATGGAGCGGGGCAACGGCCTCGGCGCGGGCTTTGCCGGGTACGGTATCTATCCAGACCTCAAGGATTATTGGTGCTTCCACATTATGTACCAGGAGGAACGGGCTCGCGAGGCGGTGGAGGAATACATGAACAAACGCTTCATTCTTAAACGTCAGGGGCCTCTACCGACCAACCCGGTGAGGGTGTTGCGCTTCGTCCCGCTGCTGTGGCGTTACTTTTTCGATGTAAAAAATGAGATTAAAGATAAGGGCGGCGTAGAAGATTATATTATTGATTGCATGATGGAGATCAACCGACACATAGAAGGGGCCTTTGTCTTCTCCTCGGGCAAGAATATGGGGATATTTAAGGGTGCGGGGAATCCCGATGAGATAGCTGACTTCTACCGAATCTCGGACTACAGCGGCTACCTCTGGACGGCCCATAACCGTTTCCCCACCAATACACCAGGGTGGTGGGGTGGGGCCCACCCCTTTGGGATCTTGGATTGGTCGGTGGTCCACAATGGTGAGATATCGTCCTACGGTATCAATAGGAGATATCTCGAGGGATTCGGCTACTATTGTTCTTTGTCCACCGATACGGAGGTCATGGCCTATCTCTTCGATCTGCTGGTCCGTCGCCACGGTCTTGACTTCGATCTGGTCGGAAAGATCATGTCATCTGCCTTCTGGAATCAGATCGAAAGGATTGAGGACGCGGATGAGCGGTCCTTTTTACAGGCCCTGCGGGTCATCTATAGTTCAGCCCTGGTAAATGGCCCTTTTGCTGTTATCGTCTCCAATACCAACTATATGGTTGGGCTGAACGACCGGATCAAACTGAGGCCGCTGGTGGCGGCGAGAAGAGGAGACAATCTCTACATCTCCTCCGAGGAGGCGGCCATCCGCATGGTCTCAAAAGATTTGGACAGCGTCTGGATGCCCACCGCAGGGGAACCGACCATAGGAAGATTGCAGGATGGCGAAGCCTAAGCGCATACCTGAGTTTATCGTAGAGCGGGATGAAGAGCGGTGCATCGGCTGCCAGGTGTGCTGCCGGACATGCGCCTTCGATGTCCACAGCCACGATGAGGAGTCTGATAAGGTCTTCTCCGAGAGCGACCAGTGCGTGGGGTGCCACTTCTGCGAGTCCCTGTGTCCCACTGAGGCGTTGACTATCAAGCGCAATCCCTCTGATCTCAAGGCGAATGAACACTGGACCAGGCGTGCGGTGGACAACATTGCACGCCAGGCCGATACCGGAGGAATACTCCTCTCCGGCATGGGGAATGACCGGGGGTGGAGGGATTACTTTAACCATATCGTGCTCAATGCCTCGCAGGTGACCAACCCCTCCATTGATCCCTTGCGGGAGCCTATGGAGCTCAAGACCTTTGTCGGCCGTAAGCCGGAGCTGATTGAGTACGAGCTAGCGGGAGGTAATGGGAAGAGGCGGCATATCCTCAAGACCGAACTTCCACCTCAGATGGAGCTCGAGACACCGATTATGTTCTCGGCCATGAGCTTCGGCTCCATATCCCTCAATGCCTGCAAGGCCTTGGCGGCGGCTGCCTGTGAGTTCGGTACGTATTGGAACACCGGTGAGGGGGGGTTGCATAAAGATCTCTATCAATACTCAGAACGGACCATCGTCCAGGTGGCCTCTGGGAGGTTCGGGGTCCATCGGGAATACCTTGAGGCTGCGGCAGCCATCGAGATCAAGATCGGACAGGGGGCAAAGCCCGGTATCGGCGGGCACCTCCCCGGTGAGAAGGTACCCGAGGAGGTATCCCAGACGCGTATGATACCCGTAGGGACCGATGCCCTCTCCCCCGCCCCCCATCACGATATCTATTCCATAGAGGACCTCAAGCAACTGATCTTCGCCCTCAAGGAGGCTACGAGGTACACCAAGCCGGTAGGGGTGAAGGTGGCTGCGGTCCATAATGTGGCGCCCATTGCCGCCGGGATCGTCAGGGCCGGGGCGGATTTTGTGGTCATTGACGGTCTGCGAGGGGGTACTGGTGCAGCCCCCACGGTCATCAGGGATAATGTCGGGATACCCATCGAGCTGGCCGTGGCGGTGGTGGATCAACGACTACGGGATGAGGGGATCAGACATCAGGCAAGCCTCATCGCGGCAGGGGGCTTCCGATCGAGCACCGACGTGATCAAGGCCATCGCCCTCGGCGCCGATGCCGTGTACATCGGCACTGCGGCTCTCGTAGCCATGGGGTGTCACCTTTGTCAGAAGTGCTACACCGGCAAGTGCAACTGGGGTATCGCCACCCAGGATCCCTATCTGACCAAGCGGCTCAACCCCGAGATCGGGGCGCGGCGGCTCGTGAATCTGCTCAGGGGGTGGTCCTTGGATATCAAGGAGATGCTCGGCGGCATGGGGATTAATGCCATCGAGTCCCTCAGGGGAAACCGGGAACAGCTCAGGGCTGTGGGGATCAATGAGGTGGAGCTTCGGATCCTGGGGGTCAAACACGCAGGAGAGGCATGGTGAAAAAACGGATTATTATTAATGAAGAGTACTGCATGGGGTGCCGTCTGTGTGAGGTCTACTGCGTCACACAGCGATCGCGTTCAAAGGATATTCTTAAGGCGTATAAGGGTGAGTATCCCCGGCCCGTATCGGGCATTGTCTTCGAGGAGAAGGGTCCCATATCCTTTGCCCTTCAATGCAGGCACTGTGATGAGCCGCCGTGCGTGGAGTCTTGTCTGACCGGGGCTCTGTATATTGATGACGAGACGGGTCGTGTCCTGCACGATGGAGAGCGGTGTGTGGGGTGCTGGATGTGCATCATGGTCTGTCCTGTGGGAGTGATCAAGCCCGATGTGGAAAATAGGGTGGTGGCGTCCAAGTGTGACCTCTGTATTGAGGCGGAAAACCCCGCCTGTGTCGTTCATTGTCCCAATGAGGCCATTCAGTTGGTTGAGGTTAAGGAGAAAGCATAACATGCACTATCTGATCATCGGCAATTCTGTCGCGGCCGTCAATGCCGTGGAAGCCATCAGGGGAGCGGACCAAGAGGGCCGTATCACCATCTGCTCCGATGAGGAAGTTCTGAATTACTCCCGGCCCTTGCTTTCGTACTACCTCGGCGGTAGGATCACGGAGGATCGACTTGCCTTCAGGGATGAGGCCTTTTACCAGAAGCACAAGGTAGATCTCATATTAGGTAAAAAGGCCACAGGGCTTGATACGGGCAAAAAGCGGGTGACGCTGGCAGATGGGCAAGTTTTGGCTTATGATCGCTTGCTCATCTCCGTCGGCGGGGTTCCTATGGTTCCACCGATTAACGGCCTGCGGGATGACACCACGGGGGTCTTTACCTTCATCCAGTTGCAGGAGGCCAAGAGGCTCATCGACTACATTGAACAAGCATCGATCCAAGAGGCGGTAGTTCTGGGTGCGGGGCTGATCGGCCTCAAGGCTATTGAAGGCCTCCTGGAGCGGGGGGTGCGGGTAACGGTGATTGAACTTATGGACCGGGTCTTGGCCAATACCTTCGATGAGGAGGCCTCATCTATTATTGAGGAACGTCTCGCAGCCCATGGATGCACCGTCATAAAAGGGGACACCATTCAACAGGTTAAAACAAAGGGGAAAAAGGTTAGACAGCTGATCTTGAAGAGTGGAAAGGAGATCTCCACATCCCTCCTCATCGTTGCGGTGGGTGTGCGTCCGAATCTAGAACTCGTGAAAGGGACTTCTATCAAGACCGACCGCGGTATCCTCGTCGATGAATTCATGAAGACGAGCGTTCCCGACGTCTATGCTGCCGGGGACTGTGCCCAAGGTCTTGATTTCCTAAGCAAAGAGAACGCAGTCATCGCCATCTGGCCGGTAGCGGCCAGGCAGGGTAAAGTGGCGGGGTTGAACATGAGCGGAGCCGAGACCCCATACCCGGGCCTCTTCGCCATGAACTCCGTGCAGATTATGGATATCCCTACTATCTCTTTCGGGATGACAACACCGCCTGAGGGGGAGGGGTATGAGGTATTACACAACCTGGATCGGGTGAAGAGCGCTTACAAGAAGATTGTTCTCAGAAACGATCGGGTCGTGGGTGCCATCCTGCTCAACGCGGTGGAGCGGGCAGGGGTATACGGGATGCTTATCCGGGAGGGGGTCGATGTCAAGGAATTCAAAGATCAACTCCTCGGGGACGAATTCGGTCTCTTAGTCCTTCCGAAGGAGTTCAGAAAACACCTGGTCGCAGGGGAGAGTTTTGTCGCATGAAGCCCGGAAATTGGCACGAGATCGATGCACTCGGTCTGCACTACCGCCTCTTAAATGAGCGGCTCCGTGAAGCGCTGAGGGAGGGATCGCAGCGCATCGTCGTCAAGAATGTGTGCGGACAGCGCTACATCGGTGATGCCCTCGGTGAGAATGCCGAGATCATTCTCGAGGGGGTGCCGGGGAACGATTTGGCGGCCTTTATGGATGGTCCGCGAATAACCGTGAGGGGCAATGCCCAGGATGGTGTGGGGAACACCATGAACCGTGGGGAGGTTATCATCTACGGGGATGCCGGGGATATCGTCGGCTATGCCATGAGGGGGGGGAGGATATTTATACGCGGGGATGTCGGGTATCGGGTGGGCATCCACATGAAGGCCTATAAGGATTTCTTCCCCGTGGTTATTGTGGGGGGCGGGGCGCGGGACTTTCTCGGGGAGTATATGGCGGGGGGGCTGCTGGTCGTCTTGGGTATGAACGGGGGTGAGGTCGCCGGTGACTTTATCGGTACCGGGATGCACGGCGGGCAGATGTTCCTGCGGGGGGAAGTGGATCCGAGGAGGCTCGGTAAGGAGGTGAAGATAGGGAAGGTAACCCGGGAGGATACAAAGCTGTTGAAGAAGCATGTTGGTGACTTCTGTACTTATTTTGGGTTCGACCAGGAGAAGATTCTAAAAGAACCCTTCACCAAGATCTACCCCTACAGTCATCGCCCCTACGGGACCATCTACGCCTATTGAGTGTGTTCATACCAGGATTTAAAGATCCTTTAACTGGCGTAACAAGGTCTTTGTAATCTCTTGTACCTTATTTTTATCTTCCACTTTCTGCCCATCGAGGTCTCGTACATAGAAGATGTCCGCAATCTGGTCTCCCTTGGTGGAAATTCGGGCGAGGTGAATGTCCAGGCCGTGGTTGAAGAGGGTATGGGTCATACGATAGAGAAGCCCGATGTGATCGTCAGCGAATACCTCTATCACCGTAAAAAAATCAGAGGAATCATTATCAACGATTACCTGTGGAGGACGAGAAGGTTTCTTCTGTTCCGTAATGATTGCGGATGTGGCTTTTTCCCTCAGTTGAGATTCAAGCGACAATGTGCCGTTTAGAACATCCTTAAAATCTACTTGGATTTTGTTCCATGTTTCTTGTAAATACAGGTCATCGGGAGGATTGGTTACCCGTAAGACATCCACCGCTGTCTCGTCGCGCCAGGTATATATGTCGGCGGAAAGGATGTTGATATTATTCAGGGCCAGGACACCGGCAATGTTCGAAAAGAGTCCGCGTCTGTTCATGGCCAGTACGGTGAGTTCCCAACAGTCACTCGCCTTATCGCGCCTGATCTCAAAAATGAAGATTGCATTGTGCTGTTCCCCTGTTGCTCCCCCAGTAGTGTTTTGTTTCTTTTTCAGTTGTTCTGCCAGACGGAGGTGGCGGATAATTTCTTGAGCAGGGGTATTAAGGAGATAGCGGGGGGGCATGACCTCGAAATAATACTCGAGTTCCTGATCATGTATAATGGATCCGATGTTACCCCGGACCTCAGATCTGGTTTGCGCAACACGAGATGAGGCATCCTGTGTGGCCAACTCTTTTCTTTCCAGGACGTGAAGGCTTTTAAAGAAGAGTTCATTAATAAGATTGGCGATCCATTCGTTCCATGCTTTTGGTCCGGTTGCCCGGGAATCTGCCCAGGTCAGCAGATACAGCATCTTCAGTCTTTCTACGCTACCAATGGCGCGGGCACATTGGACGATTACTTTTTCATCGTTCAAATCCCTGCGGGTAGCGGTTTCCACCAGGAGCAGATGATTACGCACCAAAAAACAGATATCTTCTATTGCTTCCTCATTGAGATAGAACCGTTTTAAGATTTTTCTTGTTATATCGGCACCGTGGATGGAATGGTCCTTGTCGATTTTACCAATGTCATGAAAGAGTCCTGCCAGCAAGAGGCGCTCTGTGTGTAAAAGCTCCATAAAAAGAGTCTTCAGCAACATGTCATTTTCATCTGTCAAATCTTTAAGATACCTAACCGTGTGTAACGTATGTATGCCGACAGGATAGATATGGTAGGCATCAAACTCAACCCGATTCTTGACACGAGCAAATTCGGGAATTAAGGCGCCCAAGAAACCTACTTCCATCATTTGATCCAGGGTTTCAAACGTATGCCACGGTTCGGTCATAATTTTTAAGAAAGAGTTAACAACCTGAGCAGATTCGCGGAAGGGGTCATCCACCAGGTCTAAAAACTCGCGAACCAGCCGTTTAGCCTCCAATGAGAGAGGATGTCCAAGGCGTGCACTGTGTTCAAAAATTGCCATTAACAAAAAGCTATTTTCAAGAATGTCGCTGGCTGAGCGGAAAGCGAGCTCTCCCTTATCAAGCGTAAGGCCGGGGTTGATGTCGCTGGGCTGCGACCTTTTCCGTTCTATCTTCTGGGTTGGGAAATGGCTGACAATAAAAGAATGAGTCAAGGATTTGATAGCCCCCATAGTGGCATGAAGCTTACTATTAAACTGTTCTACGGCGCGGGAATGTTTGTGATCTAGCAAACCAAGTCTGTCAGCGATCTTTTCTTGATATTCGAATACCACGCGATCATTTTTCCTGCCAGAGATGTGATGAAGATGGTTTCTCACCACCAAGAGGAACGCCACTTGTTGTTGTAGCTCCTGATATTCTTTATTCGAGAGTTTTGCCAGGAAGACGAGATCAGGTGGTTCCCTGAGGCCAACGTAAGCGTTGGCGAGCCAGAGCATGTGATGATAATCTCTCAACCCACCAATGCCTTCTTTGAGATTTGGTTCAAGAAGATAGGTAGAGTCCCCGAACCCCTCCAGCCGCACCTTGTTTTGCTCGACCAGCCACACATTAAGGGAACGGGCCTTTTTAGGAAGGACTTTTGTATGCAGCTTGTCAACAAGATCCAGATACAGTGTGTAATCTCCGCCGATGAAGTGCGCATCCATCAGGGACGTGAGTACCTCAAAGTTGTCTTTGGCTAACGTCAAACACTCGTTGAGGCTGCGCGTGGCGTGCCCCAGTTCGAGACCACAATCCCACAAAGGGAAAAGAATCTCTTCAATCAACTCCTTGGCCTGAGCGGGAATGGTTTTCTTGAATAAGAGAAGGACATCAATGTCAGAGTTGAGGCACAACTCTCTACGGCCGTATCCACCGAGTGCAATGAGGGAAAAATTCATTTTTCCTTGTTGTAATGTTGTGCCTCCTTGGATTTCTTGCAGGGCGTCCCGAAAATATTGGTCCATCAGGGCCGCATATTCCTCAGGAAAGGATTGTGCGTCTTGCCCGTTTGTAAACTGCTCGATAAGGTTTTGTCTGGATGTTACTAATTTTTGAATAGGGTACTTCATAATAACCGGTATGCTTTACTGTAAACGCCAATGACGAGGATACTGCGCAGTTATTGCAGCACCTTCATCACTCATGTTGTTTTAAAGTCAATAGCACACGTGCTATATGGCATCCTTCCCCGTTTGTCCGGTGCGGATACGAATTACTTCCTCTACAGGAATGACAAAAATCTTACCATCCCCAATCTCACCGGTCCGCGCCTTTTGCTGAATGAGTTCAATTGCCTGAGTCACGAGCTTGGAATCCACGACCACTTCGATCTTGACCTTGGGGACAAAATCCACCTGATACTCGGCTCCGCGGTAAACCTCTTTGTGCCCCCGTTGCCTTCCAAACCCTTTGACTTCGGTTACCGTCATGCCTTTCACTCCCATTTGGGATAGACCATCTTTTACCTCTTCCAGTTTAAATGGCTTAATAATGGCTTCAATTTTTTTCATGATCTTCACTCCTTTAACCCTATAGGTTATGCGCAATTAGAAGCTATAGCCGGTCTCGTTATGTTGACTGATATCAAGGCCTCTCTCTTCTTCTTCCTCAGTCACCCTCAACCCGACGATCCAATCGACAACTTTCAGGATGATTGAGGTCATAACAAAGGCGAAGATCCAGGTAGCAGCAACGGAAACAAACTGAATCCAGAGTTGAGCTGGATTGCCGAAGAAGAGGCCGTTGGCACCGCTCGGGTTGATCAGCGTGCTGGCGAACAGGCCTGTTGCCAGGGCACCCCACGTCCCTCCTAAGCCATGGATACCGACCACGTCGAGGGAATCATCATACCCCAGCTTCGATTTTAACAAAATGCCGCCGTAGCAGATGATGCCGGCCATGGCTCCGATGATGAGGGAAGATATCGGACCAACAAATCCTGACGCCGGCGTTATGGCTACCAGACCGGCCACTGCCCCACTGGCCGCACCAAGGGTAGTTGGTTTGCCGCGGTGTATCCACTCCATGATTATCCAGGAGAGAGCTGCTGTGGCAGAGGCGCAATGGGTGACCACAAAGGCGTTGGCGGCGAGACCATTGGCTGCTAAGGCGCTGCCGGCATTAAAGCCGAACCAGCCAAACCACAACAGCGCCGCCCCGGTAATGGTCATGGGGAGATTGTGAGGAATAAAGGCCACAGATCCATACCCGCGGCGTTTCCCGATGATCACCGCCGCGGCCAAAGCCGAGATACCGGAGCTGATATGCACCACGGTCCCCCCGGCAAAATCCAAGGCCCCCAGTTTTCCTATCCACCCCCCAATACCCCAGACCCAGTGAGCCAGGGGGTTGTAGACCAGGGTTGCCCACAAAATGGCAAAGAGTAGAAAGGCGCTGAATTTCATCCGTTCGGCAAAGGCCCCCGTAATCAGGGCCGGCGTGATAATGGCAAACATGCATTGAAAGATCATGAAGGCCGCATGCGGAATGGTAGATCCGTAGTCAGCGCTCGGTTCTATCCCGACGCCCTTGAGACCGAACCAATCAAGCCCGCCGATGATGCCGCCGTGATCGGGCCCGAATGCCATAGAATATCCCCAGAGCACCCATGCGACGGTGATAACGCCCAGCATGATGAAACTCTGCATCAGGGTACCGAGGACATTTTTATTGCGGGCCATCCCACCGTAAAACAGGGCGAGGCCCGGTACCATGAGCATGACCAAGGCCGATGAAAAAAGCACAAAAGCAGTATCCCCCGTATTCATTGTTTACTCTCCTTTCTTTCTCCGTCCAGATTTTAATTACTGTTATTTTTACCATTGGTTTGTTACGCGAATATTGCAGATATGTTACGGTATCATTACAGTTGCTCTGGAATTTACAGGTAGGGTGGTAGATCCCCCTTGGGCAGGATGGGTGAGCCACCCCGCCCAAAGGGGGTGTAGATTGAGCGATAGACTAATTATTGATGGTGATGTCGACTATGTTCTGCCTGGCAACGGCAATTTCTTCATCTTCTTTCTTGACAAAGACATGCATCAAGCCGAGTACCTGATAAATTCCATTTTCGATCGCTGTCGTATCCCACTGCACCGAAAAGTCGCTCTGGCGATCACCAGATTCACCGATCTTTATCCAGGTCTCCGAATCTTTCTTTCGGTAGTACCAGGGGTTGGTGGCCCTGAACGGTGCGCCCGAGTATCCAAGCCCTGCCAATTCTTTCTTCAAAAGCTCCTCGTCGAAATTTTCCCTCAAGAGCACCTTTCCGGAAAACGCACGGAGCGTTTCAGAGGGAACGATAAAGTGTGGTCCCCAGTTAACAGACATAGTGCACCTCCTTTGGATAATTTTTATAACTGTCCATTCCTGCCAATTGAGGATGGCCTCCCTGTTTATCTCAAACCTTAAAAAAGTCAGCAGGCGATTTTGTTCTGACGGCTGCTTTTTCGTATCGACATCAATCCAGCTTTTTTAACCTGTTATAAATCATGGTCAACATCATCAACTGGATCTGATCGGGTTCTCTCTTTCGCACCTTTAGCCAGTATTGCATATTGCCGACGAAGTTCCGTTCCCATTCACTGAGCTGAGCTTTATGAAGCACCAGGTAGGCAACCATCTCGTATGTCCCTGGCATGAGCTTCATGCTCTTATCTTTCTGCGACCTTATGGTCTTTTCTTGCACTCGTGTCAAACCCCGTTTCGATCGATTGGAGAAAGGGCTGCAAGAAGTTCCTGCATGCCTGGTGTATCGCATGGCAGATCGTCATCATTGACGCTCATCGGACCCCCCATTAGAACGAGGAGGTGAAAGGGGGTGGGGTCTGGGAGGCTGTATCCGTTCCATAACCCCACCTCATCCATTTTCCATCCCCGTTCCTCCAGGATGCCAGGCCCTTCCTCAGGGTGGTGTGTTAATATCAAGGCCTTCACGGCTTATCTACAAATACGTTATAAATTGGGGAGGTACTCCTTTAACTCATATTCCGTCACCTGGGCACGGTAGTCGTCCCATTCCGCCTTTTTATTCCTGATAAAGCTCTCAAAGGTGTGATCGCCTAAACACTCCCGTACGAGTTTGCTGCGCTCCATGAGATCTACGGCCTCACCCAAACTTCCGGGGAGCGTCGCGATCCCTCGCTCTGCCCGCTCATCCTCTGAAAGCTTAAAGACATCGACTTCCACCGGGGGCGGCAGTTCGTACTCT
>Ga0307425_1001221_pt1 | contig 15654 bp, 14 predicted proteins | sample SalMarWE160330MG_FD_202152 | JGI IMG/M metagenome (GOLD analysis project Ga0307425, IMG submission 202152) | Salt marsh sediment microbial communities from the Plum Island Ecosystem LTER, Massachusetts, United States - WE1603-30 | ecosystem: Environmental > Aquatic > Marine > Intertidal zone >... | reverse complement strand
CCCGACGGTTGAGGGCGATGCCACTGCGCTCTATCTTGCCAAGACTATCAAATCGTTGGGGATTACGGTAACGCGCATCGCACAGGGGATTCCGGCGGGGGGGGACATCGAGTATGTTGACAGCAAGACGATGACCAGGTCACTGGAGGGGAGAAGAGAGGTTTAAGGAAAAATCTTGACACGGCTTCTTACATTATCATATAAAGTGACAGTATGTTTTAGGCAACTGTTGTGATTTTTTTTCTATTAATTATGAAAAGAGTGCGAGAGTAAGGATGATTGAAATCAGACTTCACGGCAGAGGGGGGCAGGGGGCGGTGACCTCGGCGGAATTGTTGGCCTTGGCCGCCATCAAGGGGGGAAAATATGCCCAGGCCTTCCCCAGCTTTGGTCCGGAGCGAAGGGGTGCACCGGTGGTGGCCTTTTGCAGGATCAGCGATGAGCAAATCAAGGTCAGATCCGTTATCTCTCACCCGGATGTTGTCTTAGTACTGGACCCGAGCATTCTGCGGCTCGTAGATGTGAGTAACGGCCTTAAAACGGAGGGGGTCTTGGTGACCAATACGCGCTTTTCCCCTGAGGAGATCAAAAAAGAACTGGGCGTGAAGACCCGCTTGGCCGTGGTAGATGCCACCAAGATCGCCCGCGAGGAACTCGGTCTGCCTATCACCAATACCACCATGCTGGGGGCCTTGCTCAAGGCATCGGAGGTTGTGGATAAGGAGGCGATGATCGAACCTCTTCAGGAGCGGTTTGGCAGGATCGCGGAACGGAATATCAAGGCGTTTGAGCGGGCCTATAAAGAGACCCGGATTGTATAAAGGAGGAGTATGCAATGGCCAAGCCGGAGCATGAGATTACCTGGAAAGAATTGAACGTCGGTTGCGTCATAGACGAGCCCGGCAATGCCGCCAGCTATCGCACCGGCGATTGGAGATCACAGCGTCCCGTCTATAATAAAGACCGATGCATTCGGTGCGGTACTTGTTATATATTCTGTCCGGATATGGCCATCAAGATTCTCGACGACGGGTATATCGAGCACGACCTCTATTATTGCAAGGGGTGTGGGATATGTGCCGAGGAATGTCCCACGGAGGCCATAGCCATGGTGGATGAGGAGGAATAAATGGTGACCAGGGTGGGAATGGAGGTCTCTATTGCGGCGGCCGAGGCAATCAAGCAGGCCAACGTCGATGTCGTCGCTGCCTATCCGATAACTCCGCAGACCCATATCGTAGAGCACCTTGCAGAGGTGGTGAATAACGGGGAGTTGGATGCGGAGTTCATTCCGGTGGAATCCGAGCACTCCGCCATGAGCGTCTGCACCGGGAGTTCGGCAGCTGGCGCCCGGAGCTTTACCTGCACCGCGTCCCAGGGGTTGGCCCTGATGAGCGAGATCGTCTATATCACGTCCTCGCTCAGGCTCCCCATCCTGATGCTGCTGGCCAATCGCACCCTCTCCAGCCCCCTGAGCATTTGGAACGATCACTCAGACGTGATGTCGGTCAGGGATTGCGGGTGGATTCAGGTCTTTGTGGAAAACGGACAGGAGGTTTACGACCACGTCTTCATCGGCTATCGGGTAGCCGAGGACCACAATTGCCTGCTCCCCTTTATGGTAAACCTGGATGGTTTTGTCCTCACCCACGTGATCGAGCCTGTCGAACTCTTGGATCAAGAGATCGTGGACCGCTACCTTCCTCCCTATCAACCCCTCTACACCCTCCATCCGGATCACCCCGTGACGATGGGGGCCTTCGCCATGCCGGCGCTCTATACCGAGACCAAGAAGGCCCAGGCCGAGGCCCTCACGGACGCCATGCCCACTATACTAAAAGGCTGGCAGGAATTCGGGGAGCTGACCGGGAGGTATTATCACCCGGTAGAGCAGTACCAGACAGAGGATGCCAAGATCGTTCTGGTTACCCAGGGGAGTCTGGGGGAAACGGCATCCATCGCCATCGACACCCTGAGAGAGAAGGGTGAGGCGGTGGGGCTGGTGAAGATCAGGCTCTGGCGTCCCTTCCCCTTTGAGGAGTTCCGGGAGGCCGTCGCAGGCGCCGAGCTCGTGGTGGTTATGGATCGGGCCATCTCATACGGAGGACCGGGTGGTCCGCTGGCCTCTGAGATCAGATCGGCCCTCTATGCCGAGGAGAAGCACCCACGGGTGGTGAACTTTATTGCCGGAATAGCAGGGCGAGATGTATCGCCTGAGGACTTCATGCAGATGATCCGGCAGGCCCGAGAGCGTCCTGGTGAGTGGTATGAGATATACGACGTGAGGGAATGATGGACAAGAATCTGGACAGATTAGGCGTCTACGCATCGAGGCTGGTCTCACAAAAGGAGTACTTTGTCCCCGGGCATCGGGCGTGTCAAGGGTGCGCCGAGGCCTTGGCCGTACGCCTGGTGGCCAAGGCCCTGGGGAGAAATAACGTCATCGCATGCGCCACCGGCTGTATGGAGATCGTTTCATCTCCGTTACCCCTCACCTCGTGGAATGTTCCCTGGATGCATGTCGCCTTTGAGAACGCGGCGGCCGTGGCATCGGGGATCGAGGCGGGGTTAAAGGTCATGATGAGGAAGGGGAAGATCCCTCACAAACGGATCAACGTCATGGCGATGGCCGGCGACGGTGGGACGAGCGATATCGGGCTGCAGGCCCTGTCGGGCGCCATGGAACGAGGGCACGATTTCGTCTATGTCTGTTTTGATAATGAGGCCTATATGAATACGGGGATTCAACGCTCATCGTCCACCCCCTTCGGGGCCTCCACCACCACCTCTCCAGCGGGTACGGTGGTGCCTGGGCAGACCACCTGGAAGAAAAACATGCCCGAGATCGCCGCGGCCCACAATATTCCCTATGTGGCCACGGCCTGCTCCAGCTATCCCTTCGATCTCATGGCGAAGGTGAAAAAGGCGGCCGCAATCGAGGGGCCTGCCTACGTGCATATCCTGTCGGTCTGCCCCACGGGGTGGCGCCTGCCTCCCCAGTTGGCCATCCATGCCGGGCGTCTGGCAGTGGAGACGGGGATGTTCCCCCTGTATGAGGTGGAACGGGGGAGGTATCACTTGAGCGTTGACCTCCCTGAGCTGCGCCCCATTGAGGAGTATCTCAAGATCCAGGGGAGGTTCAGACACCTGACCCCTGAGATGATTGAAGGGATACAGCAGCGTGTGCAGGCAGAATATGAGAAATTGAAGAAGAAGGTGCGCATGACGAACGAGGAGCAGGCATGACGAGCGCTCAGTTGGAAAAGATCTTGAAGCGGCATGACCATCAGAGCTCAAACGTGCTGGCTATACTACAGGATATCCAGGCCTCGGAAAACTACCTTCCCCGCAAGACATTGGATGAGGTAGCAGAGAAATTAAATATTTCTCTTGCGAGGATTTACAAATTGGCTACCTTTTACCGGGCCTTAAGCCTTACACCGAAAGGTCGCCATCTTGTCAATGTCTGCATGGGTACGGCATGCCACGTGAGAGGTGCAAGAATGGTATTAGAGAGGTTAGAAAGGGATTTGGGGGTGCAAGAGGGGGGGACCACGCAGGATCTCAATTTTAGCCTCGATACTGTACGGTGTGTAGGTTGTTGTAGCTTAGGGCCGGTGGTCGTCATCGATGGCGAGATTTATGGGAGGTTAAATCAGGAAAAGGCCTCTAAATTGCTTAAAGATTATAGTTAGAAATCCGTAAAGGGTTTAACACATTTCCTTAATAATAATATTTTTTAGGGAAGAGAAGGGAAGAGAAGAGCTTGAAGGGTGAAGGAATGAGGGTTAGAGGCTTAGATGATTTAATAAAGCTGCGAGAAAAAGGGCTCAAAAGACTCTATCCAGATAAGATTAAAATGACCGTGGAAATGGCGACCTGTGGGATCTCAGCAGGGGCACATCATGTCTATGAGGCCATAAAGGACAGGATCAGAGAGAGAAAATTAGATATTACCTTAGCAAAATCCGGTTGTATCGGTTTTTGTCAGCGAGAACCTTTGGTGGATGTCTGGATACCGGGAAAGCCGCGGATCATCTATCAAGAGATGACACCGGAAAAAGGGGTTGAGCTTATTGACCTGATAGCGAAAGGGGACCTACAGAAAGAGTGGGGATTATGCCGCACAGAAGAGGAGGTTATCTTCTTTGAAGATGAGCCAAGGAGGTATACCATCGAGTCGGGATTAGAAGGCAGAGAAGATATTTCCCTCTACCAGGATGTGGAGTTTTACAAGAAGCAGTTCAAGATTGCTCTCAGAAACTGTGGATATATTGATCCAGAGAGTATTGATGAATATACCGCTCGAGGTGGTTATTTTACCCTCCATAAGGTCCTTCACGAGATGAAGTCGGACGAGATTATTAATGAGGTCAAGAGATCAGGATTGAGAGGGAGAGGAGGGGCAGGGTTTCTCACCGGCAGAAAATGGGAGTCCTGTCAGAAGGCCAGAGGCGATAGAAAATATGTGGTGTGCAATGCGGATGAGGGGGACCCAGGGGCGTATATGGATCGCAGTGTACTGGAAGGTGATCCGCACAGCGTCCTGGAGGGTATGATAATTGGCGCTTACGCCATTGGGGCCCATGAAGGCTATATTTATGTCAGAAATGAGTATCCCCTCGCCGTTAAAAATATCGGAGTCGCCATCAAACAGGCTGAAGAAAAAGGGTTATTGGGAAAGGATATACTAGGATCGGGGTTTGATTTTACCGTCACAATCAACAAGGGTGGTGGGGCCTTTGTTGCAGGGGAATCCACGGCCCTCATGGCGTCCATCGAGGGGTATGTGGCGGAGCCGAGGGCCAAACACATCCATACGGTGGAGAGTGGGCTGTGGGACCGGCCGACGAACCTCAACAACGTGGAGACCTGGGCCAATGTCCCGGTCATTATAGAAAAGGGGGCTGATTGGTTCAGCAAAATCGGCACAGAAGGGAGCAAAGGGACCAAGATCTTCTCTCTGGTCGGCAAGATCAACAACACCGGGCTCATTGAAGTCCCCATGGGGATGACGCTGCGGGAGATCGTCTATGAGATTGGGGGCGGTATCCCCGACGGCAAGCGATTCAAGGCGGTGCAGACCGGCGGACCATCAGGGGGTTGTATCCCCGAGGCATTGCTCGATCTGCCGGTGGACTTCGATGCTTTGACCGAGGCCGGTTCGATGATGGGCTCCGGCGGGATGATCGTGATGGATGAGTCCACCTGTATGGTGGATGTGGCCAAGTACTTCACCGATTTTCTCAAAGATGAATCGTGCGGCAAGTGCACGTCCTGCCGTGACGGAACCCTAAGGATGTATGAGATTTTGGATCGGATAACCAAGGGCGAAGGGAAAGAGGGGGATATCGAGCTCCTGGAGGAGATCGGCTGGGCGACAACGGAGGCCTCCCTGTGTGCCTTGGGGGGGACGGCCGCCAACCCGGTGCTCTCCACCATCCGCTATTTCAGAGATGAGTACGAGGCCCACATCAGGGACAAACGGTGTCCTGCCGGTGTCTGCCCGGCGCTGATTACGTACACCATTGATCCCGAGGCCTGTATCGCCTGTGGGAAGTGCAAAAAGGAGTGCCCGACAAAGGCCATCACCGGCAAAAAGAAGGTACCCCACGAGATCGACCAAGCAAAGTGCATCAAGTGCGGCACCTGTAAGGAGGTATGCCCGGTGGATGCGGTGAAGGTGAAATGATGTCTGAGAAGGAACTGGTTAGGTTTCAGATCGATGGTCTTGAGGTGGAGGCGGAGAAGGGGCAGATGCTGCTCCCGGTGGCCCTGGAGTACGGCTTTGAAATTCCCCACCTCTGCTATCACGAGGCCGTCTCCCCGTATGGGGCGTGCCGTCTCTGCCTGGTGGAGGTCACCAAGAGGGGACGTACGCGGATGACCACCTCCTGCAACTATCCGGTGGATGCTGGTATAGAGGTCGCCACCGCTACCGAGAACGTGTTGCGCGCCCGCCGTATGATGCTGGAGTTGATCCTTGCCCGAGCCCCCCACTCTGAGAGGATTCTCGCGATGGCTCGGAGCGTAGGGGTGGAAGGGACGAGGTTTCCTATAATAGAGGAAGCCGAAGACTGTATCCTCTGCGGCCTCTGCGAGCGTGTGTGCCGAGAAGTGGTTGGGGCCAACGCCATCACCTTCGTCAACCGGGGGGATAAGCGGGAGGTGACCCCTCCCTTTTGGGATCCTATAGCCTGTATCGCCTGTGGGGCGTGTGTATATATTTGCCCGACCGACTGTATAAAGATGGAGGAACGAGGGGACGAGCGGACTATTGTCAGGTGGAAGCGGACCTTGAAGATGCAGCCGTGCAAATCCTGCGGCAAGCCCTTTGCACCGCTGTTTCAATTGAACTGGATCATCGACCAAGTCCAGTTGCCCAAAGACTTTTTCGAACTCTGTCCTGTTTGCCGTAAGCAGAAAAAGTAAGAGCAGCCCTCTAAATTCTCTCACACCCTTATTTTAAAAAGGTTAAAACCATTTTTGCACATACTTGTCAGCTCAATTCTTTTCTTGAAAGAATGTGGGGGATGATTATGATTCCCGTATCAGATAAGCGAAGGAGGTGATTGTATGGTCGTGACCAGGTGGGAGCCTTTGAAAGACCTGATGGCCCTGCAGGAGCGGATGAATAAACTCTTTGATGAGACCTTCTCCAGGGGGCCACAGGAAGTCGATGCTGGCGAGTGGTCGCCCCCGGTGGATATCTTCGAACAGGGGGATGCAATCATCCTCAAAATGGAGATCCCCGAGGTAAATCAGAAGACAATCGACATCAAGGTCGAGGGGAATGCCCTAACCATTAAGGGCGAGAGGCCGTTAGAAGCGGGGTCCAATCGGGAGAATTATCTGAGGATTGAGCGCCCCTATGGTCAGTTCAGCCGCTCGTTCAGCCTTCCCACTACCGTTGATGTGGAAAAGGTGAAGGCAAGCAACAACGACGGGATTTTGCGCATAATCCTCCCCAAAAAAGAAGAGACCAAACCGAAGCAGATTAAGGTGGAGGCTGGAGAATAAGGGTAAAGAGTTGGGTGAAAACTCTCAACCCTTTTTATCTTTTAATGATCGTAAACTATCTTGTTTTTCTACTAACCTAACCTTAGATTATACAGCGTATATGCTCTGTATATTATTGCAAATTGAAAGTATGGTTAAAATTATCTAATAAAAACAAAGCATTTGCCAATAATAGTTATAGTTACTTCTTACGTTTTTTCTTGATGAATTCCGCCAGACCCTAAACCCCCATTCTTATACCCTCAGTTCAATCACGTGATGTATTCAATGACTTTTTACTCTTTTCTAATTCCTTTTCCATTATCTGTCGCCTCCTGAAGGCATCGGCTTCTTCGCCGAAGGTTGCATCTTGCAATTCGTGTATCTTATTTTCCTTTTCTTTCTCGGACAAATCAGGGTTGTCGAGTATCTCTCTCTCTTGGGTAAAATATTGTTCCTTGATAATCTTTTCCTCTTCGAGGAAACGATCGACTTTTTGGAGTCGCTGCCTTTGGACCGGGTCGAATACCTCCATGCGCAAGTGCTGCAAAAGGGTCTCACGCTCCTCTTCGGTGCGCAACTCCGCTATATCCTTCTTGTAGAGCTGCAGTTTCTCCTGGTAGCGCGCATACGCAGAGATATTGGCATCAGCAGTTAGTTCGTCTCCCCACATGTCCTTATTCAATGTTCTCAGTAATTTCTCTTTTTCGGATCCATGCAGGTTGTCGTCATACAAGATCGCATTACGCCTGATGGTATATTCTTGAGCCTCTACGCTGGCGCCGAAGATGATATCGGCAATCTCCTCCCCAAATATGGCGCGGCGGTAATCCTGAAGATTGGCGAGATTTTCCAAGGCCTGATCCGGGGTTTTGGGTATGCCCCACTCGGCGATCTTATCCGGAAGACTTATCTGGTAATGCAGGTATGTCTGGTACAAGGCGAGCATCCGCTCAGCAGTCTGGGGAGGTAAGGCTGAGTAGAGGTATTCGCGGGCGTGCTCCAGGTTGTCCGCGAGGTTTTCGGCATCAATGCATACCTTATCCAAATACTGAAAAAAATTCAACGTATGCTCATTGACAATGTCGTTAGTAAAATAATCTCCTGCTTTTTTGTTACTGAAAACTTCCTGCCTATAATCTCGTTCGCTATCCTGCAGCGTAGTGCGGTAGCGCTGAGCAATAACGTGCTCTTGTTTGTTTTTTTTCTTCTCACCAAGGTTCATGACGAGTGTGATGAGAACCAGGATCATAGCTGCCGCAGCCACAGCCGCCACGAGTATTTTCTTGTTTTTCATTGTTTTACTCCATGCGGATAAGTATGTCGCTCATGATGATATGGACAAGACAACATCCTGGTAAGACTTTATTTTTTTTATCTAATTTTCAGTTCCACTATAGATAATTTCTCTCCGTCGAAAGGCCTCTGCCTCTTCTCCGAAAACCTCGTCTTGAAGCTCTTTGATCTTCTTATCCTTTTCTTCCTGAGTCAAATTTTTTGAATTTACGATCTTCCGTTCGGCTGTCCGGTAGTGTTCCATTTTCTCTTTTTCTTTGGCAAGGCGCTGATCAACTTCGCGTAACCGCTCTATCTCATCTTGAGAAAAAAAATCTTCCCTAAACTCTTCTATCTTGAGTTTTCGATGCTTCTCGTCCAATTCTGACAAGTCCTTCTGATACAGCCGCAGTTTTAGCTGATAGCGGTTATAGGGATTATTGTCCTCTCCAATGGAAATTGCCTCGTCGTTCCACATATCATGTTTAAGCTTGTGTAGTCTGTCTTCTTTGTCTTTCCCGTAGAGGGTGTTATCATCGATTATCATTGCCCTCCTGAGCAGATACTCCCTCTCCTTCACCTCTCGGCCGAACAACGCGTCAGCTGTTTCTTTTCCCAGTTTCTCCCTTCTGAAATTTTGTATTTCGTAAAGCAGTGCAAGGAGAAGTTTCGCATCAACTGTCTTTGCACGATAGAGTGGGCTTGTTTCGAGCTCTATCTGGCACTGTAAATACTTTTTGTAAATTTCAAATAGCCTCTGTGCTTCTGATTCGTTACAGTGTGAGAAAAGATATGTTTCTACTGCGTTAAAATGGTCTTTAAGGTGCTTGACGGATTGTACTGCGAATCTCCGTTCAAGGAATCTAAAAAAACTGAGTGTTTCGAATGAGACCTTGCCATCTGGAAGATATGTACGGCACGTGGAATCGGGCTTGTTTTGATTGTCGGAAAAGTCCTTATCTAAGATATATTGCTCTGTTACATAATGGTCTTTGGTCTTGTAGATTATATAATGTCCTACTCGAAGAACAACAAGAGTCGAGATTGCCGCGATGCCCAGAATGATAATTATTTTTTTCTTTTTTACATGCACCGCATACCCTTGTTTAATCGACCAACTCAAAAGGATGTTATTAAAACTATCATTAATAATCTTCTAACCGCTGGATGTTCATCCTGCGGTGTGCAGCAATCGATGCCCCACTCTGAGAGTACAAAGGAAAAGGGGATACAAAAACATCCCCTTTTCCTTTGTTACGCGCTTTAATGTGAAAAAATCGATCTAATATCCTTTATTCTTTAAATTCTGAACCAGTTCTACCCATTCGCCAACAACGTCGAAAGACACGCCGTTGGGATTCAGATTGACCATATCGATGTGATCTACGCCGTAACTCCACCAGGAGCCGAACTCAGTGCCACGGAACGTGCCCCATTTTGCTGAGTTAACCGGCACCAGCCCGTCATTGTATCCTGCAAATAGGAGCCACATTTCAGTGGCCAGAGCGGGAAACGCCTTATGCATTGCTGCAACATATTCTTGCGGAGTTGATGGCTCATCGAGTGAGCCGCTCAACGACTGCATTAACGCGTTCAAGAAATACCCCAGCGTGTAAAAGAGACTATAGTGTCTGAATGCTCCCGTCCAGCTCTGATAGTAAATGCCTGGCATATTCGGCGTTTGTTTATTAAAGACGTTATTCATATAGTTGGACGATAGGTTACTGATATTTTCATACATTTTATCCTGATCGCCGGCAAAGGGGATCATGCCAAGCATCATCTCAGCAAGGGGGGGGAATATATTTGCTATATCCACCATTGTTTGAGCAATGGTCGATCCTCTTTGGGGGCTGTCCACGCTGGTGTGGCTTGCCACGTAGGGTGCCATACCGAGGTTTGAAATGGCATCACGGGTATACACGCCTCCATGGGAATGACCGATGATATTAAATTTGGGAGAGTCGTCGATTGCCATAATCTTTAAGAGCTCCTCTTTAAACTGTTCGGCCTTCTCACGAGTCGACGCGATGGGAGCTACATTGGTACAATAGACCGTGGCGCCCCTTGCCTCCAGGGCTTCAACTATCCCGGGAAAACTATTCGGATATACATCAGTTGATATAAACCCCATCCCATGAACTAAAATAATCGGATATTTCGTTTGACACGACGTCGTATCCGGACTCGGACTCCACCACCAGGCAGAGGCATTCGAGACCACTGCAAAGACCATCACGGCAGTGAGTGCGACGCACATGCCGCCTCTCAGGAACTTACTCATCTTTTTCATGGTACCCTCCTTCTCTTAGATTTTAGGAACAAGACTACCCCTATAAATGCACCCGAGGTTTTTGTGGGAATCGTTGCGGGTGAAGAGACATCGTGAGGAGAGGGTAGGGGGATGGGGAAACGGGCAACGGTCTTGTGGAGCTGATCGGGGTTGTAGAAGCTCAGTACATACAGCCGGTGATTGGGTAGCACGGAAAGCGAGGGTCTATCTCTGGTTTAGAGGCAGGTTCTACCGATCGAGCAACGCAGGGAAGCGTTCATCATATGGTCTCTCATGACCCTTATGCAGCACGTAATTCTACAGGTAGTAACAGCCACTCACGTGAGGGTTTGTGGATACAGCACACGAGGATACCTCAAATACTAGTTGGTACCCAAGGATGGTATCCGAAGCACGCAACGACCCTTATACCTCGGAGAATACGTCGGCGAACTGTCACAGAACCCAGCTTTCAAAGAGCGAGAAAAGCTTTTAATAACGAAAGGTTATAAACATCACACAGAAGCATGCGGCCACACTTCATCACTGCCTTACTCTGGGTACCACGCGGCCAGGCTCGCCATTCGGAATTCGTCTGTTCCTGGTCCCTGAATGATTACAGAAAAAAGAATAGCCCTCGTAGATCTTCTTTCTCTCTTCGAGGTTAAATCTATGAGGGCTTTTTCTTATATCTCAAGTCCTCCATGAAAAAAATATGACTTAGTTATATTGTTGGTTGTCGATACTCGTAACAAACCTATATAAATATGTCAAGTCTTTTTTCGGACGAGAAATGATACATAGTATTAATTAATAGACACAATTATTTGTTACGTTTTTTCTTGATGAATTCCTGCAGGGCACCCTTGACCCCTTGCTCGATGAACCGCGTACTGATCCCCACCTTTGGATCCTTTACATCCCCCTTGAGAGAGAAGGGGATGGTGAGTCGTCCCTGATTGTCGGAGAAAAACCTCCATCCCTTGCCGGAGAGGTCTCCGGTTACCGACTGGGGCAAATGTGCCTCCCCTTCCATTTTTACTGTTGAGTCCAGGCCGATATCACCAAACAGCCTGATATCCATATCCTCGTGAGAGATGCGGAGGTTCGGGATCGAGATCCGTCCATTCCGGACGGTAAAATTGCCTATGAGGTCTTCGAATGTGGTCTTGTCCTTTCCCCAACCCTTCCCTCCAAAGGCCTGGACTATTCGGCCGATGAGGTTCAGCCACGTAAGCTCTCCCTCCTTGACCTGGACCGTTCCATCGCCGGAGAGGTTTTTCTTTATGGAGTCGAGGGAAAGCCCTGTTCCCCCTAAGGCAATATCTCCGGTAAACGTTCCCTTCATCATACCCTTCCATGACGTGAGGGTGCTCAAGAGGGCATTGACGTCCACCCCTGTTACTTTCGTCGTTATGCGGTATGGAGAGGGCTCTCGTGCCATATTGATGTTTCCGGCGCCTTCCAACGTTCCCTTAAAGGCCGCAAAAGAAAACCGTGTGATCCTCACTTCCCCTCCCTGCATCTCCCCCCTGCATATGAGATCTTTGAATGCGGTCCCTTCAAAGGTTCCCTCCTTGACCCTAAAACTTCCCCGCGCATCGAAGGGGCTGCGCTGTGGAGACTGTTTACCCCCCGCAGTTTTCTTTTGAGGTGCGGGGGCTTCTTTTGTTGCCCTCTTTTTCTTTTGGGCCAAGGCGATGTCCATGCGAGGGGAATTGGCATCCAGAGAGAGGAGGGGGGTTCCTTGGCCTGGTAGGATAAAGTCTCCCGTAAGGTCCAGTTTTCCTTTGATGGTGACCGCCTGATGCAAGGCTGGGAATTTGGGTCCCAACGCATCGAGATCGATGCCCTGTTGAGAGGAAAGGGTCAGCTTGCCGACGGGCCTTCGTTGAAGATCTCTGAACAGGCCGTTGATCAGGAGGGGGGTTTTGTCTATCAGGAGGGTTGCGGTCAATTGTAGCCGCTCCGCCCCCCCTGTAAGGTCGGCCTCAGGTCGTAACAGGATATCGAGGTCCTCGATTGCCCGCTCCCCCTTTTCTCCCACGGAGAGATCCTTGAGGAGTATTTCACCCTGGGCCTTGAGGGTGGAACCGGTATCCCCTTCGAAGTTCAGGTCTGCCTGTAACGCGCCCTCAATGGCACCTGCCCCTTCACCCCTCAACTTTTTCATGAGGCCGTCGAGCTCGGGAAAATCCGCCCGTAGCCTTCCTGCCACGGGGATATGTTTCAGATCGATGGTCTTGCCCAGGGGCCCCACCCATCCATCGAGCGATATTTCCCCTGGTGACCATTGCAGAGAGAGCTTGTATTGTATTTTCTTATCCAAGGAGAGATCCCTCAGCTCCAAATCGATCTCTTCTATTTCGGTTCGATTGGCAGGCGTCGTACTCCTATCCAGATAGATCAATTTTCCTTTCGTTAAGGAGGCCTTGGAAAGATAAAGACCTTGCAGGGCCTTTGACTCATCCGTCTTGACTTTTCCGCTCTCCAAAGTCCCTTTTCTCTCCGTCTTACCCGCTTCCTCCATGTAAGGGATATTCAATCTTCCCTGCGGGTCCTTTTCGATGAAGACCACGGGTCTGTCGAGGCTGAGCCCGGCTATCTCCTTTCGCCCGAACAGCAGCGGGATGAGTTTAATCCTGACCTTGAGGGCCTTGAGTGAAAGCAGGGGGGTCTGAGAGAACCCCGGTGGATTAGAGATGACCACGTTTTCTATGCGGGTACCTAAGGTTGGGAGGATGCTAATACGCAGCTTTCCGATAGAACAATCTCGGTGCAGGGCCTGCCCCACCTTTTCTTCTATCAGCCCCTTGTATTTATCCAGGCTGACGAGGTAGGGGAGGATGAAGGCCGCTGCAATCACGAGCAGAAAAAAGGAGAGCAGGATGATCCCTGTAATCTTTATTCCCTTTTTCATCTTTATTCCTTTTTTCATCTTTTTTCCTCCTTAGCATGGTTTTCGTGTGCTACTTTATCTCTGCGGTTCAATGATTACCTTAATGGATGCTCCGCCCCCTGCCACCAGACGAAACCCCAATCCTGTCTCCGCCAAACCCAAACGGTGGGTGATCATCTGCTGTACAGGCACGCGACGAGCACGGATCAAATCAATGGCCTGGCAGATATCCAGGGGGCTGCCCCCATAGGAGGTCATCAAGCTGATTCCGTTGCGCCAAAACTCGTTGACGGGAACGGGGAGATCCATCCCCGGTGCTGTCGGGGCAAAGAAGAGCACTGCGCCTCCCCGATCAACTGATTGCAAGGCCTGACCAAAGGCGGAAAAGGCCCCGGTACACACGATGACCAGATCGGCCAGTCTGTTGTCGTTGGCCTGACGCAGGCGGGCGGGCAGATCCTCCTCAGCATGGATGACGGTATCGGCACCGAGGCTGAGCGCGGCATTGAGCCGATATTCGCTGATGTCCGTCGCGATGATGCGACCTGCGCCTGCGGCGCGGGCCATGGCTACGTGAAGCAGACCGGAGATACCGCTGCCGAGTACAAGGATCGTCTGCCCGGGGAGCAGGCGTGCCAGCCGCTGCCCTCTGAGGACGCAGGCCAAGGGCTCGATAAACGTACCATCCTCGAACGATATCTCATCGGGGAGTAAAAAAACTCCTCGATCCACATTGAGAGGTGGTACCCGCAGGTATTCGGCAAAGCCGCCAGGATCATAATTGGTGGTATGCAGGGTCTCACAGACCGTGTGCAGGCCATGGAGACAATAACGGCAGGTATTACAGGGGACGTGGTGGGAGACAAAGACCCTCTCACCGACACGATAACGCTCTGCGCCCTTTCCGACCTCCACGATCTCTCCCGTGATCTCGTGGCCGAGCACCAGGGGCGCCTTTTTGATGCGGTACCATTCCATGACGTCGCTACCGCAGATGCCGCTGGCCTGCACCTTGACCAAGAGCTCCCCGGGGCCGATCCGGGGCGTCGGCATCTCCTCCAGGCGCACGTCTTGGTTGTTGTAGTACATTGCCACGCGCATGCAATGGTCCTCTCAAGAAGGGATTAAGGAGTGTACTCCCCTCAATATACGCTGTTTAGTGGTTTGTCCTTGGCAATTAGCCGGGGCTATAGGCCCCAGTTATTGTTCGCCGCCTTTCATGTTGTTGAACAGGTCCTGGGCCTCCTGCGCGGTAGCGTTCTCGTGGATGATGGCCCGCAAGGCCTTGGCCATGGCCACGGGGTGTTTATTTTGCCAGACATTGCGACCCAGGTTTACGCCGATGGCCCCTTTCTGCATGCCATCATAGACAAACTCGAATACCTCGAGATCTGTCTTACATTTGGGACCACCTGCCATGACTACGGGGACGGGACACCCCGTGGTGACCTGATCGAAGTCTTTACACCAATAGGTCTTCACGACCCGCGCGCCCAGCTCGGCGGCGATGCGGCAGGACATGGCAAGATAGCGGGCCTCCCTCTTTTCCAGCTCCCTCCCTACGGCGGTGACCGCCATGACCGGAATACCGTATGCTTCGCATTCGTTCACCAAGTTTGCCAAATTCAGCAGTGTCTCATGTTCGTAATCGCTTCCCACAAAGATGGAGACCCCCACTGCCTCCACGTTGAGGCGCACGGCCTCCTGCACGGAGGTGGTGATCCCCTCATGGGCCAGGTCCCTGCCCGCGAGGCTGGTCCCACCGGATACCCTGAGGATGATCGGTTTAGTATTTTCCGGATTTATGCACGACCGCAAAATACCGCGCGTGACAAAGAGGGCGTCGCAATATGGTAAGAGAGGCTTGACCGTTTCCCCTGGCTTCTCCAGCTTTTTGGTGGGGCCTTGAAAATATCCGTGATCTATAGGCAAAAAGAAACAATGACCGTCCGGCTGTATCAAACGCGACAAGCGATTTTGCATTCCCCAATCCATCTGAATGTCCTCCTTATGGTATTCTCGCAGGTCTTTCAGGTCTGCCTATCAACGATCTAAGCCGCCCTGCTATGGGTGGTATGGGTATCATAGAAAAAAGGCGTCCGAGGGTCAAGGGGAAAGCCTTTTACACGTCCCATCCCTTTTTTATCGGTCCTGTACACCAGAGGCCCTTTTAAACTCCTCCAGACATTTTTGGCTGCAGAAGTAGTAG
>Ga0307425_1001220_pt1 | contig 15676 bp, 16 predicted proteins | sample SalMarWE160330MG_FD_202152 | JGI IMG/M metagenome (GOLD analysis project Ga0307425, IMG submission 202152) | Salt marsh sediment microbial communities from the Plum Island Ecosystem LTER, Massachusetts, United States - WE1603-30 | ecosystem: Environmental > Aquatic > Marine > Intertidal zone >... | reverse complement strand
GATTACTACGATAATCCTGAGAAATACGCAGGAAAATTTGAAGAATATATTCCTTATCTAACAGTACTGGTTAATTGTATTTACTGGACTAACCGATATCCACGTTTAGTAACAAAAGAATATCTTCGAAGTGAGAATTATTTGAATTCTGATCAAAAGTTACTTGTAATCGGTGACATTTCTGTTGATGTCAACGGTGCCATTGAAATAACATACAAAGCTACCGATCCGGGGAATGCATTTTACACTTATCAGCCTGCTAATGATAAATTTGAAGATGGCATAGAAAAAGAAGGCATCACAATAATGGCCGTTGATAATTTGCCTTGCGAATTTCCGAAGGAATCATCAAAAGAATTTTCCTCTATCCTAAAAAATTACGTATACGAAATTGTAAATGAAGATTTTAATAAACCATTTGAAGAACTATCGCTATCCAATCCGATAAAGAAAGCATTAATTCTTCAGAATGGTGAATTAACTAAAGACTATCAGTATTTAAATAAATATTTAAACAAGGTATAAAAAATGAAAAATATATTAGTATTAGGTGCCGGGTTAGTAAGCAAACCGGGCGTAACATATTTACTTAAACAAAAAAATATATCTGTAACAGTAGCATCCAGGACAGTAAGTAAAGCTGAAAATCTAATAAAAGGTTTTACTAACGGTAAAGCTGTCCAGTTAAATGTTGAGAATAAAGAACAGCTAGCACAATTAATAAAAGCGAACGATATTATTGTAAGTCTGCTTCCCTGGGTTCATCATCTTAAAGTTGCAAAGTTATGTTTAGAACATAACAAACATATGGCTACAACTTCCTACGTAAGTGACGATATGAAAAAATTGGATAATGAAGCTAAATCAAAAAATCTTTTATTCCTTAATGAGATTGGTGTTGATCCGGGAATTGACCATATGTCCGCGATGAAAATAATAGATGAAGTATATGAAAATGGTGGAAAGGTAGTTCATTTTTACTCCTATTGCGGTGGTCTTCCGGCACCGGAAGATAATGATAATCCATTCGGTTATAAATTTTCCTGGAGTCCGAAAGGAGTTGTTCTTGCTTCAAGAAATTCTGCTAAATTTTTAGAGAATGGAAAAATTGTTGATATCGAAGGCAAAGATTTATTCCTTAATTATCGAATAGAAGAAATAAAAGGACTTGGAAAATTTGAAGTATACCCTAATCGTAATTCCCTCCCCTACAAAGATCTCTATAATTTAAAAGATGCTCAAACCGTTATGAGAGGAACCTACAGAAATTTAGGATGGTGCGATACTCTTAAAAAAATGGTTGACCTCGGTTTAATTAATGAAGACAAACAGAATAACCTAAAGGGGATCACTTATAGAAAAATGATGGCTGATATGGTTGAAGCTAAAGATGATGCTAACTTAGAGAAAAAAGTTGCTGAGAAACTTAAACTGGATAGAAATTCTGAAGTTATGAAAAGATTCGAGTGGCTTGGATTGTTCAGTGATAAAAAGGTACCGGACTTTGATAATCGATTAGATATTTTAAGCGAGCTTCTCCAGGAAAAATTAGTCTTCAAGAACAAAGAAAAAGATATGCTCATTCTGCAGCATAAGTTTACGGTTGAAAATGCTGATAAAACCAAAGACTTGATTACTTCAACTCTAATAGACTTTGGTGAAGCATTAAAGGAATCATCGATGGCAAGAACAGTTAGTTTACCACTTGCTATCGGTGTTCGATTTATGGCAGAGGGTAAATTTAATTTAACAGGAGTGCAGATTCCGATTCACAAGCAGATTTACGAACCTGTTCTAAAGGAACTTGAAACTCTCGGAATAAAAATGGATGAGAAGAAATACCGACTTAATTAATCGCTTAAAAAGATTATACTTATTATTTTTAGAGTAAATAATTTTTTATGAAACTAAAATGGGACTTGAAGATTATTTAGAAAGTTATTAAAATTATGACGTCCTAAAAATAATATAAGGATAAAACTACTTGCCGGGGGCGGCTCCTATTTGGAGCCGTTCCTGTTTTAAACTATTTTTGAACTAATGCAAGGCAAACTTTACATCGTCAGCACACCAATAGGAAACCTAAAAGATATCACTCTCCGTGCAATTGAAACCCTTAATGAAGTTGATTTCATTCTTTGCGAAGATACTCGAGTTACTTCAATTCTGCTCAAACAATACAATATCATTAAACAGTTAATTTCCTTTAACGCCGTCAGTGAAATAAAAAAAATCCCATCAATTATTGAGCGGCTGCAGAATGGGCAAAGTTATGCATTGGTTTCAGATGCAGGTACTCCCGCTATTTCTGATCCCGGAATCCGACTTGTGTCGGAAGCAGTAAAGAACAAAATTCAAGTAATAACGATTCCCGGAGCTACCGCATTAATTGCTGCATTAACGGTCAGTGGGTTGCCTACGGACTCGTTTATCTTCGAAGGTTTCCTTCCTCAGAAAAAAGGAAGACAAAAAAAGCTTAAAGAACTAACTAGCGAAGAAAGAACGATCGTCCTCTATGAATCCTCGCATAGAATTACAAAACTAATTAATGAACTGGTCGAATACTTTCCAAATAGATATGTAGTTGTCTGCCGTGAAATGACTAAAAAGTTTGAAGAAACCTGGCGTGGTTATCCAGCAGAATTAAAAGAAAAGCTTGGTGAAAAAATAGTTAAAGGTGAATTTGTGATCGTGATTGCAAATAAAGGATGGAAAGTTTAAAATAAATCTATTCCTACCCACTCAACAAATAGTTATAATCCTTAAGCACAATATCCAAAAAAGTTAGTGGGTGAAGATTTGAAGTAACTCCGATCTTCTTTTCAATTGCCTCTTTCGTTTTATACAAAATCTTTTCATACATCACAGCATCCGGATTTTTGTAATTAAGATCCAGAACCTCCTTAACGATAGAAATATCTCTATCGTTAAGGCTGCTCACCTCCGGTAACTTAACTTCATAATTCAACGGAGTTGCTTGCAGAATTGTATCATCCAGTTTCGCTTCGGTCTTCAATTTCACTACTGTTGTATTTGCAGCTAAATCACCCAATCGCTGCCCTTTTCCGTTTATCAGCATCGTTATTAATCCAACTGAGCCGTAAGTAAAATAGATATCTATGGGAGCTAAGATCCATCGCAAAAAATAACTCCCGATTCCTGCCTGGCTACCATCTAATTTTACTACACGCATCTTCATTATTTTCTTACCAAAAGATTGTCCATTCAAAAAAGTTTCACAAAGAAGATGATAAAAGAAAAGAGGTAAAAATAGTATAACAAAATATGCTACCGGAAAGTGGAGCGGTGATCCTTCAGTTAAATTTAAAAGCCAGATATACAAGAAAATGATAGCTATTAAATACCCCACCATGATAAGTTGATCGATTATCGCGGCAACAACTCTATCGCCAACACTTGCAACAGGATATTCAATATTAACGTTTTGGGCAGTTTGAATTTCGATTGTCTGCATAATCGAATTAAATCAATCCCCGTGCCTTAAGTTCGAGATACTTGTTAATGGTATTTACGGAAAGATTTTGAGGGGTTGTAAGTATCGACTGGATGCTGTACCGTGCAAGCTCTTTAACAATTAACCGTTTTTCGAAAGCAAATTTTTCCGCAATTGTTTTATAATAAATCTCTTCAACCTTCATTGCGGGTTTATCAATCAATGCATAGAGTTCAGTGTTTATGAAGAAAATAATGATAACCTGATGGGCTCTGCTTAATCTTCTTAAATATGAAAGCTGACGCTTTAATGCATTCACAGTTTCAAAATTGGTATAAAGTAGAATTAGACTTCTGTGACTAATCTTTTGCAAAATCATGCTTGATAATATTTCAAAATCAGATTCAAGAAAATCGGTTTTCTGGTTGTAAAGAACTTCCTGAATCTTTTGCATCTGTCGAGCCTGTCTGTCAGCAGGTAAGATATTATTGACTTTATTTGAAAAGGTGATTATCCCGGCTCTGTCCTGTTTCTGCATTGCAATATTCGATATAACCAGTGCTGAATTGATTGCAAAATCGAGCAGGCTCATTCCTTCAAATGGCATTTTCATAACTCTTCCAACATCAATAACGCTGTAAACCTGCTGGGATTTTTCATCTTCATAATGATTTACCATTAAATTTGCTTTTCGTGCTGTTGCTTTCCAGTTTATAGTGCGGTAATCGTCTCCACGCACATACTCTTTTATATGTTCAAACTCCATCGAATGTCCAACCCGTCTTATTCTTTTTACGCCTGCTTCAGTCAGCCGATCTGAAATAGCCATTAGCTCATACTTCTTCATCTGAATATAGGAAGGATAAACCGGAACAATTTTAGTGCCTTCAAAGCTAAACCTGCGTCTGACAAAACATATCGGTGACACAGCATAAATATTTGTACTTCCAAAATTATATTCTCCCCTCTTTACCGGTCTTAATGTGTAAGTAAATACCTTCGTATTTCCGGCTTCGATTGATAAACGAAATAAAAGATCACGGATTTGAAATTCAAAAGGTATCTCGTCAATTATCTCACATTTAATATTAAAAGCGTAATGATTTTCCAGGAAGATTTTTATTTCATTTTGATCCCCATTGGATAGACGGTTCGGAGTTACTCGATAAGCAAATATTCCTTTTTTATTCATATATAAAAGGAAGAGATCAGATATAAGTAAAAAAATTACAGCAACAAAAAGAAGGTTAGTTATTACTAACAAAGGCTGATAAAAATATGACAAAACGAATAGTAATACCAGTGAGGCAATAACAATAAAAAATCTCGAAGAGAGATAGAAAGACTTCAAGGTTTTCACTACCTGGGTACCTCAACCTTTTCGAGTATCGTTTTAATTATGTCATCGGTCGTTTTACCTTCCATTTCTCTTTCTGGTGTAAGAAGTATGCGATGGCGAAGTGCAGGATAAACAACTTCTTTCACATCATCAGGAGTAACGAAATCTCTGCCTTTCATAGCTGCTGTTGCTTTAGCACCTATCATAATTGAAATCGATGCTCTTGGTGAACCGCCTAAATAAAGATCATTGTTGTTTCGGGTTCCGTTGACTATTTTTGCTATATACCCAGCCACTTTCTCATCCAGGTGAACTGCTCTGACTTTCTCCCTCAACTTTAGAAGAGAATCTTTTGTAAATACTGGTTGAATCAGGTTTAAATCATTAATATTTTTTCTACTATGCAAATCGAGCAGAATTTTTACCTCTTCTTCTGGTAATGGATAATCCATCTCCACTTTAAATAAAAATCTATCAAGCTGAGCTTCCGGAAGTCTGTATGTTCCCTCGTGTTCGATAGGATTTTGAGTTGCAAAAACCGTAAACGGATTATCCAGCTTATATGTAGTTCCATCAACTGTTACCTGTCGTTCTTCCATTGCTTCAAACAAAGCTGATTGTGTTTTAGCAGGTGCCCGGTTTATTTCATCAATTAAAATTATGTTTGAAAAAATAGGACCACGGTTAAATTCAAACTCTGATGTTTTCATATTAAAAACCGATGTGCCCAGAATATCCGAGGGCATCAGATCGGGTGTAAATTGAATTCTTGAAAAATCTGCTGAGATTGTACGTGCAATAAGTTTCGCAAGCAATGTTTTAGCTATCCCCGGAACCCCTTCAATTAATACATGACCATCAGCTAAAACTGCTGCTATCATCATATTAATAATTTTTTCCTGACCCACAATTATCTTTTTTATTTCGGCTCTTACTCTTTCAACTGATTCTTTAAGTTCTGATAGATCAGTACGCTGATTGAAGTTTGTCTCTTCCATATTACCTTGTTCTTTCGTAAAATTTTTCGATTTTGTAATTAATGTTAATTAAATCCTCTTCGGAAATCTTGAGGCTATGTTTAATTCTCTCTATTTCTTTAATTAAAGATTTTAGCTTTGTGACAGATAATGTAGATTTCTCAGAGATTATCCGGATTGTTTCCTCATCAATGGTGCTTGTCTTAACAGAATATTTATTCCTTATATAATCCAGAAAATAAGAAAATTTCTTCTCCGCAATATTTTTGTAATCTTTTTGTTGATAATAAAGACTGCCAACGGTTTCTACAAATTCAAGTGTCGTATTTGTAAGAGGAGATATCATCGGAATAATTCGCTGCTTCCTTCTTCCATAGAAGAAAATAAAAAGGAAAACGGAAACTAGCATAATAAAATAAGCCCACTTAAGAGCCCGCTGTGACAGTATGTACTGCAATGTAGTTGCTGAATATTTATTACCATCTTTGTAATAATCATCCCATAGTGTCTTTTGAGAAGGCAGATGTGAAAGTGCCTTATACACATACTCATTGTTTGTGGACTTTAACAGATGATAATTCGTAAACGCAAGAGGAACAGTGTTCAGCAAAAAATTTCCATCTCCATATTTTATTCTTAAAAAATTAACATTTTCATTTCCATTTCTTCCAAGCACCTGCACTAAAGCTGTATCGAATTCACTAAAATAATTTTCAAAATTACCTTTGAAATATGAATAGCCTGTATCTGATTTTAAATCTGCTAAAGTGAAATTAATATTCACCGAATCCTCGCTGAAAAACATATCGAAAGTTTTAATTTTTAGTGAATCGGCAAGATTGCCGTAAATTCCAAATGCTGATATGAAAACATTATTTCCCTCTGCTACATAATCGAGAAGATATTCCGTATCAAGTTTGTCAGGAGAGAAATAAGTGTTTATGAAGACATAATTAGTATTGTAGTAATATTTGTCTTTAAGAATATTATAGATAGGAAGCTCTTTTAATTCAAATTCATTATCAGGAAATAATCCTGGAGCAATATCATATACTATATAACCGCCGTAAGGAATTTTATCCTTATTAGCAAAACTTTTGGACCAATCAATTTCCTCCGGCTCAACAATTTTAATGATGGTCAGGATTATTAGAGCAACAATCAGGGGTACTATAAATTTTAGATTCTTCTTTTTCATATTGATGCGATCAAACCGAATAGTTCATTGAAGTCACTCTGTGAGTTTTTCATTATATACTCATCAACCGGAAAATCCCCGTACCAAATCCATTCAAAACTAAATGTCGCACGCTGGAATGCATTTGATATCTGACTGTTATTAATCTCCGATATATACTGATGATTTGTTTTATTATTTTTTAATTCAATTAAATCTCTATCAGCTAACAGCTTGAGTGACTTCAGAAAAAGATACCTGATGGCCACTTTGAATTGCTTGCTCTCCATAGCAGATGTAATCAGATCGTCGAAGTCAAGCTGATGGATATCTACTTTATCCTCAATCATTACTATATCATTCTTTACTGCTTTACCAAATAAAAATCCTCTCCTGTCACCTTTAATTAATCCTCTTATAATCAATATTAACGCAAGAATAGCAAGTGCATAATAAAAATAATCAAGGGCGGTTGAGAAGGCTTTTGAAGAACGGAGCACTACAAGTTGCTGATTGATCCAGTTTTTAATTTTCGTGATCCAGTCTTCTGCTTCATCCTTACTGTTATCATAATTAAAAGCGGGATCGTTTTTGTATTTATTAAAAATATCTTCAGGCAGAAGTCGTACATTTACTATAAAGTCTTCTTTCTCGGCAGGGATTATTCTTCTTATTGTATCAGTATAATCAATTTGATAAGGGTCTTTTGCAGAATTCTCTTGCTGGCAAAAGCAAAATTGAGCGCCAATTAAAACGCAAAAAAAAGTGATGAAGAATCTTCTATAAAAGCACATAATTCAGCTAATGTCTTCGATTCGCTGTACAAGTCCCGGTGCTTCTCGTCGTTCTACAAGATTATAATACTGAAATGCAATTGCTATTGTACTTATTGAATACAAAAGAACTCCTAGTGAAGCAATAATTGAAGAAATAATATACAATACTCTTCCCGTATCCCCGGTGCTTGAATCTACACCCGCAAATGCCAGAAAAATTGTAACAATATAATTAGGGACGTAAAGTACAAATCCAAGAAATCCCTGAATCATTCCTACCACAATTATAATCCCGAATGTAAACCACCAGTTTCCAGAAACTATTTTAATGCACCTGCTGACCGAATCGAAAAAGTCCAATCTTTCTTCAAGACGGACGATAAATATTATTGAGAGTGCAATTGAAAAATAGACGCCCGGTATTATTAAAAATATAAATCCAATAAATGCGAGAATTGAATATCCAATTCCCGTAAATAATATCATCCAAAAATTTCTTTTTACCATTTGCCAAACATCATCAATATCAAAATTTCCTGGTTCAGAAGTTTTATAAAGAATTAGATGAGAATAAGTCACTAGAGTAATAACAAGATACGATAACATCATAAAAAACATAGAGAAGAGAAAGGGAATACCAAACTGCTCTATTTCCGGTTGAACCCGAAAATTGAATAATGAGGACTGGTAAAGACCCATAAACACACCAGCAAGCAGAATAAAAGGAGCACCAATCAACAAATTAGATTTGAATAGAAGTTTGAAGTTCTGTCTGATGTACTCAAAGGTTACTCCGAGGAGACCACCGAAATCTCTTACTTTCCTAAATTCTATTTTAGTTTGGTTCATTTTCAACCTCTATTTTCTTGGCTAATGTCAAAGGATAAACAAAAAAATACCATATAACAAAAGTCAGTGAGCCGAATATAATTGTTAAGCTTAAAATAACAGGCATTCCTGTATGCCTCGTTACAAATGCTTCAAGGAACCCGGCAGTAATAAATATAGGTATTAGACTAACTATCATTTTTAATCCCTCTTTCGCACCGATCATAAAAGATTGTTTGCGGGAATATGTTCCCGGGAATAGAATACTGTTGCCAAGTGTAATTCCGGCACCACCAGCGATAATGATAGATGAGATTTCGAGTGTACCATGAATCCAGATGACAAGCACAGATTCGAGTAGTAATCCATGGATATAAAAAAAGTATTGGAAGGCACCAAGCATAATTCCATTTGAGAGTAAAATCCAGGCAGAACCAAATGATATTAGTAATCCAAACATAAACGCAATAAAAGAAACCCTGATGTTATTAAAAGTGATACCCAGAAACATATCAATACCATTCATCTGTTTATAAACAGCCATCGGATCCCCTTTGTCAATATTTTCAAGAGTCATGTTCACGTAGCTGTCTCCCATAATCAATCGGACAAACCCCGAATCACCTGCCGAAGATACAATTCCAATTAGCATAGCAACAACGAATATAGTGAGTGAAATAAAAATCTCTCTTTTATGCTTATAAAAAATTAAAGGAGCTTCGTATTTCCAGAAACGAATAAATCTCTCTTTCCTTTCTTTCTTACTTTTATAAATAGATTGATGGACTTTCGCTGCGAGTGAGTTAAGATATTGAGTAGTTTTACTTTCGGGATAAAAAGTGCGTGAGTAGGAAAGATCGTCGGTTAGTTCTATAAACAGATCGGCTAATTTATCCGGATCAACTTTTTCTTTTGAAGAAAGAAAATCTTCGACCTCTCTCCACTTTTCTGCATTCTTCTTTAAAAATGCGACTTCTCTCAAATAGTCAAATCCCCTTAATTTTCATCTTCATAAGTTACTAACGAATTGATTTTATACTTTGTTAACTTTTCTCTTCCATTTAAGAAAGAAAGCTCTATAATGAAAGAAATCTGTTCCACTTCACCACCAAGTTTTTCAACAAGTTTGCAGGTAGCTTCAGCAGTACCCCCCGTTGCCAGTAAATCATCATGAATTAAAATTTTATCACCGGGTTGAATCGCGTCTTTATGGATTTCAATTTTATCCAGTCCATATTCAAGCTGATATGTCTGCGACTCTTTCTCGGCAGGCAGCTTTCCGGGTTTTCGAACAGGAACGAATCCTGCTCTCAGCTCGTTGGCAAGCATCGCCCCGAAAATAAATCCTCTCGATTCAACCCCCACTACTTTATCAATAGTTTGTCCACTTGTAAAAGAAAGTAACTGACTCAAAGTTTCTTTCACAGCTATGGGATCCTTTAGCAAAGTTGTGATATCCCGGAACATAATCCCTTTTATAGGAAAATCTCGTATGCTCCGAATGTATTTCTTTAGATCTGCTGGCATATTACCCTACTTTTTTGTTAAAAAATTATTTAGTCCTTCTTTAAAGTCTTCTGTCGAACGGCTGATTGTGTTTAATCCGATACAATATCCTACCGCATCTTCAACTGAAAAATCCGATACCTTTCTAATCATATCTTTCGTCAATTCCATACTTTTGGATGAATTAATTTTTAACTTAGATGCTACATCCAATGCTCCTGATAAAACATTACTAAATAAGTAATTAACAAAACCTATCTCATAACCACGTTTGCCATCAATTATGTCCCCAGATAGTAACAATTGTCTTGCTATCCCTTCACCTACTTTTCTTATTAAAAAAGTAGAAACTAAAGCAGGAATAAATCCAATTTTTACTTCCGAATAACCAAATTTGGAGTTAGCTTCATCTGCAACTATGATATCACATACAGAAGCTAGTCCGCATCCTCCTGCTATTGCTGCTCCGTTAACAGCAGCTATTACAGGTTTAGGGAAATTATATATCAGTAGGAATAATTCAGCTAGATCTCTTGAATCCTTTTCGTTCTCCAAAGTTGAATAATCTTTTAGTTGATTTAAGTATTCAAGATCTGCTCCTGCACAAAATGCTTTACCCTCACCGGTGATGATTAGTATTTTGATTGATTTATCGTCTTCCACTTCTTTAAGTTTTGACTTCATCTGTTTAATTAATTCAGGATGAAGGGAATTACGTTTTTCCGGTCGGTTTAATGTTAAAATCCCTATTTCGTCTTTTATTTCAAATTTTATCATAACTTATTCCCAGTAATAATTATTATATCCAATTAACAATAACAAATATCTGTAAAAAAGTTGAAGTAAACGCCAACAATATCCCGGCCGAAACCTGGGCAACGTTGTGAACTTTTAGCTGAATTCTTGACCATCCAACTAAAAACACAACTAGACTAAACAAAAGCGCAATCGGACCGAATACATAAGTTATTGCAGCGAGCGGACCTGCTGCACCCATTGCATGTGCACTTATTTTCCAGTGCTTGTTTATTAAGATTGTAACTAATGTATTCGAAATATAACAAAACCAAAAGGCGATTGAAATTATATGAACTTTGAAAATTATGAGAATGACAAGTCCTACCAGATAAAAGCCAACTGAAATAAGAAAAGGTGATGTTCTTTCCTCCTTAATGGATGCATCCAGATCAATGATTTTTCCACTTTTCCGCAAGATTACAAAAAGAATAATTTGTGCAGTAAATCCAAACAGAAAAGCGACCAGGATTGTAATTACTCTTTTCAGAGAATCAGACTCGAGGACAAAAGCGAATATTGTAAAAACGATAATAGTAAATGATGGCGGGACGAAGAGAGTTGAGATTATCCTTGCAAGTCTATCAGTTTTATTCATTTGTCATGCTGAATTTATTTCAGCATCTTCAGCTGGTTCGATTGAGACCCTGAAACAAGTTCAGGGTGACATGGAGAAATAAAATCATACACTTTCAACCTCCTGCTTCAGCGAATCGAGATACTTCAGCAATGCATCTTCAACAGGTTTATACTCTGTTAACTTCATAAGTTCAGATCGTATACGTGCTGCACCGTACATACCTCGCTGATATCCTGCATAAAACTTACGATGCTCTAACACTCCCCTTTTCTCACCTTTAACTTTTACCGCTAACTTAAGATGTTTGAGACAGGTTTTTATTCTCATCTCTTCATCGATAACAGTCTTTATTTCACCCGTCTCAAGTAATTCTTTTGCTTCTTTAAATATCCAGGGATTACCAATTGCACCGCGAGCTATCATAATTCCGTCTGCACCGGTTTCGTCGAATGCTTTTTTTACATCTTTCGCAGTGAGAACATTTCCATTAAGAATTACCGGAAAACTAACGACCTCTTTAATTCTCGGAATCCAGCTCCAGTCTGCTTCACCTGTATGTCCGGCTTTTCTAGTTCTGCAATGAACTGTTAGAGCAACTGCACCTGCTTCTTCCATTCTTTTAGCAACTTCAAGAATCTGTATGCTGCTCTCGTCCCACCCTAACCTTGTTTTAACAGTAACAGGCAATGAAGTTGATTTAACGACTGCTTCTACAAGCTGTTGCATATAAGGAGGATCTTTAAGAAGCGCAGAACCTGCACCGCAGCCAACAACATTTTTTACCCAGCAACCTGCATTGATATCAATTAAATCAGGATTTTCGGCTTCTGCAATTTTTGCTGCACCTACCATTGATTTTATATTCGCACCATAAATCTGTATTCCAACTGGTCGTTCTTCTTCAATTATCTTTAATTTCTCATGAGTCTTCTTATTTGCCCGTACTAATCCCTCAGAGTTCACAAACTCGGTGTAAACAATATCCGCACCCAGTTCTCTGCAAACCAAACGGAAGGAAATGTCCGTTACATCTTCCATTGGAGCAAGTAGAATTGCGTTTTGTATTTCTATTTTAGAGATTTTTAGCATGCAACAAAAACTATTTTATCCCATGTAAAAAATAGGTATTTGGGTTTGATAAAATAAGCAAGTTAATTTTATTAGTCTATATTAATATCATTTAATTCGAGACCAAATGAATCACTTTTTAAACATGATTGACTAATTGCCAAATTCTTCTGCCGAGAAATTTCAATCATTGAATTTCTATTTTCAGTTGTGATCTTACATCCTAAGATTATTTGATCAATAACTCCGTCAGGAACAATCAAAGCTTTGTCTGGATGATCAAATAAAATGAATCTTATTTCATTCTCATATTTCCATCTATTCGATTTAATTAACAGAGGTTTTATAACAATCTCATCCGTAGTTAATTCAAAAGGATTAATCAATGGATATTCTGGAAGATATTCAACTTTATTCCAGACAATTAATAATCTTTCTTTGACACAATCATTTCGAATGAAATTTAAAAATTTTTGGATATTAAATCTTATACAAATTCCTTTATGAGCATCAGAATAATGTGACCACATTAGAACACTATCATTCACTGAAGACATTGAAAAAATTCCATAATGCTCACTTACCCATTTTCTTTGTTTAACTAAGATTCCATTTACTCTATCTTTGTTCTTTATATCGTTCAGTCTCATTTCATTCTTTGCGACTCTTTCAACTTCTATATCCGTTAAATTTGGGTGATCAAGTTTTACATAATACTTGTATCGTTCATTAATTTGTTCATCAGTTGCTAAATCATACCGTAACATAACAACTGAATCATAAGGATCATTTAACTTATCGATGGATGCAAAGAATATTTCATTATTATAAATCATCCTTTTGTGATAATCATTACATAAAGAAATATATTTAAATAAATAATCGGGGAGATCGATTAGACCCATAATCACTTAAGTATTGAAATGAATGAAAAAATCATAATCTACTATTTACAAATCTTTTAACTGAAATTTAATACTAAAAAAATCTTAGGGGGTCGCAAATGAAGTCAGAGTCACTATTCAATTTCTCAAATTCATTTTTTTGGGCGTATAAAAAATCGTAACAATCACAATCAAAAACGATTCTTTATTTTACTTACTCTTCTATAGCAAGCCAGCGGACAGCTTCTTTGGAATCACCAAAATATTTAAAGTTGCTCCATTTAACATTGGCATCGGTTGCTTCACTAAAACGCAAATCATCCCGATCACGGGAGATAACAATTGCTACTTTATCGGTGCTCTTAAATCCAAACTTTTCCAGTGCATCTCCATCAGTGTGTATCTTGTAGATATTGTCTTCCAGTGAAGTCTTTGAATGGTTGATTAAATATTTTTTGCAATCATATTCGTGTGCGAGTTTTCTTGCCTGCAAAGAATATTGCTGGGCAATTTGAAAATTCACTCTTCCTTTAACTTTTACCTGAACGATCTTTTCATTTTCCAGGTACTCAACTGTGTATTCCATTTTAGAACCTCCTCAACTTCATAATTTAAGAACGTCTATACAACTAACTCTATAAATCTCTACCTCAATTTCATCAATAATTACATCTGTTACAATGACATTAATAAATACTGGTTGCGTATTGGCAAGTGAAGAATGAGAAAACAAAAATCAGGTAGTAAGCTTTATCTTCTTAGGTATATAAAATATAGTCGCTCCAACAATCAAAAACATAAATACCGCTCCTGTTAAAAACGGAAAAGGATAACCCAAATATTGAAAAGTAAATCCTCCCCAAAGAGGCCCAAACATTCTTGCAAGTGCAGATAGAGATTGGTTTACACCGAGAGTAATCCCCTGCTCCGCATCAGAAGCTACTTCTGATATCAAGCTTAATAAAGTTGGTTGTAACATTCCTGTCCCAAACGACATAAAGATGGAATCAACAGCTAGCCAGAGAAAGTTACCTGCATACGGAATTATTGCAAGCGTAACCATAATCAAAAATGAGCCAATTATAAGTATACGTTTCTTTCCTAAAAATTTTGTCAGAGGTCCTATCAAGCCTCCCTGCACTAGTGCAGAAGATAGACCGATAATCCCAAACATATATCCATTCTGAAGATCAGTAAAACCGTAGACCTGCAATCCAAGAAGTGCAAACGTTCCATAAATATTGGCAAATGAAAATGTAAGAATAAAAAAGAGTGAAATGAGAATTGCCAGACTCGGATTCTTAAAAGCTTTCAAGATTGCATCGGTGTTAAGTATGTTTCTTTTGGTTGCAACAACTTTACTTCTGTCAAGATTGGATTCTGGCAGCAGAATAATAGTAACAATAAAAGCAATAAATGAAAATGAAGCTGCACCCAAACCCGTTTCCATATAACCAAGTTTGGATAAAAATCCTCCGATAAGCGGTCCAAACACAAATCCTAATCCAAATGCTGATCCAATTAAACCCATTCCTTTTGAGCGGTTTTCTTTTGTGGTTACATCGGCAATGTAGGCTTGTGCAACGGCAATGCTGCTTCCGCCCACACCTGCAACTATTCGGGAAGCAAGAAGAATAATGTATGAGCTAGTAAAAGCAAAAATAACGTAACCTAGTGCATTGATTAAAAGACACATAACAATTACAGGTTTACGTCCGTGCTTGTCTGATAACCTTCCCAGAATCGGGTTAAAAATAAACTGTACAAAAGAATATATCGCAATAGCAATTCCAACAGCAGCTTCATCAACACCAAGTTCTTTAATTGCAAATGAGGGAAGGATAGGAATGAGTATACCGAATCCCAGCAGATCAATAAATACCGTTAAAAAAATTAAAGGGAGTCCGGATTTATTTTTCATGGAGTAATTTTCAGCTTAAAATAATTGTATGAATCTTTGTGAAGAACGGATCAAATATACAAATGTTGAAATCAAAACCTGGTTGTTACTTGTTTAATATATGAAGCCTGAAGTCAGATTTATATTTATTTATAATATCTTTTGTATCGTTAAAAGCTTCAATCATAAGTTTCTTGTCTTCCGTAGTTAAAAAATTATAGGTAGAATCTCTTTCAACGACTTCTGAAGGAAGAATAACATATTCTTTTCCATTTTCAGTGCTTCCTTTAAATACCCAGGTCGGTAAATAATTAACATCGCTGATATAAACCGAATCACTGAATATATTTTTTGAAATTTTGATATTCAAAATTATCCCTGCATCAGAATAA
>Ga0307425_1001219_pt1 | contig 15679 bp, 17 predicted proteins | sample SalMarWE160330MG_FD_202152 | JGI IMG/M metagenome (GOLD analysis project Ga0307425, IMG submission 202152) | Salt marsh sediment microbial communities from the Plum Island Ecosystem LTER, Massachusetts, United States - WE1603-30 | ecosystem: Environmental > Aquatic > Marine > Intertidal zone >... | reverse complement strand
GATATCACACGTAGGGGCGGGTTTAAAACCCGCCCCTACAAGGCGAACATGGTATGAGAGATAGGATCAAGTGTTCGGAGACCTGGATAACACTTTTTTGGTTCATGGGGCCAACCAAAAGTACCGGTTGTTCTTTTCAGCCATTCAGCAGGTTAGCCAGCAGGTCGCCGCCGGATGTCAAGGCCAGTCGCAGTCTGCCCCAGGGCCGCCTTGAGGCCCCGGGCCAGGGGCGGCAAGCTCATGCCCCCTTATAGAAAAAGCCCCAGGCCCATTCGGCCAGGGGCGCCTGACTCCTTCCCTCAAACCTCGGTTCTTAGAGTTGTTCACTCATCCATACTTCCCGGTAATGTAATCCTCCGTCCGGGAGTCCCGGGGGCGGGTGAAGATCTCGGCCGTGGGCCCGAACTCGATGAGCTCCCCCAGGTACATGAAACCCGACAGGTCCGAGGCCCGGGCCGCCTGCTGCATGTTGTGGGTGACAATGATGATGGTGTAATTTTTCTTGAGTTCCTGCATGAGGTCCTCGATCCTCAGGGTGGCCAGGGGATCGAGAGCCGAGCAGGGCTCGTCCATCAGCAGGATCTCCGGTTCCACCGCCAGCAGGCGGGCGATGCACAGGCGCTGCTGCTGCTCTTCCGTCAGTTCCAGGGCGGCGGTCTTGAGGCGGTCCTTGACCTCAGCCCACAGGTGCACCCCGGTGAGGGCCCGCTCCAGAATCTCTGCCAGTTCATCTCTGTGGGGCCGCCCGTGGAGGCGGGGGCCGTAAACCACATTGTCGAAAATCGACAGGGGAAAGGGGTTGGGCCGCTGGAAGACCATGCCCACCTTTTTGCGCAGTTCGGTGAGCACCACCTCGGGGCCGAAGATGTCCTGGCCGTCGATGATCACCTCACCCGTGATCCGCACCCCCTCGATGAGGTCGTTCATCCGGTTGAGGGTGCGCAGCAGGGTGGATTTGCCGCACCCCGAGGGGCCGATGAGGGCGGTGATGGCCTGCCGGGGAAAAGCGGCGTCGATATCCTTCAGGGCCTGAAAGGAGTCGTAAAAGAGATTGAGGCCCCGGAGCACGATAATGTCTGACGCCGGGGTAGCATTATCCGAAGCGGCCGGAGATATAGTCATCGGTGCGTTGATCGGCGGGTACGGTGAAGACCCGCTTGGTGTCCCCAATCTCGATAATATGGCTCATCAACAGAAAAGCCACCCGATCGGTGGCCCGGGCGATCTGCTTGGTGTTGTTGCTCACCAGAATGATAGTATAATGCTTTTTCAGTTGAAGCAAGGTCTCTTCGATCCTGGCGGTGGAAATGGGGTCCAGGCCGCTGGTGGGTTCGTCCAACAGAATGACCTCGGGCTCCATGGCCAGGGTGCGGGCCAGGCAGAGGCGCTGCTGCTGGCCGCCGGAGAGTTTTAAGGCCGAATCCTGGAGCCGGTCCTTGACTTCGTCCCACAACTGGGCCGCCTTCAGGCTCTTCTCCACCAGGTCGTCCAGCGCGCCCCGGCTTTTCTTCCCGGCCAGGCGGGGGGCCAGGGCCAGGTTTTCATAAATGGAGCGGGGCAAGGGGGTGGGGCGGCTCAGCACCAGGCCCGTCCGCCGACGCAATCCCACCACGTCGCATTCCGGGGCCAGGATGTCTTCCTCGTCCAGCCACACCCGCCCCGAAATTTTGATGCCGGTGATAAGGTCGCACATGCGGTTCAACACCCGGAGCAGGGTGCTTTTGCCGCTTTTGGACGGACCCATGAGCCCAAAAATCTCCCGGGGCCGGATATCCAGGGTAACCTGGTCCAGGGCCTGAAAATCGCCGTAGAAAAAGGACAGGTCCTCGATCCGGATTTTGTATTGAGGCTGGTCGTTCATAAAAACTCTTAGGTCGGGCGGGCCTCCGTGCCTGCCCCACCATTTCTATTACTTTGCTTCTCAACTATACCTTTTCATCAGCCGCTGCATCAGGGTGTAGGCCGTGACGTTGATCAACAGGATGGAAATAACCAGAACCGCGGCGGTGCCGTAAGCGTTGGGCATGGAGAGGCCTTCCCGGGCCAGGATGTAAAAATGCACCGCCATGGTGCGGCCGGAATCAAACAGCGACACCGGGGTCCTGAGCGCCGCCCCGGCCGTAAACAGCAGCACCGCGGTCTCCCCCAGGGAGCGGCCGACGCTGAGCATGATCCCGGTGGTGATCCCCGGCAGGGCGCTGGGGAGCACCACCCGGGTGACGGTCTGCCACTGGCTCATACCCAGGGAATAACAGGCGGTGCGGTAATCCCGGGGCACCGCCTTGATGGCCTCTTCCGAGGTCCGAATAATGATGGGCAGCACCATGATGGCCAGGGAAAGGCCCCCGGACAGCACCGACCAGCCGAAGCCCAGCTTCATGACGAACAGAACGAAGCCGAAGAGCCCCAGGATGATGGAGGGCACCCCCGCCAGGCATTCGGACCCGAACCGGATGATCCGGGTGGCCCAGCCTTCCCGGGTATACTCGGTGAGGTAAATGGCGGTCCCCACCCCCAGGGGAGAGGCCAGCAGGATGGCCAGGGCGGTGATGTAGGCGGTGGCTACAATGGTGGCGAAGATGCCGCCGGCCCGGCCCATATCAGTGGGGTCCTGGGAGAGAAATCCGGGAGTGACCTGGGGCAGGCCCTTGACGGAAATGTCCACAATGATAAAGACCAGGATCAGCAGGGTGAAGCCGGTCAGGGTCCAGAGGAGAGCTTTTACCAGGCTCTGGCTGACATGGGGATCGAGTCGCACGAACTTATACCATTTTGCCTTTCAAATGCTATCAATCAAACATCTAACCTATCGATATTGCCATTTTTTTATCCAAAAACCGCAAACCGTCTTACCTACCTCCGCCGGGTGATGAGGGTGGCGCTCAGGTTCAGAATCATGATGATAATGAACAGCACGATACCGGTGGCAAACAAGGCCTCCCGGTGGCGGCCGGCGGCATAGCCCAGTTCCAGGGCGATATTGCTGGTCAGGGTGCGCACCGGGTCCAGAATGGAGGTGGGGATCTGGAGGGCGTTGCCCGCCACCATGATCACCGCCATGGTCTCCCCGATGGCCCGGCCCATCCCCAGAATAATCGCGGTGATGATCCCGGAGGAGGCCGCCGGCAGCACCACCCGCCTCACCGTCTGCCAGCGGGTGGCCCCCAGGGCCAGGGAGCCGTCCCGGTAGAGGTCCGGGACCGCGGTAAGGGCGTCAATGGAGATGCTGATGACCGTGGGGAGAATCATGATGCCCAGGATGATGGACCCGGCCAACAGCGACAGCCCGGGGCCCCCCAGATAGTTGCGGATGGGGGGCACCAGCCAGACAACCCCCAGAAAACCATACACCACCGAAGGAATGCCGGCCAGGAGTTCCAGGGTGGGCTTCAACACCATTTTGAGACGCTTGGGGGAAAACTCCGCCAGCACAATGGCACAGGACAGGCCCAGGGGCACCCCCAGGACCATGGCCCCCAGGGTGACCAGGACCGAGGAGATGATCATGGCCAGGATGCCGAAGTGACCCTTGGTGGGGGCCCAGTGGCTGGAAAGGATAAAGTTTTTCAGCCCGGTGGCCAGGATGAGGGGAAAGCCCTCCAGGAAGATGAAGATGGTGATGAGAGCCAGGGAGCCGATGGAAGACAGGGCCAGGAGCAAGAGGGTGCGTTCGATGAATTTCTCCCGGTGCATCACTTCACCCCCACCAGGCCTTCATTCTCGAGGATCTTCTGACCATTGGGGCCCAGGACAAAATCCAGGAAGGCTTTACAGGAGCCGGCGGGCGCCGCCCGGGCCGTCAGGAGGAAACGGCGCACCAGTTTATACGAATGGTCCTTGATGTTTTTCCGGGTGGGGAGAACCCCGTCAATGGCCAAGGCCTTGACCCGGCGGTTCACCAGACCGGCGGAAATATACCCCAGGGAATAGGGGTCTCCGGCGACGATCTCCCGCACCGAGCCGTTGGAGTCCTGGACCAGAGCGGCGGGGGTGATCTCCTGCTTGCCCATCACCAGGTGTTCGAAGGCTTCCCGGGTACCGGAGCCCTCCTCCCGGGTGATCAGGTCAATGGCATGGGGCGGCAATCCCAGGACGCGCCAGTTTTTCACGGCCCCGGCGAAGATCTTCCGGATCTGCGCCAGACTGATGTTGGTCAGGGGGTTGCTGGGGTGAACGATGACCGCAATGCCGTCAAAGGCGATGGGAATCTCGATGAGTTTTCTTTCCTCACCCAGGAGTTCCCGGGAGGAGGCTCCCAGGTCGGCGGCCCCGTGGGTGACGGCGTAAATGCCGGCGCTGGAGCCGCCGCCCTGGACATCGATGCGGGTCCCGGGGTGCCGGCGCATATAGATCTCCGCCAATTTTTCCGCAAAGGGCTGCACCGAGGTGGAGCCGGCGATGCACAGGGGCCGGGTGGCGGTCTGGGGAGAGAAGTTGCAGCCCCCGGCCACCAGCACAGCGGTCAGGAGAACCACCAGGGCCGCCACTGCCCTTAGCGGCCCCACGGTGCGGGCAGGGGTTGAGCCCTGGGGTTCTGTCAGCGCCTGAGCGGGATGCGGCATGGCTTCGCTGGGTGAAATTTAGCTGGAATCTAACCCTGGAAATCATTTGGCAGGATCATTTCTATTATTGCTAAAATGTTAGAAACTTCAAGTTAAAAGCGGCTGGGCCTTTATTTACGCGCCGGAAGTGTTAGGATTTTATGAGGCCGCCCCTGGCTGGGCCTTATTTCAGCCGGTTGCCAGGCCGGCCAGCGATATTCAATAGGCGAACCCGCCATTCCGGGGTAATATTATGAGGCTGACGGCCAGAGAGAACCGCCCCTGGCCGCGCCACCAGCCACCTGAATTGATCCGGCCGGCTCAGAGCGCTTCAAGGGCAGGCTTTGGGCAAAAGCTTGGCCGGCAGGGGTTTGGAGAAACCATGCCATCCAACCTAAGCTTTCGGGAACAACGGGCCTTCGAGGCGTTCGCCCGGGACCTGGTGCGCCTGCCGGGCCCGGGGGAAGGCCCCCTGGACTATCTCCTCCCCGAGGCCCGCTGGCGGGAGCTTACCCGTGGGGTCCCGGACGAGGCGGTCTGGCTCATGGCCCTGTCCCGGGCCACCGGGGTCTATTTTTTCCCCTCCCGGGAGTTCGTCCAGGTCTTGATGCGCTACCTCAAACTCTTGCGGGTGACCCGGTTCCTGGAGGCCGGGGCCGGCCGCGGCTACCTCACCGCCGCCCTGGCCCCCCTGAGCGCCGCCGCCGGCATCAGGTTCCGGGCCGTGGACCGGGGTGAGGGGGAGTTCGTCTCCGGGGAGCCGGTCTATCCCGGGGTGGAGCCGGGCGGCGCCCTGGCCGCGCTCACCCGGTTCCGGCCGGAGGTGGTGCTCTATGCCTGGCCCCCGCCGGGACAATCCGTGGCCCCCCTTTGCCAAATGCCATTTCTGCGTTATCTTATCGTCATAGGAGAAGCTGGCGGCGGCGCCACCGGGGCCCGGGAAGATTGGCTAACCTTGCCCCACCGGGAGTCCCCGGCCCTGTCCCGCTACGGCCGGGGGCGCACCGGCTCCCGGCCCCACCGGGTGACCATCTTTTACGGCGCCGGCCAATCGTTCAGTGGCCGGCACCGACCCCCACCCTTGGCCAGGCCGGACGGCAAAGGATAACCATATGCGCAAGTCTTCTCTGGATGCATTTTTCAAACCGGAAGCGGTGGCGGTGATCGGCGCCAGCGACAAGAACCAGACTATCGGCCAGGCCCTGGTGCGCAATCTCCTCCGGGATGGCTTTCCGGGCCCGATCTATCCGGTTAACCGCAACTATCAGGAAATCCAGGGGCTGCGCACCTATGCCCAGGTCACCCAGGTCCAGGAGCCCATCGATCTGGCCATCATCGCCATTCCCATTCAGGACGTGCCCGACGTCATGCGGCAGTGCGGCCAGGCCGGCATTGGCGCCGCCATCATCATCTCCGCCGGCGGCAAAGAGACGGGGACCTCGGGCCAGGAGATCGAAGCCGCCATCAAAGCCGAGGCTCAACCAGCCGGGGTCCGTTACCTGGGGCCCAACTGCCTGGGCCTCATCTGCCCCCCAGCCAAATTACACGCCAGTTTTGCGCCCACCGCGGCCCAACCGGGCAATCTGGCCTTCATCTCCCAGAGCGGCGCCCTGTGCAGCTCCATCCTGGGGTGGGCCACCCTCAAGAAAATCGGCTTCAGCCACTTCATCAGTATGGGGTCCATGGCCGACGTGGATTTCGGCGACCTCATCGACTACCTGGGCAACGAGGAAAAGGCCAAGAGCATCATCATTTACATGGAAAACCTGACCCAGCACCGCAAGTTTATGAGCGCCGCCCGCTCCGTGTCCCGGGTCAAACCCATCATCGTGGTTAAAGCCGGGCGCAGCCGGGCCGGGGCCCAGGCCGCCGCCTCCCACACCGGGGCCATGGCCGGGGCCGACCGGGCCTATAATGCCGCCTTCCGGCGGGCTGGGATCATCCGGGTGGATACCATCGGCCAGCTCTTCGACTGCGCCGAAGCCCTGGGGAAGGTGAAACGCCCCACCGGCGGGAACCTGGGGATCATCACCAATGCCGGCGGCCCGGGAGTCATGGCGGTGGATGCCCTGGGGCGCTGGCACCAGGAACCGGCAACCCTGTCTCCGGAGACCCTCCAAAGGTTGGATGAATTCCTGCCGTCCTACTGGGGCCGGAATAATCCCATCGACATCCTGGGGGACGCCTCCCCGGACCGCTACCTCCAGGCGGTCCAGGTGGCCATGGCGGCCCCGGAACTCTCGGGCCTGGTGATCATCCTGTCCCCCCAGGCCATGACCGACCCCACCGGGGTGGCCCAGGCCCTGGCGCCGGCGATCCGGGGCCAGGCGCGCCCGCTGTTCGCGGTGTGGATGGGAGGCACCGAGGTGGAGGCCGGGATCCAGATCCTCAATGATGCCGGCATCCCCACCTTTGAGACCCCGGAGCAGGCGGTGGACACCTTCATGGAAATGTATCTGTACTCCCGCCACCTGGAGCTCTTACAAGATACCCCACCCCGGCTGACCCAGGAACTGAGCGTGAATAATCGGCAGGCCCGGACTTTTCTTTGCCAGTGCCTGGAACGCCAGGGGGGACTCTTGACGGAACTGGAATCCAAGGCCATCTTGAGCGCCTACGGCATCCCGGTGAATCACACGGTGGCGGCGTCCGCCGCCGCCGATGCCGCCGCGGCGGCCGCGGTGATCGGCTTTCCCGTGGCCCTGAAGATAAATTCCCCGGATGTCAGCCACAAGTCCGAGGTGCACGGCATGCGCTTCAACCTCCAGACCGAGGCTGAGGTGGCGGCCGCCTACGCGGAGATCGTCACCGCGGTCAAGGCCTCCAAGCCGGAGGCCAACATCCTGGGGGTGACGGTGCAGGCCCAGGAGCAGAAGCCCACCGGCGAACTGATCATCGGCAGCAAACGGGACCCGGATTTCGGCCCCCTCATCCTGTTCGGGGCCGGCGGAGTCTTCACCGAGATCCTGGAGGACTCGGCCGTGGACCTGCCCCCCTTGAATCTGCTCCTGGCCCGGCGGTTGATTGAAAAAACCCGGGTGTCCCGGGTGCTCCGGGGCTATCGCCACGCCCCGCCCGCCGACCTGGACAGGCTGGCGGAGATCCTGGTGCGGATTTCCCAACTGGTCACCGATTTCCCGGAGATCGTCGAGCTGGACATCAATCCCCTGTTAGTCATCAACGGCCGATATCTGGCCGTGGATGCCCGGCTCATCGTCGGACCCACCGAGGTCCCGCCGCCCCGCCACCTCATCATCGCCCCCTATCCCAACCAGTACGAAACCGACTGGATGCTCCGGGACGGCACCCCGGTGCTCTTGCGTCCCATGAAGCCGGAGGACGAACCCCTGGTGTCCGAGTTTCTCGGCAAATGTTCGGAAGAGACCATTTATTTCCGCTACTTCAAGCTGATTAAGCGTTGGACCCATGAAATGCTCATCCGCTTCACCCAGAACGATTACGACCGGGAGATCGGCTTGATGGCCATCGGCCAGCCGCCGGGCCCGGAAGTCATGATGGGGGTGAGCCGGATGGTGATGGCCGCCGACCGGTCTACGGCGGAATTTGCCGTGATCGTGGCCGACCCCTGGCAAGGCAAGGGGCTGGGCCCCAAACTGGTGGAACGGCTCACCGACATCGCCCGGGAGCAGGGAGTAAAACTCCTCCACGGCGACGTCCTGGCCCAAAATCAGCCGATGTTGGAGATGGTGAAGCGCCTGGGATTCTCGCTGCGCAAAGATACCGAGGGCGGCACCTATCGGGTCGAGATGGCCCTGCAGGACCCCGGCCTGCGCCCCGCCTGTGCTCCTTAGGCGGCCCCCGGCTGATTATCGAGAAACTTTTTAACCCGTAAAGTGGGGAAGAAGGAGAGGAGAAAACTGTTGGCAGACCATGTCCCTTACGTGGCCGAAGATGACTGCATTGCCTGCGGCGCCTGTGAAGAGATCTGCCCCGAGGTCTTTTCAGTGAACGAAAGCCTGGGATTCGCCCAGGTCATGAACCCCTCGGGCGCGCCGCCGGACAAGATCCAGGAGGCCATGGACGACTGCCCGGTCAACTGCATCCATTGGACCGACGAGTCGGCCTAGGATCATGTCCGGCATTTCCATATCAACCTATCCAGCAAATTTCCCTGCCCCTTGGAGGGCAGAAAACAAAAATTTTTTGTAGGGGCAAGCCGGCGGCTCGCCCTACGGTAAACCCGAAACCCCAAAGAAAAGGAAATCCCATGAAAAAGGTCAATCTTTACGAAGCGGGTGAATTTGGCGACCCGGCCTTCAAAAGGTTACTGGTGCACGATTCCGCCTATTTTAAAATCATCAATTTTAATTTTAAAGCCGGCCAGGAACTGCCGGTGCATGCCCACGACCTCGAAGGTCAGCTGAGTTTGGTGATCATTGAAGGGGAAGGGGAGTTTCTCGGTAAAGACGGCGCCGCCTTTCCGGCCAAACCGGGAGACGTGGTCATCTCGGACATCGCTGAACCCCATGGGCTGAGAGCCAGGACCGATTTACGCCTCCTGGTCACCATCGCGCCGCCCATTTAATCCTAAAACCCGGTTGCGAACCTCAGCGATATTTTTCAATAACTGCGAAGACAGAACTGCGTTTACACTCCAGCCAAGCGAGGGTTAATCATGGCACATAAGGTTCCGGTGATCGATACCGAGGCCTGCATCGCCTGCGGTAACTGCGAAGAGGTCTGTCCCGAAGTATTCCGGCTCAACGAGCCCTTGGGGCATTCCGAAGTCATCAACCCCACGGGGGCCTCGGAAGACCAGATCCAGCTGGCCATCGACCAGTGTCCGGCCCAGTGCATCAGCTGGCAGGAGGCAGCGGACTGAGGGGCGGAGGCGCTGAGGCGGTCACTCATACATAAGATCCCTTGAATCCTCTGTTACCCTCATGGAACTTTAATTTCCCTCTTTTCTCCCGAGGGGCCAGGGGGGATTTTTCTCACCCGGGTGCCTCCCAGCCCGGCCCGGAGAGGCTGAAGCCCGACGCCGGCCGAGCCCCGGCCTGAAACCGCCCCGGGATTCAACCGGAGCCGTCACCGCCTGATTCCCCGATTTCGCCCAAATCCCTGGCGCAAGTAGTGTTATTTGCCGTATATTATGGTAAAAAATGAGGCATCAAGTGAGAAGAACCTACCCTGGATTAACTGGAGCCTGATCAACATGACGGACACCCGTAAACTCTTCGGCACCGACGGGGTGCGGGGAGTGGCCAATATCTATCCCATGACCGCCGAGGTGGCCCTGCAATTAGGAAGGGCCCTGGCCTACGTCATCAAGTTCGGTTCGAGTCGGCACCGCATCGTTGTGGGCAAAGACACCCGGGTTTCGGGCTATCTCCTGGAATACGCCACGGTGGCGGGCATCTGCTCCATGGGAGTGGACGTCTTGCTGCTGGGACCGTTTCCCACCCCCGGAATCGCGTATATCACCTCCTCCATGCGGGCCGACGCCGGGATAGTCATTTCCGCCTCCCACAACCCTTACCAGGACAACGGTATTAAGTTTTTTTCCGGCAACGGCTATAAGCTCCCGGACGAGTTGGAGGGCCGCATCGAGGTCCTCATGACCCAACCGGAGGTGGAGGGGGCCTGTCCCACCGCCACCGAGGTGGGCCAGGCCTTTCGCATCGACGATGCCCGGGGTCGGTATATCTCGTTTCTGAAAAGCACCTTTCCCAAGGAACTGGAACTGGATGGGCTCAAAATCGTGGTGGACTGCGCCCATGGAGCCACCTACCGGATCGCCCCGGAAATCTTCACCGAATTGGGGGCTGACGTCATCCCCATGGGAGTCCGGCCCAACGGCCGGAACATCAATCACAAGTGCGGCGCCACCTATCCCGAGACCATGACCGCCCTGGTAAAACGCAGCCGGGCCGACCTGGGCATCGCCTTTGACGGGGACGGCGATCGGGTCATCATGGTGGACCACCGGGGCGAGATCGTGGACGGCGACCACATCCTGGGAATCTGCGCCCTGGATATGCTGGAGCGGGAAAGATTGCGGCGCAAGACCGTGGTGGGCACCGTCATGTCCAACCTGGGTCTGGAACTGGCCTTGAAGGCCAGGGGCATTCACCTCCTCCGAACCCCCGTGGGTGACCGCTACGTGGTGGAAGCCATGCTCAAGGGCGGTTATAATCTCGGGGGCGAGCAGTCCGGCCACCTGGTTTTCCTGAACCAGACCACCACCGGGGACGGCATTCTCACGGCCCTGAGGCTGCTGGCCGTGATGCTGCGGAAGGGCCAGCCGCTGGCCGAACTGGCCGGCTTCGTGCAGAAATGCCCCCAGATCCTCATCAACGTCATGGTCAAGGAAAAAACCGATCTGAAGACCTTACCCCAGGCCCGTCAGGCCATCCATGAGGCGGAAAAACGCCTGGGGGACAACGGCAGGCTGCTGGTGCGCTACTCCGGGACGGAACCCAAATTGCGCATCATGACCGAAGGTGAGGATGAGCGGTTGATCCAGCAGGTGGCCCAGGATCTGGCCCAGGGGCTTGAGACCATGTTGAGCTGAGAGGGAGGCGTGCCCATGCAGCTGGTGATGGATGTGGGGAATACCAACACGGTGATCGGGGTCTATCAGGATGACCAGATCTTGAGCCACTGGCGGATTCGGACCGAAAAAGAAGCCACCGTGGACGAGTTCGGCATCCTGTTGCGGAATCTCTTTCAGGCCCAAGACCTGACCCTGGAGCCGGGCACCGACCTGATAATTTCCTGCGTGGTTCCCCCCATGAACAATACTTTGGATGGGTTTGCCCAACGTTATTTGCAGACTCGGCCCTTGTGGGTGGGTCCCGGGATCAAGACCGGCATGCCGATCCATTATGACAACCCCCGGGAAGTGGGGGCCGACCGCATCGTCAACGCGGTGGCGGCCTTTGAGCAGGTCCACGGCGCCGTGGTGGTGGTGGATTTCGGCACCGCCACCACCTTTGACGTGGTGTCCCGCCAGGGAGAGTATCTGGGTGGGGTCATCGCCCCGGGAGTGATGATCTCGTGTGAGGCTCTCTTCCTCAAGGCCTCCAAGCTGCCCCGGGTGGAAATCTTCGCCAAGCCCAAGAGCATCGTCGCCAAGGACACCATCAGCAGCATGAACGCCGGGATCATCTACGGCTATGCCGGTTTGGTGGACGGTATTGTCAGCCGCATCAAGGAGGCCCTGGGCGGCAGGGTCCGGGTGATCGCCACCGGTGGCCTGGCCTGTCTCATCGCCTCGGAAACCAGGAACATCGATACGGTGGACGATTACCTGACCCTGAAGGGCCTGAAGATCATCTACGAGAGAAACCGCCCCCGACGGGAAGAACGAGGTAAGGGGGGGGTCGCATGAACCAGCCGGAAACCGGTATTGCCCGCCGGTACCTGGAGGAGACCCGCTATCGGCGGCGCACCATGACAGAACGGTCCCTGATCTATCCCCGGGCCCCCCTCTATAAAGAATATCCGGAGGCGGGTCCGCGCCTCAGCCTGGATCCCGAGTCCGGTCGCCGGGGGGCCGACCTGTGGCAATGCCTGGCCCGGCGCCGCTCCCAGCGCCACTATCTGGACCGGCCCTTGACCCGGACGGAACTGGCCGCCCTGCTCTGGGCCACCCAAGGCATCACCGGCTCCATGGGCGGGTATCATTTCCGGGCCGCACCCTCGGCCGGGGCCCTCTACCCGGTGGAGACCTACCTGGCCGTGCACCGCGTCGAAGGGGTGACGCCGGGTATCTGGCATTTCCAGGTGCTGGATTTTGCCCTGGAATTGATCGCCGCCGGTGACTTCCGCCAGCCCCTGGTGGCCGCCGGACTTTCCCAGGACTTCCTGGGAGAGGCGGGGGCGGTGTTTATCTGGACCGGCATCCTGAACCGAGCCCGGTGGAAATACCGGGAGCGGGCGGTTCGCTATCTGTTCCTGGATGCCGGCCACATCTGCCAGAATCTGATGCTGGCCGCCACCGCCCTGCGCCTGGGCGTCTGCCCGGTGGGGGCCTTCTTCGACGAAGAAGTGGAGAGCCTGGTCCAGGTGGACGAACGTCAGGAGGTGGCCCTGTATCTGGCCGCGGTGGGACCGCTGGCCTGAGGCAGGTGGCCGGCATACTTAAGGGGAGCAATTAATCAGGGCTTCAATGACGTCCTTGCCCTCGGCCCTCCCCCTGGAAAGGAGAGGCTGCGGTGGGGCTGAAGATAACCAATTTTCTGATTCCAGTTGTGTGGTCGATCCAATCGTGACGGGGCGCGGCCCAGAGCGGATGCAACCTTGCGGGCGCCCCCAATCTCAGGGAGGAAAAAGCATGAAGCGGTGGATAGTTGCAGTGCTGGTAACGATTTGTCTGGCCCTTGGCGTCGGCCCCCAGGTCTTTGCCCAAAGCGCCGCCGAAAAGATTAAGGCCGCCAATGAGCGGGCGGCCCACGATTATTTCAAAGGCGGGCTCATTCTGGCGGGAGAAGGCCGGGATGCCGAAGCGGCAAGATCCTTTCGCCAGGCCCTCAGCATCAAACCCGACTGGGCTGAGGCCCACAGCCTGCTGGGCAGCACCCTGGCGGAAACCGGCAACTACAAAGAGGCGGAAGCCGAACTGCGCAAGGCCGTCGCCCTGAAGCCCAACTACGCCGAAGGCTGGAATTTTTTAGGGCAATTCCTCAAGAAGCAGGGCAAGGTGCAAGAAGCCCAGGAGGCCTTCCGCAAGGCCCAACAATACGCCCGTTGATCACGGCCGGTGGCGCAGGCCAGACAAGCAGGCAGGGGCTCAGGAATCTCCATGCCGCCTCGGGGTATTTGCCCATGGCGATCCCACCCCCCCCGGAGCGCGGCTTAACCCGCCTTTCCGGTTTCCTGCCCCGAAAAGTTTTTGGTGGCACCGGTATCTTACCGGTGCGGGTGCACAGGTTAAAAACCTGTGCCACCAATATTTTTTCATACTCTACGGGTGGGCCAAAAGCCCATGAGGAACTGCTCCCTACTGCTCCAACCGTCCACTCCTTAAGTCAAAAAGACTACCAAACGATTCTTGCGGTCACCGGTGCGGTAATAGATCAGGCTCTCGGCCAGTTGTTGCAGGCCGTTATAAAAGGAGCAACCGGCCGGGTCAGGCCCACCCGGACCCGGGAGGCCGCTGAGGCTGCTGGGGTTGTGGGGCGCGGCATCGTCTTCGAATATCAGGCGCAACCGGGGCCCCTTTTCCTCCAGAGAAATGGCGATGGACCCGGGCTGATCGGGCCGATAGGCGTGGGACACCAGGTGGCGAAAGATTTCCTCGGCCACCTTCTCCAGACTGAGCCGGCGATTCGGCGATAAGCCCCGATCCCCGGCCCAGTTACGGACATATGCCAATAACGGCTTCAGGTTTTCCTGGCGGTTGCTCAGAGTCAGCCATGCAGTCATCATGTTGAACTTATCGAAAGATGCCCGGCTAATCCTTAGATATTTCTGGGAGTCCTCTGCCCTCCCTTCCCCGGCGCTATTCTTCCCTGGCGGGAAGATCGTCGCGGCCTTCCCTCAGTCCACCGGCAGGATGGGATTCCCCGGCTCCCCCGGATTTACCTCCTGGCCAGTGCGTCACCCCGGCGGGGCCTGGAGGGATGCAGAAAACGATCTCGTTCACTGAAGATGCAGCCGCAGTATTGTTGCCGGTAGAGGCCCATCTTCTTGGACTGCGCCATGCCTGCCGCCCACCCCTTGCGAAAGTCTACGTAATAAAACGGCACTCCCACCTCCTGCACCACCTGTTGGGCCAAATCCCGGATCATCTCATGGTTCTGAAATTTACTGTGGAGGAGGGTAGAAGTGAAGGCGTCGAATTTGCCGCCCCGGGCCACCCGGGCGGTGGCCTTCAGGCGCAGATAGTAACAGAACCGGCACCGTTCCTGCTCCCGGAAAACGATATCCCGCAGAAACTCTTCCAAGGGGTAACTGCGGTCCCAGATAATGGGGAGCCCGGATTTTTGCGCATACTCTTCCAGGGTGGCCATCCGGCGCAGAAACTCCTGATACGGATGAATGTTGGGATTGAAGAAAAAGCCCCGCACCTGGTGCCCCAGGCCGGACAGAAATTTCGCCGGATAAATCGCACAGGGTCCACAGCAGATATGGAGCAGGATCTTCATGGTTCAGGCGCGCTATCCCATGATTTTCTTGGCCGTCTGTCCCAGTTCCCCGATATTGGTCACCACTCTCACCCCGGCTTGGGCGAGGGCGGCGATCTTGTCGGCCGCCTTGCCGCTGCCGCCGGAAATGATGGCCCCGGCATGGCCCATGCGCTTGCCCGGGGGTGCGGTCTGCCCGGCAATGAAACTCACCACCGGCTTGGTCACGTGCCCGGAGATGAAGGCAGCGGCCTCTTCCTCGGCGGTGCCGCCAATCTCCCCGATGAGCACCATGCCCTCGGTCTGGGGGTCGGCCTCAAACAGTTGCAGCATATCGATGAAGTTGGTGCCGATAATGGGGTCGCCGCCGATGCCCACGCAGGTGCTCTGACCGATCCCCAGCAGGGTGAGTTGATGCACCGCCTCATAGGTCAGGGTGCCGCTACGGGACACTAGGCCCATGGGGCCGGGCTGATGGATGTGGCCGGGCATGATGCCCACCTTGGCCTGACCCGGAGAGATGATGCCCGGACAGTTGGGACCGATGAGGCGGCAGTCCGTCTCCTTCAGGGCGGCCATCACCCGCACCATGTCCAGGGTGGGGATGCCCTCGGTGATACACACCGCCAGCTTGATCCCGGCGGCGGCGGATTCCAGAATGGCGTCGGCGGCAAAGGCCGGCGGCACGAAAATCAGCGAGGTGTTGGCCCCCGTGGCGGCCACCGCCTGGGCAACGGTGTTGAACACCGGGATTTCGTCCATCTTCTGGCCGCCTTTGCCCGGAGTCACCCCGGCCACCACCTTAGTTCCGTATGCGGCACAGGCCCGGGCATGGAAAGAGCCTTCCTTGCCGGTAATCCCCTGGACCACCACCCGTGTATCGTTATTTACCAGAACGCTCATGCATCACCTTTCATCCACATGAATTTCGCCATGACCGGAACCCTTCGCTTCAGGTTGTCTCCCCTGACGGGCCCAAATTCTCCCCGGAGCGGACCTTGCCAGCCACACCGACCTCCGGGAGCCTTATGAGTTTCGCATATCTCC
>Ga0307425_1001217_pt1 | contig 15688 bp, 17 predicted proteins | sample SalMarWE160330MG_FD_202152 | JGI IMG/M metagenome (GOLD analysis project Ga0307425, IMG submission 202152) | Salt marsh sediment microbial communities from the Plum Island Ecosystem LTER, Massachusetts, United States - WE1603-30 | ecosystem: Environmental > Aquatic > Marine > Intertidal zone >... | reverse complement strand
TGGAAATACACACTCCTGAGAAACTTATATTCAGTGAGAAAGTTGAATCCGTTACAGTACCGGGAACCAAAGGTAGTTTCCAGATTTTAAAAGATCACGCTCCTTTGATGAGCACAATCGATATTGGTGTAATTGCTGTGAAAATTAAAGACCAGACAGGCTATTTTACGATTGGTGGGGGAACAATTGAGGTTAAGAAAAATAAAATAACAATCCTTGCAGATTCAATGGAGAAAATTGAAGATATTGATGTCGATCGTGCACAGCAAGCTAAAGAAAGAGCCGAAAATAGATTAAGAAATAAAAAGGATTCGGATGTCGATGAGGCTAAAGCAGAATCAGCTTTGAAAAGAGCGATTAACAGGATTAGTGCAAAGGAAAAGTATTTATAGATAGAAATTAATCTTGCTTATAGGAACTTTTTCTTAAGCAAATAGATTAATTATTATTGATATACCCATCTCCTAAAACAATTGCTTTTACGGTAAGGGCTTTTTCAAGTTGATCGAAATGATTCAACAGGAATTTTAATCTTTTATTTTCTTCTTTTAAAGAAATTATTTCTACCTGTTGTTCAACAGTAAGACCAGATTTTTCAGCTACTTTAAAAGACTTTTGTGGTGTCAGTTCAAACTTTTTCCAGAAGGAGTCTTCCAGATTATAATTAATTTTATCTAATAAACCGTTAAAAGTAGTTTTTAACTCATTGAGTAATTTCATATCAAATCTTTTGGTAATATCACTGAACTCTTCTATTTCGGCAATGTAATAACCGTCCGTATGCAATCTTATATCGAGTCGTTTGAACCGGTATTTCCCGGTAACGACAATATCCATCTCACCATTGGAAAATTTCTTTAACACATTTGATACATTAACATAAACGCCGACTTCGGAAATTTCATTGTTAACTTCCGCAACTATTCCAAATCCGGTGTTTGTTGAAAGTGCCTTATTCACCATTTTTTTGTATCTATCCTCAAAAATATGCAAAGGATAGCTGGATTGAGGGAATACTATTAAGTTCAGTGGAAATATGGGTATTATCATACAATTGATCTTTTTATTTAAAATATAACAACATTTATACCCGAAAAAAAAGGGAGACAATCGTAAATGATCGCTCCCTAGTCTTTATAATGATAATTTTTTCGGTTACGTTGCTTCTTTGAATCTTTTACTTACTTCTTCCCAGTTAACAACATTCCACCAGTTCTCAATATACTCTGGTCTTTTGTTCTGGTATTTTAGATAATAAGCATGTTCCCAAACGTCAAGTCCTAGTATTGGTGTACCTTTAAGTTCAGAAACATCCATAACCGGATTATCCTGGTTTGGTGTAGAACCAACAGCAAGCTTTCCGTTTTGAACAACTAACCATGCCCAGCCTGAACCGAATCTTGTTGCAGCTGCATTGCTGAATTGTTCCTTGAACTTATCGAAAGAACCAAAAGCATCTTTTACAGCATTTGCAAGATCACTTTCCGGCTGACCGCCACCCCCTTTTTTCATCACTGTCCAGAATAATGAGTGGTTATAATGACCACCACCGTTATTCCTGACGGCTGTTGGATGTTTAGAAACATTCTTCAGTAATTCATCAAGTGATTTTCCTGCTAAATCAGTTCCTTCTACAGCGCCGTTTAATTTAGTTACATAACCATTATGATGTTTAGAATGATGTATTTCCATTGTCATCTTATCTATATATGGTTCTAAAGCATCATGTGCATATGGCAATGCTGGCAATTCAAATTTTCCCATTGTTATCTCCTAACTTTTTATATTTATATAAAGTGGAATTAAACTCCAAAGGAGTCTCCACAACCACATGTTTTTTTTGCATTTGGATTGTTGAAAATAAAACCTTTACCGTTAAGTCCATCACTGAAATCCAGTTCGGTACCGGATAAATAGAACAGGCTTTTTCCATCAACATAAAGTTTAACCAAATCGGAATTGATAATTGTATCGCCTTCTTTATTATCGGCATCGAAACCTAGCTGGTATGTTAAACCTGAACACCCACCGCCTTTTACACCTATTCTTAATCCGTAATTTTCCGGGATTTTATTTTCATTCATAATCTTTTTTATTTCTTTTTGTGCTTTTTCAGTTACTGTAATTTCAGCGGTGCTATTTGTTTCAGTCATCTTTTCATCCTTTCTTAAAAATTAAAATCGTCATTCCCTAGAATGGATCTCCGGGTTCCGTCGTTGCAAATTCAGGGTAATTAACCTTCCAGCCGATATTGTTAACTTTAATAAATATCCCTTTGGATTCCCAATCACTTGCTATCAATTTTGCTAGCTCATCGGCTTCAGTATAACTGACAATAATATCCTTTTTTTCCAGGAAGCTTCTGATACCATATTGCAGATCTCTGAAAAAGAAATTTGAATTATGAAACATCGGGAACTTTGCTTTTAAAAAAGTTAGTAAAGAATCGTTTTCTTTTCTCAGTAAATCAAGATGTTTTGATTTTATTTTATTCATAATCTCCTCTGTTTGACTATTGAAAAAATTAAATGTTCATTTATAAAATTTGTTTCAGTGAAGTTTCCTGGAACATACTATCAATTTTTCTTTGAATTTCTACTAATGGATCTCTTATTTTACAGCAATCTACCAATGTGCAATTAGATGTATCTTCATTTTCCTGCATACACTCAGTAAGTTTATATTTTGTCTCTACTGCTCTTATGATATCTATTAAAGAAATCTCTTCAGGATTTTTATTTAATTTATAACCGCCTTTAACACCCTGAAACGAAATAGCAATATTGCTCTTTGCTAAATTTTGTAAAATTTTTGCAACAAGCTGAAACGGGATATTATAATTATCAGCAATTTCTTTTGCAGTCGGGTACTCATTGCCTGAGTGTGAAGCAAGATAAATTGCTGCCATAAACGCATATTCAGCTTTTTTTGATAACTTTAACATTTTAAATAAGACTTAAATAGTCGGACATAACATAATTAATTAATCATGTAATCTCAATATATTTGTGCGTTAGATCAAAATCCCAGAATAGTTATTGAATTCTTAGCAAAATCTACTATAGGAGAGAAATAAATGCCAAAGATCAGGATTGGAGCAGCCAATAAAATCAGTACAATTCCATTTGCAAGCTTGATTGGAATGACCGGTTTTTCTTCTTCAACGTCAACTAAATACATGTTTTTAAGCACGCGAATGTAATAGTAAAGAGATACCACTGTATTCAACAAAGCAATTACTGCAACTGCAACCATACGCGCATCAATTAGAGCGATAAATAACATAACCTTTGCTATAAATCCGGCCGTTGGTGGAAGACCAACCAAAGAAACAAGAAAGATTGCAAAAATAATCCCCAGGAACGGCATCCGTTTTCCCAGTCCTCTGTAATCGTCAATATTTTCACTGCCAATTTTATTTGAAATTACCATCACAACAAAGAAAGCTCCAAGATTCATTAAAGCATAAACTATAAAATAAACCATAATTGCATTTATTCCGGCATTAGACATAACAGCCAAACCGAGCAGCATATATCCTGCATGTGCAATGCTTGAATATGCAAGCATTCGTTTTAAATTATCTTGCCAGAGAGCAGCAAAATTTCCAAGGGTCATAGTAAGAATGGAAAGTAAAACGATGATGCTTTTCCAATCTATGATATTTAACAATATCCAGTAACCACTCGAATCGGTAGAACCAACAAAGGTAATTTTGATGAATCTTATCAAAACTGCAAACCCAGCAGCTTTGCTCGCAACGGAAAGATAAGCAGTAATCGGAATAGGTGCACCTTCATAAACATCCGGTGTCCAGAAGTGAAACGGAGCTGCGGAAATTTTAAATCCAAATCCAACTAGAATAAATAAACCCGCAATCAGAAAAGTTATATAAGGGAAATTCTGTACCTGGATAAGAGTGTTAATTTCATAAAGGTTTGTACTGCCCGTTAAACCGTAAATAAGTGAGATACCGAACAACATTATACCGGATGACACACCCCCATAGATCACATATTTTAAAGAAGCTTCGCTGTTTCTTATCGTATTCTTTACGAAACCCGCAAGGACATAGGAGGATAATGAAAGAAGTTCAATGGATAAATAAATAAGTATTAGATCAGAAGCAGAACTCATCATAAACATTCCAAGTATCATTCCGAATAGGAGAGTATAGTATTCTCCATGTCTTTCTTTACTGGAATTTATTTCAGATGAGAGCATTGAAAAAATCACAACTATTAACGATGCAAGAAGTACTACAACTTTAAAGTAGGAACTGAAATTATCAACTACTACCATTCCATATTTTAAGGAAGTCTTAAAAGTAGTTACAGCAGTTCCAAATTGATTAATTACAAAGTAACCTGCTATAACTATTCCTAACAAAGAAATGTACGGTAATAATTTCTTTTTCGATGAAAAGATTAAATCAAAAAGTACAATTACAACAAGAGTTGCAGAAACCACAATTTCCGGTTTAATGTAAACTAAATCCGATATTAAATTTTCTATGTTCAAATTATTACAAAAGTCTTATTAATTATTAAAATGCATTTATAGAACTATAATAAACCTGTATATTGTGCATAAACTGAACCATCGAATTAACCGATGTATTCATTAAATCAAGCATAGCTGAAGGATAAACACCCAGGAAGATTACTATTGCAGTTAAAGGTATAAACATAGCGTATTCTCTAAAATCCAGATCTTTAAGTCCCGACCATTTTTCATTTAGCTTACCTAAATAAACACGCTGCAAAGTCCACAACATATATCCTGCACCCAGTACTATTCCGAGTGTTGAAACAATAGTAACGACTCTTATCAGTCCTACACCGAAAGCTCCGAGGAAAACAAATGCTTCAGAAATAAATCCGCTTAAACCGGGCAATCCAATTGCGGCAAAAAATGCGACAGTAACGAACCCGGTATAAACAGGCATCTGAACCGCAAGACCGCCGAAGCCATCGATCTCTCTCGTATGAGCACGGTCGTATATAACTCCGACTATAAGGAAGAGCATTGCTGTGATCGTACCGTGATTGAACATTTGGAGAATAGCTCCGGAAATTCCCATTGTATTTAGAGCAGCCATTCCAAGAAGAACATAACCCATGTGCGAAACCGATGAGTATGCAATCAGCTTCTTGAAATCTCTTTGAGCCATTGCACAGAATGCACCGTAGATAATGTTTATCATTCCAAACAGTGCGATATACCAGACAAGCTGTTTGGTAATTTCCGGGAAAATAGGAAAGCTTACTCTAAGGATTCCGTAAGTTCCCATTTTCAGTAAAACACCTGCAAGTATAACGGAAATAGGAGTCGGTGCTTCAACATGTGCATCGGGAAGCCACGTGTGGAACGGGAACATAGGTATCTTAATAGCGAAGCCCGCAAACAACGCAATATAAGCTGCAAGCCTCAGGTTTGAAGGATTCAATACCGATAGAATTCCTGTTGCTGTTGCATTGTTCGGATCCATCATTGCAAGCAGGTTAAACGTAAATGCCTTCGATCCGTCAGCTAAAGTTTCTGTGGTGCTGAAGTACAATCCGATCATCACAATCAGGATAAAAATACTACCGAGTAAAGTGTAAAGGAAAAACTTTATCGCTGCATATTCTCTTCTTGGTCCTCCCCAGATTCCAATTAAGAAATACATCGGGAGAAGCATCAGTTCCCAGAAAATATAGAACAGGAAAAAATCTAAGGAGACAAACACACCCATCATCCCGGTATCCAGCAATAGAAAGAGAGCAAAATATCCTTTTAGAGATTTATTGATATTCCAGGAAGAAAGTGTTGCAATGAATGTAACGATAGCAGTAAGCAATACCAGTGGTGTGCTTATTCCATCGATACCGAGAAAATAATCTACTTTAATTCTTCCAATCCATGAAAAGTTTTCTATATCGATCCATCTGAATTTTTCTACGAATTGAAATGATGCCTGATCATAAATACCGCCGAGTGCATAATTGTAATTTGAAAGAAGAAAAATCGCAAGAACAACCTGCAAGCCTGTAATCAGCAGGGTTGTCATTTTCATAGTTTTCGTCTGTGCTTTCGGCAGTGCGAGAATAATTATCATTCCCAGTATGGGAAGAAACGTGATCAGCGATAAGTAAGGTAAATGCATTTACGTACCCGTTTATTTCAAACTAAAATGATTTAAATATAAATAACAGGATCACAACCGAAACCAGAACGAACACTAAATAAGTCTGAACTTTTCCTGTTTGAAATCTTCTGAAGACTAATCCTATAAATCCGCTTAAGTATGCCATAAAGTTTACCAAGCCGTCCACAACGACATTGTCAAATTTTCCAATGAAAGTAGAGAAACCTTTTGTAACGAAGGCGGTACCGTTTACAATTCCATCTACAATCGTCGAATCGAATTTTCCTAATAATCTGCTTAATCTTAATGTACCGTTAACAGCAGTTGCATCGTAAGCTTCATCGAAATACCATTTATTCAGTGAGAAGTTATAAAGTCTTTTGAATTTATCGACAAGCTTTCCGACATCGATTTTCTTCCATTGATAAAAGAGATATGCGAGCAAAATTCCCAAGCCAGCCAATAATAAAGATAAAATCATAGCAGGGATATGAATTGTATGCATCGCTTCCGCGTAAGTTTCCGAATACATAATCTCTTCGGATCCAGGTTGAACATTGGTGTGTTCATCAGGAACCATAAATTCATACCGGGTATTCTCAGGTGCGTACAATTGCGGTGCTTTTATCCAATCAGATAAAACCCATCCGTTTTCGGGATTAACTGGATTCGGCGTGTACCAGAAGAAAATGGAAAGAACTGAAAGCACAACAAGCGGCATTGCCATGGTGAATTTTGATTCATGAGCGTGTTCATATTTTTCTTTATTTCTCGGCTCACCATGAAAGGTAAGGATAATTAATCTGAACATATAAAATGCAGTTAGCATTGCAACAAAGAATCCAACGATAGGGAAGAGGTAATGCCCGGTTAGATTGGCGAAGGCATAGGAGCCTGCAAGAATTCCATCTTTACTTAAAAATCCTGATGTGAGCGGCACTCCGGAAATTGCAACAGATGCGATTAAAAAAGTATAATAAGTAATCGGCATTTTCTTTCTGAGTCCACCCATATTCCTGATATCCTGTTCGTGATGCATTGCGTGAATTACGGATCCGGAACCCAAAAATAAGCAGGCTTTGAAAAATGCATGAGTTATAAGATGGAAGAATGCAAATTTGAAAGCACCAACTCCCAACGCCATTATCATATAGCCTAATTGCGATACAGTAGAATATGCAAGAACTCTCTTGATATCGTTTTGCGTTAAAGCAATCGTTGCAGGAATAAATGCCGATAAAGCACCAACGATAGCTATGATAAGCATTGAATCCGCAGTTAGTATTCCGAAAATTCTTACAACAAGATAAACACCTGCAGCAACCATCGTAGCAGCATGGATCAATGCGCTAACAGGTGTAGGACCTTCCATTGCATCGGGTAACCAAACATGTAACGGAACCTGCGCAGATTTTCCAACAGCACCTGCAAAAATCAATAGTCCTGTAATTGTTAACCAGAAACCGCTATCAAATGGAAGATGACCTTGTGAGATTTGCTGAAAAATATCATCGAATGTGAAAGTATGATATGTTGTAAATAATATAAGTATGCCGATGAACATTCCGATATCACCAATGCGGTTTACAATAAAAGCTTTCTTACCGGCATCTGCAGCAGATTTCTTTTCAAACCAGAAACCAATCAGCAGGTACGATGAAACTCCAACAAGTTCCCAGAAGATGTACATCATTAAAATGTTATGTGTTAAAACTATACCTGACATTGAGAAGGTAAATAATCCGAGGTAGGCAAAGTAACGGTTGTATCTCGGATCGCCACGCATATATTCAATTGAAAAGATGTGAACGAGAAAGCTGATCAGCATCACAACAACCATCATCAATGCTGAAATGTTATCGATCAGGATTCCAAGATTGATTTTTATTTCACCCATTATCGGTGTGTTGCCAAGATCGATCCATGTAAATTCGGAAGTAATCGTTGCTGCATTAAAGCTGTTTAATTTAACAAACGCAATAATTATCGATCCTGCTAAGCCAAGGAATAGAACAAAGTTCTCAAAATAGTAAATCTTTTTGATTTTGCTTCCCAGTAATAAAGTAACAACAAATCCAAGAAAAGGAAGGAACAAAATTATTACTGCAATATTTATCATCAGGTTTTGTGTCATTAAGATCAATCTTTCAATGAATCCATTTCATCCACGTTAATATTGGAAAGGTTTTTATAGATATTCAAAACAATAGCAAGGGCGATTGCTGCCTCTGCAGCCGCAAGCACAATTATAAACAGAGCAAAGATCTGTCCCTGCAATCCAAAATTTCCAAATCTTGCAAATGCAATAAAATTGATGTTGGCTGAGTTCAGGATTAACTCTATTCCCATTAAAACCATAACTGCATTTTTACGCGTTATTACACCGTAAATTCCAAGTGAGAAAAGAGCCACACTAATTATTAAAAAATGTGTTAAACCTGCGTGTATCATAATTTATCTTCTCGCCATTGATGCTGCACCGATTAGAGCAATTAACAAAACGATCCCGAGCAGTTCGAAGATCAACGCATATTCATTAATTAACACGTTACCAAGCGATGCCGTTGATGAAGAAGTTTCCGGTGAAGCAACAACTTTCCAGTTTGTATTTAGAACTGCCGCTGCAAGTGCACCGGCAAACAATCCAAGAACTATCGAAGCTGGTAAAGCGTGAATCGTACCGGATTTTATATCCACATTTGTAATTTTGTTTGTCAGCATTACTCCAAAGAGAAGTAAAATTAGAATGCCACCAACATAAACAATCAATTGAACGACCGCTACGAAATCGGCACCCAGCATTACATAAATGCCTGCTACGCCAAAAAAGGTGAATAGAAGATAAAATGCAGAGTGTACGATATTCCTATTTGTAACAACGAAGAATGCCGACAGCAAAGTTACAAGTGCAAACAAATAAAATATTACATCGTAAGTAGTCATTTTAATTACTCTTTATTATCCGGAGGTTTTTCACCTGGTTGATCTCCGCTTTCTTTTTTCTTAGCAGCTTCTTCCTCGGCTTTCTTTTTAGCTGCAGCAGCTTTCTCGGCTTCCTTCTTAATCGTAAATTCTTCGAAGTTCTTTTTCTTCTCTACCTTTTCTTCTTCTGTTAGAGTTACAAAATCGTAAACAAGATTTTCTCTTTCGAATTCTGAAAATTCATAAACATCTGTCATATATATACAATCGGTAGGGCAGGGGAAAACACATAACTGGCAGTAACAACATTTTGCAATATCGATATCAAATTTGGTAACCCATAAAGCTTTCTTTTTTCCGTTCGATGTAACGCCGAGGTCATCACCGGGAACAGATTTTACAGTTTCGATATCAATACAATCAACCGGACAAGCTCTTGCACATTGGTCACAGCCAATGCAGTCATCCATATTAACATACAATCGGTTTCGTTCGCGTTCCGGTAATTCAGGTTTTACAGATGGATATTGAATTGTAACTGCAGGTACAAAAAGATGACGAAATGTTACACGCATCCCGATAATAATCGTAATAAGACCCTGCCAGAATTTTAATATATAATCTTTCATATCAGAACCGTAATCAATCCAACCAAAATTAAAATTACAAATGCAAACGGAATCAAATATTTCCAGCAGAAGGCCATAAGCTGATCGACCCTGAATCTCGGTAAAGTCCATCTCAGCCACATCTGAACAAAAACGAAAAACAAACCTTTTGATGTAAACCAGAAAAATTGCTCGATAGGAATCAGCCATTTAGCTCCGAACGTATTTCCCAGATAACCAACCGGCGATTGAAATCCGCCAAAGAAAAGAGTTGCAACAACTGCCGATACGGCAAACATATTTGCATACTCGGCGAGGAAAAACATAGCGAACTTCATTCCCGAATATTCCGTATGATAACCTGAAACAAGCTCTGATTCTGCTTCGGGAATATCGAATGGAGTTCTGTTTACCTCTGCGAGTGTGCTGAGAAAAATAATCAGGAATGAAATAATCATTAACGGAATTAATAATAACTTAGCTGTACCGAAAACCGGACCTCCAAGTATCAACCAGTTCCAGAAATATTGAGTCTGCCATTCACTAATCGTAAAGAGATTCATGGTGCCGGTAATCATAATTACAGTAACTACAATTAATAACGTTGGAATCTCATAGCTGATTATCTGTGCAGCAGCTCTCATTGCACCAAGAAGAGAATATTTGTTGTTCGAAGCCCAGCCACCCATTAAAATTCCAGCAACTACCAAACCTGTAACGGCAATAATGTAAACTATTCCAAGATCGATATTCGAACCGATAAAAGCACCGGAAAAAGGAATGGCAGCAAATGCAGCATAACTTCCTGCGAAAACTAAAATCGGAGATAAATCAAAAAACCTTCTATCATTTTCAGTTGCAACAATATCTTCTTTCTGAATGAGTTTAATTATATCGGCAATCGTCTGGAAAATTCCATGGTAACCAACACGCATGGGTCCAAGTCTGTCCTGCATATGACCGGAAACTTTTCTTTCCAGCAATACTGCAAACAAGGCAAAAGGAAGAATGAAAATAAATAAAGGCAAAAGGCTTTGAATGATTGCTGCCGCAATTGCACTTCCGGTCATGCTATGTAGCCAATCGTAAATCATCTGTCAACTTCTCCTAATACAATATCAATACTTCCTAAAATAGCAACAACATCGGCAACGAGATGTCCTTTGCATAATTCGCCAAGCACTTCAAGATTTACAAACGAGGGCGCCCTGACTTTAATTCTATATGGGTTAAGTGAGCCATCGCTTATAATAAAGTATCCAAGTTCGCCTCTTGGATTTTCGACTCGCGCATAAATTTGTCCAACCGGCGGTTTAACTCTTTTAGGAATTGCTGAAGAAACATCACCTTCAGGGATCTGATCCAATGCCTGTTCGATTATCTTAAGACTTTCTTCCATTTCGCAAACGCGCATATAATATCTATCCCAACAATCGCCGGTGGTTCCTTTTTCTCCTTTGCCAATTGGAATTTCAAATTCAAATTTATCGTAGATAGAATACGGGTCGTTTCTTCTTAAATCCCAGTTAACGCCGCTTGCTCTTAAGTTAGGTCCGGTAATTCCGTAATTGATTGCTGTCTCTGCAGGAAGAATTCCAACATTGGCTGTTCTATCTATAAAAATCTGGTTGAAAGTTAAAAGATCGTTTAACTCTTTTAAGTTGGGTCTAAATTCTATTATGAACTCTCTTGCTAAACGAATGAAATCCGGGTGAAGATCGTGAGAAACACCACCGATCCAGATATAATTATAAAGCAGTCTGGCGCCACAGGTAATTTCAAAAAGATTCAGGATTTTTTCCCTGTCTCTGAAACAAAATAGAAAAGGAGTAAACGCACCGATATCTGCACCGTAAGTTCCAAGCGCAACAAGGTGGGAAGCTATTCTCTGGAACTCACCCATAATTACTCTGATGTATTGAACACGTTCGGGAACTTCGATGTTCATCAATCTTTCCATTGCAACAGCATATCCAAATTCGTTATACATCGATGCAAGATAGTCCATTCTATCGGTGTAAGGAATAACCTGCGGATAAGTCATTGCTTCGGAATGTTTTTCAAAACAGCGGTGCAGGTAACCGATATGCGGAATAACATCCTCAATAAGTTCGCCATCAAGAACTAATTCAAGCCTCAACACTCCGTGAGTCGATGGGTGCTGGGGACCCATATTCAATACCATTTCCTCTGTTTTTAAAGCCACTAAATTTTTCCTGCTATTAAACAGTTATATTTTTAAACGCAAAATCCAAAGATCAAAAAGCAAAATTCAAATAATTCTCAATTTTCAATCAACAATTACTAATGAAAAATTTTAATTTTTAATTAGTAAGGAACCTTCATTCCTTTATAAAATTCAGGATTCTGATAATCTTTCCTTAACGGGTAACCGGCTTCCCAATCGTAAGGCATTAATATTCTTATAAGGTTATGATGATTTAAGAAATTTATACCGTACATATCATAAGCTTCACGTTCGTGCCAGTCTGCGGTTCTCCAAATTTCTTCAACCGAAGCAACTTCAGGGTTTTCTCTATCGGCTGAAACCTTTAAAGTTACTTTGTGTTTCAGATTAATTGATTCTAAATGATAAAAAACACTAAGCGTTCCGCCTTTAAAGATTTCATTTTCGTTTTCATCTTTTACTTTTTCGCCGTTTGCATCATCAACACCCGATAAATTCATTAAAGCATTAAATTCCAGATCCTTTTCATCTCTGAGGAATGAACAAACTTTGTCAATCTCAAGTGGTGAAACAATAATCACAGACTCCGCAGGTTTATCTGAAATCAGCTCGCTGATTGCTTCGCCAAATTTTTCTTTAAGTATGTTGAATATTTCTTCGGAGGTTTTCATGCACTTTTATTTACTAATGATTCGCTTCTGATTTTTTCCTGCAATTTTAGCAAACCTTCAAGCAATGCTTCGGGACGAGGAGGGCAGCCCGGTACATAAACATCGACTGGAATTACTCTATCAACACCTTTCAGAACGTGATATCCATGTTCCCAGTAGGGTCCACCGCAATTGGAACAACTTCCCATCGAGATAACATATTTTGGATCGGGCATTTGTTCATAAAGCCTTTTTACTCTTAAAGCCATTTTTAGTGTAACCGTACCTGAAACAATAATAACATCCGACTGACGGGGTGATGGACGTGGTATTACGCCAAACCGGTCAAAATCATAATGTGATGCTGAAGTAGCCATCATTTCAATTGCACAGCAGGCAAGACCAAATCCCATTTGCCAAAGCGAAGACAACCTTGCCCAATTTAAAAGATCTTCAACTTTTGTTATTACTATATTGTCGTCTGTGAACTGCTTATCGAGTAATCCCATAAAATTTTATTCAGCTAATGTAAGTTCCTTTTCGATTATTTCATCCGGTGGTGCGGATTTTTTAATTACAGGCGGGTTGATTTTAGGTCTTGCCCATTCAAGATCACCTTTTCTCCACTCATACGCCATTCCTAATCCAAGTAAAATCAAAAATATTGCACCGATTGAGAATCCGGTCATTCCCATATCCCTATACACCAGAGCCCAAGGAATAAGCATTACAACTTCAACATCAAAAATTAAAAAGATAAGAGCGACGACATAAAACCGGATATTGAATTTTACCCACGGAGAGCCCTCAGGATTTTCCCCGCATTCATAAGTTGCTAATTTTTCTTTTGTGGGTCTTGCCGGTCTGATAATTTTTGAAGCGAATATAGCGATAAGAACAAACAGGATTGCTGTTAATATAAATGCAAATACCTTACCGAATTCTGTCAACATAGTGCAAAATTATTAATAATTGTTCATTAAAATTACTACTACTCAAAAGTAATGTCAAGAAAGATTATCTATCATAATAGTAGAGGAAATATGATTGCTTAATTGTTAATCCCATTTGTTGACAATTTCAAAAATAATACTGTACTTATTTGATTAGGATTAAAATTATAGAATAATTGTTTTATTCTTTCTTGTTTTAGCTTTCCTTCGATAATCTATTTAGTTAATTTTAAATGTGAAAAAAATTATTATTTAATTTTTGATCGCGACTTCTTAAATACAGTTGCAGTAATTACACAGGTGGAAAATGAAAAATAAGGCTTATAATCCTTTCGAAGCTGCACAAAAACAATTCGATCACGCCGCAGATTTACTTGAACTTGATCAACCAACACGAGATTTACTTCGTAATCCAATCAGGGAATTTCATTTTATCATTCCTGTTAGAATGGATGACGGGAAAACAAAGATATTTCGTGGATTCAGAGTTCAACATAACGATGCAAGGGGACCTGCGAAAGGTGGAGTAAGATTTCATCCTCAGGAAACAATCGATACTGTTCGCGCACTTGCAATGTGGATGACCTGGAAAACAGCAGTCCTTGATCTTCCTCTTGGTGGAGGCAAGGGAGGAGTAATATGTGATCCTCATACATTAAGTCTTCATGAACAGGAACAGATTTGTCGTGGCTGGGTTCGTCAGATTTTTAAAAACCTTGGACCCAATGTAGATGTTCCGGCTCCTGACGTAATGACCGGTTCGCAACAAATGTTGTGGATGCTTGATGAATATGAGACTCTAACTGGTGCAAAAAACCCAGGATTCATTACAGGAAAACCTATTAGTTTAGGTGGTTCATTGGGAAGAAAAGAATCTACTGGTTACGGAGTGATGATAACGATTCGCGAAGCTCTGAAAGAAATGAATATTGAACCAAAAGATACAACCGCAAGTTTCCAGGGATTCGGAAATGTTGCACAATACGCCTTTCAATTGTATCAGCAAATGGGTGGAAAAGTTATTTCTGTAGCTTGCTGGAACCAGGAAGATGGTGAAAGTTATACTTATAGAAAACTAGACGGGATTAATTATGCAGAACTGATTTCTATCACGGACAGATTTGGTGGTATAGAAAAAACAAAAGCTAAAGATTTAGGATATGAGATTTTACCCCGAGAAGGTTGGATTGAACAGGAAGTAGATATTTTAATTCCTGCGGCACTTGAAAATCAAATAACACAAGAAAATGTTTCAAAGATTAAAAAGAGTGTTAAGATAATTGCCGAGGGAGCAAACGGTCCTACTACAAATGATGCCGACGAAATACTTAATGAAAAAGAGATTTTTATTATACCGGATTTTCTTGCAAATGCCGGTGGAGTTACTTGTAGCTATTTTGAACAGGTTCAGAATAATATGAATTACTACTGGGAAAAAGATGAAGTCCTCGCCAAGCTCGATGTAAAGATGACTGCCGCTTACATTGCAGTTAGTGATTTTGCGAGAACACATAAAATTAAAACACGTGATGCTGCTTATGTTATTGCAGTTGATAGAGTTGCCCAGGCTTGTCATGATCGGGGCTGGGTATAAAGTTTTTGTAATATGAAACAATAGAATATTAAGATAATGATCAGTGTACAAAAAGAATTGCCAAAGTTTTCCGAGAAGTTTATTGAATCTGAGGATCAGATCAGTTGTATAGGAAGCGGTAAACTTGGAGGTAAAGCTAAAGGACTGGTTTTCATTAACGAAATTTTAAAATCAGAATTTAATGCAGAAGATTTTCCGGGAATCAAAGTTAACATACCTGCAATGGTTATTATTCCTACGGATATTTTTGATGCATTTATGAAACGAAACGACTTGTTTGAAGTTGCCTATTCATTTCTACCTAATGACAGAATAGCTCATGCATTCCAAAAGGCTGAACTTCCATTTGAAATTCTCGGAGATTTAAGAAAGCTAATATCCAAAGTTAATAGTCCGCTGGCAATCCGTTCATCCAGTATGCTAGAAGATGCTATTAATGAGCCTTTTGCAGGTATTTATACAACCAAGATGACACCTAACAACCAGCCGGATGTTGATATACGTTTCAGAAAATTGGTTGAGGCTATTAAGCTTGTGTATTCTTCAATTTATTTCAAAGCAGCAAAAGAATATATGGCAGCAACTGAGCATAATATTGAAGAAGAGAAAATGGCTGTGATAATACAGGAGATTGTGGGAAAAA
>Ga0307425_1001216_pt1 | contig 15696 bp, 6 predicted proteins | sample SalMarWE160330MG_FD_202152 | JGI IMG/M metagenome (GOLD analysis project Ga0307425, IMG submission 202152) | Salt marsh sediment microbial communities from the Plum Island Ecosystem LTER, Massachusetts, United States - WE1603-30 | ecosystem: Environmental > Aquatic > Marine > Intertidal zone >... | reverse complement strand
AGTTCTGCCTGCATTTCTGCGTAATATTTTCTTTCCTCTTCCACTTCCATCCTGTACAAAGGCGGAAGAACATCAGGTCCGCAGAGGTCCCGCATGGAAAGCAAAACCTTCAGCGCCGGTATGGACCGGTTCAGTTTCCTTTCCCCCTGGTAGAGCATGGAAATACGCTCCGTTGTTTCCTGCAGCTTTAAGGCCTCAGGCTTCCGGCCATCCAATGCGGCCCTGTAGAGTTGGTGGAAGAGAAGGGGGACCAGGTTGGCGGTGCTGGGGACAATTCCGTCCGCCCCCTTCGACAGCCCGTATACAGACATGTCAGCCCATCCTACTAGGAAAGAAAAATCCTCCCTCTTTGACCAGAGCTGCAGCGAGCGTTCAAGCCTGTCAGGGTCCCGCTCCGAGTCTTTCAGTCCCGCTACATTCGGATGATGGCTCAGCCGGTCGATCACCCCGGGCGGAATGGACAGTCCCGTAGTCACAGGCATATTGTAAAGCAGGAGCGGAATGGGTATGCGGGATGCCAGCTGGTCAAAGTAACGGAACATCTGTTCCTCCTCCATAGGATAATACGAAGGCAGGGTGGCTACGGCAGCTTCAACGCCAATCTCCGCGAAATGCCTGGCAAGCTGAACGGAAGTCTCCATTGAATTCGAAGAAATGCCTGCCAGCACTGGTATCCTCCCGGCGGCCGCCCTGACCACCGACCCGGCCAGTACAATCTTCTGGTCCCCCGACAGGGATTCTGCCTCTCCTGTCGTTCCCAGGATGAAGGGCACACAATGGTTGCCAACCAGGTGTTCCACAAGTTTCCGGGCCGAACCGGCATCGATCCCCCCGTCCCCATTCACGGGGGTCACCATGGGAACAATCACTCCGCTGTATTTACGTTTAACTTTCAAATTAAAAGCTGCTGAATAAATTTCCCGCGGGGGACTCTGCAGCAAAGGGACCCGGTTTCAGGCCGGTCCGGTTTAAATCAAAAGTAAATATACAAATTTCAGCAAAACCTGTAAACGTTTACATAACTAAACTTACATGTAATCGTTTTCAACATTCCCCGTGAAACAGGACCTTTACTGAACCTTAAGGACTCCTGTCAGGTTGAGCTTCTCTTCATCAATTCTGTCTTGAGAATCATCTGGATGCAACTCCTGCCGGGCTCTTCTATCCGCTGGATGAGCAGCTCCCCTGCCCGTTTCCCGATCTCCAGGGCCGGTTGCCTGACCGCGGACAGCGGCGGATTGAGCGAATTGGACCAGACCATGTCGTCAAAACCTATGATGGCAATGTCCTGCGGGATCTTCCAGCCCATCTTATGGATGATTTCCAGGGCACCCAGGGTGATCAGGTTATTGCCTGCGAATATGGCGTCCGGCGGATCCGGCATATTCAGGAGTTCACGGCATAACCTGAGCCCGCTGTCGTATTTTGAGTCCCCGTGCTTGATAAGGGCTTCATCCAGGGTGAGCCGGTTCTGAAGGTGGGCATCCCGGTAGCCCTGTTCCCTCTGCCGGCTGGTAGGGATGCTAGGCAGTCCCGATATGTATGCAATCCTTTTATACCCGGATTCAATGAGGAAATTGACCGCCTTTAAAGCTCCTTCGCGGTTATCGACGACCACCATGTCGACTTCCACATCCTCCAGTCCCCTGTCCACGCAAACAACCGGCAGTCCCTCTTTCACCATCTTCTTAAGCAGGGGATCGTTCTCACGTGCGGGAGCGGCAATGAGCCCGTCGATGGCCTCCGACTGGAGGATTTCAAGGTACAGCTTTTCCTTCTTTTCATCCTGCCCGAAGTTGCACATGATGATGGCATAATCCCGGTTGTAGGCAATTTCTTCGATTCCCCGAAGCACATCGACGTAAAAAGGATTCTGGATGTCCGGGATCAGCACGCCCAGCATGTGGCTGGAGACGGATTTCGACCGCAGGCGCTTGGCAACCCTGCTCGGATGGTATTTCAGCTTCTTTATGGCCTTCTGGACCTTTGCCCTGGTAACTTCATTTACATTCCCGTTGTTGTTGAGCACCCTTGAAACCGTTGCAATGGATACACCGGCCTTCCGGGCAATGTCATTCATGCTCGCCATTGGCATTCTGGTTTACGATTGTAACTGGCGATTGCCAGAGTCAAGGTAAATGTAATCGTTTTCATCCAGAAAAAAAAGATGTCAGGCTTTTTTCCCGTCGATTCAGGAACCAACGATGGTCAATATTTCTCCCTTCCGGGTTGGTTTTTCAATGCTGTTTCCCCCGTACCTTATCCGGAGGGTGTTGCCGGCAGAGGATCGTACCTTAAGACGGGTGATCTGCCGGTCTTTCCATTCCATGTCGATCTCGAATCCCCCCCTGGCCCTGAGGCCGGTCAGCCTGCCGTCCGGCCACTGCTCCGGGATTGCGGGCAGAAGCTGGATGTAACCCTGGTGGCTCTGCATCAGCATTTCGATGATCCCGGCTGCACCCCCGAAATTGCCGTCGATCTGGAAGGGAGGATGGGCATCCAGCAGGTTGGGGTAGCTCCCTCCCGTGGGTTCACGGCCCTCCTGGAGAGCGGGACTCAAAAGCATCGAGACCATTTTGAATGCATGTTCTCCGTCCATGAAGCGGGCCCAGAAACTGATCTTCCAGGCAAGGCTCCAGCCGGTTCCTTCATCCCCCCGGTAAAGGAGGGATTGTTCCGCTGCTTTCATCAGGCCGGTATCCTTATCCCATGTTATTTCCGCACCGGGATACACGGCCCACAGGTGGGAAACATGGCGGTGGTGGTTATCCACCCGGTCAATATCCTGCATCCATTCCTGGAGCTGCCCGAGGCGGCCGATCCGGTCCGGGGCTATCCTGTCCAGCGAATAGCGGATGCTGTCTGCCAGTTCATGATCGGTGTCGAGGATCCGGCTGCATTCCAGTACGATCCTGAAAAGGGAACGGATGAGCTGGTGGTCCATAGAAGGACCGGCTACCAGTCCCCCGTTCTCCGGCGAATTCGACGGTGTACTGATCAGGTAGCCCGTGACTGGATCCCGGGTCAGGAAGTCCATGTAAAAGCGCGCCGATTCCCGGATCAGCGGATAGGCCCTTTCACGCAGGAATGCGGTGTCGGCACCGTACAGGAAGTGCTCCCAGAGGTGGTGGCAGAGCCAGGCGCTCCCGGTGACCCATATCCCGTGGTTCGATGCATTGATCGGTGCGGTGCCCCTCCACTGGTCGGTATTGTGGTGAAGGACCCAGCCCCTGGCACCGTAGTGCGCCCTGGCTGTTTTTTCCCCTTCGACCGACAGCTCGTCCATCATATCGAAAAGGGTGGTATGGCAGGAGGCAAGGTTCAGGGGTTCCGCTCCCCAGAAATTCATCTCACAGTTTATGTTAGTGGTATATTTGCTTCCCCAGGGCGGTTCCATTTTGTTGTTCCATATGCCCTGCAGGTTGGGCGGGTGGCTTCCCTCCCGGGCCGAGGAGATCAGCAGGTACCTGCTGTACTGCACGTAGAGTGCCACAAGGTCCCGGTCCGGATCGGAAGTATTCAGAACCAGCCTCCGGTCAGTAGGCAGGCTTCTTTTCTCCTCTCCCCCCAGGTCAATGCTGAAGCGGTTGAAGAGGGACCGGTATTCCTTCACATGGGCCTCCCTGAGGGCAGCGTACTCCTTGCCATCGCTTTGCTCCAGGAAAGTCCGGCAGCGGCTTTGCGGATCGGCCGAAAGATCCCTGTAATTCACGAAGTTCGTGGCGGCCACCAGTTTGAGGATCACCCGGTCGGCATTTTCCACCAGAAGGGAATCCCCGGCAACACTCACCGTGCCTCCCTCCGACCGGATCCGCAGCCATGCGGATCCCTTCATTTCCCCATCCTCCACCCTGAGGGACAATGCGATGGTCCGGTCGTCAATTCTTTCAATCCCGTGCAGGCGGTGCGGGGTCGAGAGACGTGCACTGAAACTTATCCTGCGTGGACGATCCGAGCTGAATTCTGCAATGAAAGCCTGGTCCGGCTGGCTGATGAAATATTCCCTGTGAAAGGTGTTCCCTCCGGCCCGGTAACTGACACGGGCAATGGCCGTGGACAGGTCCAGGAACCTCCTGTAATCGCTGAAGTCCTCATGGCCAGGGAAACGAAGCATGAGGTCTCCGAAGGGCTGGTAATCCGCCTGGTACTGGGGATAGAAAGGAGGGTGTTCATCCACCACCCGGTATTTCCAGTCCCCCTCCAGGAACACGGGCTCATCCGCTCCTTCAAGGGGATGGATATGCATCCGGTAAGGCTTTTCCCTGACCGCATTGAAGCCCCCGGTGGAAACATAGTTCTGTATCCGGACCGCGACCAGGTTCTCACCTGCGTGCATGACCGAAGCCGGAACGATATACGTGCGGTCCGTGTTGCTGACATCGGTTTCCCCGACCTTCACCCCGTTGACGTAGGTGAGATCGTGGTCCTTGATGTTACCCAGGACAAGGCGCAGGTCCCTGCCGGCCCATTCCTCCGGGATTTCCACCTTCTTCCTGAAAAGGACACTCCCGTTCATGTCCGGTAATCCCCTGTTCTCCCAGACGCTCTTTCCCTCGATCTGCATGGAAGGCCAGTCCGAATCATCGTAACCCGGCAGGATCCCATCCCCCGCCAGGGGAAGCCGGAGCAGGCTGTCCAGCCATTTCTGCTTTTTTCCCGGATAGCTTTCCTCACGGGCCCTCCGTCCCATGAAAACCCTGCCGGCCAGTTCCTCTGCTTCCGCCTGCCGGCCCTGGAATATAAATTGCCGGATCGTGTCCAGGTATTCCACCGCACCTTCCCTCTGGTATTCCCTTGGCCCGCAGTCCCACAGGCTTTCCTCGTTAAACTGCAGGTGTTCCTCCCCGGGATTGCCGTAAACCATTACGCCCATGCGTCCGTTCCCCAGCGGGAGGGCTTCCTCCCAGAGCCGGGCAGGGTGATCGTACCACAATTCCAATCCCCCCGGCGCCGGGAACAACTGTTCCTTCAGCTTCTGCAATCCTTCCAGGTTACGCTCCAGTACGGTCCGGATGTCTTCACCATCGGTATGCCCGATGATACCAAGGGGCCCTGCATAACCCGATTGCACGATGATCCTGAGCATGTCCAGTTCCCTGTCCCCCTCTCCCAGGGTGATGATCTTGGGTCCCTCCTTTCTCATCCCGTTAAGGTTGATAACGGAAAGATATGGCAGCATGAGGTCCAGGTCCTCCTGGAAACGGTCGATGCGATGGTGAGCGTGGTGAAAATTGTAGACGATCCGGAGCTTACCGGGATCAATTGCCTCGATGATCCGGACCAGGTTGGCGGGTTCCCCGAACCAGCCGCCGTGATTGTAGAGCGCGACCGAACAACCGGAGGCTTCCGCCCTCCCAAGGATCTCCCGGACGGCCCGGACGGCCGTGGCAAGGTTTGCCGAGTCCGAACCTCCCTCGAAATAATCTTCCGGGAAACTGACCCACAGCTCGGTGCGGGTGCCGGTCCTCTCAAGCGTTGAAAGGACGAACTCGTTCGTACTGTCAAGCAGGTGGTCCCCCCGGCCCTGTATCCAGAACCAGACGGCACGGAGCTCAATCCCATGCTGCGAAAGGACCCGGATCTCCTCTTCGAATAACGGAAGGTGGTCCTCCCTGAAATCGTAAGCGAGCTTTGATAATCCAAGCTCATCCAGCATGACTGCCCGTTCTTCGGGTGATCTTTTCATTGCATCGAAGGGAACGATGCACCAGACCACCAGGTTATCCCTGTTGAACATTTCTTCAGTCCTTGTGTGTTTTTTATCCCTGCATCCACCGAGGATGGCCAGGAGGAATAAAAATGCAAGAACTTTTTTCATGGTTTTGGAACCGCTATAGTTTGACCATTTTATACCGTATCAGGCTGCGGCTGGTGGCAATGGATACCTCGTAAAATCCAGGGCGGAGCAACCCGGTATCGATGGCCGTTGGCCCGTCAATTTCCGCATCGATCATCAGCTTGCCGCTCAGGTCGTGGATCCTGATCCGGCAGGGCAGCTGCCCGTGATCCCTGACCTGAAGGCTGCCCCGGTTTGGATTCGGATAAATCATGGGCACCGGGTCCGTGTTATTCGCAAAGCCGTCCGGTGGGAAACAAAGGTTCGTATCGAGCACGGGGACAAGCCCGGTGTTCCCCCCGGCGCAGACCCCGCAGGAATCAAAAAAGGCGGTTCCGTACACATCCCCGTTGCAATCGGTGTATGCGGTTACGAACTTTGAAAGCAGGCGGATGTAGGCGGACTGGTACCCGCAGCTGTTCTCCGTGACGGACCAGGAATTCAGCGGCCAGCTCGTGTTGAAGTCCTTGTAGGATTTCTGGCTGGGCTGGCCTTTCGGCGGGGTAATGGATTCCGAGGTGCAGACGGCATTGTTGGAGGAGGAGCCACATCCCGTGGGACAGCAGCCGTCCCAGTCGTAGCCCGGGTTGGGACCGCCTGTCAGGTAACCGGGTGCGGGTCCCCATACAGAAACCCCCACCCTGTCCCACAGCGCACTTCCGTTGGTGAACCAGGAGTGGTAGAATTCATTCACGCAATTCTCCCCGCCGTAGGCGTACATGTTCGACAGGTATACCATTCCCAGGGGATTCACCCCGTGAAGGTAGTTCAGGATGGCCAGGGCGGCATCCGCAGCTACCGTGCTTTCCTCGATCCCGTAACTCAGCAGGTTGTAATACATGCCTCCCTGGGCCGACCTGACGGCATTGCTTCCCCAGGTATAATCCTTGATATAGGCCATGTACGGGTCCCTGCCGGAGGTATAGGCGGGAAGGTTGTCGGCACTGTTCAGGATCGTGTTCCTGTAAACGTTCCGGATGTTGTTCTGCACCGCTGCCGTGCCGTCCGACAGACCGGTGTAGTAAAGCAGTGCGTCCTGGTTGGTCGCTTCAAACGGGTAGGCCCAGTTCCATTGCATCATATGGCAATCCGTATAATGAGCGTCGAAATAGTCCCTGAAAGCAGTGATCCCGGTAACCTCGAATAGGTAACAGGCCGCTTCGAGTTTGATCATCCCCCGGCCATAATCATCCACTTCCTGTCCCCCTGCTGCCAGGCCCTGCGAACCGTATGCAGCATCATTATTATTAAAAAGGGAATCGGGGTTGACTTCCGCCCAGTCCCACGCCAGCAGCGACCTCGCCAGCAGGGTATCCGCGTATTCCTGCATGCCGAGGGAACGGTAAACCTTTGAGCTGATGGCAAATGCAGCTGCGGTATTGAGGGTTGCGGAGGTGTTTGGGGGACCGTAATAGCTGGGGCCGCCAACGGATGAAGGGGGACTCCCGTGGGATTCTCCAACGACGCTGAGGACCGCCCCGTCCGGCTGCTGCATGCGCAGCAGGTGGTCGATTCCCCAAACGGCTTCATCCAGCAGGTCCGGAACCCCGTTGCCCGATTCGGGGATGTTGTAGTCGTCCGCCCAGGCATCGGGCTTTTCCAGGTATGCCTTCATCATTTCCACGATGTAATTGGCCGTCCAGTTCGAATATTTGTTGTAGTCGCCTGCATCGTACCATCCACCGCTAACGTTTTTCTCGCTGGCGGGATTATCCTTGTCAAAAAAGGACCGGCAGTTCAGGTCCTGCAGGTTCCCGACATGGCTGGCCCCGTCGGCCCAGGCTTCACCAGCGTATTTTGCTTCCTTGGCGAACCCGGAGCGCTGGTAGAAGAAAGTCCGCATGGCATGTTTCAGCAATTCGTTGTATACATCTGGCGAGATCAGGAATTCATGGGACCTGAGGTTGTTCTGCTCATCCAGGATATAGTACCGTCCAGTTTCGCTCACAACGCTGAAATCAAAATGCCATGCGCGGTCCCCCGAAGATGCATCCGTATTGCCGCCGTTCCAGCGCGAGATCTCCGCTGAGAAGACCGGTTCCCCGGTAGCTGACCGCACCACGGAGTAAACACTGCCGGGGAGGAATGATTCGGCAGCATCAAACCCCATCTGGGGGTCCCTGATAATGGCTGTTTTTTTTGCCCCCGGCAGGTAGCCGAACTGGTCGATCGTGATGTATTTCGAAAGGGCCTGGGCTTGCCCGGCCAAGGGCAGGGCCAGCAGGATAAAGCAGGCGATAAGGAGCCGGTGATGGTTCATAAGAACCTGATTTTGGGTCATTATTTATTCCTGGTGATCATTCATTCAATATCCGGGGAACCATCCGGGTTTAAAGCGGAATTGCTGATAAAGGCGATCCTTTTCCCGTCAGGAGACCAGCTGGTCACGTTGATGGTTCCCTGTCCCCCGTATACGTAAGCGATGATCCCGGGTTTACCCCCTGTAACCGGCATTTCCCGGATATAGACGTGTTTGTAGAACGGGTGGTCGTCTGGCCTTATCTCTTTCTGATAGGACAGGAATACCATCTGGCTGCCGTCGGGTGAAATATGAGGGAACCAGTCGTTGAATTCGTCGAAGGTGATCTGCCGGGGATCGCTTCCGTCGGGTTTCATTCTCCATATCTTCATGGTCCCGCTCCGTTCCGAGTTAAAATAGATGTATTCCCCTCCGGGTGAAAATTCGGGACCGTCATCCAGGCCGGGTGTATCGGTCAGCCTTATTTCCTTTTTCCGGCTGGTCGAGATCTTATAGATGTCGTACTGATCGTTTCTGCCTCCTGTAAAGACCAGGTATCTGCCATCCGGTGACCAACCGTGGAAATAGGATGGCCCTGTCCGGGTGATTCTCTCGGGGATGCCTCCTCCGGCTGGCATGATGTAAACATTTGACCTGCCCTCATCATCCTCGGCATGGTGGCTGATGCCCATCCGTTTGCCGTCGAAGGAAAGGACATGGTCATTGTTGTTCCGGGTGGCAAAATCCGATGGGATGACCGCGGGTATGCCGGTTGCAAGGTCGTACCGGTAAAGGAGTCCCTCGCAGGTATAGACCAGGTATTTGCCGTCGGGCGACCAGTTCGGGGCCTGGATCGACAGGGGGGAGCTGTAGATCACCTTCCGGAGTCCCGTTTCAAGCTCCAGGATCTCAAGCCTGCTTCCGATGTAATCTTTATAGGGGATGAAATCCTCCCGGGCCGGGATGATGACCCTAACGTTTGAGAACAGGGCGCTTTCCGTGACACTGTTATCGTGGGAACAGATGAAGATTCCCGCCAGGACCTCATCCCCCAGGTCCGCCGCCGGGAGGGTGTCCGCGATGAAAGGTTCTCCCGGCATGGCAGTGGAAAAAATATACCTGTCCCCCTTCCGTTCGAGTTGCAGGATCCCGGGAGCCCTGTTACCCGATACAATTTCCGCGGTCATGCCTCCCGGCCGGGTCCTGTACTGAAGCGAAGCAAGCCCGTCACCGTGCACCACGCCGCTGACGTGGGGAGCCCCGGTGCCGGTACCTGCGCGGACCATCAGTCCCGCTTTACGGTGTGCATGCCCGCCTTTGCCAATGAAATCCACCCGGGCCCGAAGTATGAAGTCCCCCTTCATTCTCATCCACGCAAAATGGAACTGGTCCCTGTCAAACCAGATGTTTTCGCCGGAACCCGTCATCAGGCAGGTCTGGTTACCCGGGTCATACACCATGTCCCCGGCAATCTGACAATCCCCGATATCCGCATGATGCTCAAAAATTCCCGTTGCGGCCTGCCCGGCGGCCACTACACCCATAACTGATATAATAATTGTGAGGGAAAACTCCCGTTTTAAACCCTGTGAATATAGCATTCTATTTTTTTTCATGGTTCATTGCAGAAATATGGCCCTGTAAAATAAAAAAAATTATTGCTGCCATCCGCTGAATAATTTCAATGCGTATGTTGTATATCATATTTTACTGAAAACCTTAAATGCGGCCACTCTTAAGAATGATTCTTAATAATTTCAACCGATTGCATCAATCCCCAGTTTTTTTTCTAAAATTTCAATATTTTTTATAATATTACTCGACTATTGCTACTTCAACCTTATGTTAAACTAATCCAGAAGTTATTATGAGACTAAAATTTCTACTACTCTCTCTAATTGTGTCCTGTGGAATGCTTAATGCTCAGCAGGATACGATCCGGCACCTGATCCTCTCAGAGGTCAGGCTTGACCGGATGGACCATGCATACCTCGAAATAACCAATGTTGGCGATTCGGCGTTGCATCTTGCCAGATTCGAGCTTGGCGTGATCGGTCCCTGGTCAGCGCCTTACCCGGCCGGTACAATTCCATGGCCTGGTCAGCCCTATGCGAACGTGGACGATGCCCATCGCATGATGCTGCCGAACGTGGTGCTTGACGCCGGCAAATCCTATGTCATAGCCGCTTTCCAGGACTATGAGGAGGAACAGGCTGCCAGAGAAATAGCCCAATTCGGTTATGCCTACGACCGCAACGAGAGGATCACCAAGAAGGAAATGTGGAAACTTGCCGATCTGCAGATCCACCATCCTGACCGGTCCGGCGATGCAACCGACAGCATCTCGGAAAAATACCGGGTGCTTGAGGTCTGGAACGGAAGGGATACCTGGTTCCTGCTTTATTATCTTAGCAACGGGGATTCGGTAATGATCGACCAGGTGAACGGCATTTTCGACGAAACGGATGGTACGCGCCAGGACGGGGCCATGGATGTGGCGGGGGCTACCGATGCCACAAACAATGACATCCTGATGCGGAAATTCACCATCAAATCGGGGAATACCGACTTCGCGGAAGCCCGCGGGAACGACATCACGGAATCCGAATGGCTTCCGGTCCCCCAGGTATCCGGAGGCAACTGGGAACCTAACCGGGCGGTATTCTGGACCGTTGGCAACCACGGGGATTACAACCTCGACGAGGCAACAATTAAATCGAATGACCTCGATATTAACTTCACCGACACCATCCTGACTGTGCCCTGGGGGGTCAGGAATGATGATTCCATCATGCTTCATTTCAACCACGTACCGGGCATAGCCTGGCATTACCATTACGCAAAGAACTCTGAAGACTCGGCGTATGTTTCGGCTCGCACCGGCGATGTCCTGACTCTTTATGCCTGCGGGAATGACCTCGACAAGATGGATTTCAAAATCGTGGTCACGCCTCCTGCAAACGGTGAAAACCGGGTGGTCCCGAAAAGGACAAAGGACAACGACGGCTTCTACACGGGCGGTTACGTGCCCTTCAGGGTCACGGAAGGAAATCCGGGGATGGATACCATCTGGAATGTTGCCTACGCCACCCGTGTGGATACCCTGCTGAAGTACCTGGAGAAGGCTCCGGATGCTGACTGGGACATCGTCTGGGAGGACGGAAACGAACGGACAGATCTGAAATTAGGGGATAAACTCAAGGTCACGGCGAAGAACGGCTCCGAGAAGGAATATTTCCTGAAAGTCTACAAATACAGGGCAAGCCGGAATGCAAACCTGACCACCATCACATGGCCGGATATACCGGAATACTATAAGGGCTATTTCGGCTGGATGGGGGACACCCTGCCCAACTTTGTAAGTACGCTCTTTGACTATAACGTCCAGGTACCCTATGACGTAGTTGGAATACCTGCACTGGTGGCCAAGCCCCAGCAGCTGAATGCCACCCTGAAGGTCACCAGGGCCAAGAACCTTTCTGGTTCATTGGTGGACAGAACGGCTTCTTTCAAGGTCACAGCCGAGGACGACACGACGATCCTTAATTACAACGTCACCTTCTTCAAGGAGGTCACTCCGGATGAAATACAGCCCTGGAAGGGAGAACCGTTCTGGTCTCAGATCGTATGGCAGGACCAGTGGGCCAATGATTTCTTCGAGGTCTGCAACCCCGGTACCGAACCCCTCGACCTGAGCAACTACATGCTGGTGTGCGTCCAGTCCGCCGATCCGGCGACGGCCATCCAGCGGTACAGCGTTGATACCCTCTGGGGACAGCGCTACGGCAAGTACATTCCCGGCTACAAATGGGCCGATGAAGCAACCTGGGCGGTCACGCCGGGCCGCGCCGTACAGGACCTGGCAACGGATTCATGGGTACAGCCCGGTGATGTCTTTGTGCTCGGTGACATCCAGGACGGCGGACACGGCAGCAGCGGATTCCCGTGGTTTGCAAGCCGGCAATGCGATATCCAGCTCCATTATAACGGTACTGCAGGGGAGCCACTCCATAATCCGTGGAACGAGGTGGTGGGCAGCTGGAATGCCTTCCAGAGATGGACAGGATACCACTATTACATTTTCAAGATCAAGGAGGAAGCCCGGGATTCGATTCACGGGGGACTGAAAGCTGCCAACGATCCCAATGATTTTGAACTGATCGATCACTGGGGCGGGGCTACCGACGGCGATCCGTGGACAGTGGGACCGGAAGCAAACCAGCCGCAGCTTCAGAGCTACGTGCGCAAGCCGCAGTATTACCTGCCTGATCCCACAATCCCCAGTGAATCTTGGGGTACCACCTGGGATGACTGCTGGTGGACCATGACCAACAGGGCATTTTACGATGCGAAAAATCCACCTGTACCCTGGCCGGATGATATCCTCTTTATATGCGAGGATCTTGGCAAACATTTCATGAACGAGGTAACGGTCTACAAGTCCACGGTTGCCTCAACGACCTACCTGGTCGACAATGGATACAAGGGCGATCTTGACATCAGGGGAGTTGTGACCGGAACTACGGTCGATGGGTTTGTGACCAACATCCTCAAGAAGGATGCGGGACAGTCACTCACCCTGAAAGCCGTTTCCAACGGGAATATCCTTACAGGCACCGATGTGCTTGCAAACGGCGACACACTAATCGTACTGTCGGCCGACAGCGTCAACACCACCAAGTACCTGCTTGAAGTTACCGACCAGGGCCTGAGTGACAACGCGACCCTTACTTCCACCACCTATACCATCACGGTGGACGGAGCAACGGGTACGGTGGGCGGATTCGATTACGGGACAACCCTGGCAACAGTGGTTGACAACATAACGGTACCGTCCGGAGCATCCTTTACCATCATTGGTGAATGGATACCCCTCAAGATCGTCAATTTCGACACCATGTATGTGGATGTTGAGGTCAACGACCAGATCTTCTTCGAGGTAACATCGGAGAGCGGGGAGGTAACCATTCTCTACCAGTTGAAACCCAATGCATCGGCCAGCGACGCTTTTGTGACCTCGTACGTATACCACGTGGACCAGGCCGTCAGGGTAATTGACTTCCTGCCGCAGGGAACGAATGTGGGCGCCTTCCTCAGGAACCTCATTCCTGCACCGGGAGCGACCATGCAGCTGATCGACAAGTTCGGACTTGAGCGCACCGACGGGGTCGTTGTCCTCGACGATAAGCTGGTGGTAACAGCCCAGGATGGAGTCACCAAGGCGGTATACTACCTCTCGATGCTTGCACCGGAAGGGAAGAAATCCGATTACCTGGCCTTCGTGCTGTCGGATGTCTACAAGGTGGACCAGCTGATCCTGGATATCAGCAGTGATAAAATCACCGGCAGTACCCTGGTCTATACCTTCCTGAGCAACCTGATCCCGGCACAGGGAGCCTCGGTTTCCGTACTCGATGCTTCCGGTGTTGCCAAATCCACCGGGACCATGGATTTAGAGGATAAGCTTATGGTTACCGCAGCAAATGGCGTTACCGTTGTTTACTACACCATACAGCTCAGCAGCGTTTCAACCCAGGACCTGGGCAATGATATGATCCGGATCTATCCGAACCCGAGCCAGGGAATGGTCGAAATTTCCGGGCTCGAAGCCGGCAACCGGATCAAGGTATACAACACGCTCGGTGCACTGGTTCTCGAAACCCCCGCAATGCAAAGCAGGGAAGTGATTTCACTCGATAACCAGTCCAGCGGCATCTACTACATTGTAATCAGCAATTCCGATTCTGTAATCGGCCGTTACAAGCTGATCAAGCAATAACAGCAGTATTGAGGATAAAAAAAGAGCCTGAATTTTCAGGCTCTTTTTTTACCTTCTTGTTCCATATGGACCTGAATGCATTATCATCAAGTTCCATCCATGATCTTTATCAGGGGAATTTACCATGAAAAATATTAAAAGAACAATCCTTTTTTTATTTCTTATTCTCCCCGGCATCAGCATCCTGTGGTCCCAGCCGGTGAGTGAACACGGAAATCTTTCCGTGAAAGGAACGAAAATAGTGGACCAGCATGGGAAGGAGATCATGCTGCAGGGTGTCAGCTACGGCTGGCATAACTTCTGGCCCAGGTTTTACAACAGGGAAAGCGTGAAATGGCTGGCGGGGGACTGGAATTGCAACGTCGTGAGGGCCGCTATGGGCGTGGAACCCGGGAGGGGTTACCTCCAATCGCCCGAATGGTCGACCCAAAAGATTGAAGAAGTCATTGAAGGGGCCATTGAATGCGGTATTTACGTGATCATAGACTGGCACAGCCACGGGATACAGACGGAGGCGGCAAAAGGATTTTTTGCCGGGATGGCGGAAAAATACGGCAGCTACCCGAACATCATCTACGAGATCTTCAACGAACCGGTGAACGATCCATGGGAAAAGGTCAAGGCCTATTCCATCGACGTGATCAAAGTCATACGGGAATACGATCCGGACAATATCATACTGGTCGGGAGTCCACACTGGGACCAGGATCTGCATATTGTCGCCGAAGACCCGATCCCTGGCTATGCTAACCTGATGTATACCCTCCATTTCTATGCAGCGGGTCATGACAAATCGCTGCGTGACAGGGCCGATAAAGCACTTAAAGCGGGAATCCCCATTTTCGTGTCTGAATCGGCCGGGATGAACTACGATGGAGACGGGCCGCTGGACTATGAAAAGTGGGATCAGTGGATAGCCTGGATGAAGAAAAACAGGATCGGCTGGGTGACCTGGTCCATTTCCGACAAGAACGAATCCTGTTCCATGCTGAAAACTTCAGCCAGTTCAACAGGAAACTGGACGGAATCGGATCTCAAGGAATCCGGGATAAAAACCCGGGAACTCCTCCGGGCATCAGATCCGGCGAAATTTTAAGAATTAATTCATCAGCCATGAAACCATCCTTTCTTAAATCCACCGCAATCCTGCTGCTGTTGCTCCTTTTGCCGGGACAGGCACTCAGAAGCCAGCTGCAGGGATTCAACCTTTACAACGAACCGGTCGATATAAGCGCCGATTTCAGCGATTTCAGGAACACCTATTACCTGGCAGGCGACCTGGGATCGTTTGACCCGGAAAGCGGCCGGGGGACCATCATTTACAAAAGGAATGAATATTCCACCAGGATGGCCTTCAACAACATGCTGGGCCGGTTCCTGCCGGTCCCGGCCAACGAGTTCCCCGGGAACGAATACGCCGCTTCGCCGGAACTCTCGTTCCGTATAGATTTTGTATCACCGGCGACCGTGCGCCTGCGTGCCTTCTCGGGATCTGAAACGGGATCCGGGGAGACTTCCCTTATGCTTGCCGGGGGTGAGGCCCCGGTGGACCGCTCCTCGTGGACCTACCGCAAAACGGAAGAGGGCCATGAATACTCGAGTAAATCAGGCAGGGTGGTCATATCGGAATCCCCGTGGAGGGTTTCCTTTTACGATGCCCGTGGCAGGCTGCTCACCAGCACCAATCATCACAGCGATAACTCCGGCACCTTCACCCCCGTGCTTCCCTTCTCCTGGGTCAGAAGGGTCACGGATTATTCCAGGAGCTTCGCCGCCTCCTTCAACCTGATGCCGGACGAGAAGATCTACGGGCTCGGGGAATCTTTTACGGCTTTCAATAAA
>Ga0307425_1001213_pt1 | contig 15716 bp, 17 predicted proteins | sample SalMarWE160330MG_FD_202152 | JGI IMG/M metagenome (GOLD analysis project Ga0307425, IMG submission 202152) | Salt marsh sediment microbial communities from the Plum Island Ecosystem LTER, Massachusetts, United States - WE1603-30 | ecosystem: Environmental > Aquatic > Marine > Intertidal zone >... | reverse complement strand
CGATCCTTATACACTTAATGACTTGCAAGCTTTGAGAGAACTTAATGACCAAAACCTACTAACCAAAATTATAGAATTGGAAGAAAATTATTATGTCCGAGAAGCTGCGAAGAAGCGTCTTCTTAAACTACAATAAAAAAGATTGATTCATGTTCCTGTGTTTGTGTCACTTTTTCCTCTCCCTGATAGACTACTCCATTTGTTGACAATAACCTGTAAATCAGGTGGAAACTCGTCGATTGGCAACTTGCGCGCTGTACCAGGCGCTGCACTTGAAATGTCAGTAGAACGTAAGTTGTTATTATTACAGTCAGTTATAAAAGTAGGGTTGCAGCCTCCCAAGCTGGAAGATGTCTCCGTCGTACACTCGCTGATATATCAGTATTTCAGGGAAACATGGACGTTTGGCTATCCCCCCCAAAGAATAGCATTTCATTGTGGTCCTTCGCAACGTAGAATATTGTCACCGTTTTGTCTCTATGTCCAAGCATTTCAGAGAAAAACGTTTATACTAAAACCCTTGTCAAGTGAAAAAAACGAGCTTTTTCCATTTTATCGGTCAGGTAAACGTCCTTGTTGGACGATTACCCACGAGCCAGCAGCCGGAGCAGTGGACTTCGAATCCGTGTGTCGCAGCCCGAAGTTCAGAGCACTTGAATTGTTCCCCCCGATATATGTTCGATCTCGATGCTTGTTGCAGTTCCATACTTATATGGCCTCTTGTTGATCCACGAATGGTTCAAGGGCATAGGCCGACCAGACCCACGGACTAATTATCCGTTACTCTCAGTGACACGCCGTTTTCAACCAATAAACGAGGTTTGAACCTGCTCGAATTGACCCAAATGCGTTAAAAATTGGTACGTTTTGGTACGCGGCCTAACGAGGAAGTGACATGGGAAAAATTGGAAGCTATAAGTGCCTATCGGTCAAGAATTTACAAATGGGCAGGGGCGGATTTGAACCGCCGACACACGGATTTTCAGTCCGTTGCTCTACCAACTGAGCTACCTGCCCATAAGAACCAAGCCCCAGCTTAAACTTGAAGTTAACAAAAAAACCTGATATTGCAAGAAAATTAGGCTATAATTTTCCAAAATTAAAGAGGATAAAATATGTTTAGAAAATTGTTTTTGTCGGCCGCCTTTGCCTTGCTGTGGTATCCTTCAATAAATAATCCGGCGTTAGCCGGAACAGGGCCTATCGGCAAGGAAATCGCAGCCGGAGCCGGGCGGTTTGTTGAAATTTCCGCTGAGGACCTCGAAGACAAAATCCACGGCGGCCTGCTCGCCCAACTGCTCGGCAACCTCAACGGACTGCCTCACGAGAACAAGTATTACGATGAGCCCGGAAACGTCGAGCAGTACACACCAGCCCTGACAGATGGCGCCCGGACGGATGACGATACGGATATCGAATGGGTTTATATCTCTGCGATGCAGCGAGACCGGACCGCTCTGCTCGGCCCGAAACGGATAACCGCGTTATGGAAACAGCACATCAACGACCATATCTGGTGCGCGAACCTGTATACCCGGCAGCTAATGGATATCGGGATCGATCCGCCGCTGACCGGCAATCTCGCGTTGAATCCCTGGTCCGGCTTCAATATCTCCGGCCAGTTCGTATGCGAATCCTTCGGCCTGATTTCCCCGGGCATGCCGCAGACCGCCGCCCGCATCGGCCTGAATTATACTCATGTTACAATCGACGCCGAGCCGGCACAAACCACGCAGCTATTCACAGCGATGATCGCCACGGCTTTTTTCACCGATGATATTGACGTTATTCTCGACGCCGGGCTGGCTTCGGTGGATCCCAACAGCAGGATTTTGCCAATTATTGCCGATGTTCGCCGGTGGCACAAACAACATGCCGACGATTGGCGGTCCACACGCCGGCTCATCAGGGACAAATATACGCTCTATGAGAGCAGAACGCGCAACCAGAACGGCTACGAACTCTGCACCGCCGCGACGGTTGGCGCCCTGCTCTATGGCGAGGGCGACTTGGTGAACACCCTGATTCACGCTTTCAATTTCGGCTGGGACGCTGATAACAACGCCGCCACCGCAGCGACCATCGTCGGCGTGATTAAAGGCCGCCGCTGGATGCGGCGACAGGACTGGGAAATCAAGGACAGCTATCGCAATACTACTCGTCCATCAATGCCCGAGGACGAGACAATCACCGGCTTCGGCGACCGCATCATCGAAGTGGCTGGTCGCGTCATTATCGAAAACGGCGGCAGCAAAATTCTCCGTGCCGGCAAAGACTTCTATCGCATAAGCGTGCAGAAACCGGCCAACGTCGAAACGCTGCCCGACCCGGACGAGCAAATCGCTGGGCTGCAAAGAAAACTGAAAACCCAAATTGAAGAGGGTTTTACCGACGGCGCCACTGTCCGGCAGCAGGCGAGAGCGACCTATCTGGCTATCTGCCTGGGTTTGGCTGATGGGCTTCGTTCTAAAGATGCGGACGGATGGAAGCGGGCACTGAATGCCCTGGAGGAGTATCCTAAATTGCTGGATGTTCTTTTTAATAAGTCACCGGGGCCCGCCGGCGACAAGCTGCGCGCGGCCGCCCTGGCCACGGGGCTCAAAAAGCCTTAGCGGCAGAAACTTCGAACGCACCGGCCAAACAGCAGAACCGGCGGTAATATGATTAATCCGCAGCGCTTGAAAGAGTCTGGCAGGAAGTAATCGCCCGGGAAAGCCCGCTGATTACGGCGGAAATTCTGCTTATCTCATCGGCAGTCAGCTTGCTCTCCGATGAGCGGTAAATCAGAATGAAACCTAACGACGAGCCGAGAAGGCCCAGGGGAATTGTCACTGCGGAAATTTTATTTAATTCATTTAAGTTGCCTTGCAGACCCATCGCAAACATGTCGTCGATAGTGCACACCTTGTTCGACCTGGAGATACTGTTCATCAGCTCCTGGCTGAAACAATTCTCGATGTATTGTTTCTCGACGGCTATTGGCTGGCCACTATCGAACATATGAAGTTCGAAGCTTTCTTCCTGTCGTATAAAGAAGGTGACATTTGCATCCTCGTTTTCTGCTTTAATAAATTCGACGGCGGTATACAGCAGCTTGTTCAGGTCGGTCGTCCCAATGATAGACTCATAGAAATTCGCTGCAAAATTTATGACGCCAAGCCTTTTGATAAAGTTTCTCTGGGCCGTAATAAGGTCATTGCAGAGGATATCGATTTTCAGGTTTTGCTTTTTGCGATCCTTATTCAGCTTCTTTATCAGCAGGCGCAGTCTTCTGTGTCTTTGTTTATCGTCCACAATTCCTCACTCTTTGAAAGGTCAATGAAATTAGTAATTCTTCCAGGATTTTCTAAGATCGGCTTAATGACAGCCGGGCTTTACGGAGTAAATCGAGATTTAAGAACTCGCTCCGGGTAGCCCTATAAACAACGGATTATCAGCTTAGCAGTTATCGGCGCAGACCCGGCCAAGAACGCCGAGCCGGACTGGCGGTCACAGTTTTTATCCCTGTTTTCGGACTTGTTGTTTGATACGAGGAATGAAAGATGAGTAAAAAAACAATGTGATATACCAGCTCCAAACGGTGGATGGGACAAGGTGCGTATCAGGTGATTTCAATTCATGATCTCGCTGCAAGAGAATAGACGGTACCCGATTGTCTTTTTATTTTTTGCTGTAGAGCACAACTTTGCTCATCGAGTCCGCGAAGGCATTTAGCGGCCTTTTCATAACAGCCAGGCCCGGATCTGCAGAATTAAAATCGCCGCAGGTTGCCTTCCATAAATCGAGCAGGGTAACCATCCTGGCTCTAATTCTAACGCCGCCGATTCTTCCGCGTTTACATTCCACAATGCCCTGCCTGCTGAGCATCTGTATGACTTTTTGCAGATAGCCAATGGAGAAGTTCAGAGCCTTTGCGATCTCTGATGCCTGAAGATAGTCGGAGTTTTTCCTTTGCTTAAGAAAAAGAATGGTCTCGACCGACATGGTGAAATCCTGATTAATTTTCACAATTACCTCCTTACTTTTCATCACGCTGCCCGGGCCTATCGGCGTACGAGCAGCTTGTCCGGTCTATCGGCAACAGCCACCTTGCGGACGCGAGCGGCGAAATCATCGACCTCCTCGATTTTCTCGAAGCCGACGACCATCGCATCCACACAGCCAAGGCCGAGCACGTACCGGACCGATTCATCACGTTTTTCATCACTGTCTCTGAAACTGCCTTCGCCAATCAGCTTCATCCCCACGACGCCCTTGCCGGCCTCGTGCAGCGCTTTTAGCACGGGAGCGACCTTCTCCGTCGGGCCGTCCATTTTTGCGCCGTAAGCGTTAATTCTTGCATGAACCGAATCGACCCATGGCTCCCTGACACAGGCCTGCAGTGCCGCTATCGAGTGGCATGAGACCCCGTGCGCCCGGATGAGACCTTTCTTCTTGAGTTTTGCCAAAATGTTCATCTGTGTATCGAGTTCTTCCGGCCACTTCTCCGAGACAACACAATGCAGAAGAACAAGGTCGATATAATCGGTATTCAGTTCCTTGAGGAAGCGCTTGACGATCACATCGGCGTCCGGGCGTTCCTGCTCAGGTATGCCGCCGCGACGCCACCATATCTTCGAGACTATAGCGTAATCCTTTCGGGGTATCTTTTTTAATGCTCCAGCCACGTATGGGTGCGTACCGTAGAGATCGGCCGCATCGAACAGACGTACACCACGTTCGTAAGACGCCTGGAGCAGACCTTCGAATACTTCTTTGCCCAGGCGGGTCTGGTTCGATTGCCGATTGCCGCCGCGCATGCCTGTGCCAAAACCGACACGTGAGACCATAATCTTCGTTTTTCCGAGCGGTACACGCTCATATGGATCGAAATTCGCGGATTTCTGCCCGGCACTGCTGATATATCCCGGGCCTAAAAGAAGACCGCCCATCCCGGCAATCGACCTGACTAAGAATTCACGACGTTTCATTTCCATTGCTGATAGCTCCTCAAATAATCCTTGTTTCGCAGCGGCCTTGCAGAGTAGCGTTGTAGTTATACTTTTATGGCGAAAGAATAGCGGCGATGGACCAATAATGCAAGAATTTTTTCATCCAGTTTTTCTATATATTGCATGCTCAGCACTCAAACTCCGCGGCGGCAAGAACTTTTCTGCATGTGCAATGATTTCCCAGGTGACATAAAGCGAGCTTTGAGGCAGTGAATTCTGCTGTAAACGAAAAGTCATCAATTTGCCCGTATCCGATTGTGATGTGGGGAAAAAAGTTGTCAAAAGCCGATTTCTCAGGGTAGTTCTTGATCCAGAGTAACGTTGATTCGCCGGCCTTTGGCGGAGAGAGTACCATTTCCGCTGCTACATCATAGCTGAAATACGGCGTCATTCTTAGCATAACTTCCTTATGGAGCGACAGAAGTTTTTCTGTTTTTTTAACTATAAACCCGGACACTTTTTCACCGAGGGAGTTGATCGTGGTATTTATGCCGGCAACGCTTAGCCGGCCCGGATTATATTTCTCGGCGATTGACTGTAGAATTCTCTCAATATTAGAAATATCCCGTTCATTTATACACCCCATGGCCAGGGAAATATGCGGCAGGCAGTTCTCTTTGTCCAGAATGATTCGGTCGGCATATTGTTTCAATAATCCTTTATTCGCCTCAATTGCCTGATTTGTCACCTCTTCCGAGGGCAATAATACGACATCCACCGCTATTTTCACCATTTTGACAGCTCTGATACAAGAGTATTGGCGTTTTTACCTCAATATGGTGGAATTTAACCAGAAGAGTAATCGGGCACAAGGAAAATTTCTTGCAATAACAATCGCCGGGACTATACTTATTTAGCTTAACCAGGAGTTTGTGTTCTCATTTTTATGAGGACCCCTCGCCGAAAAGGTGCTTGGGATCTCAGAAAGGATGCGGCGATGGCGGAAAAAGATTCTGATTTGAAGAAAATAACGAAGCTCATTGAGATAATGAAAGACAATGGGTTGGAAGAGATTGAAATCAAGCACGGCGACGACAAGATTTTTCTCAAGCGCTCTGGACCTCAACAACCGGCCATTGGTATTCCCATGATGAGGCCTGAGCCTGGTGTCGCACCTGTCGGCCCCGAAAGCATGGGGGCTGTGAGTCAATCCTCCGGCCCACAAACCACGCCGGCCATAGAAGATTTGGTGGAGATAAAATCGCCCATTGTCGGGACCTTCTACGCAACGCCAAGCCCCGATTCCGAGTCTTACGTAGATATCGGCTCGGAAGTCGGTCCGCAAACAGTAGTCTGCATAATCGAGGCAATGAAGGTCATGAACGAGATAAAAGCCGAAACCAGCGGGACAATTGTCTCAGTACTTGTAACTAATGGCCAGGCTGTCGAATATGGCCAGGTGCTTTTCAAGGTCAGGCCGGACTAATCATTGATTATTGAGAATTAAGAATAAAAAAATCAGTAACGCCGGCACAATAGTAAATCACAGATTGAATTATGTTTTCAAGAATCCTGATAGCAAACCGCGGCGAAATAGCGCTGCGTATCATTCGTGCCTGCCACGAGCTTGATATAGAAGCAGTGGCGGTTTATTCCGAGGCCGACAAAGACGCTCCATACCTGCAGCTCGCCGACGAGGCCGTTTGTATCGGTCCGGCCGAAGCCGCGAAAAGTTACCTCAATATCCCGCGTATAATAAGTGCCGCCGAGATTACCGACGTAGAGGCAATTCATCCCGGCTACGGCTTCCTGGCCGAGAACATTAACTTTGCCCAGATATGCCGGGAGTGCGGGATCACATTCATCGGCCCGCCTGTTGAGGCTATGCAATTGCTCGGTGACAAGGTCCAGGCCCGCAAGCTGGCGTCCAGGGCGGGTGTGCCGACCGTGCCCGGTTCCGATGGTGCCATCGAGAAGGATTCTGACGCCCTTAAACTGGCGAACGAGATGGGTTATCCCGTAATAATAAAGGCCGCCGCAGGTGGGGGCGGACGCGGTATGCGAGCTGTGCATAACGACATGAATCTGCGTTCGGCATTCAGTTCCGCACAGGCCGAGGCGAAAGCCGCATTCGGTGACGGCAGGGTATACCTGGAAAAACTTATTCTCGAACCCCGGCACGTGGAAGTCCAGGTAATGGCCGATCAGGAAGGCAACGTATTACACTTCTACGAAAGGGACTGCTCCACTCAGCGAAGACATCAAAAAATGATCGAGGAATCGCCCTGTCCCGTCCTGGATAAGCGTACAAGAGAAGAGCTTGCCGAAGCCGCCTTGAAGATTATCAAAAAGGCAAAGTATGATAACGCAGGTACAGTCGAGTTTCTTCTGGACAAGGATAAAAAGTTTTACTTCATCGAGGTGAATACACGGATTCAAGTCGAGCACCCCGTTACCGAGATGGTCACCGGCCACGACCTGATTAAGTGGCAGTTGAAAATCGCCGCCGGAATACCCTTAAATTTAAGTCAGAGGAGTATTAAACATTCGGGTGTGGCAATTGAATGCCGGATAAACGCTGAGGATCCTGAAAAGGATTTTGCTCCTTCGCCCGGCACGATTACCAGGTATATTCCGCCCGGCGGTCCCGGCGTCAGAGTCGATACGCACGTTCATCAGGGATGGGTTGTTTCGCCAAGCTACGATTCGATGATTGCAAAGGTCATCGTCCATAAACCGACGCGGAGCGAGGCGATTGCTACAATGAAAAGGGCCCTGCGGGAATTTGTTATCGAGCCTATCAAAACAACGATACCTATCTGCCTGGATATCCTCTCACATAACCTCTTCGTCAAAAATAAAATCGACACCGGCTTCGTCGAGCGAAACTTTTAACCTCGAAGTTCAAATTTAATGAAGCGTATCTCACTTCATCTTCCTTTTGTGTAATTCATATGGAAACAGGTATTCAGGGATGTCGGAATGTATCGATTCCGCTTCAAGTGCGGAATATAAAGATCATAAACCGGCGGTGAAATCCCCGGCTAAATATTTAGCCCCGCTTTTAACTCCGGGTTATCTCTTGAACAAAAATGCGGTCACTTTTCCGGTAATATTAAGTCCTGGTAGGTTTCGCGTTTTCTGATGACTGAGAAATTTTCGCCGTCAACGAGAACTTCGGCGGCCCGGCCTCTGGCGTTGTAATTACTGCTCATAGTGAAGCCATACGCGCCTGCGGTAAAAACCGAGAGCAGATCACCTCGCTTTGTCGGCGGCAGGATTCTGTCCTTTGCGAAGAAATCGGCGCCTTCGCAGATCGGGCCGACGACATCAACGACTTCGCTGCCGTTCATCTGCAAATCTTTATTGCGCTTTTGGGGCACAAACTTTTTGTTCACATTCGCGGGCCAGATGAAATGGAAGGCGTCATACAACGATGGGCGGATCAAATCGTTCATTCCCGCATCGACAATGACGAATTTTTTACTGCCCCCGCGTTTGATATAAAGAACGCGGGTGAGCATTATCCCCGCGTTGGCGCAGATGCTCTTGCCCGGCTCAAGAATGAGCTTGATGTTTTTGTCCTTCAACAGCGGGACGATTCCCGCCGCATATTCGGCCGCCGAAGGCACTGTGCCGGATTCATAGTCGGCGCCGTAGCCACCGCCCAAATCGAGAGCTTCAATAGTATGACCCTGACTTCGAAGCCTGTCGATGAGCGGCAGAATTTTTCCCACGGCCTCAACGTACGGGTCGATTTTCTTGCCGCCGGTGCCCAGATGCACGTGCAACGCGCAAAGATTCACTGCCGGATTGTGGCCGTAATCAGCAAAAACTTTCACGGCCCTTTCGATATCGACGCCGAATTTTGTTTCTTTCTTGCCCGTGGTCAGAAAAGCGTGTGTTTTATAATCGACATCGGGATTTACACGCAAAGCGACTTTTGGCCGCTTGCCTTGTTGCTCGGCCAGCCGGATCAGGTTTTCCAGCTCCGCTTCCGATTCGATGTTGAAATAGCCGATACCGGCGTCTAATGCCTCGATCATCTCGGTATCGGTTTTGCCGACGCCGGCAAAGACCGTTTGTGATGGATCGCCGCCGGCCTGCAATACACGGTATAATTCGCCGCCGCTTACAATATCGAAACCGCTGCCCGCCTCGGCCATAAACTTGAGGATATTGATATTGCCGCAGGCCTTAACGGAATAGCAAACCGTCGTATCCAGCTGGCTGTAAGATTGCTGAATTTTCAGCAGATGGTCCTTGAAAGTCGCTTTGCTGTAGATGTAAACCGGCGTGCCAACCTGTTCGGCGACCTTTTCAACGCTCACATCTTCGGCAAATAACGCACCGTTCTTGTAATTGAAATAATCCATATTGTAACTCACTTCTTGAATCATCCTTATTAAGCACATACGTCTGTATTGTTATGGACAAATAGTATAACGATTGCAGCGTCGATTGCAACAGGGCGGTTGGGCCAGGTGCGAAGGGATGGGGCACAATTCGATATAAAAAAATGGAAGGCTCCACTTAATTGATAGGACCTTCCATTTTCCACGTAATCGGTTTTCGCCGACAGCCCGCCAACATCCAAAAGGACAAACGGGCTTGTGATTAAATTGCTACGCTATTTTTTCTTCTTAGCTTTCTTCTTCGTTGCTTTCTTCTTTGTTGCTTTTTTCTTTGCTACTTTCTTCTTCGCTTTTTTCTTTGCTTTCTTCTTAGCCATTATTTGTCACCTCCTTTTGGCTGACTTAAATCCTTTTATGTTTTGGCTAACATCACAATACTGGTCAACATTAAGAAACTTTAACAAAAAATAACACAAAAAAATAAAATTTTTTTACATATTTTTTATCGTCCATAAGTTTAAGAATACTTGACTAAATTTTTTGCCGGCAATGTTTTACATGACGTCATAAAATTTCTACTGTACACTCTTTAGGCCGTAAGCAAAATTACACTTTAAAAGTTTTATCTTTTATTGATACTTTTTATTGATTGAGGTTTTGTAATTTTCTCTATAATATTTTCTGACAGTAGTAAACAGTTCGGTTGTTAATAATTTATGGCAAGAAGAAAAATAGCTTTGTTCGGCGGCACGTTTGATCCGATTCATCTCGGTCATACGAATGTCGCTGCCGATGCGGCCGAGCATATCGGCGCAGAGCAAATCGTTTTCGTTCCTGCAAAGCGCTCCCCGCTGAAAGGTTTCTTGCCGAGGGCGAATGATAATCATCGATTGAAAATGATCTCTCTTGCAATCGCCGGTGAGAAGATTTTCCAGGTCAGTGACTACGAATTGAAAAGACCGGCGCCGAGCTACACACTTGCAACGATCCGGAAGTTCCAGGCCGACTACGGCAGCGAAACTTCGATCCACTGGCTCATCGGCGCCGACGGTGTCGATGATTTGGCTTATTGGTACAAGATTACCGAGCTGATCGATGCCTGCAATTTGACGACGATGTACAGAGCCGGCTGCGAGCCTCCGGACTTCGCAAAATTCGAGGAAATCTGGGGCCGCGAGCGCATCGAAAAACTTCAGCGAAACATTATCCAGACGCCTCTCGTGGATATAAGCAGCACGGAAATACGCAATATAATAGCCGTAAACGGCGATTATACCAAAATGCTGCATCCTGCCGTCGCCGACTATATTCGCAAAAGCGGCCTCTACCAATCGAAAGATACGGCAGGCGACGGATAGCATATTATGTTGCTATTCAGCACATTTCTCGACCGATTTAACGAGCCAGTCGCACCAGTTAGTTATGCCGTCTCCTCTCCTGGCCGAGATCGGAAAAATCTCAATCGCTTTATTCAACCTGCGGGCATCGGCTTTGGCTCGTTCGATATCGAAATCAACCTGCCCACCATTGAGCAGATCAATTTTATTTATTAACAGCACCTTTGACTTGGCAAAAATGGCGGGGTACTTGGCCGGCTTGTCGTCACCCTCCGGAACCGAAAGCACAACTATTTTACCGTTCTCACCCAGCTCGAAAGCCGATGGGCAAACGAGATTGCCTACGTTTTCGATCAAAATCAAATCCAAATCCTCGACGGGCAATTGCTTCAAGGCGCCGCTTATCTGGGCCGCCGACAAATGACATGCACCTTCGGTGTTTATCTGGACGACGGGCGCTCCAGTTGCTCTAATTCTCTCGGCATCGATGTCGGTTTGAATATCGCCCTCAATCACGCCGATTTTAATTTTGCCTTTCAACTCGTTTATCGTTCTTGCCAAAATTGTAGTCTTACCGGAGCCTGGAGACGAAATAATATTCAGGCAAAGTTTTTTTTTCTTAGTAAAAAAAAGTAAATTTTCGAGAGCATATTTTTCATTTTCACCCAGAATTTTTTTTCCGATATCAATTTTTTTCATTACGTGACTCCGTCTGAAATTCTATTTCTTCCAATATCAAAGGCGCATCCGGCAGCAATTCAAAATCGTCACCGCCGCACTTCGGACACTCCGGAAGTGACAACTCGACCTCGAAGTTTGCGTCGCAATTCTTACATCGCGCCCGGATAGGCTTGTGTTCTACCTGAAGTTTCACACCTTCGCACGGCGTATTTTTGGCAATCGCCTCGAAGGCAAAACGAAGTATCTCGTCACTGACAGGATTGAGCATTCCACAACTGATTTTTGCCGAAACGGGTTTAGCATTATTTTTCTCGGCATGTTCCGCTATGATTGCCATCAGGCTCTGAGCCACCATCGTTTCGTGCATCAGCATATCCTCGGCAACTCGCGCCCGTACGGCATCTGAACGATTCTTTTTCCGCCGATCCGTGTTTCAATTTCCACCAAAGGCACATCAAGAGTCCCTACAACCTCACCGATGATATTTGCTTCTTTACCCAGCTTATTATTTCTGCAGATACTCAAACAGTCGTTGACGGATTCCGGCGAGACAATCGCGACGAATTTACCTTCATTTGCGATTGTAAGCACATCGAAGCCAAGCATGTCGGCCGCGGCCTGCACCGCCGGCCTGACCGGGATATCAGTTTCGCGAATTTCGACGCTCAGGGCGGTACTTCTTGCGATTTCGTTAAGCGTCGCAGCCAATCCGCCGCGGGTCGGGTCCCGCATGAACTTTATGCCGCTCGTGTTCTCCAGCAGCTCACGAATCAATCCTGCCAAAGACGCACAGTCGCTTCTCAACTGCGATTGAAATTTCATCTCTTCCCGCTGTGAAATAATAGTCATCCCATGGTCGCCGATCGTGCCGTTGATCATGATTTTGTCCCCGACGGCAATCTTTCCGAAGCCCAGATCCACACCAGTCAGTCTGATCCCGATTCCCGCCGTATTGATGAAAATCCTGTCCGCGGCACCGGCTTCAACGGTCTTTGTATCGCCGGTAACAATATCGACGCCGATCCGGTTGGCGGTCTGGCCTACACTCGCCAGAATTTTGTCCAGCAAATCGATTTCAAAACCATCCTCGATTATCAAAGATAATGTCAGGGCAACAGGTTTTGAACCGGCGACAGCCAGATCATTGACCGTACCGCATACGGCGAGTTTCCCGATATCTCCGCCGTTAAAGAACAACGGCTTGACAACGTAGCTGTCCGTAGTAAAACACAGCGAGCTTCCCGCTACATCCAGCCTTGCCGAATCGCCCAATTCAGCCAGGGCGTCATTTTTGAGACTTGGCAGGATATGTTGGCGGATCAAATCGTCCATCAGTTGTCCGCCGCCGCCGTGGGCGAGTAAGATTCTGTCGTTTCCGGTTTTTTTCATCGTTTGCGTCTTTTTTCCCGGCCATATTTAAACCACGCCGCACAGGCACCTTCGGAACTCACCATGCAGGGTCCCACCGGCTCTTGCGGCGTACAGTCCCGGCCGAACAATCCGCATTCCGTCGGCTCTATCAATCCGCACAAAACTTCGCCGCAGCGACAGCCTTTTATTTCTTCGCTTGGTTCTTCGCTTACGCCAAATCGCCTGAAGGCGTCGAACCGGCTGTACTTGTCTTTTAATTTAAGCGTGCTCTTTTTTATTTTACCCAGCCCTCGCCAGTAACCGTCCGCCGGCTCGAAGCACTCATTAACTATCTGCTGTGCGGCAATATTACCTTTTTCCGTTACTACCGCCGAATATATCGATTTCAGCTCGGCTTTTCCTGCCGAAAGCTGCCGGCAGATTTCGCAGAGTCCTTCGATTATCTGCACCGGCTCAAAGCCTGCCACCACACAAGGCCGGCAGAAGTCTTCTACAATCCCGGCGAAAGCTCCGTAACCGATTATCGCGCTGACATGTCCCGGGCAGAGAAAGGCGTTGATATTATGATTTTTTTCCGAAAGTAATGCTCGCATCGCAGGGACCACCAGTTTGTGCCCGCTGAGAATACAGAAATTATAGATTGTCTCGGCGGCCGCCTCTTTCACGACGACAGCCGTGGCAGGAGCCGTAGTCTCAAAACCTACCGCTATGAAAACAACTGTCTTGTCGGGATTATCCTTAGCCAACTGCAGCGCATCTTCGCTGCTTAGGACGATCCTGATGTTGGCTTTTGCCTGCTTTGTTTCAAGCGAGCCGTTTTTGCCGGGAACGCGAATCATATCACCGTAGGTGGCGATCAAACAGTCATCGCGATCGGCCAATCGCAGAACGGCGTCGATATAGCCCTGGTCGGTCACGCAAACCGGACAGCCCGGCCCGGACAGAAGTTTGAGGTTATCCGGCAGAATCGACCTTATGCCGCTACGGAAAATAGAGACCGTGTGAGTGCCGCAGACCTCCATGATATTGATTCGCCGCCCTAAAGTCTCGCAGGCGGCGTCGATAACATCCTGCGCTTTGTTAATTCTATCGAGCATAATTCTCGTATTTAACCTTCTTCACGCCTTCTTATCCTGAAAGCTTATTCTGTGTATTCTGGAATTCGTTAATTTCCGCAATGAGCTGCCAGGTTTTCTTCGCCTCTTCTTCATCGACAAGTGAAATCGCAAAGCCGGCATGGATCAACACCAAATCGCCCAATTTGGCCTCCGGCAACAGCGTAGTCTTAGCCTTATAGCGGTTGCCCATCGCATCAACAACCGCCACGTCCCCTTCTAATTCCACTATTCTTGCCGGTATCGCCAAACACATAATTCGTCGCCCGTATTTTTAACTTGTGATTCGTCTTTAATCGGTTATCACCGATCCCATGCTAATTCTAACGGTCGATGCGTTTTAAGTCAATCTTCGGTTTGCTTTTGGTATATGCGGACATAGTCCACTTCAAATTTTGCCGGGAACTTCGTATTTGAGGGATTGCCTCCTGCTTTGCCGCCAATCGCGAGATTAAGGATTATATAGTGTGGTTGATGGAATGGGTTCTTTCCTTCCCCGTCCTCATTGATTGTCTTGCTAAGATCGACCTCGTTAAGAAGCATATCATCAACATAGAGCTTGATGCTGTCGGCATCCCAATCCATCCGCCAAATATGAAACTTTTCGGACCAGTTGGGATCGTTGAATTCGGTTATCGGTTTTCTGGTATCGTCCCATTTTGGAACCGACCGCTTCTCAGTGGCCCAGGCCGCGTTTGCCAGAAGAACGCCTCGGTAGTATTCCATAATATCAATCTCGCCGTTGCTCGGCCATGGTCCTTCAATGCCTAATGTCCAGAAAGCGGGCCATAAGCCGGGGCGTGTATCGATCCGGCCGCGCATTTCGAAACGTCCGAACTTCCAGCTATGCAAACGCCTGGTCGTCAGGCTTGCAGAGGTGTACTCGGCATATTCTCTGTTTTGTCTCCAGTCCCTACCGTCAGCCCTGTAGCGGGGATTCTGTTTGCGTTCGCGCCGGCCCTCAATGATAAGCATGTCGTTTTCACATCGCGCATTTTCCGGTTGGTACCACTGCAGCTCCTGATTACGAACGAAGCCTCGCTCGTATGTCCAATTGTTGGGATCCGGCCGGCCGTTTTTGTTGAATTCGTCCGACCAAACCAACTTAAGCCCGGTTGACGGATTGCTATTATTACTCGATCCGGTCTCCTGCGCTATGATTGTTGAAGTTATCGTGGAGATCAGGCAGATAGTTACGTAAGCATGTAATTTATTCATAAGGTTTTCTCCTTTTGTCATAAGTTATTTAGCATAATTCTGGCGGCTATGGCTGCCTGGCCGAGAGAGATGCCGCCGTCATTGGATGGGACTTTGCGGTTAAATAATACGGTGAAATCGTTTTGTTTCAATAGATTCACGAGACGGTTTATCAAATAGCGATTGCAGAATACGCCGCCGCTCAATGCGATGGTGTTGATCTTCGTCGATTCTCTCGCTGCTTTGGCCATCTCAAGCAGGGCGGCGACAATTGTATTGTGGAACTTCGCTGAGATTGCCGCCGCGGGCCGGTCATTTTGAATATCATCTATAATATGCCTTATCATCTTACCCAAATCGAGCTGCAATGGTTTTTCGGCGGTATTTACCAGTTCGAAGTCATAACTTTCTTCAATGCCGCTCTCAATGATCGCCTCCAATGCCATCGGCAACTGCGCGTCGAAATGGTTGTAGCTTCCCAGGCTGAGCATGGCCGCGACTGCGTCAAATACCCGGCCGAGGCTGGAAGACTCCACGCAATTAACGTCTTTCTCAAGCTGCTCCGATATCATTTGCAGCCTGCTATTGTCAGGCTCGATCCGGCTAAGCAGCCAGGCGAGTTCCTCTAAGGTGAATTTGCCGCCGTATGCTTTTTTTAGCAATGACAAAGCGGGTCTTACGGCTTCTTTGCTTGACTTGTCCCCGCCGGCAAGAGAATAGTAAGACAGA
>Ga0307425_1001212_pt1 | contig 15721 bp, 14 predicted proteins | sample SalMarWE160330MG_FD_202152 | JGI IMG/M metagenome (GOLD analysis project Ga0307425, IMG submission 202152) | Salt marsh sediment microbial communities from the Plum Island Ecosystem LTER, Massachusetts, United States - WE1603-30 | ecosystem: Environmental > Aquatic > Marine > Intertidal zone >... | reverse complement strand
CATCTTGCCCTCCGACCAGATTGGCGTACAAGACGGTGATCTCGTTCTCCCGCGCTCGCCGTGCGGCGAGACGGCGCCTGATATCTCTCTTGCCGACAAAGTACGGCGAGGCGGAGATGTTGATCACTAACTCCGCACCCAGGCTTGCCTGCGTGTCGGTCGGTCCGTCGTCGACCCACAAGTCCTCGCAGATGTTTATTCCGATCGTTCTACCCCTGAAGTTGACAACCTGCGCTCCCGGGCCGGGAGTGAAGTAGCGCTTCTCCGAGTACACGTCGAATGTCGGCAGGATCAGCTTAGGAATCGAGCCCACCAGCTCTCGATCCGCGTAGAACAAGGCGCAATTGAACAGATCGGTTCCCGCTCCGTCGGCAACGGAGGAGGGATCGGCGAGATTCTCGCCATTCTTGTGCCGCTGCGACGTTATTCCTCCAATGATTATTCCCATCCCCCCCGACGCAAGACGGATCTCCTCTTGCGCCGCCTCTATCTGCTGCACGAAGCCGTTGCGCCAGAGGAGATCGAGAGGCGAATAGCCGCACACAACGAGTTCGGGGAATATGATGAGGTCACACGCCGCCCTACGAGCGCGTTCGATATAGGAAAGGATTTCCTTCAGGTTGTCGTCGATTGCACCGACGATGGGGTTGATTTGGGCAAGTGCCAGGCGCATGGCGAGATTATATGATGGCGACATTGTTGTCTCCAGCGCGCCTGGTGGGAGTGAGGCTCTCCTCATAATCCACCAGTGTCGCGGTCTCCTCATCATCAAGCCGAGCGATTGCGCCTGCGGGGAGATCGCCCAGCTTGATGGGCCCCAAGGCGACGCGCTTCAATCGGACAACGGTCAGATCGAAGTGCTTGAACAGCCGCTTTATCTCGTGGTTTCTGCCCTCGGCGATCGTGATGACAACGTGTGGTTTTCGGCCGACGATTTCTCCGGAGACGATTCTGAGAACGTCTCCAGCGTCTTCGATCCCGTGACGCATGTCGGAGAATATCCGGCGCATCTTTTCCGATCCCGGAAGACGAGGCACCCAGACATGGTACACCTTGCGCACACAGAAACTCGGATGGGTCATCCGATGCACGAGGTCCCCGTCGTTTGTCAGCAGCATAAGCCCCTCGGCATCCTGATCGAGCCGTCCGGCCCATGTGTACCCGACAAACCCTTCTGAGCGCAGCAGACGCCCGAGGGTATTCCCGGAGTGAGGATCATCGTGGCTGCACAACACGCCCGTCGGCTTGTGGTAGCGATAGAAACGAAGCTTCGGGGGCTTGAGCGATAGCGGATGTCCGCGTAACCACAGATCCTTTATCTCATCGCGCTCAACCGGCATGAACGGGTCGAGTGCCGTCACCTGGTTTACGTCCACCTCGCCCGAAGCGATCAGCTCCTGCGCTTTGCGACGCGAAATCCCACCCTCTTCTTGCACGATCCGCCAGAGTTTCACCTGTGCCTTGTCGCTATCCATTTGACAAGGGATAGCGCAATACGTCGTTCGAATCAACCTGATCTTTTCAATCCGGGGGATTGTTGTGCATAATAGTAAAGGCATATTTAGAGGAGGATGAGAGGTGGGTCTATCGATAGAACAGCTTCCCCTTGGGGATAGGAGATTGCGTCAATTCGTACAGGTTCCTTGGAAGATCAATTATGGCGATCCAAACTGGACACCTCCGTTGCGCGCGGACATGCTGGGGAATCGTCTGTTGGGAATTACCGGACTCCTCACGCCCTCACATCCGTATCACCAGAACGCCATCGTCACACATTTCTTAGCGCGAGATGGGAAGCGGTTGTTGGGCCGCGTTTCCGCAGCGATCAACCATCGCATTAACAAGCACTACGAATCACGTATAGGTTTCTTCGGTTTCTTCGACACGGTGGAGGACTATGATGTTGCGCGCGTTCTGCTTGATCATGCATGTAAGTGGCTGACGGAAAGAGGGATGGAAGTCGTCCGCGGCCCGGGCGGTTACTCTGCTGCCACGCATGAGTCGCATCAGGGCGTACTCGTGGATGGTTTCGACACTCCGGCGACTGTCGAACTCACGCACAATCGCCCCTACTACGGCGAGTACCTCGAGCGATATGGCTTCGCCAAGGCGAAAGACTACCACGCATACATGATCGACATCGCTAAGGCTCCTGACGAACGATTGGAGCGGATCGTGAATGAAGTGCGGTCCAGACGTCGTATTGAAACGCGGATGATCGACATCTCCCGTACGCGGGAGGAAGTCGATCACATTGTGGAGATATACAACGAGGCATGGGCGAACAATTGGGGATTCCTTCCGTTAACGGACGACGAGGCAGCGGCAATGGCCGCAAGTCTGAAACTTGTCGCCGATCCCGGACTGATGCGGTTCGCTTATGTTGACGGGGAGCTTGCTGCTGTGTTGGGAGCACTACCGGATCCGAATGTCCCACTCCATCCGCGTTGGAACTGGGTGCGTGACACTGATATCGCGCGAGTTGCACGCCTGTTTCGGACCCGGAGGCACATTCCCCGTGTGCGGCTGATGTTCTTCGGCATTCGTCCTCGATTCAGAAAGCTGGGTGTCGATGCAGTCCTGTATCATGAGGTTCTCGGGTACGCCCTCGACCGTGGGTACAAGACATGCGAGCCGTCGATGCTCCTGGAGAACAACGATCTTATCTTGCGGGCATCTGAATACATGGGCGGCAAGCGCTACAAGACGTGGCGCATATACGAAATGCCGCTGTAGCAGGCAATCGTTCTTCTTGAAGAGTTTTGACCTTCTCCAACCGCTTCTTCGTATTCCTGTGTGACACCGCAGGTTGCCCACCGCCGGGGTTGTGTGTAGCAGGGAATATCGAGGATACAAAGGGGAGAAGGCCCGCGCTATGCAGCGCGAACCTTCTCGTTGCGGCAGTGAGGGCAGTAACTGCCTTGGGAGAAACTGGCTATTAATTCCCTCCGATATGGATGCGGAGTGTGAAGTGCCACTTGCCGTCAGAACCGAAGTACCAGTACCAACCGGAACTCGGGGTGCCGGTATACCATTGTCCGTTGGACCAGTACCAGCTCCCACCGGGGAACCATCCAAAGAACGGCGGATATGGGTAATTGGAGGGGGGCTGTGGATAATAGCTCGGGGGTGTATAACTGGGAGGCGGGTTGTAGCTGGGAGGCGGGTTGTAGCTATAGCCTCCTCCGATGATGGTGAACGACGTCCAAGCGGTTGTCCACGTTGGCGTGGGAGTTATCCCCATGATCTGTCCTTGGATCTGTCCCATCGCCCCATTAGGATCGGGTGCGATCTGGGGGAACGGTTCCTGATACATGCTCGGTGTCAGGGAGAGAGGGGTTAGACTGGCGAAAATCTGCAGTCTCTCTATCCCCGTTGGGGGAGTGATCTGGAATTGGTAGTTTGCGTCCGGCAAAGTGTGCGCTCCTGCGCTAACGAAGTTACTCTGTGAGTAGGCGTTGGGGAAGATAAGACGTACGATTCCGTCTGGCTGCAGGTCATAGATATAGATGTAGGCCGGTTGGTTGACGGTGAAGTATATAAATGCGTTCTCACCGACGGTATACGTCGACTTATTCGTCCAAATATTGACCGTAAGGCTCCCGGGGTTGGGAGACGGCACGATTCCCAGTGGAGCTGGTGCGCCGTCCGATCCGTAAACGCTCACTGCGCCAATGATGCCGAACAGCATTACGGCTAGGAGTATGCTCAGTTTCTTCTTCATGATTATCACCTCGGGTAATCTACACCTCCGGCTTGGCTGCGGTTTCAACTTTGCGGGTCATTTGAGAGTGGACGAGCGTTGCTATCTCATCCCGTCACGTATATCGTTTATGCGTGATGAAAGTGATCGGTCTTGCCGGCGAAGCCGGTTGCGGGAAGAGCGCTGCTGCACGTTGCCTTGCTGCACGTGATGGGATTGTCTGGGTCGATCTCGATCGGATCGCCTGGGAGGAGTACAGGCCTAAGAGCCCCGTGTATGAGCGGCTTATCGCCCGATTCGGCAAGGGCATCATCGCCTCGGACGATCGGATCGATCGCCGCCGGTTGGGGAAGCTTGTGTTCTCCGATGAAAAGGCGCTTTCCGACCTGAATGCCATCGTGCATCCTGCGGTATCCGAGCGACTGCGCGCGATAGTCTCTGAACAACAGGGAAGGGGAACAGAGGTCCTTCTCGTGGAAGGAGCGCTTCTGGGGATCTCTCCGTACGTCGATTACTCCCTGTTTGACGCCGTCTTGTGGCTTGAGGCGGGCTTCGATGAGAGGCGAGAGCGATTGCTCGCCGCCGAGCGACCGGAGCATCTTCACCGCTCTGCGCAAGGCGATCCGATGTATGACATGATAGTCATCGATGCCGAGGGGAGCATTGAAGAAACCGCGCGCCAGATCGTTGGTATTATTGAATCGCTTTAGTCGTTTCTTCCTTTGATGAGCGAATGTCCATCATGACAGGGCCACAAGTCCACTGCAAGTTGCCACATCATCATAGAATCGAGGCGGGAGATTTGCCGATGCGCGAGATAAGACTGCAGCACGAGATAATCATTCGGACGGCGAACGAGATCGACGCCCTTTCCAGGGTGAGCCGCATTCTTAGCGATCAGGGGATAAACCTTCTCTCCGTCGCCTTAATCACGGACGGTGAAGACGTTTCCATTCACGTCGTGACGAGCTCACAGTCGTTTGCCATCGAAGCATTGCGTGAGGTTGAGCTTCCAGTGGAAGAGAGGGATGTTCTTGTCGTGGAGCTTCCGCATCATCCCGGATTCTTGTGCCGCATCAGCGAGGCGCTGGCGCGCAAGGATATCGCCATTCACGATCTCTACGCCACTGTGGCTCAAGGAAGTAGAACCGGGCTTGTCGTTCTTGCCTGTTCCAACAACAGCAAAGCATTGCATCTCCTGCAACGACACTGACTTGCTGCCTTCCCACGCGCGGCAGCGCCCTCTCAGATACGAGAAGACGTTCTACGTCGGAACTCGCGATTAGGGGACAAGAACGGCGAGTGGAACAAGAATTGCCTCTCCTTCGCCATTTGTTATCCACACATAGTATGTACCCGGTACAAGCGATGACGTATCGATGCTGAGCGAGGACTGCGTCCTGTCGTAGTGAGTTGACAGCGCAGAGCCGGAACCCGTTTCTCCGCCGCCCCCGGCCACGTTGATATCAAGCGCGGCAACGCGCACCTGTGGTTTCTCTCCCCCCGCCAATGACACATCTAGCTGCGCCGGAGCACGTACTGGTGTCGATTGGTTCTGAGCCAGTGTCGTAAGCTCATCGATTGCGGGTGAATTTGGTTTTCCCGCTGTCGCGGATAGGCGATCGCCGGCTGCGTCACGCCCGTACACAAGAATTCCGGGATTGGTATGCCAGTTGGCGTCGAAGTCCCCCTGCATCGGATCGGTCCGTTCCATCGTCGCACAGCTGTCTCTATTGCCGGCCGGCCAGCCGCTGCGTGTGGGATGTTCGGCGTTCGCCGTATCGACGACGGTCCCGGTTGAATCGACGAGAAGAACGACCGCGCCGCCGTCCGGAAGGATGTACTGGGCGGTCACCTGCGGGTCGTAGACCAAATCAGCGAAGACATCACTCAAGGTTTTGTCGTAACGTCGCTCCAACACGTAGTAGCTGCGCCCGTTCGTTCCCTTCTTGCCAGCGCTCCACCACGACATGTCGATCACGCGCCACGCGTACTCACCCGCAGCGCCGAACGCAATCTGCGAGCCCGGCACGCGCGGAATGGAGAGATCGATTGGTGAGGGGGCAATGACTCCGCTAAGTGGAACGCGCGCCCATTGATCTTGTTCCGGCACGCTGCCGCCCTTGGCATACCAGCAGATACTCCATCCGTCAAGATCCACGGGTATAGAGCCGAGATTACGCAGCTCGATCCACTCGTCCGCCGGACTTGCCGGAGTTCCGCCCCACGCGATCTCATTGATGACTACCTTTCCGTCGAGCGACAAAGAGAGTGCGCCGCCACCTCCCCCTGGGGACCGTTGCTCCACGTTGATGCTCAGTGTGGCATCGGCACGAACATCTTGCCCGGCGAGGTTATTGCCGGTGACACTGGCGGTGTTGGTGAGCGTCCCGGGCGCATCGTCCGATGTCACCGCGTATTCTGCGCTCGCAACAACCGTCTCGCCGGGAGAAAGAACGCTTTTCGGCAAGCTGATCCTGCCGATGCGATCGTCGCGAAGCGAAAGGCCGATAACGGTCGTGTCGCCGCTGTTTGCGATCGTGTATCTATAGGTGACCGTGTCACCGGCGACGGCTGTGGACACGTCGCACTCCTTGACAAGATCAAGGCCGGCGGATGAAGCGATCCCAAACAAGCTGATACTGTCACTTGCGGCCACTGTTGCACCGCTGATATCGGCCGCCGTCACCGTGACCGTATCGGAGTACGGTCCTGGGAGATCTTCCTCTTCGATGGTCAGCGTGAACGACCCTGTAAGGCTGTCCCAGGAAGCGAGATTCGTGCGGGAAAGGAGAATCGATCCAATGCGGATGTCCTTCAAGGCAAGGTTGGTGAGCGGGCTGTCGCCGGTGTTTGTTATCGTATACGCGCAAGTTATCGTCTCGCCGATAGATAGGCTGTCAAACGGCGAAATCGGAAAACCACGTCCATCCTGTGCCGCAAGTTCGATCTTGATTGCCCCCGGCTCGACATGCAGAACTACGCTTGCCGTCGCATTATCGCTCACCTGTTGGCCGTCCGTGGTCTGCGCGGTGACGGTGGCCGAGTTGATGATCGGTCCGGGAAAGAGATCTTCGGCCACGGTCACCGAAGCCGTGCCGGTCGTTGTCTCCCCGGCGGGAAGGTCGGTTTCGGAGAGGTCGATCGCTCCCAGCATGTCATCTGTTACGGTTACATCAACCAGTGGGACGTTGCCGCTGTTTGTGACTTTGTAGGTATATGTGAGAGTCTCCCCCAGTGAGGCGCTCTTGCGGTCGACGTCCTTGTTGATTGCTATTGCCGGTGCAGCCGCGTGCGCAGGTGCGATCGTAACCGAGACCTCATCGCTTGCTGTATCACCGCACGCGTCGGTCACCGAGATGCGGAAGGACAGGAATGTTTCCGAGACCACGTCGGGTGCGATGAATTCCACCTGCAGACCCGTTGTATCGGACAAGGTAACCGGTTGTCCCGCTATCTGTTCCCAATGTGTATCTGAGATCGGCCCATCAGGGTCCGACGCAGTGGCCTGCAGAACCACGCTGTCGCCGGGAGTCACGTTCTGGTCTGTGCCGGCGGCCACTTGCGAGGGGTGATTCACGTTTTCGACACGTACATGTAGGTCATCGCTTGCCTCGGCACCCCAGTCATCGGTCGCGGTGAATGTGAGAGTAACGTCTCTCGCTTCGCAGTCGTAGACGCTCGGAGCGGTGTATATGGGATGGGATGAGTAGGCATCGTTGAACGATCCTCCCGCCCCATTATCAGTCCACGAACATGAGACAACCCAACCATCGCTGTCGGCAGTCGTGGCATCGCTCAGAAGGATCTCGTGCTCCTCGTCAACAGTCTTGTCCGCGCCGGCGTTCACCGTAGGATAAGCGTTTATGCGCAACCAGAAAGAATCGCTCACCGCGCCGCCGTCGAGATCGGCAGCGGTCAACGTAAGCTTGACGAGGCTGCTTGTTGCGGCAGAAGTGTAGACAGGATGGATGATTCCCGAATTGTCGAATGACCCGCCCCCACCGCCGTCGTCCCACGCGTATGAGGCGATTCCATCTCCTCCGTCAGAGGCAGACGAATCGGCGATGACAAGCGCACTCCCAAGAGGCAGCATCCTGTCCGGCCCGGCATCAACGAGCGGCAATACGTTTACCAATACCGTTGAACTGGCCAGTTCAACGGTCCCGTTTGTGACGTGCACCGTGTTCAAAAGTGTCCCCGGTGCCCCGTATTCCACGCGCGCCTTGATGTCTACTGTGGCTGAGCCGCCCGAGTTCAACGTACCCAACGGGATCCAGCCGGTTGGTGGAAGCGTATGCCATGCACCCCCGTCAACTCGATACTGGCCGTTCCATTGGTCGAGTCCGGTGGGTAGGTTGTCTTGCAGAATAAGATCGGCGGCGGTCGAGCCGTTGGTGACCACAGCCGTGTACGTCAGATACTCACCCCGCGACACGGCGGAGGGCGAAGCAGTGACGTCCACAATGGTGCCCGAGGCCAGCGCATGCGCGTATGCGGCGCCGCAAAAGATGACGAGCAAGACGACAAGGCGAAATCGGCGCGTGTTCATTTCATAGCCAATTGTCGCCGATCGTCGCTCCGGCCACGGTAATGTGTGTCACACTGCCGGTGTGAGTTCGTTCGCCGCGGAAATGACAAACGGCACGTCTATTTACCGAACAGACGTCGAGAGCGATAAAAGTACTCACCGCCGGAGATGAGGGCGAGCGCAATTGCCAGATATAGAAAGACGTCCTTTGTTATTGCGCCGGCCGAACCGAGGTCTAGGTAGCGGTTAACGAGGATGAAGAGCACGAGGCCGATGTGGGAGACGGTCTTAATCTTCCCAAGCGGGCTGGCGGCGATTACCTCTCCCTCGGCGATTGCCATGATGCGTAGGCCGGTAACGAGGAACTCGCGGGCGATGATTATCATTACAAGTGCCGCACTCATCTCTTTCAATTGAACGAACGAGATCAGCGCCCCGGCGATGAGGAGTTTGTCTGCAATCGGATCGGCAAACTTGCCGAATACGGTTGTCTGCTTGAGGTTGCGGGCGAGATACCCGTCCGCCGCGTCGGAGATCGCGGCAAGCGAGAACAGCACGATGGCCAGAATTGTCCCGATTGTGTGCTGCATCAGTATTAGATACATGAGCAACGGCACGCTTGCTATGCGAGCGAGCGTTATCTGATTCGGGATGTTAAAGCGCATCGTCTCTCCTCCGCGTGACCGTAGCTGATCGAGATGGCCTTGTCAATCTACGCAGGCGACGATGGCCGCGAACGCTTCCGGTGACAGAGAGGCTCCGCCGACGAGCGCGCCGTCGATGTCCGGTTGGGCAAGCAATGAAGCGGCGTTTTCCGGTTTGACGCTTCCACCGTACAGAATCCGCACTCCATTCGCAGTCGCCTCATCGTAGTTTGCTGCAACCCATTGGCGGATCATGGCGATCGTTTCCTGTGCCACGTCGGGTGTGGCCGTTCTTCCGGTACCGATCGCCCAGATCGGCTCGTAGGCGATGGTTACCTTACCGGCCGTCTTCTGATCGACGCCGGCAAGATCCGCCGCAAGCTGCGACGTAATCTTCTTTTCCACTTCTTCATGCTCCTCGAGCGTTTCTCCGATGCACAGGATGGGGCTGAGCCCTGCTTTGAGTGCCGCGAGCAACTTGAGGGAGACCACGCGATCGTCATCGTGAAACAATGCCCGCCGCTCAGAGTGCCCGACAAGCACGTAGCGGCAACCGCAGGCCCTTACCATCGTCGCTGACACCGCGCCGGTGAACGCCCCCTTCTCCTCGAAGTGAATGTCCTGTGCCCCGAGTGCGATCCCTTTGCCTTGAAGCAGTTCTTCGGCGCAGGTGAGACTTGTAAATGGAGGCAAGAGCAGGACCTCGCTCTTCTCACTCCGGTTCCAGTTCGCAAGAAACGTGCGAATGAAGTCTTCCGTTTCGGAAACGGTCTTATTCATCTTCCAGTTGCCGGCGATAAGCGGACGTCTGCTGAGCATTTTCATCCTCCCTTCCGGTAATTATATGCTGTGTCTCCGTTTACGCGAGTCGATTGACTTAATGCACACGTCAACCTATGATCAACGCAGCCGATGATTCGGCAAGGAGGCACAGATGGCAATTACAATTGCGGCGATTGCAGCGATAGTAGTGATATTCATGCTGAACGCGATTCGCATCGTCCGTGAGTACGAACGGGGCGTAATCTTTCGTCTCGGGCGCCTCGTAGGTGCGAAGGGACCGGGAATCTTCATTCTCATCCCGATCATCGACAAGATGGTGAAAGTGACGTTGCGTATGGTTACCCTCGACGTCCCTCCGCAGGAAGTGATCACCAAGGACAACGTTACGACAAGCGTCAATGCCGTCCTCTTCTTCCGCGTCGTCGATCCGAACGCAGCCGTGGTCGAGGTACAGAATTACATCGAGGCGACGCGCCAGATCGCCATGACCACTTTGCGAAGCGTGCTTGGCGGGGTTGAGCTCGACCAGCTTCTTGCCGAACGTGAGGAGATCAACCTCAAGCTACAAGCGATAATCGACGAGCAAACCGATCCATGGGGAATCAAGGTCAAGACGGTGGAGATCAAGGACGTAAAGATCCCAACCGACATGCAGCGGGCGATTGCGCGCCAGGCTGAAGCCGAGCGTGAGCGACGGGCGAAAATCATCAATGCCGAGGGAGAACTGCAGGCGTCCACCAAACTCTCCGAAGCGGCTGGGATCATCGCCCAAAACCCGGGGGCAATGCAGCTACGATACCTGCAGAGCCTCGTTGACATCTCCGCGGAGAACGCGTCGACCATCGTTTTCCCGATCCCGATCGACATGTTCAAGTTCCTCCAGCAAGGCAAGGATTAGCAAGGCAAGAAACGATTAGATGAAGCGTTACGATGTTGTAGTAATCGGCGCCGGGCATGCCGGCTGTGAAGCGGCCCATGCCTCGGCGCGCCTGGGTGCGGCGACCGCACTCATCACGATCAACCTGTCCGAGATCGGCAAGATGCCATGCAACCCGGCGATCGGCGGTCCGGGGAAATCCCAGCTCGTAAGAGAGATCGACGCCCTTGGCGGCATGATGGGCCGGATCACCGACCGCGCCATGCTGAACATTCGCCTACTCAATACGAGCAAGGGAAGGGCGATGCAGGTAAGGCGCGCCCAGGCCGATCGCGATGCGTACAAAACACAGTGGAAGAAGACCCTCGAACATACCGAAGGCGTCGACCTGATTGAAGGGATGGTCGAAGAACTCATTGTTACTGCCGGGCGCGTGGCCGAAGTGCGATTGCGCGAGGGGCTCGCGATCGCGACCGGCGCTGTGATCATTGCCACAGGCACTTTCCTGAATGGAGAGGTGCTGATCGGAAACCTCGTTTATCCGGCCGGGCGGAGCGGTGAGCCTCCTTCTCTCGATCTTGCGGCATCGCTGCGGAAGCTCGACCTGCGCATGGGGCGTCTGAAGACGGGGACCACGCCAAGAGTAAACAAGCGATCGATCGATACCGCGGAACTGGAGCGCCAGGATACCAGTTTGCTGCCGCTTGGCTTCTCGTTCTGGGAAGCACCGGCGGTTCTTCCGAACGAGTATCCCGTCTATGTCAGCCACACCAACGAGGAAACGCATGCCATCATACGCGACAACCTCTCACTCACTCCCAACTTCAACGGCCTCATCACGAGCGAAGGGCCACGCCATTGCCCGTCTCTCGAGGCAAAAATCGTCAGGTTCCCCGGACGCTCCAGCCACAAGGTGTTTCTCGAGCCGGAGGGGAGAGATTCGGCCGAGGTCTATCTCCAGGGGATCTACACCGCGTTCCCACCGGACATTCAGGATCGGATTGTGCGCAGCATCGCCGGCCTGGAGCACGCGCAGATCGAGCGCTACGGCTACGACATCCAGTACGATTACATCGACCCAACACATCTTCTTCCCACGCTCGAAGTGGACGGGATCGGCGGACTGTACCTTGCCGGGCAGGTGAACGGCACCACCGGATATGAAGAAGCGGCGGGGCAGGGGATCGTGGCGGGCGTAAACGCCGCGCGCCGGATGCGCGATGAAGAACCGTTCGTTCTCTCCCGCGGCGAGTCGTTTATCGGCGTAATGATCGACGATCTCGTGACCAAAGGGGTCACCGAGCCGTACCGCATGCTTCCGTCGCGCGCCGAATATCGCATTACACTGCGCGAGGGGAACGCCGACCTACGTCTCTCGCCTATCGGCCACGCGCTCGGCCTGCTTCCCGATGAGTGCTATGAGCGCACGCTGGCGCGCTCCAAGGCGATAGATCGGCTCGTATCTCATCTCAAGGAAGAACGTATCGGCCCGGCTCATCCGCTCAACGATACCCTCGCCATGCGAGGTACCTCACCCCTCACCGCCAACGGGGCGAGCCTGTACGAGCTTCTGCGCCGCCCACCGGTGCAGCTTTCCGATCTTGTTTCTGTTGATGCGTATGCTTTTGACGTTCTCGAAGAGGCGGAGGTCGAAGCCAAGTACTCCGGTTATCTCGAGCAACAAGAGCGAGAGATCGAGCGCCTGCTGCGGATGGAACGGATCGCCATCCCCGCTGAGATCGACTACGACCAGCTGGACAATCTGTCAAGCGAAGGCCGAGACCTGTTGGCACGTGTGCGGCCGCGCACATTCGGTCAGGCAACGCGCATACCGGGCGTGGCGCAGGCCGACCTGGCGATGCTCGCGATCATGCTGCGGCGATAGCGGTGCGACAACGAGCATCATTATGTAACGAACATTACACACAAGTTTCAACTGAATGATAGAGCACTACTGCGTATTATCAGCACGGTCCAGGCTGATGAATGCACCGATGGCGCACCCCGTGAGCAAAACGAGCAGTACAACAACCGAACCTACGCCTATGGTCGGATTCCCCTGGCCGGCTGCATCCGAGGTGAGGAGCACGATCGACCATGGAAACCATGGGCCCCAGCCGGTGTGGGCAAAGAGATTGCCGAGCAAGAGCGCGAAAACCGCGAAGCCGACCGGTGCCAGGTACCCGCGTCCGATAATGGCGATCCAAGCAGGGACCGATCCCAGCAAGAGTACCTGCCAGGCGAGCCGACCGGCGATAACGGCGTTCTCTATGAGCAGATGTGTGCTGAAACCGGGTAGCCCGACAAGGAATCCCAAGACGATCGATTCGACATAGACGATACCATACATAGCAATGAACCAAACCGCGGCCACTAAGAGCTTTGCTGCCACGAATGTTCCGCGCGAGATTGGCAACGTCAGCATATTCTTGGCGGTGCCCTCGGCGTATTCCCGGCCGAACACGAACGCCTCCACAATCCCGAGCACGATCATTCCTGCCATGAGGATCATCGGTACCAGTGAGAGGTAGGTCGGCCAGTCGGCGGTGCCCGCCATCAATTCCGCCTTCGTCGCCAGGAGGCCCATTTTGCGCGCGAGATCCGGGTTCTTCAGGATCAGCATCATCAAGCTCAGCATGAGCGGGCCGACACAGTACGTCGCGCCCAGTATCCACGTGATCTTCGTCCTCCTGAGCTTGAGAAACTCCGTTGTCAGCACGTGAAAGAAAGTCAATCGTGGCCTCCTGTTAATCGCAAGAAGTGCGTTTCCAGATCCTCGCGGACCGGGACTAAAGATTCGATGTCAACCCCGGATTCCACGAGCAGACGCGCAATTGCGGATGCACGAACATTGCCGGGGATAACCTCAAGCGTTCCGTCTCCCCGCAATTGCACCCTGTCAATGCCGGGAATTGCCTCAACCAGAACGAGCGCCCGCTGGGGTTCGGATACTTCCAGCTCGAACCGGTTTGGTGAATCGCCAACGTCACTGTGCAGATTGACCTCTTCGATCATCCGGCCGTTGTGGATGATGCCGATCCGATCGGCAAGCTGTGCGATTTCGCCCAAGATATGGCTTGAAACGAAGACAGTCACGCCATCTTCCGCGGCGAGGCGATGCAGGAGGTGGCGGATCTCGACGATTCCGGCTGGGTCAAGCCCGTTTGCCGGCTCGTCTAGAACCAGCAACCGAGGATGGCTGAGAATAGCGCGGGCGATGGCGAGGCGTTGCTTATTCCCAAGCGACAAGTGTCCGGCGCGGCGATCGGTGAGCGCTTCGAGCCCTAAGAGGTCGATCGCCCTGTGCACCGATCTAGAGGAGACACCGGTGAGCCTTCGCTGGATTTCGAGGTTCTCCATGACGGTCAACGAAGGATAGGCGGTCGCCGTTTCGACGAGACTTCCGATAGGGGCGACAGCGGCGATTCTTCTCGCTGAAACCTCATTGCCGAAAATCATCGCGCGGCCTTGTGTCGGCCGAATCAGGCCGAGCAGCATGCGGATCGTTGTTGTCTTGCCGGCGCCGTTCCTCCCGAGAAAACCGTAGATCTCGCCCTGCTTGACGAGGAGATTGACCGCATCGACCGCCGTCAGATCGCCATAGCGCTTTGTCAGATCCTCCGTCTTGATCGCATATACCGCATCGCTGGTGTGGTCGACCGTTGTGGTGGTGGATTCGGTTGGGATCATGATTTGTCCGGCCCTCCGCCGACAATAAGCGTTGAGACTTGCGCGACCAGCAGTTCCACTACCCGCTCGAACACATCCGCTCCAATCTCGTCCTCATAGAACTGGAGCAAGACGATGGCTCGCAGGAGTCCGAGTGCGACTTCCGGCTCCACAGCGCATTTCGCGCCTTTCTTCTGCAACACGTCCATAAGCCGCGAGACAAACTCGAGATCTACAGAGAAATGTTGGGACATCTTCTCGCGGCCGATGCCGCGAGTGAGCATGGGATATTCGCCCGTTTCTCGCAGTGCCTTCAGAAGCGAATCGTTACGCACAAAATCGAGCGCGTACGTGATCACTCCCTTTAGTGCCTCCGCGGCATCGGCGTAACGAGCCAGAATTGACTTGATGTTTGCCCGCATTTCGGCCTCTTCCTCATTGAAGATCTCCATGCAGAGATCTTCTTTCGAGTCGAAGAAGTGATAGAATGTGCCCTTCGCAATGCCGGCGGCGGTGGCGAGCTCCTCCACGTTGGTCTTACGAATGCCGAAACGCACGAAGCTCTTCTTCCCTGCATCGAGCAGCGATCTGCGAATGCCCTGGCGATCGGCTTCTGAAAAGATGCGCGGCATTGATACTCTCCTTCTTTATATGTCTAAATGACTGGTATGGCTATTTAGTCATAAATCTACGACAACGTCATTGCCTTGTCAAGGCGCATCTGTATCGAATGCCCAGAATTCGATTGGCAAACAACGCATCCAAAGGGGGAGAGTCGCTTGGAAAGTAGTACAGAATCCTGTTGCGCGGATTGACTCGACCTGGATTCCGCTTCTCGCTGTCGATTCAGTCGTCTATCGAGCTTCTGTCGGGTGAGTGTGGATGGGCTCTCTCCGCGCAAGCGCGATCGCAAGCACAATGTACGCGACAAACAGCGCAAGAAGGCCGGCGGGAAGGAGGACAAAGGAAGCGATGCAGGCCCCGGCAATCAAGATCGTGACGCTGAGCATCCGAATTGCGGGCGGGAGAACGTAATCCCTATGCAACCGGATAGCAAACATCACGAGGAGTACTCCGATTCCACAGGAGACTCCGATCTGAGCGAATTCCCAGGCGGTGCCGAGGGTAAGCATTTGATCGGCAATGGCCATCCCTGAGAGGATAATCATGAGGAGAGTAAGTATTCTCGCAACCCAAACGAAGTATCGCGGTCTTTCGAGCAACTGATCGCAAAACGCGAGAAGCGGGTAACTCAGACTCAGCGCTCCGAAAAACGGAAGGAACGCGGCGACGAACCCGTCGTACGAGCTGGCAAAGTGAAGCCCTGGAAGAGGGTCAGTGATCCAACGTAACCAGACTGCCAACACGCTTGAGAAGGGAATGCTTGGCGCCCATGGTAAGATGACTACCAGCAGTGCACCAGAGATTGCAACGCACCACTCGTATGGGTAGCGATTGCGTTGCTGGATCACGTAAGAACCTCCTTTTTGCGTTACATTGTTACGTTTACAATA
>Ga0307425_1001209_pt1 | contig 15745 bp, 17 predicted proteins | sample SalMarWE160330MG_FD_202152 | JGI IMG/M metagenome (GOLD analysis project Ga0307425, IMG submission 202152) | Salt marsh sediment microbial communities from the Plum Island Ecosystem LTER, Massachusetts, United States - WE1603-30 | ecosystem: Environmental > Aquatic > Marine > Intertidal zone >... | reverse complement strand
GGGATGCCATCGACCCCAGGTTGCGGGGTGTCATCTAGTAAAAGAACTTTGGTTGGGCAGGTAAAAATATGGCTTTACTGGATGTAAAGGATTTAAGGACCTATTTCCATACGGAATACGGCCTGGTGAAAGCCGCCGACGGGGTGTCTTTCCATATCAATGAGGGTGAAATCGTCGGGCTGGTGGGCGAAAGCGGCTGCGGGAAATCGGTAAGCATCCTTTCGGTGATGCGGCTTATTCCGTCGCCTCCCGGAGAAATTATCGGCGGCCAGGTTCTCTTTGAGGGGAAGGACCTGTTAAAATTCCCGCCCCACGGGCCGCAAATGAGGGCTATCCGGGGCAGCAAGCTGACGATGATATTTCAGGAACCGATGACCTCTCTAAATCCGGTATTGACCATTTCCCGCCAGATAACGGAGACACTGGAATTACATCTAAAAATGGATTCGCATTCCGCCAAGCAAAGGGCCATAGAGCTATTAAAAATGGTGGGCGTGCCGGATGCCGCGAAACGGATAGACGATTATCCCCATCAATTCAGCGGCGGGATGCGGCAGAGGGTGATGATAGCGATAGCGTTATCCTGCGACCCAACGATTATTTTCGCCGACGAGCCGACCACCGCCGTAGACGTAACCACGCAGGCGCAGTTGCTGGAGCTGATGAAAGACCTGGTAACGCGGCTGAATACTTCTCTGGTTATTGTAACCCATAATCTGGGGGTAGTAGCCCGCTACGCACAGAGGATTTACGTTATGTACGCCGGGCGTATTATCGAGTCCGGCCTTTCCGAAGATATTTTCGGTAATCCACACCATCCGTACACCGTGGGGCTGCTAAACAGCGTGCCCAAGCTGGGCGAGAGGCACGGAACCAGGAAACTGATACCGATTTACGGTCTGCCCCCCAACCTGATTAATATGCCCCCTACCTGCGCCTTTCTCCCCAGGTGCACCGCCAAAATAGGCCGATGCGCCAAAGAGCCCTGGCCGGAGCTAAGGGCCGTGGGAAAACAGCATTACGTTTCCTGTTATGCCAATATTAAGGGGAAGTAACGGATATGCCGCAGAACGATAAGATAGTTAAGGTTGAAAACCTTAAGATGTATTTCCCCATCACCCGAGGGCTGCTACGGCGTAAGATTGGCGATATAAAGGCCGTTGACGACGTTAGTTTTGAGATAAACGAGAACGAGACTCTGGGCCTGGTGGGAGAGAGCGGGTGCGGCAAGACAACCACCGGACGATGTATTCTCCGACTGTACCGGCCGACTTCCGGGAGCATTATATTTGCGGGTAACGACATTTCCACCATGCCGGAACGCAAACTCAAGCATTTCCGCAGGAATATGGGGGCGATTTGGCAGGACCCGTTCGGCTCGCTTAACCCGCGGCAGTCCGCCGGCGGTATCGTGGGAGACCCTTTGCTGATACACCATATGGCTACCAGGAAAGATATTAAAGATAAAGTAGCCGAGCTGTTCAGAATTGTCGGGCTGGACCCGGCCATGATGGACCGCGTGCCCCACGAGTTCAGCGGCGGGCAGCGGCAACGCATCGGCATAGCGCGCGCGCTGGCCTGCAGCCCCTCGCTGATTATCTGCGACGAGCCTATCTCGGCCCTGGATGTGTCAATTCAGGCCCAGATAATCAACCTGATGGAAGAGCTGCAGGAAAAACTGGCGCTAACCTATCTCTTTATTGCCCATGACCTGGCCGTAGTGCAGCACATCAGCGACCGCGTGGGGGTGATGTATCTGGGACGGATTATGGAGCTGGCGGACTCCGGGGAGCTTTACGAAAATCCGCTGCATCCCTACACCAAGGCCTTGCTTTCGGCGATACCGGTACCCGACCCGATAGCGGAAAGAACGCGCACGCGCATTGTCCTGAGGGGCGAAGTGCCCAGCCCCGTGGCGCCCCCGCCGGGGTGTCATTTTCATCCCCGCTGCCAGATGGCGATAGATGAGTGCAGCCAGGCAAGGCCACCGCTGCGTGATGTCGGCAACGGGCATTACGTTGCCTGTATCAGGGTTTAACCCAATCGATTATCTATAATGGCAAAAAATACGGGTCGCGGTAACCGCGACCCGTATTTCGTCTTCCAGCCGTTTAAGCGATACGGCTCTTTTTCTTTATCTCCTATTCGTCCAGCCAGGCGAAAGTATAGGCGTAGAACTCCGTATACATCCCTACGGTGTGGCCTTTGACAACGGGAGATACCGAGACAAGACTGGGCGTATAGTACAGGTACGACCACTGGCAATAATCATCGGTCGTTTTCTTGGAGATTTCCTGGTATATCGGAATTCTCGCGTCGTTGTCGGTTTCCTGGGCGCCCTGCTCGGCCAGTTCAAGGAGTTCCGCCGGCTGTTCGCAGCTTATCCAGGTAGTGACCGTCCATCCGGTGGGGGAATTCGGGTCGCGAATGCCATTCAGCGGGCCGTTCTTCAGGGTGCTGGCCGGGTCAACCGTGGTGCCGGGGAAGCCGTACATCCAGATGTAACCGTCCCAGCCGGTGCCGCCGCCGCCAATCATCTCCACCAGCTGCAGGTAGCCGATTTTCTCAACGTTCATCGTGATGCCGACGTCCTGAAGCATACCACTGACAGCCATCGGGACGTCGTCAGGACCGCCCTGAACCATATACAGGGTAGTGGTGAAACCATTGGGCTGGCCGGCTAACGCCAGGTAAGCCTGGGCCGCGTTAAGGTCATAGGGATAGCCGACGGTATCGGGGTTGATGAACGGCTCCAGGCAGAACCCCTGGTTGGTGGCTATGCCGTAGCCGTAAGTAAACGCATCGACAATTATCTGCTTGTCGATGGCGGACTCAACGGCGCGGCGAATGTTGATATCACTGAGGATGGAGTCGGGGTTGCCGCTGGAGGGCAACAGGCAGTAGTTGAAGACCATATCCGTGCTTACCCTTATTTCGAAGCCTTCGTCGAGGACGCCCTGGGCGTCCTGCGGATTAACCATTGCGGTGTGAATCTGGCCGGATTTGAAGGCCATGAGGGTGACGTTCGCGTCGGTAATGACGCTGATGTCGACGCCGTCAAGGTAAGGCTTGCCTCGCCAGTAGTCGTCGTTCCGGTCGAAGGTCACCGTCAGGTTGGGCTCATAGCCGGTCTGGATGAAGGGGCCGGTGCCGACCACATTGGTCATACAATATTCGGGAGGATTGTTCTCGATAGTGGTGGGGCAGAACATCAGGGCGCTCCACCAACCGGCCAGACTCTTGACCGCTATCCAGTCCCACGCGCCGTTGACGAAGTCGCACCTGACCGTGTAGTCATCGATAATAACGCACTGGCTGAACCCCTTCAGGTTGGGCCACATCAAGCTGCCGATTTCCCTATCAAGGTTGTACTTGACGGCTTCGGCATCGAAGGGGGTGCCGTCGGTATAACTTATGCCCTCACGTAGATACAGGGTAATAGAAGAGTTATCCGCGGCTATCTCGTAGCTTTCCGCCAGCCAGGGCTGAAGGGCGTTGTCTTTATCGATTCTCAGCAGGGGTTCGACGGCCAGCCAGGTAATGGCGGCATCACCCGGTCCGGCGGAGCCGGCAGGGTACCCGATATCGGCGATGTTGGCCGCCGTAGATAGCTGGAGGCGCCCACCTTCTTGGCCGCCTTCCGGCTTGGCCAGGTCACCGAGGTTCGGCAGCCTGGCATCTGTCGGCGCGGGGGGAGTGGTCGAGGTGGGGGGAAGCGTCGTGGTGGGGGATGTGGTGGGGGGAGTTGTGGTGGTCGTTTTGCCACCGTCGCAGCCAGCGAGAAGAAGCCCGGCGATGACAACTAGTGACAGGATAATTAATAAATACTTCTTCATTTTTATTATTCTTGTTCCTCCTCCTTTCTTAGCTCAAAATAACGGGAATTAGGAGAGAATTTCTGCAATCAGGTCATGACGCACCTCCTGTGACCAAATGGTGTAATTATCTACATATTAGTCTATCAATTGCTGACCCTCTTGAAATTTTGAAGATGATGAACTATCTCAGCACTGGATAGACATTATCAATCCGCAAATTTACCGCATGATACACCCTGCCCATCCTCTTGTCAAGTTATCTCCGGCCACCCCGATTTTCCCCAATGGAGAATTTAATTTCACCCGTCATTCCAAAGCACTCCGCCGTAAAAATCCCCCGCTCGCCGTATTGCCAGGGAATCTTTGGAAGATTTGCATTCGGCCGTTATTCCTTTTACACTAATAGTAGCGAAAGGGAGGTAAAATGAAAGACTTTTCGGGTAAAATCCTGTTTATCACCGGCGGGGCCTCCGGGGCCGGCCTGGGTCAGGCCAAGGTCTTCTCCGAGGCCGGCTGCAAGGTCGTCATCGCCGATATCAGGCAAGACCACCTCGATGAGGCCATGGCCTATTTCAAGGAGAAAAAGGCCGACGTCCACGCCATCCGGCTGGACATTACCGACCGCGAGGCCTACGCGGCCGCCGCCGACGAGGTGGAGAAGGTCTACGGCGGCCCGCCCCAGCTGCTCTTCAATACCGCCGGGGTCAACGCCTTCGGCCCGGCGGAGGCCTCCACCTTTGAGGACTTCGACTGGGTCATCGGCGTGGATTTGTTCGGCATCATCAACGGGCTGGTCACCTTCGTGCCGCGCATGATAAAGGCCGGTAAGGGCGGCTATATCTGCACCGTAGCCTCAATGGGCGGCTTTATGGCGTCGTCCGGCTGCACGCCGTATTCCGTCGCCAAGGCCGGGGCCATCATGCTGATGGAATGCTATATGCAGGCGCTCAAGCCTTACGGCATCGGCGTTACCTGCCTCTGCCCGGGCGGCATTAAATCCAATATAGACCAATCGGCCTTGACCCGCCCCGAACACCTGGCCAACACCGGCTATAACACCGACGAGAAGACCATGGAATTCGAGCACAATATCTACCAGACCGTCGGCGTTGACCCCGTTGACCTGGCGAAGATGCTCAAGCAGGCCATCGAAGACGAGCAGTTTCTGCTTATCCCGACGATGGGCCCGGGCATGGACCCGGCGGTGATGCTGCGGGGTACTCTGGAACGGCTGGTCAATTACTGCACGCCGGAAGGGATGAAACGCCAGGCGGAGATGGAGAAAAAGCGCTTTGAAGAAATGCGCCAGCACCTGCCGCAGGGGGCGAACCCCTACGCCGGGGCGGCGGATGCGGGCTGGGGCGCCGCCAGGAAAGACCTGACCTGGGTCAAGCCGCGCCAGGGCTTTTAGCCGGCGCGCACTAACGGAGGAATTTTATGGCCTACGAAATAAGATTATCGGTAATGAGCCCCGAAGTCGGCGTCAGCCGGGCCAAGGGCGGCCCGCCGCCGGGCATGGGCGGCCCGCCGCCCGGCATGCCCGAGCCGAAACCGGCACCCGGGGGGGTCAAGCGGCCGCAGACGCTGGAAAACAAGACGGTCTATCTGGTGGATACCGGCTTCGGCGGCAGCTACAACTTCATGCTGCAGCTGCAGAAGTGGTTCAAGGAGCACATGCCCTCGGTCACCACGGTACGCAAGCGGAAACCGGGCAACGTGTTCATGGACGATAACAACAGCCTCTGGGAGGAAATCAAGGAAAAAGGTAATGCCGTCGTGCTGGGGGTGGCCGGCTGACCGGGGTGTGTCGCCGCGGTCGCTGGCGGAAGCACCAGATTAGAACAGACCTACGGGATTCCGGCGGTCCCCGTCTCCACCTACGAGTTCGAGAGCGTGGTCAAGGCCAATCCCCGGTTCGCGCCCCTGCCCTTTATCTACACGCCACACCCGGTCATCGGTCTGTCGCCCGAAGCCCTGGATAAGTACATCGTGGGCAACGACCCGGCCACGGGCCGGCCCGTCATCGAGGAAATCATCGACGTGCTGACGAAACCGTCCACCGGAAAGGCGGCACCGCCCCCGGCGGCAGCCCCCGCCCCGGCGGCGGCACCCCCACCGGCGGAGCTTGCGCCGGACACCGAGGACAACCTGCAGCGCCTCTTCTACGAGAAGGGCTGGACGGACGGGCTGCCCGTCATCCTCCCCACCGAGGAGCGCGTCCGGGCCATGCTGGCGGGCACCAGCGCCCCCCCGGACGAGGTCGTCGCCGAGATGTTCTCCTTTGCCACCGGCGAGGTCCTCAAGTACACCGTGGAGCACGTCGCCGTGATTGCCGTCATGGCCGGCGCCCGCCCGGAGTATTTCCCGGTGATTCTGGCCACCGCCGCCACCCGGCAGCCGTCGCTGATGCCCTCGACGACGGCCTTCGAGGCGATGCTGCTGGTGAACGGGCCCATCCGCAACGAGATAGAGATGAACTGCGGCATCGGCGCCTTCAGCGCCGTCAACATGGCCAACTCGGTCATCGGCCGGGCCTGGACGCTGATGAGCATCTGCCACGGTTTCGCCAAGCCCCGCAATACCCTGTGGAGCTCCCAGGGCAACAACCACACCTATAACAACATGTGCGCCGGCGAGAACGAGGAGCGGAGCGTCTGGGAGCCCTTCCACACGGGCAAGGGTTTTAAGGCCGACGAGAGCGTCGTCAGCATCTTCCGGGGGTGGGCCTTCCTCAACAGCTACGGGGCGGCCTCCAAGCGGTCGCTAATCGAGGAATTGAGCATCCAGCTGGCGGCGATGCCCCCCATGAACTCTTCGGCCACGATAATCATGGACCCGCTGGTGGCCCGGAACCTCAAGGAGAACGAGGGCTATCAGACCAAAGCGGACTTCTGCCGGGCGATGTCGCAGAACGTCAAGATGCCGGCGGGGGTGTACTGGAACACCGACCACATCGACATGCTGGCGGCCTCGGAGGCCTACAAGGGGGTGGAGCCTTACGCCTCCTGGAAGAAGCTCCCCGACGACGCCCTGATAGCCCCCTACTATAATCCGGACAATATCAACATCATCGTCATCGGCGGCGAGACCAGCCCCCTCTGGAAAGCGGCCGACTACGGCTATTCGGGCAGCGCGTCCGTGGACAAATGGCGCGCCCTGGCATCCGATGACGAGTGCGCCGACGGAAGCTGCGGGCTTCCGGACGATGTAACCGACGCCGACTACGATTGATTTCTCTACGGGAGGAAGACAATGAAAGTCAAGTGCAAGAAGTGCGACCGCGAGTTCAGTGAGGAGCCGACGGACTATCCGGGCAAGGTCTACGTTCACCAGGACGAAGTCATGTGCGAAGACTGCCTGGTACAAATGGGTGTCCTGCCCGACCACGACAAATCGGCCGATTTCCACCTGTTCACCGAGCAGGCCATGTTCCTACAAAGGAAGATTTAATCCCGATGGGGAACCAAGGGGACGGGAAGCCGGCCTCGAAGCCAGACCCGACCGACTGGCTGCTGGAGCCGGACGACCCCGGCGTAAGATACCTGGCCCTGCGCGACATCGTCGCCGCCGATGACAAAGAGATAAAGGCCGCCCGACGCCAGGCCCACCGCGAGGGGCCCATCGCCACTATCCTGGCCCAGATGAACCCGGCGGGCTGGTGGCTCGCGCCGGGCAACGTTTACGCCAACAAGTGCCGGGGCACGGTGTGGTCGATTATCTCGCTGGCGGAGCTGGGCGCCTCCGTCGAGGAAGATAAGCGCGTCACCGCCGCCGGCGCCTACCTGCTGGCAAACTCGCTGCTTAAAAGCGGCCAGTTCTCGCCCCGCCTGATACCTTCCAACATGGGCCTCTGCCTCCAGGGCAACTTGCTGCTCTCGCTGATGGATTTAGGATACCAGGACAACCGGCTGGACGCCGCCTACGAGTGGATGGCGCGGCTGGTCACCGGCCAGGGCGTGCCCCGTAAGGTGGACCGCGACGGCCTGCCCCCCGCCGCGGGCGTGCCGGGGCCTTTCCGCTACCTGAAATACAGCGGCCCCCGCTTTGCCTGCCGCACCAATAAAGGTATGCCCTGCGGCTGGGCGGGGGTCAAGGTAATGATGGCCATTTCCCGCCTGCCCGACGAGCGCCGCCACGGCCTGATGGCGCGGGCCATTGAGGTGGGGGTGGACTTTTTCCTGAACAACGACCCCGCCGCGGCCGGTTTTCCCGGCCACCGCGCCGGCGTGCCGGATAAAAGGTGGTGGCAGTTCCGTTTCCCCAGCTTCTGGGGGGCGGATATCCTCCAGATTGCCGAGGCCTTTACCGCGCTGGGCTACGGCGGCGACCCCCGGCTGGCCAACACGCTGGAATTAATCCGGAGCAAGCAGGACGAGAACGGCCGCTGGCCGCTGGAATTCGTTGACCATAGCCATAAGATGTGGGTAAAATATGGCACGCTGAACAAGCCCAACAAGTGGGTAACCCTGCGGGCCCTGCGGGTGCTGAAGCGGGCCGGACAATAATATCGGGGAAATGAGGTAACGGAAATGGCGAACCTGGAACAGGTAACTTACTGCGGCCTCTACTGCGGGTTATGCGTCGCCAGACCGGCTTCGCCTACACCGACATCCGTAACCGCCCCTACTCCATCCCGGAATAATTGACAAATCCGGCCGGCCGGCTAAAATGATAAAGACAAACCGTAAGGAGGCCAACCAATGGACGTAACCGCGGCCATCATGAAGCGGACGAGTATCCGCCAGTGGAAACCCGACCCCGTGGAGAAAGAGAAGATTGAGAAGGTACTGGAGGCGGGCCGGCGGGCGCCCTCGTGGGGGAACACGCAGCCGTGGCGTTTCATCGTCCTCCAGGACAAGGTCATGCGGGAGGCCGTCGCCAAGGCCGCCGGCGGACAGCCCCACCTCAACGCCCCGGTCTTGATTGTCTGCTGCGGCGTCATGAATGACCTGTCCCAGAAGCAGCACCGCGCCGCCCTGGCCAATCTCCGGGACCTGGGCGTGATGGACTGGACGGACGAGATACTGGACAACGTCGTCCTGGGGAGCGACCTTTTCGCCCCCTACCGCCTGGGCGAGCCGGTGATGACGGTGAAGGCCGGCGAGCAGGTGATGATTGCCGCCGCCTACATGACCCTGGAGGCCGTCAACCAGGGCCTGGGCACCTGCTGGGTGGGGGCGATAGACACCAAGAGCATTCACAAGGTCATGGGCCTGCCGGACGGCGTCTTCGTGCACGATATCCTGCCGCTGGGCTATCCGGCCGAAGACCCCAAGCCCCGCCCCCGCAAAGACCGCGACAAGATAATCTTCTGGGAGAAATACACCGCGCCGGCCGGTAAATGACCGCGAGCAAGATTTACGATAGCGCTGCGGCGGCCGTCGCCGATATCCCCGACGGGGCCACCGTGATGGTGGGCGGCTTCGGGTCTTTCGGCGGCCTGCCCGTCAACCTGATAACCGCCCTCGCCCGGCAGGGCGCTAAAAATCTCACCGTCATCGCCAACATGGGCGGGGTCGGCTTCGAGCTGAGTCAGCGCATCAAGCCGGGCGGCTACCCCGACCTGGGCCTCCTCTTCGAAAACGGCCAGGTCAGCAAGTTCATCGGCTCGGTGCCCGCCCTGGGCGGCATGCCGCCCACCTCCCCACTGGAGACGGCCTACAACGCCGGTCAGGTGGAGATAGAGATTGTCCCCCAGGGCACCCTGGCCGAGCGCATCCGCTGCGCCTCCGGCGGTCTGGGGGGCTTCTACACGCCGGTGGGCGCCGGCACCGTCGTCGCCGCGGGCAAGGAGACCAGGGTCATCGGCGGGCGGGAGTACATCCTGGAGCTACCGCTCCCGGCGGATTTCGCCCTCATCAAGGCGCATCAGGCCGATACCCTGGGCAACCTGGTTTACCGCCGCACGGCGCGGTGCTTCAACCCGGTCATGGCCGCCGCCGCGGCGACGACCATCGTCGAGGTGGACGAAATCGTGCCGGCGGGCAGCCTCGACCCGGAGGTTATCGTCACGCCCCACGTCTACGTCAACCGCATCGTGGCGGTGCCGCGATGAAGCCCCGCCTGGACGAGGTGACCATCGCCCTGCGGGCCGCCCGTGAGTTCGCCGACGACATGGTGGTCAACCTGGGCTACGGCATGCCCGGCCTCTGCGCCGACGCCATCCCCGAGGGCAGGACGATATTCTTCCAGAGCGAGAACGGTATGCTGGGCTACGGGCCGCTGGCCAGCGACGACGCCAAAGACTACGAGATGATTAACGCCTCCGACCAGCCGGTCACGGCGCTGCCGGGCATGTGCTTTTTTGACAGCGCCGCCTCGTTCGACATGATACGCGGCGGCCACATCGACATCGTCGTCCTGGGGGCTTACCAGGTCTCGGAAAGGGGCGACCTGGCCAACTGGGGCCGCCCGGGACGGGCCGCCACCGGCATGGGTGGGGGCATGGACCTGGCCGCCGGCGCCAGGCGGGTCATCGTGACCATGCTCCACACCACCAGGAACGGCGAGCCACGCATCGTAAGGGAATGCACCTACCCCCTTACCGCCCGCGGCTGCGTCAGCCTGGTCGTGACCGACCTGGCCGTTATCGCCGTGACCGGGGAGGGTCTTGTGCTTAAGGAGATTGCCCCCGGCTGGACGGTGCCGGAGGTGCAGGGGCTTACCGAGGCCGTCCTCACGCCGGCGGCGGATTTGAAAGAGATTGAGCTTTAATCCCCGTACGGCTCCGGCGGGGGCGGCTGGAGGATATTAATCCGGTACTGGCTGTAGGGCATGTGGTAGGTGGTGGGCTTATCGGGGTGGTTCTCCGGCGAGCCGGCGATACTCGCCCCCACCGGCTCGTCCACCCAGCCCCGCTCGTAGGGGCACATGAAGGTCAGGCGGTAGTTGAACTTGAGGAACTTCCACGCCCCGTCCTCCTTGACGTACTCCATGTCGTACTTGCCCAGGCAGAGGAACTGCTTGAGGTGGCCGGGCGCCCCCATCGAGGCGTAGCCGTGCGAGTGCCAGAGGCCGCGCGCCTTAGTCCCCGCCTTATCAATCTCGATGACCGGGTTCACCGTCATGTGGACGGCCAAAAAGCCCGACGTCAGGTGTTTCTTCTCGCTGAAGACGGTGTTCCAGAACCGAGTGATGCTCTCGATGCCCTCGTAGACGCCGCTGTCCTCGATTTCCATGGTCACGCCGGGGGTCTTTTGGGCGAAGAGCGCGGGGACTTCCGCCCGCTGGCCGATATAATATAGATGTGAATACAGCGACTGGAGCTTCCATATCTCCAGGTAGTCCCGGGCGCGGGCGTTCTCGGCCACCTGCACCCGGAGCTTTTTCAGTTCCGCCTCCATCCCGGCTAAGGTCATCGTCATAACTGGCCCCCTTTCAACGGCGCCTTTTTTGAACTCCCCCGCCGCAATATTATATAGTAAGCTAACACCTCATCGTAAGATAGTCAAGACATATCTATATAAGGAGGCTTTTATGGCGACACTGGAAGAGCTGGCCCAAAGAATCCAGCGGCTGGACGACATCAAGAAAATCGAGCAGCTGCAAAGAATCTACGGCTACTACCGCGACTACGGCGACTGGGAGAAGGTGGTTGACCTCTTCTCCGCTAACGCCGTCTCCGTCGAGGTGGCCGACCACGGCGTCTACAAGGGCAAGGCGGGCGTGCGCCGCTACTACCTCGACCTCATCAAGGGCGGCCCCGACGCCAAGCCACGTCCCGGCGTGATGTCCATCGCGCTGCAGATGCAGGGCGTCGTTACCGTCGACCCCGACGGCGAGCACGCCAAGGGGCGCTGGTACGGCTTCCTCATGGAGGCCCGCCCCACCCTCACTCTCCACGAGGGAGAGCTGCGCCAGACCTGGGCGCACGGCATCTACGAAAACGAGTACGTCAAGGAAAACGGCAAGTGGCTCATCAGCAAGCTGCACTTCTTCCTCAACTTCCGCACGCCCTACGAGGACGGCTGGCTGAAGACCCCGGTGGTCGGCCAGAACGGCCCCAGCGCCGAAGTCCCGCCGGACGCCCCACCCACCTGCTGGCGGCCCTACCCATCCGGCTACCACTTCCCGGTGCACTTCAAGCACCCGGTGACGGGCAAATAGGAGCGCGGTTTGCGATGAATCTGGAAGAGCTGGAGCGGCAGGTAACGTACCTTGAGGACATCCAGGAGATAGAGAATCTCCAAAAGATGTACGGCTACTACTTTGATAACGCCATGTTCCCGGAGGTCATCGACCTCTTCTCGGAGAACACCGAGTCGGTGGAGATTACCGACCACGGCGTCTTCCGGGGCAAGGCGGCGGCGGTCAAGATGTACGGCGGCATGGTGGGCATGAAACGGCCCGGCTGGATGTTCTTCGAGGTGATGCAGTCGCAGGGCGTCATCACCGTCGCGCCGGACGGCCAGACCGCCAGAGGCCGCTGGTACACGCCGTCGTTCGAGTGCCGGCCCTTCGGCGGGACGAAGAAGCAGACCTGGCAGTTCGGCGTCTACGATAACGAGTACATCAAAGAGAACGGCCGGTGGTACTTTAAGAAGCTCCACTGGAACCTCACCTACTGGACTTCTTACGAGGCGGGCTTCCTCAAACTACCCCGGCTGTCCGACACGCCTTTCCCCCACGCCGACGCCCCGGCCACGGCCTACCATCCCTACCCCTCCGGCTACCACGTGCCCTACTCGTTCCGGCACCCGGTTACCGGCCAATAATAAACTAAAGGTGGCGTAAATGAACATCGAGGAACTGGAAAGACAGGTGCAGCTCGCCGAGGACATCCAGGAAATCGAGCACCTGCAAAGGATATACGGCTACTACTTCGACAACAACATGTGGGCCGAGATTTGCGACCTCTTCTCGGATAACGCCGAGTCGGTGGAAATCGTCGACCACGGCGTCTTCTACGGCAAGAAGGGCGTGCGGCGCGTCTACTGGGACATGTTCGCCGGGGGCGGCTCGCGCCAGAACCCGGCCTGGATGCAGTTCATCGTGATGCAAATCGGCGGCGTCGTCCACGTCGACCCCGACGGTAAACACGCCCGCGGCCGCTGGCAGACCTTACTCTGCGAGGCCAAGACCTACGGGGCCTACCCGCGCCAGGAGTGGCTGCACGGCTACTACGAGAACAAGTACGTCAAGGAGGACGGGCGCTGGCGGTTCTCGCTGCTGCACTGGAACAATACGTTCTGCTCGCCCTTTGAGGACGGCTGGCTCAACCTGCCCCTGATGGGCTGGATGCCCCTGCCCAACGCCGACGCTCCTCCCACGGCTTTCCACCCCTACCCCGACCACCTCCACGCCGTGCCGTACCACTACCAGCACCCGATTACGGGCAAATAACTATCAGTCGAAGGTAACGATATTGCGCAGGGCCTCCCCCTGTGCCAGCGAGGCCACCGCCTCGTTGATGCGCGCCAGCGGGTAGTGCCCGCTGATAAGCTCGTCCAGCTTGAGCTTGCCCGCCTGGTAGAGCGAGACCAGGTAAGGAATATCAATGCTGGAGCGTATCGAGCCGCCGCCGCAGCCGGTGAGGATTTTCTCCGTAAAGACGAACTCCAGCGGCGTGAAGTCGCTCAGGTTGCCCCCCGCCAGCCCCACGACCACGGTCATGCCCCGCGGGCCGGCCATGGAGAATCCCTGGCGGACGGCCTCCACCTTGCCCACGGTGACGAAGACGTAGTCCGCCCCCCGCCCCGAGGTCATCGCCACGACCGTCTTGACGGGGTCTTTTTCCCTGGCGATGTTGACCGTGTGCGTGGCGCCGAACTCTTTGGCCGTCTGGAGCTTGCTATCCAGCACATCCACGGCGATGACGGGGTAGGCCCCGGAAAAGACCGCCCCCTGGATGGAGTTGAGCCCCACGCCGCCCGTCCCCACCACCACCACGCTGCTCATGGCTTTTACTTTAGCGCGGTTGACCACCGCCCCGAAGCCGGAAGTCACCCCGCAGGCCAGCAGCGCCGCCCGGTCCAGGGGCATGTCCGCCGGGACTCTGGTGACCAGCTGCTCGGACACGGTGGTGTACTCGGCGAAGCCGCCCACCGGCCCGGCCATCAGCGCCAGGCGCTGCCCCTTTTTATTGGTGTGTTTGGGGCGCATCAACTTGCCGCGTTCGGTGCAGTAGTGGCGCAGCCCGATGGTGCAGTAGTAGCACTGGCCGCAGCCGGTGCCCACCGTGCCGATGACCACCGTATCGCCGGGCTTTAATCTGGTGACCCCCTCGCCCACCTCGTCCACGTAGCCGGCCGTCTCGTGGCCGGCCAGGCCGGGGAGGGGGGAGGGGATTTCCCCGGTGAAGAAGTGCAGGTCGCTGTGGCAGACGGCGGTGACGGCGACTTTGACCTTCACCTCGCCCGGGCCGGGCGGCTCGACGCTGACGCCGTCCTCAACGACCAGGGGCTTGTTGACCTCGTAGCAGATGGCGGCTTTCATGGAATATTCCTTTCTTGTGTAGTTATGTAAACATAATGACGTTGCGCAGGCCCTCGCCCTTTTCCGTGCTGGCGATGGCTTCGTTAATCTTATCCAGAGGATAGCGGCCGGTAATCAGCTCGTCCAGCTTGAGGCGGCCGGTCTGGTACATCGTTACCAGGTTGGGGATATCGATGCGGAGGTTGGCGTCCCCCATGAAGCCGCCGATGATGTTCTTCTCGGTGGGTATCAGTTCCAGCGGCGAGAGCGAGAGCTGGTCTTTGAAGCCGGGCAGCCCGATGAGGACGGTGGTGCCGCGCTGGCCGGTGAAAGCGATAGCCTGCTTGATGGCGGCGATGCTGCCCACCGTCACCAGGGCGTAGTCCGCCCCCCGCCCGCCGGTCAGCCCGCGGATGGTCGCGGCGGCGTCCTCGCTGGCGGCGTTGACGGCGTGCGTCGCCCCGAAATCCATCGCCAGCTTGAGCTTGCTATCCAGCGTGTCCACGGCGATAACGGGATAGGCCCCGACGTAGGCCGCCCCCTGGAGGGCGTTGACGCCCACGCCGCCGATGCCCATGACGACGACGCTCTGGAAGGGCTTGACCTGCGCCCGGTTGACCACCCCGCCGAAGCCGGTGCTGACGCCGCAGGCCAAGAGCGCCGCCCTATCCAGGGGCATGTCCGCCGGGACTTTCACTAATTGCGACTGGTTGACGACGACGGCCTCGGCGAAGCCGCCGATATTGCCCCGCGGGAAGACCTGGTCGCCCTTTTGATTCTTGAGGCGCGGGTGGGCGGGCGGGTCGAAGCGGTGCTCGCAGAGGTGGGGCAGGCCGGTGATGCAGTAATAGCACTGGCCGCAGGAGGCCAGCAGCGAGACGACCACCGGGTCGCCGGGCTTAAAGGCGGTTACCCCTTCACCCATCTCGTCCACGTAGCCGGCCGACTCGTGCCCCGCCACGAAGGGCACCGGGCCGGGCAGCTCGCCCTTGATATCGTGGATATCGCTGTGGCAGACGGCCGTGGCGGTAAGCTTCACCCTGACCTCGCCGGGGCCGGGCGGGGCCAGTTCAATATCTTCCAGCACCAGGGGTTTACCAAACTCGTAACAGACGGCCGCTTTCATGGGAACCTCCTCAAATTCAGCAGATTGATAATAAAACTCGCCCCCCTCAGAGCGAAGGGGCCTCTTCGGAAACAAGGTAGAGCCAGTCGCCGCCCTCAAGGACGGTATCGGCGGGCGGGTTGAGCCGGCACTGGCCCTCCCGCTCGATGCCGATGACGATGGCGTCGGCGCTGGCCTTAAGCTCGCGGAGGGCCTCGGCGAAGGGCCGCCCCGCGTAGCGCTCCGGCAGGGCCACCCGGTAAATCTCGTTGCCCTGCCCCCCGGAGACCAGCTCGCGGGTGATGCGGTTGACGGCGGGGTTCTGCAGCGACATCGCCAGCAGCTTGGAGGTCAGCGACGAGGTATTGACGACGATATCGCAGCCGGCGCGGGCCAGGTGCGCCTCGTT
>Ga0307425_1001207_pt1 | contig 15755 bp, 12 predicted proteins | sample SalMarWE160330MG_FD_202152 | JGI IMG/M metagenome (GOLD analysis project Ga0307425, IMG submission 202152) | Salt marsh sediment microbial communities from the Plum Island Ecosystem LTER, Massachusetts, United States - WE1603-30 | ecosystem: Environmental > Aquatic > Marine > Intertidal zone >... | reverse complement strand
TCAGAAAGCAGAGTCCTAGCCTCCGGGAAGGGAGGTGTAAGACTCATTCCTCTGATTGTTATTCATGGAACTTTTCCTTACGTTACCCGTAGTACTGATTAGTGAAAGATCATAAGATAAACAGGATGTAAAATTGGATGTAAAATTGGAACAATTAAAAAAGTGTTTTTTAAACAGCCTTTTCGTGCTCGTTGTTTTGGCACTGGTGATTTCCGGTTCCTTTTCTTTCGCAGCAGAAGGGGATACTGCAAAAAAATATGCACCCATCCTTGGCACCTATGAATTTTTTGCCGAAGGTCAGACTATGATCATAAAATTCTGGGTGGATGAAGAAAAGCTTTGGGGCGCACCCGAAGGAGAGACACCTGAAGAGTTGATGCCAATGGAAGGAGAAGACTGGAAGTTTGAAGTCACCACCGTCGAAGGCAAGTATTTTGTGCTTGAGTTCGTGAAGGATGAGTCTGGCAAGTTCAATAAATGTCTTCTACAGAATATGGGGAGGGAAATAGAGGGGACACGGATCGAAGAGTAATCTCTACCCGGATTGCTTTCCGCATTTCATCCCTGGTGTCGGCCTCAATGTATTCGATTTTAGGATAATCCAAGTGTTCGAAGTTGACATGTTGCTGACCTCCCATAGGAGCGATGATCTTCCCGGTAACCAAAGTATTGGGATCGGGAAATTTTCCATTATTGATCGCTCATTTTAAGGCAATGTCTGCAAAATGTCCCGCGTTACCCACGTCCCGGATCGTCGTAAAGCCCGATTCCAGATAAGTGCGGGCGTTTTCAACACCCTGCAACGCTTTGTCTGCAGTGGTATACAGTAAATAATCTGCAAGAAAAGCCAGGCCTTTAATACGATTATTCAGTCTTTTTCGTTTGAACATCTTTTTTGGCTACTCACCCAGAGGCCTCTATTTTTTTACAAATTTATCATAAAATCAAATTGCTCGTTTTTGCACACATCCTCTTGACTTAAAGATTCTCATGCAAAGATTAAAAGATTTTGAATTTGTTTGGCTTTTGTTTATACTTGGTAGTCAGAATATTTGGGAGAAACCGTCATTTTTTAGGATATCTTTTAAGGAGCAGAGGAATGAAAAATATCGTATTTATATTTATTGTTTTGAGTGTGCTTTTTATTGACTGTTCAAAAAAGCCGAGTGAACAGTTGACTGCCGAAAATCCGTTTTTTTCTGAGTTTGATACGCCCTATGGGGTCCCCCCATTTGATCAGATCAAAGAGGAACACTATGTGCCTGCCTTTAAAGAGGGCATCGAGCAGGAGAGTGCGGAAATTGATGCGATAGCCAACAGCGTCGAAGTCCCCACCTTCGCCAATACGATTGAAGCTTTGGAAGGCACAGGAGCCCTTTTGAGAAGAGTCAGCGACACTTTTGGTGTCCTGAACAATTCGATGACCAACGATAAGATGCAGGCCATCGATGAGGAAATGGCTCCTCTGAGATCGAAACACAATGACGATATCCGGATGAATGCAAAACTGTTTGAGAGGATCAAGGCCGTTTACGGACAGAAGGATAACCTCGGTTTAACAGCCGAGCAAGCCATGCTTCTTGATAAGTATTACAAGGACTTTGTTCGTGGGGGCGCGAACCTTGAAGAGGATAAGAAATCCAGGTTCAGGGAAATCAACGAAGATCTCTCTCTTCTCTCCATAAAATTTGGACAAAATGTCTTGAAAGAAACAAATCGTTTTGAGATGGTGATCGATAACAATGAAGACTTGGCTGGCCTGCCCGAAGCTGTGGTATCGGCTGCCGCAGAGACCGCTGCAGACCGTGGCTATGAGGGCAAGTGGGTCTTTGCCATTCACAAGCCCAGCATGATTCCCTTCCTCCAGTATTCTGAGATCCGAGAGCTCAGGGAAAAAATATTTAAAGCCTATATCAATAAAGGTAACAACAACGATGAGCTGGACAACAAGGCTATCTTATCCAAAATAGCCTCCCTCCGCCTGGAAAGAGCGAATCTTTTGGGCTACAAAACCCATGCCCATTATGTGCTGGAAGAAAATATGGCCAAAGTTCCAGAGAATGTGTACAGCTTGCTCGACCAACTCTGGAAACCTGCTCTCGAAATGGCAAAAAAAGAGGCCAAGGAGCTTCAAGTCATGATTGATAAAGAGGGGGGGAATTTTAAGCTGGAGCCCTGGGATTGGTGGTACTACACAGAGAAACTTAAAAAAGCCAAGTATGACCTGGATGAAGAAATGCTGAAGCCTTACTTCGAGCTGAACAATGTCAGAGAAGGTGCCTTTTATGTGGCGAATAAACTCTACGGCCTCCAATTTGTGGAGAGGGATGATATTCCAAAATATCACGAAGATGTTAAGGTCTTCGAAGTGAAAGAAGAGGATGGCTCCCATGTGGGGATTCTTTACACTGACTATTACCCAAGAGAGAGTAAAAGAGGCGGGGCCTGGATGAACAGTTTCCAAAAACAGTCCAGGTTGGGTGGTGTGGACGTCTACCCCATCATCACGAACAACGGCAACTTCTCTAAGCCCACAGGCGACATGCCCGCACTGATCAGTTCTGAAGATGTGGGAACCCTATTCCACGAATTCGGGCATGCACTGCATGGATTATTATCCGACTGTACGTACTATAGGCTCTCCGGAACATCGGTGCCGAGGGATTTTGTGGAATTGCCGTCACAGATCATGGAGAATTGGGTCTTTGAACCTGAAGTGCTCAAGGCCTACGCAAAACACTATGAGACCGATGAGGTCATTCCCCAGGGACTGATCGACAAACTGAAAGAGAGCGGGACTTTCAACCAGGGTTTCACCACCGTAGAATATCTTGCGGCTTCCTACCTGGATATGGACTGGCATACGCTGGAAAATATAGAACTACAGAATGCGGAAAAATTCGAGGATGAATCCATGGACCGCATCGGATTGATCCCTGAAATTGTCGTGCGCTACAAGAGCCCTTATTTCAACCACATCTTCAGCGGCGGTTACTCCGCAGGGTATTACAGCTACATTTGGGCAGAAGTGCTTGATTCGGATGCCTTCCAGGCGTTTAAAGAGACAAGCCTGTTCGACCGGAAAACAGCGACTGCGTTCAGAGAGAACATCCTGGCTCGTGGCGGTACAGAGGATCCCAAGACACTCTACCTGCGTTTTAGAGGAGCAGAACCGAGTGTGGAACCCCTTTTGAAAAAACGGGGCCTCATGTAGGTGTGTTCTTTTTAATAGCATTACTTTGATAATTTCTTTGGAACCTTAACGGCATGATGTTCTATGGGGTTGTGAATTACCCAGGTTTGAAGCTCGATATAGTGTTGCCTTCTTCAGCTCTTTAGATCTCCAAATTGACCTTTTCAGGTGTTCCGGACATGTCTCCATTTCCTGATATTGTTCTTGGAATATATTTGTTGTAGAATCGTGACTCAGATGAGCCCAAAACAGTATGATGTCGCCATAATAGGAGGGGGGATCATAGGCTGTGCTACAGCCATGGCACTTGCACGAAAGAAAAATATTTCTATCGTCATATTAGAGGCTGAACCAAAGCTGGCCGCCCATCAAACAGGTAACAACAGCGGTGTTATCCATTCTGGCCTGTACTACGAGCCGGATTCGATGAAGGCGAAAAATTGTGTGCTGGGTCGGGAAGCGATGTATTTGTTTTGCGAAGAGAATGACATCGCTTTTGAACGCTGTGGGAAAGTGGTGGTTGCTTCCCAGGAAAGAGAGCTCCCGATGTTAAACACCCTAGAAGAGCGCGGTCGAGCGAATGGTTTAAAAGGACTGCGCCGTTTATCCGGTGAAGAGATCAAAGATTATGAACCCCATGTGTTGGGAATCGGCGGTCTTTTTGTTCCTGATACGGGTATTGTGGATTACAAGCGGGTGACGGAAAAGTTCGCTGAGATCGCCAGAACAAATGGGAGCGATATTCAGCTAAATTCCCGGGTGACCGATTGTAAACGCTCCTCCGATGGGCTCATCATTAAAACCTCCAATGGCAATTTGTACTGCAAAAATCTCGTCAACTGCGCCGGCCTGCAGTCGGACCGAGTGGCAAAAATGTGCGGTCTGGAGCCTGGATTGAAGATCATCCCGTTCAGAGGAGAGTACTACGAACTGATTCCCGGAAGCCAACATCTTGTGAAAAATTTGATCTATCCAGTTCCAGATCTGTCATTTCCGTTCTTGGGAGTCCATTTCACGCGGATGATACAAGGTGGCGTTGAGGCCGGACCGAATGCGGTTTTGGCGTTCAAAAGGGAAGGGTATAAAAAAACCAGTTTTTCCTTCCGGGATTCTCTTGAGACATTTACCTATGGCGGCTTCGTTAAGCTGATCAGACCCTATTGGAAGATGGGATTTGGAGAGATGTGGCGCTCTTTCTCGAAAAAAGCTTTCGTAAAAGCGCTCCAAAAGTTGGTTCCAGAATTGCAGAACAGCGATGTTTGTCCTGGCGGCGCAGGTGTTAGGGCTCAGGCTCTGGAACCAAATGGTGCACTTGTGGATGATTTTCGCATCGTGGAAGCGGACAGAATGATCCACGTTTTGAATGCCCCTTCTCCAGCTGCTACAGCCGCGATCAGCATCGGAGAACAAATCAGAGGAATGGCAGAAAAAAAATTCAGTCTTTAACTGATTTTTATTCGACGAAACCTTTCATCATTAAGCTCTTTTTTAAAATTGTTTTCTTTTCGTTTCTATTTTGTGCCTGAATCCTTTTAGAAGGAAAAAGGCGAATAAAGGTAATTAAAGCGATGGAGCCGTAAACAAGGAAATAAACTCCCATGATGATGTAGGCTTTGGAGAGAGAATGCCGGTCCACCAGTTTTCCGAAGAGCGGGGCGAGGATGACATAGGAAAGGCTCACAGTCATGTTCGCCACAGATAAAACAGTGGCTCTGGTCTCTGATCTGATGATGCGGTTCATTTCATCTAAAAAAAGAGGATAGGAGAATCCCCAGAGAAAGGCGTTCAGGAGGATCAGAACAATCATCAGAGGCGATTGGATCTTTCCAAGAAGAAGAAAAACGCCTCCTATGAGCATCACCAACAGCAGGGAATTTTTTAAACCGAAAATTTTTTCCAGAGAGTGAGTTTTGCGGGAACCCAAAGCGCTTGCCAGTTGGAACACCGCGAACAGAATGCCGAAATATCCAACGCCTATCCCTAATGATTCATAGAACAGGAAGTAAGACCAGATGCCGATGACTCCGGTGCTCATGATCAACGCAGAAAAAAGCATGAGCAGGCGCAGTCGTGAATTTGCGAAGCTAAATCCAAAGATGCGCATGATGTCTTTGAAGGGATTCATGGACTTCAGGGTTTCTCTCTTCGGCTCGATCAGAGATAGAGCCAGCGGGAGCATGATCAGGCTGGTTCCGATATTGATATAAAAGGGAAGATTGAGTGATAGCAATGCGGCTAATCCACCCAGTATCGAGGAGAGAGCCGTTCCGATCCTAGTGTAGAATGCAGATTTTCCTTCGTACTTCTTGTATTCGGACTCGGATTTCAATTGGACTGCTGTGTCGTAGATAAAGGCCGAGTCGCACCCGGATCGCATGCTGTTGCCTACAGCGATGATGAATTCGGCCAGGACAAAAGTCAGAAAAGTACCGGTGAAAACGTATATAGCAAGACCAACAGGTAAAAAAACCGCACCAAGAATAAGTGTTTTTTTCCGGCCGATTACATCAGCCAGGTAACCCGAGGGAATCTCCAGAATCAATATCGAAAGTGCATAGGCGGCCTGTATGGTAAAAATCTGTGTGGAACTGAGATTGTTCGATTTGTAGTAGGGGATCAGGATCGGCACGATGAAGTAGAATTCGCTGATGAATTTGTAGGCGTAGATCTTCCAAAAGTTTGCCGCTAGCGTTTTCATTACATTTTAATTAATAAATTAGTGACGTTTTAAAATTTCAAGAATTGTATCTTATTTTTTCGCCAATTCCAATGGCATATTCATTACAGTTAAATTTTGGTGAAATGAATTTGATTTCTCCAAAGATGCAGCATCTGCGGTTTCAATCGGTGTATAATTTTTTTCTTCAAAGAACAAAAAGCACAAAGCTCGTCGATGAAATAGAAGTCACAGGTCTTGTCGGCTTTGCGACCTGGGCTTACTTTGTCAATCCCAGATTTGAGCCCGGGGGTACTGTAGCTATAAGGGTAGTCGATAAAAATAATCCGGATCTTTTGGGGAGTGTCACTTTTAAGCTCGGGAGCGTGCGTTAACTGTAAAAAAAAGAAAGGGAACTCTCTTCTGGGTCCTTGACAGCAATGCCCTGAAGGAGAACTATTTCACTTCTTCGTAAGCCCATTCGAGCCACTGTGTCACGATCTCGAGGTCAGATGCCTCTACCGTTGCTCCACACCAGAAGCGGAGCCCTGGGGGGGCGTCACGGTAGGATCCGCAATCGTAGGCAACGCCCTCATCGGCGAGGAGTTTTACCAATTTTTTGAGCTTGTCTTCGGGGAGATCGACCTTAAAGCACACACTTGTATTGGAGCGGATCTCTTTATTTTCTGCCAGGAATTCGATCCAATCGTTCTTTGCCACAAAATCTTCCCAGACTGCTAAATTGGCGTTGCTGCGCTCGATAAGTCCTTTTAATCCGCCGATAGACTCAGCCCATTTGAGAGCTGCAAGATAATCCTCATTGGCCAGCATGGAAGGCGTGTTGATCGTCGACCCTTTGAATATTCCCTCGATCAATTTTCCACCCTTGGTCATCCGAAAGATCTTAGGGAGGGGCCAAGGTGGAGAATAACTTTCCAGACGTTCGACTGCCCGGGGAGATAAGATGAGGATCCCATGTGCGGCTTCTCCACCCAAGACCTTCTGCCAGGAGTAAGTGATGACGTCCAGTTTGTGAAATGGAATCTCCATGGCAAAAATCGCAGAAGTCGCATCGCACAACGTCAACCCAGCGCGATCGTCAGGAATCCAATCTCCGTTAGGAAGTTTCACTCCGCTGGTAGTGCCGTTCCAGACGAAGACCACGTCATTTTCAAAATTCACCTGGGAAAGCTCAGGCAGTTTTCCGTATGCAACCTCAAAAACGCGGACATTTTTAAGTTTTAACTGTTTTTGAATATCTGTCGCCCAGCCTTGACTGAATGATTCCCAGACCAAGACGTCCACTCCGCGCGGGCCTAATAAGGACCACATAGCCATTTCAAATGCTCCTGTATCAGAAGCGGGAACGATGCCCACAAGATAATCGGCAGGCAGATCGAGGGTTTTTTTAGTCCGCTCGATCGATTCCGCCAATTTACTCTTTCCAAGAGTGCTCCTGTGAGAGCGACCTAGGGGTGTATCCTTGAGTTCGTCCAAAGAAAATCCCGGATGTTTAGCGCAGGGGCCTGAAGAATAATTGGAATTATTGGGTTTAACTGCGGGTTTCATGGCAAATTCTCCTTTTTTATAATGAGTCAAAAAATGGCTTCCTCCTATTAAGAAAGACTCCAATATTATAGAAGAACAACATATATAAATGATAGATATCTGTCAAAAAAAATCCAGACCTTGCAAACAGTCAATATTCGATATTAATCCCCATGTTGTAGAACATAAATGCGAACTTGTCGGCGATCTCTTCAAGGCGTTTAGTAGTGCTACTCGAGCCGTGTCCGGACCGTGTTTCGATTCTGATGAGCACAGGGTTGGACCCAGCTTGCTTTTCTTGAAGTGTGGCCGTGAACTTGAAGGAGTGCGCGGGAACGACTCTGTCATCATGATCAGCTGTCGTCACCAGGGTTGCCGGGTATGAGACGCCGTCCTTGATGTTGTGTAAAGGGGAATAGGCATAGAGATTCTTGAAGTCTTCCTCCTTGTCGCTGGAGCCGTACTCCACCACCCAACCCCAGCCAACCGTGAATTTGTGGTATCGCAGCATGTCCATAACACCCACGGCCGGAAAGGCCACTCTATAGAGGTCCGGCCTCTGGGTCATGCATGCGCCTACAAGCAGTCCGCCGTTGGACCCACCTGCAATGGCTAATTTTTCCTTGGATGTATATTTTTCCTTGATCAGGGATTCCGCTGCAGCGATAAAATCATCGAAAACATTCTGCTTGTTGAGGAGCATCCCCCCCCTGTGCCATTTTTCACCATATTCGCCGCCACCCCGGATGTTGAGCATGGCATAGATCCCGCCTTTCTCCAGAAGAACAATAAGAGTCGGGTCAAAAGAGGGAAGCCGGCTTATATTAAAGCCTCCGTAGGCGTAGAGGTAGGTGGGATTCTTCCCATTCTGTTTCAATCCCTTCTTGTGGACGATAAACATCGGCACTCGGGTCCCATCCTTACTGGCGTAGAACACCTGTTTTACGACATAATCCTCGGGGATGATGGGAACTTCAGTCTTGTGGAAGAGTTCTGTATTGCCGCTTTTAATATCGTACTTATAGATCATTGGGGGAGAGGTGAAAGACGTGAAGGTGTAGAACAGAATTTTATCTTCTCTTTTGCCGTTGAATCCACGGGCTGTACCGAGTGCGGGAAGTTGAATTTCTTTTAAAAGGTTTCCTTTGAGATCATACTGAAAGACATGGGTCGTTGCATCCTTTAAGAATGTACAGAACAACGATTCTCCGGCTGTGGAGGCGCTATTCAGGACCTCTTGTTGCTCCGGAATGATGATCTGCCAGTTTTCTTTATCTGGCTTTTTCGGGTCCATGAGAATGACTTGGTAATTAGGAGCATCGGTGTTTGTGTAGACTAAAAGTTTATCTTGGATGTTGTCAATCACAGAACTGTCAAACGCAAATCCCTGGAAAAGCGGCTCAAAATCCATATCGTTGTTCGCGAGCTCTTTGTAATAGAGTTCGTTGCCGTGGGTTCCTTCGGAGATATTCAGGAACATGTATTTTGGATCTTCGGTGATAATCACGTTTTGATACCTTAGAGGATGCTCTGGGTCCTCATAGATCAGAGTATCTTTAGCCTGAGGATCGCCCAGCTTGTGGTACAAGATCTTTTGAAACGTGTTGGCTTCTGTGAGTTCACGGCCTTCTTCGGGTTTGTCGTAACCGCTGTAGAAAAATCCATTTTCATACCAGGCAGCACCGCCGAATTTCAGCCATTTGAGGTGATCATCGAGTTCCTTCTTTGTCGCGATTTCCATAACGCGGAGCTCCTGCCAATCCGAACCGGATTCTGACCTAGAAACAGTCACGTATCTGTTATCGTGTGAGAATCCGGTCAAGCCCACTCTCACTGTCCCATCGGGTGAGAGTTCGTTGGGATCGATAAAGACCTCGGGCACTCCATCTAATCCATTTTGGATGTATATGACCGATTGGTTCTGCAGGCCATCGTTTTTATTGAAAAAGTAATATTCTCCTGCCCTCCGGGGAGAAGATTGTTTGGGATAATTGTAGACTTCGATCAACCTCTTTAGGATCTGGTCTCTGTATGGGATATTCTCAAGATAGGCAAAAGTCACTTCGTTCTGCGCCTCGACCCATTCCTTTACTTCCTCTGATGTGTCGTCCTCCATCCAGCGGTAAGGGTCCTCGACCTTCCAAGGCTGGAAATGAACCTTCCATCCGGGTTTTGCGTAGTCATAAGTGAACAACAGAATCCAAATGTTCAGGGTCTGCGATCGCGTATTGCGTCGGATCGAGAATTCCACTAATATCTGGAGTTCGGCTTTTAAAGGGTCTTTCTGCAAGGAGGTAAAATATGACAGAGAGAAAACCGTTTTTACGGAAAATATCGATCTTGATTTTCATTCTAACAGTATTGGTTTTTCAGGTCAGTTCCTTTGCTCAAGATAAAGCCAGCAAAATCGATGAGCTTATACAACTTTATTTTGATTACGGTCAGTTTAACGGCACTGTGCTGGTTGCTGAAGAGGGAAAAGTCATTTTTAATAAAGGGTATGGCCTGGCTAATATGGAGTGGAATATCCCTAACAGGCCGGATACAAAATTCAGGCTTGGCTCTATCACCAAACAATTCACATCCATGCTCATTCTTCAGCTCGTGGAAGAAGAGAAGATCGACCTGGAGGGCAAGATTTCTGATTATTTACCCTACTACCGAAAGGACACCGGAGACAAAGTGACAGTCCACCATTTGTTGACCCACACATCCGGTATTCCCAGTTATACGGGTTTGCCCAACTTTATGGAAGAGATAAGCCGTGATCCTTACCCTGTTGAAGAATTTATAAAGACGTACTGCAGTGGCGATCTTGAGTTTGAGCCTGGGTCCAAATTTGTCTACAACAATTCTGGATATTTTCTATTGGGGGCGATTATTGAAAAAGTCACCGGGCAGACATATGAAGATGTCTTGAAAGCAAAGATTCTGGATCCGCTGGGGATGAAAAATACCGGTTATGACCATTCTGCCACAATCATTTCCAATCGGGCCGCGGGCTATGAAAAAAGAGGGGGCGCTTATGCCAACGCGCCCTACTTGGATATGTCTCTGCCTTATGCGGCGGGTTCCCTGTATTCGACAGTGGAGGATTTTTTTATTTGGGATCAGGCTCTTTATACCGATAAACTTCTCTCTGCAGAGATGAAAGCGCTCATGTTTAAGCCTCATGTTTCTGCGGGAGATGCATACTATGCCTATGGCTGGATGGTGGGAGAGAAGTCTTTTCCCAAGTCTAAAGAAAAGGTCAAATGGATCGCCCACGGTGGCGGGATAAACGGATTCAACACACTGATCCAACGATTAGTCGAAGAGAGACATCTGGTTGTGATTTTAAACAACACCGGAGGAGCTCCGCTCGCTGCCATGAGCGATGGGATTATCAACATTCTGTACGATAAACCTTACGGCCTGCCCAAAAGGTCCATCGCGGATGTGATTATGAAGACCATTCAGGAAAAGGGCCTTAAAGCAGCCATCGCGCAGTATCGTGATCTCAAAACCAATCAGCCCCACGATTACATTTTTCAGCCCCGGGAGCTCAATACGGTGGGTTATATGGTTCTTCAAGACTTGAAAAATCCCAAAGATGCTATCGCAATTTTTGAGCTGAATATTGAGATGTATCCCAAGTATGCCAATGGTTATGACAGCATAGCCGAAGCCTATATGGAAAATGGGGAGCTGGAGAAGGCGATAAAGTTCTATGCCAAAGCTCTTGAAATGAATCCCAAAAATACAAATGCCATCGAAAAGCTGAATGAGATCAATAAAAAATCAAAGCAATAGGCTGAAAACGAAATTTAATTTTTAAATCTTTTTCAACTTCCCCGAGATTCCTCCGACTAAACGGACGATTAAATTATGATTCGTTATTTGATATAGTCTTAACTTGATATAATTAACCTTTTTATTGAAGCCGAGGGGTTAGCTTCGATCACGCTAGAGAATCAGGCCAGGGACCCGATGATTATTGATCACCATAAGGATGTTTCTGTATTTGAGAGGGGATTATAGGGCTTTATAAATTCCAAAGCCTGAAACGGCTTTGATGATATAATGCATTCTGGCCATCGGACCATGCAGAAGTTGTCGCAAGATTAAACATACCGAGGTTTTAATCTTCTGATAGTTAAGGGGAGCTCAAAAAAATCCTGAGGGAAGTGTTCTAAAGAAGCATGTGTTTTTATTTTATCCGGCTGGAATCTGCAGCGTACATCTCTTCAAGCTTGAGCGCAAATTCTTCGATGTAAGCTCTTTTTTCGAGCTTTTTCAGCCAAGAGCGCGGCAGAGCCTCGACCCCAAGATAAGCACCCGATATGGCGCAGGCCATAGCACCCAGAGTATCCCTGTCCCCACCGTTCAAGATGGAACAGAACAGACAGCTTTCGAATGATTGAGCATACAAAAGAAAAGAATAGATCGAAAAGGGAAGCGATTCTTGGACTGTTACAGACCGTCCGATCTGTTGCGCCGCTCTCATTGGAGATACATTTTCTGCGATCAGTCTTTGGATCATGTACAGTTTGCTCTTCATTTGTTGAGTTTTGGCAAAATCAATAAGGCTGTTGAGAAATTCATCAGAGGAGAGTTCTTCGGAAGGATCTAAGCTCTCTGCTAGTGCCACAGCCTTTGCTTGGACTGCAGCGCCGTCAATGCCCAGAGGATGGGCATGCGTGACCGAAGCAGAGAGGCTGGCTTTTTCATAAAGGTCTGGTGAGGTCTGGTACAAAAGCCCTACGGGTGCAACCCTCATGGCCGCACCATTGCCGAAGGAGCCTCTGCCTCCAAACAGGGATTTTGCGGCCTCAACATATGTCATTCCAGCTTGAGCGACAGAGGCAAAGATCGTGGGAGGGCCTGATGCATAGCCGCGCCAGGGCTCCCGCTGGAAATTTTTTTGGAACGTCTTACCCAAGTGTTCTGGATCCAAACATCCCCTCTCTAAAAGGGACTCGGCGGTCCCGATCGTCATTGCTGTGTCATCTGTGTAGATCAATTCTTTAACCAAATCAAGTTTGTGACTCAGACGATCCACACTGGTGTTGTGAAAGGCGAGCTCGCCGATCGCATCGCCGAGGGCACTGCCCAGTAAGCAGCCCAAAAACTTGCCTCTTGTGTCGGTATTCATGGCTGTTTTGCGCAGTAATTTCTGGGGTTCTGGTTGTGATCTAGTTCAAGTCTCCGCGTGTTTTCATCTTTGCTACAATGTCTGCTTGAATGAGTCTCCCTATCTTCTATTATAGAATGGACTTGCTTCGGGCGCCAATATAGAATAAAAAAACAGGAAAAGAATAAAGGATGTATCATAACCAATACAGAAGAGCCACTATCAAGCGTTCCAACACTAAGAATGTATTGATCACTGGAATCCCTGGAGTGGGGAAGACCACGCTCGTTCAAAAACTCCTGGTCGCCCTGAAGCATTTGAACATCGCGGGATTTACCACAGAAGAGATTCGGGAGGGCCGATTCCGGAAGGGTTTTTATTTGGTCGATTTGAAGGGAAAACGAAGGGTCCTCTCTCACATCAGGATGAAAAGCCCTTATCGGGTTGGAAAATACGGTGTGGACATCAAAGGTTTTGAGGAATTCCTTATGACGGCGGATCTCCTGGGTTCAAAAGCGGATCTTGTCGTGGTCGATGAGATCGGTAAAATGGAGTGCTACTCGGAAAAATTCACCACATTTATGCGAGAGATTCTGGATTCAGATATTACAGTGATCGCCACGATTGCCCGTACGGGTGGAGGGCTTATTGCAGAGATCAAGAACAGGACCGACATACTGATGTTTGAGCTGACATTAGAGAATAGAAATTCTCTCGACACAGAGATTTTAAAAGCTATAACGGTTTAAGATAACCAATAGGACATATTCTTTCTTTCCCAGCTTTTCCTGATTTAAGCGGCAGCCTTAGGAACAGCTTATCTGTTTGGCTTTAACGTTTTTTCAATTTTCGCCCAGGTGTCTCTCAGTGAAACCGTCCGGTTGAACACAAGATGTCCTTTTTTAGAGTCAGGGTCCACACAAAAGTAGCCCTGTCTTAAGAACTGAAATCGATCCCTAGGTGCCGCATCCGCCAAGCTTGGCTCAAGCTTACACGATGTCAAGGTCTTGAGCGATTCAGGATTTAAATAATCTTTGAAACTTGTGCCTTCAACTGCATCCATAGGATTTTCGACAGTGAAGAGATGATCGTAGAGGCGGACTTCCGCATCGATCGCATGATCGGCAGAAACCCAGTGAAGTGTTCCCTTGACTCTGCGCTCGTCTTTCGACCATCCCCCTCTTGTTTCTGGGTCGTACGTGCAATGAATTTCCACGATGTTTCCGGTCTTTTCGTCTTTGATCACCTTTTTGCAAGTCACATAATAGGCATGTTTCAACCGGACCTCTCGATCTGGGGCTAACCGAAAAAATTTGCTGGGAGGATCCTCTCGAAAGTCCTCTCTCTCGATATAGAGGAACCGAGAGAAAGGAACTTTCCGTATTCCCATGCTCTCATCTTCAGGATTATTCACGGCATCCAATATTTCGACTTTATCTTCAGGATAATTATCGATGATCAGCCGGATGGGTCGCAGAACAGCCATAACACGCTGAGCCCTTCTGTTGAGGTCTTCACGGAGGCAGTGTTCCAGAAGAGCGATATCCACCGTGCTTTCCCTTTTAGCAAGCCCGATCCGGTCACAGAAGTCACGGATGGCCTCTGGTGTGAAGCCGCGCCGCCGCATTCCTGAGATTGTCGGCATACGCGGATCATCCCATCCGGAGACATACCCCTCTTCAACGAGCTGAAGGAGCATTCGTTTGCTCATCACGGTGTAGGATAAGTTGAGTCGTGCAAATTCGATTTGTCGTGAGGGAAAAATTCCCAACTGCTCGATGAACCAGTTATAGAGGGGGCGATGATCTTCAAATTCCAGAGTACATATAGAATGTGTGATACGCTCGATGGAGTCCGATTGTCCGTGAGCCCAATCGTACGTGGCATAAATGCACCAGGTGTCTCCGGTCCTGTGGTGATGCGCGTGCAGGATGCGGTACATTACCGGGTCTCTCATGTTCAAATTTCCAGAAGCCATATCGATTTTGGCGCGAAGGGTTCGTGTGCCGTCCGGAAATTCACCCGAGCGCATGCGTGCGAACAGGTCGAGGTTTTCTTCGATGGATCTGTTGCGAAAGGGACTCTCCTTGCCCGGATCAGTCAGAGTGCCTCGGTATTCCCTAATTTCATCTGCACTGAGATCATCAACATAAGCTTTGCCCGCTTTGATCAATTGGATGGCGTATTCAAAGAGCTTTTCGAAGTAGTCCGAGGCATAATACTCTCGATCTTCCCAATCAAATCCCAGCCAGCGGATATCTTCTTTGATGGACTCCACATATTCCAATTCCTCTTTTACTGGGTTGGTATCGTCGAACCTCAGGTTGCAGAGACCGTTATATTCTTTAGCCAAGCCGAAATTCAGACAGATAGATTTGGCATGACCGATGTGCAAATAGCCGTTGGGTTCGGGAGGGAAGCGGGTCTGGACACGTCCATCATTCTTGTTATTCTTTATATCTTCTTCGATGATCGTCCTGATGAAATCTAAAGAAGGAGCCGCCTCTTTCAAGTTTTTTTCTGTCATCTATTTACGTTTTCCTCAATACATATTTGTAGCTGGATTAGCCATACTCTTATCTGGCGCGGTTGCACTCTAAAATAATAAACAATTCTGGGATTTTATCAAGTCGTAAGAAATTTCTATAGCTTTTTCGAATCTGTGACGGATGTGATGCTCATTATGTTATTATGCGATGAGATTGTGTTGTAAAAATAACCGTTAATCCTCAACCATCGAGGGAATGGATAAGAAGGCCGCTCCTCAGTTTCGGCTCGAACCATGTAGATTTGGGTGGCATGACTTTTCCTGCATCGGCAATGTTCATGAGCTCTCGTATAGAAACCGGATACATGGCAAAGGCCACCTTGAATTTTCCGGTATCCACCAGCCTGACGAGCTCTTTGACTCCTCGAATTCCGCCGATAAAATCGATATCATCGCTCGATCGGGGATCCTTAATTCCGAAAAAAGGACCCAAGATCTTGCTTTGAAGAACCGAAATGTCCAAACTTCCTACGGGATCATCATGATCGACGATTTCGGGTCTGATCGTTAATTTGTACCATGAGTTATTGAGATACATGCCGATTTCTCCCTTTTTTTTGGGTTTGTATGGTTCATTTCCGATTTTCTTGATGGTAAAAATCTCTTCAAGAGCATGGAACAACTCCTCTTCTGTGTGGTCGTTTAAGTGTTTGACAACACGGTTGTAATCGAGGATCTGGAGCTGCTCGTCGGGAAA
>Ga0307425_1001205_pt1 | contig 15758 bp, 10 predicted proteins | sample SalMarWE160330MG_FD_202152 | JGI IMG/M metagenome (GOLD analysis project Ga0307425, IMG submission 202152) | Salt marsh sediment microbial communities from the Plum Island Ecosystem LTER, Massachusetts, United States - WE1603-30 | ecosystem: Environmental > Aquatic > Marine > Intertidal zone >... | reverse complement strand
ACAAGGCCTCGAATGCCTTAGCCGCACTCAAGGCAGGATTAGCGCTCAAGGCCAGGGCCCTGCGGGGAGGCAAATGGGAGGAGGTGGAGGCCGCGAACCTTGTGCCGGGCGATATTGTCCGGCTGCGGTTGGGCGACATCATCCCGGCAGACGTAAAACTCATCGAAGGCGAGTACCTTAGTATAGACCAGGCTGCACTGACCGGTGAGTCCCTGCCGGTAAACAAAAAGCTGGGGGACATCGCCTACTCAGGCTCGGTGGTCAAACAGGGGGAAATGGTCGCCCTGGTGACAGGCACAGGTAGCAATACATTTTTTGGCCGGACCGCCAAATTGGTGGGAGAAGCAGGGGCAGTATCCCACTTCCAGAAAGCGGTGATGCGGATCGGGGACTTTCTGATCTTTGTCGCTGTGGGGTTGAGTATTATACTGATTGCAGTGGAACTTCATCGTGGAGAACCCGTCCTTGAGCTTGTCCAGTTCATCCTGATCCTGGTTATAGCCTCGATTCCAGTAGCCATGCCCGCAGTGCTTTCAGTGACCATGGCTCTCGGGGCGCTATCCCTCTCTAAAGAGAAGGCAATTGTATCCCGCCTGCAGGCCATTGAGGAGATGGCCGGGGTTGACATCCTCTGTTCTGACAAGACAGGCACCCTTACGAAAAACGAGCTGACCTTGGGTGAGCCGGTGCTGTTTGGGGCAAAAGACGCTGAAGCGTTGATCTTAGCCGGGGCCCTTGCATCAAAGGCAGAGAACCGGGATGCCATCGACCTGGCCGTTATTGACGCTCTTAAAGACAAGTCTATACTTGATAATTACGATCAGACGAAATTCATCCCCTTCGATCCTGTAGGCAAACGCACCGAGGGTACGGTTACAGGTCCTGACGGCCAAACCGTGAAATATACCAAAGGAGCACCGCAGGTGATCTTAGACCTGTGTGATGTGGACGATGATACCCGGAACAGGGCCGAAAAAGTCGTTAATGAAATGGCCGTCAAGGGTTATCGCACGCTAAGCGTGGCAGAGTCCAGGACAGAGGGTAGATGGGACTATTCGGGTATTTTGCCTCTATTTGATCCTCCGAGGGACGATTCCGCTGAAACCATTGCCCAGGCCAAGAAGCATGGACTCAAGGTCCACATGGTCACAGGCGACAATGTTGCCATTGCGTCGGAGATCTCCGGTCAGTTAGGTATGGGCACGCGCATCCAGGCGGCCACGGAACTCTTTAAAAGCGACGTGGACCCAGTTCATTTGAGCCCTGAGACAGCCCAAAAGATAGAAGATGCCGACGGCTTTGCCCAGGTATTCCCGGAACATAAATACGGTATTGTCAAGGCCCTCCAGGACCGTGGACATCTGGTTGCCATGACCGGTGACGGAGTTAACGACGCCCCCGCCCTGAAACAGGCCGACACGGGGATTGCAGTGTCCGGCGCCACTGACGCGGCCCGTGCCGCGGCTGCCCTGATACTCACCGAACCCGGTCTGGCTGTCATCATCAAAGCGATTGAAGAGGCTCGAAAGATCTTTGAGAGAATGATGAGCTACACCATTTACCGTATCGCAATGACTATCGATATCATGTTCTTTGTCGTATTAGCCATGTTATCGTTCAAATTCACACCCCTCACAGCGGTAATGATCATCATCCTGGCCCTGTTGGATGATATTCCGATCATGACCATTGCCTATGATAATACCCGTATCGACCCCAAACCGGTGCGCTGGCAGATGAGCCGGGTCCTGTCCATATCTTCAGTCCTCGGGTTGCTTGCCGTTGCCGAGACGTTTGGCCTCCTCCTTATCGGATGGGAGTGGCTCAAAAACCCCGATTGGCAGCAGTGGATGCATATAGACAAACCCCACCTACAGACCATGCTCTTCCTTCAATTAGCGGCAGGCGGGCATCTAATGCTCTTTGTAACACGCACAAAGAAGCTTTTCTTTACACCGCCATTTCCCTCGTGGCCCCTGTTCTGCGCCATCGTGGGCACCCAGGGTTTTGCAATCCTCATGTGTGCCTTTGGCTGGCTGGTTCCACCTTTGCCGTGGGCATTGATCGGCCTTGTCTGGGCATACAACTTCGTATGGATGTTCATCCAGGATTTTATCAAGGTAGGGGTATACTGTCTGATTGAAGACCGGGCCGCACACAGACAGAAATATCTAAAAATCATGAATCAACCTCTGCACGGTCAATCGTAATCATAATCGTAATCCTACCAAAAAAGATTAGGATTAAGAGTAAGATTACCATTAAGAAATTTTAGGATGAAAAACCAAACAACCTCAACATGCTCCCAAACAAATTCATACCATGCATGGAGTTTGGTAAATTGTTTCTTCGAAAACTCAAGGAGATAGGACCATGAATTTGCCCGCAAAGAAAACCAAGATTATCTGCACCATCGGCCCGGCCTGCCGGTCTAAGGAAACCTTGGAGCAGATGATTATAAACGGCATGAACGTGGCTCGCCTTAATTTTGCCCATGGTGATTTTGAAAGTCATAAAGAGTTGATAGCGGATATACGCGCCGCGGCAAAAACTGTGGGTGAGCGGGTGGCCATATTAGCCGATCTGCCAGGCCCTAAAATGCGAATAGGTCATTTAGCCGAAGAGCCGATAGAATTGGAACGTGGGCAGGCCTTCACGCTTGTGCCTGGCGAGATTGAAGGCAATTCCAAGCGTGTCTCAATGAGCTTTGCAGGGCTGCCCAAAGTAGTACACCCAGGTGATACCATCTTTGTCAATGACGGGCTTGTTCAGCTCAAAGTAGAAAAGGTGGATGGCGAAGAGGTACATTGCGAGGTAATGGTGGGGGGGCAACTCCGTTCCCACAAGGGAGTCAACTTCCCCGGCATTGATCTCGGCATCAGCGCGTTTACTGATCGAGATCACGAATGTCTGAAATTCGCCCTGAAGCAGGGTGTTGACGCTATAGGTGAATCCTTTGTCCAGGGCCCTGATGACATCCTGACCCTGCGGAAAGCTGCAAATGAGGCAGGGTACAATCCCTTTATCATTGCCAAAATAGAACGTTCCAAGGCCCTCAAAAATATCGACGGAATTCTGAATTTGGTGGATGGAATCATGGTTGCAAGGGGCGACCTTGGAGTGGAAGTCCCCATAGAGGAGATAGCGGTGGTGCAGAAAGGCCTTATCCAAAAGGCCAACTTAGTGGGAAAGCCTGTCATCACCGCAACCCAGATGCTCGAGTCCATGGTCAATAACCGGCGCCCCACCCGTGCCGAGGTGACGGACGTGTCCAACGCTATTTTGGACGGCACGGACTGTGTCATGCTCTCCGAAGAATCGGCTTCCGGCACTTACCCCGTGGAAGCCGTTGGGGTAATGGCCCGCATTGCTCAGATCACAGAGGCGCATTTTGGTGCCCAGCCCGTGCGTGAGGCCCTTACTGCCGCTGAGACAGAGGGCGAGATAAGTGTGGAGGATCTCATATCGATGAGTGTTCATGCCACGGTGAAACGTCTCACCCCCACGGCCGTAATTACCCCCACCGAGACCGGGACAACACCGAGGCGTATCACCCGTTTCCGCCTACCGGTCTGGATTGCGGGAGTAAGCGCCAATGAACCGACATGCCAGAAACTCCAATTCTCATATGGTGTCTATCCGGTGCATGAGCCAAAGTATCCTGAAAACTGGGAAGATTATGCACGTAAAAGACTTGGCCTGCTTGGCCTGACCGAGGGGCTCGTCATCCTTACTCAAGGGCCATCGGCAGGGCACAGGGGCGGCACAAACCGTATGGAGATCATAGACCTTGGCCAGCCCTCCGGGTAGGCGAACACCTAAGAGCTAAATTCTAAAGCCGTTTTAGCTCAAAACTGTTACCTCTTGATGATAATCTGCGATGAAGCTCATCCCGATATTTCATGAATTTGCCCACCAGCAGGCTCTGTGTCAAAAGCTCTCACAACGGATATGTGCAGCCCTTCAAGAAGCGATTGCGGCTCGGGGGAGAGCCGCTTTGGTTGTATCCGGGGGAAAAACCCCTATCCCGCTCTTTGCCGCCCTGTCAGAGATATCCATTGAATGGGACAGGGTCTTTATCACCCTGGCCGATGAACGCTGGGTTGAGGTCAGTGACAGAAACAGCAATGAGACCTTGGTGCGCGAACACCTCTTGTGCAATCAGGCAAGGGACGTCCATTTTCATGGGCTTAAAAACACCCATACATCTGCCGTGGACGGGGAAGAAGAGTGTGAAGAGACGTTAGCACACCTTCCCAGGCCATTCGACATCGTAATTTTAGGCATGGGGCCGGATGGGCATACGGCATCTCTGTTTCCCGGAGCAGCCCGACTCAGCGAGGCCCTTGACATGGGTTCAGGAAGGCTCTGTATGGCCATGACCTCGGTGAGCGCTCCCCATGACCGGATGACTCTTACCCTTCCTGTCCTGCTTGATTCGCACCAGATCTATATCCACTTATCCGGCAGGGAAAAACGTGACGTGTATGAGAGGGCACTGGGAGGTGATTCAGTTGAAAAGATGCCAATCCGGGGTGTGCTTGGCCAGCACACAGTGCCGGTTGATGTTTACTGGGCAGCTCAATAGGGGATGAGCAGTTTATCGAATCAAGACAAGCCTGACATCCATTACATTGGTATCAGTGGGACCTGTTATGAGGAGATCATCTGTCTTTTCAAAAAAATGATAGGCATCATTGCTATTTAAGAAATCGACTGCCTCTATCCCTGCCTCTTTTCCGCGCCTCACTGTCAGTGGGTCCACAATGGCCCCTGCCGCCTTTGTAGGTCCGTCGTCCCCATCCGTACCGCCACTCAATACAGCCACCCTCGGTGGTAGTCCGATCAGGTCAAGAGCCGCCGCAAGGCAAAATTCCTGATTCCTCCCGCCAAGGCCTTTTCCCCGAATAGTCACCGTGGTCTCACCTCCTGAAATGACGCAGGCAGGAGAAGGGATCGGCAGACCCGTCTTTACTATCTCTTTGGCAATTGCGGTGTGAACCCGTGCAACCTCCCTGGTTTCACCTTCCACCATAGAGGAGAGGATCAGGGTGTTGTATCCAAGATTCCTGGCCTTATCTTCCGCGGCTTTCAGGGCTAAGATATTACTCCCAATGATAAAATTATGGACCGGATCGAATATGGGATCATCTGCCTTTGGCGTCTCAGGAATCCGGCCTTCCATCCCTCTCTTCAGATGAGACTGAATTGCTAAGGGGACATCCATTAAATCATATTTTTTGAGAATCCCCGATGCATCTTCAAATGTGGATGTGTCAGGGACAAAGGGACCTGAGGCAATGACGTCCATGCTGTCTCCAACCACATCCGATAACATCAGGTTGATGGTGGTTGCCGGCATTGCGGCCCTTGCCATCTGCCCCCCCTTTGAGAATGATATATGCTTTCTCACTGAATTCATTTCATCGATACTCGCCCCGCATTTAAGCAGGCTCTGGGTGAGATCCTGCATCTCAGAGAGGGTAATCCCCCCGGCAAGCTGGACAAGTAAGGCAGAGCCGCCCCCCGATATAAGAGAAAAAATCAGGTCCTTTTTCCCGGCGGTTTGAAGTAAATCGAGGATCTTGGTAGTCCCCTTTACACCGCTCAAGTCGGGCAGCGGATGGCTCGCCTCGGTAATCTCAGTTAAGGCGAGATCAGATCCAAAGCCGTATTTGACGTTGATCAGCCCCTTGTTGATCCTCTCGCCAAGCAGTTCTTCCATGGCCTTGGCCATGGGGGCCGTTGCCTTTCCTCCCCCCACAAGCGAGATACGATCGTACCCGCTTAAATCAAGCTCAACCGTGGTCTGGTCCTCTGTCCCCACAACCAGCCTCTCTCCTTCCACGCGAACAAAGCGTTTGACAGCGTGATAGGGATTGACGGCCTCAACAGAACTCTTAAATATATCCGCGGCCTCGGAACGTATCTGTTTGATAATCTCATTTTCCATGAGTGGTGTCCTTTCTTTCACAACAAACCTGCTCCATATTCCTTCAATTCGTTGGTTAACAATTTTTGGTCGGGTACAAGCCGTCCCAACTCGGCGTAAAACTCCTTACCGTGGTTTCTGACGCGGGTATGAACCAGCTCGTGGAGGATGATATAATCCATCAGTTTTTCAGGCAATTTGACGAGTTTTGCATTCAGGCTGATGTTGTTCTTGGATGAGCAACTCCCCCACCGTGTCTTTTGATTTCTGACAAAAACCCGGTTATATTTTAAGTCATGTTTATTCGCCAGCTCATCCAGCCTCCGGACAAGGATTTTTCGGGCATCTGTCCTGTTTATATTCTTGAAATTTTGGGAAAGGATCTGATGATTCTGTTCCACCTCTCTCATCTTTGCCAGATGCTTTTGTATCCAGCCCTTCTTGGAACAGGCAAACTCCCTGGCCTTTTTAAAAGAAACACCAAAGGGAACCGCAACCCTGACGCCATGGAAAGGTCTTACAGAAATACTGATATTTTTTGCCCGGTTGCTTCGTTCAAATAAAATCTGCCCGACGCCTTCCAAATCAATAGTCTCAGATTTCACAAATAAACTACCTCGCAGCAATCTATGGGGTATTGCGTATCTGATTCTCACAATTTAAACAAAGCAAGTTTCGGGGAATTTAACCCAATAACTCCTGAAAAGCCATTTAATATGCATAATCCTTCACTTTTAGTGAACCGAAAAATACCTGATTATTAAACTGTTGGCGTCAAGGACCCAAATTCCAGATTTAATTTACAAATAATAGGAAATCTCCAACCAAACTGAGGGTCATAAACTGTCTATCCTTCCAGTTCTTCCTTAACTGCAAGTCCAATCTTTTCCAGCAAGAATGGCTTTCTTATATACGCTCCCGCACCCAACCTATGAAGCTCTTTGAGACGGTCTGTCTCAGAAAATCCACTGGCAATTATAGCCTTTTGCCCGGGATGTATTTCAAGGATTTTCTTGTAGGTTTCGAGGCCATCCATACCCGGGTCCATAATCATATCTAATACCAATAAATCAACCTTGTTGGTCTTCAGATATTTGACAGCTTCTTCTCCACTTGAAACCGATACAACCGAATAGCCCAACTCTTTTAACATACCGGAGACTATTTTCCTTTGCTCTTCCACATCATCCACAACCAAAATTGCTTCGTCCTTGCCGATATAATCTTTTAAAGATATTTCGGATTTCTCTTCGACCGATTTCCTGGTCACCGGAAAATAAAGAGCGAAAGTTGTTCCCTGCCCGCCATCGCGAGCCCTCAGGCGAGGCGGGCGGGCTTTCCCTTCAGTACTCTCGACATGGATATATCCGTTATGATCCTTTACCGTTCCCCATACCACAGCCATGCCTAACCCGGTTCCGCTCCTTCCCATCTTCTTTTTGGTATAGAACGGTTCAAAGATCTTCCCTATATCCTCCGGCGAAATACCTGTCCCCGTGTCAGAGACAGTAAGAACCACGTAATCGCCCTCCTTCACATTTTCATAACCTCTTATCGGCCTGTCAATGTATCGGTTTTCCGTGGATACAGTTAGCCTCCCGCCTTCGGGCATAGCTTCGGCGGCGTTTGAGACCAGGTTCATAACGGTTTCAGAGAGATGAGTGGGTGATCCCAATATGTTTAAGGTGCCTTTTTCGAGATGTGTCTCAAAATGAACACCGGGATGGTACGATTGAAGGATTTCATACGCGGGGCTTTTCAGGTATTCAGCGATAACATCATTTAGATTAACCACCTCAGTGACAACAACACCTCTTCTCGCCAACGTCAATAGATCCTGAACAACCGCAGCCGCCTTTTCTCCTGACTTCTGTATTGTCAGGATTGATTTTCTTAAAGGGCTGTCTTCAGGGAGTTGCAACAGTAACAATTCAGGATAGCTTACAAGACCACCAAGGATATTGTTGAGATCGTGTGCCACCCCTCCTGCCAGGGTTCCTATTGCTTCCAGTTTTTGGGCGTGCATTAGTTTTTTCTCCAACTCTTTCCTTTCGGAGAGATCCCGTACGGATATGATAAACGCTGGTCTGGCACTGTAAGTAATGGCCGCTGCGTTGATTTCCACTGCCGCCTTTTCTCCCTCCCGATGACGCAGTTTCACCTCAAAGGTTTGCGGAGCGGTTGTTAAGGCCTTTAGTGAAGAACCGGCATCGGCGGTTGTGTTTTCATCACCGGGCGCAAGAAGTTCAACAAATCGTATCTTTTTCAGTTGATCATGCGAATAACCGGTGAGTGCAAGATAGCGTGGATTAGCGTACACGTGCATGCCTTCCTGGACGATAGCAATTCCGTCGTTGATGCTCTCCGTGAGAGCCCGGTACTTACTCTCAGAGTACTTTAACTTTTCATAGTTCAGTGTACTGTATAAAGATATCGCTGCAACTCCGGAAATAATGTTGAACAGGTTGGCGTCGCCCGGTTCAAAAATATCAGGTCGGCTATGACTCAGGTTTAGTACGCCGATGGCCTTTTTTCCGATGATTAGCGGCATGCAGAACAAGCTTCGAATCTTTACGTTGCTGGAAATGTCTGACTCGAAGTCAGATGAACTTTCCGTGTCGCTAATTAAAACCGGCTGTCTGGTTTCCAGGACCCGCCCGGCAGTGCCCTCCCCCGGCCTAAAGAAATAGGTTATACCTTCCTTTGAAAAGAGGCGCCATGCTTCGAGTATAAAGAGTTTTCCGCTGGGATCGGTGGCACCCGCAAGAAAGAGCCGTTCTTTGGCGGGATCCAGGAGCATGATGGAACAGTTTCGAGCAACGGTATTCTCGATGATCACATTGAGCAGAATTCGGCAGGTATATTCGAAACTGTGAACGTGCAACAGGATATCGTTCATCTCGCGGATCATTGAAAGTTCTGCGATCTTTTCTTGATACGTCTGCTGAATGTTCCTCAACTGCTCCCTAAGGAGCCTATTTTCGCGCTCGAGAGCTTTTGCGTCTTCGGAGATCACGTAATGAGACCTTCCTTTCCCAACTGCCGTTTGTCCCGGTCTGCGTTTCAATACAAAGAATCCAGAAAATCCTCTATTTCTCCTTTTTGTTCGCCCAATATATGCATCACGTCCTTTTGGGCATTTGAGGATAATCCTAACTCCCGGCGGATGCTTTCTTTTGTTACAATAACCGGATTGCCGCTTATACCAATTTCGGCTTTGTGACAGAGGCTGTCAGCCAATTCGACGATCAACGCGGCCTGCTGATAATCGTGTGGACAATTTTTCGAGAGATGATGAAACCGACAGGGCATAATTAAATTATCGGGAAATCTCCAGTACGTCATCAACAGGCCGGCGACGCGGGCATGGCTTATTCCCATCATCTCCTTTTCCTGCCTGAAGAGGGGGGTCTGGGCTTCTTGAGTACTCCGCAGAACAGCCCCGTATTCGTCGGGAAAGTAGACCGCAAAAAAGACCTTTCCCATATCATGGAGAAGGCCGTTGAGAAAAATAAGCTCTGATTCCCCGGGGAGAATTTTTTTGGCAATTTCTCGGGCGGCTGTGGCACACCCGATCGAGTGAACCCAGAGCCCCCGCATATCCAAAACCTCTTTGGCGCCCTTTCCTTTGAATGCCGAAAAGACGCCCATACCGACCACCAGGCCAAGTATTTCATTAAAGCCGATGAGCGAGATGGCGCGGTGGATTGAATCCACCTTGGTGGAGAAACCAAAATAGGCTGAATTGGCCAACCGGAGCAGTTTGTTGGAAATGGCCTGATCACTGGAAATGACGCTTACCAACTCGGGAACCGTCGAGTCGTCACTGCAGGCTAAGTTGATCACTTTCTGGACAATGACAGAGAGCGTCGGGATCTGCGTGCGCTTGCTGCGGATCAAATCCGTTATTTGATCAAGTATTTCCATACAGGGCCTTAGGATTAGCCGTCAGGTCGAATACGATCTTCTCGACAATCTTAAGAATATTATTGACAAACTATTTCAATTGAAAGAGACCATGATAGATTATAAACCCATCATATTGCCTAAGGGGTTATTTTCAAAAAGGCGTTGTCCCACCTCCTACAAGAAAGGGCATATTGACAGTTTGCAAAGACCTGATATCAGTGAAATGAATCACATAATCAACTCTTTTTCAGAAAGGAGCATAGCGAGGCCGCTCTTGTGCGTCAAGTCAAAAACGCGCTTTTCCCTCTTCTCCCCAGCATGTTCTTGATGATAAAGAAACTGGGTCCTTTTCCAATGCACGTCAAGACAAAGTGAAACGTAACTAAACCGTAGGCAAATATTCTACTATGGCCCAGTTACATTAATGCCCACGCTATCATAATATATAGAATTCATATCAAGTGAGCCATTCATGTTCATATCAACCCCAAAATAGAAGGTGTGGGTGCCCACCGTCAGGTCAGAGGGATTTAAAAGCTGCGTGGCGCCAAGGTTGAATAGTGGCCCCTGATGTGTCGGTAAGATACCTGGAGCCATTGAGCCTGTAGACAGGTTATAGTAGTTAAAGGTTCCTGAAGGAGTCAATTCCACCACCCACCAGTCAGCATTTTGGGCATCATGACTTCCCGGGTTAAGGTTTGCAGTGACAGAAATCGGAGTACCGGATAAGACGGAAAGTGGGCCATTCGAGCCATTGGCCTTGATTTCCGGCTCGGGATTGCTTGTGTTTGTGATTTCCCAGACATGCACAATCGGCCTGTCTTTTTCATCGCCGTCGGCAAAGACCTCCAGAATGTAGAGATGTCGCCTGGACCTGTCAAAACATGCGGCGCCGAGATGATGCTTCTGCTGGGTGGAGGTGATGTGATACAGGTACTGATCAACGTTTAGGGTGGCATAAGGCTGGGGTTCATATGTATGCATGGTACCGGCGGCAACCATGGCCAGATCATTGGGGTCGTAGAAAACAAATTGTGCTTCAAAGCCGGTGGCCCACCAGCCTCTGTTGTCACATTCAAGACAAGGCCCTTGTTCATTTCCGTACCATGTATCACCGGTCCCTTTGGTGCCTACAAAGATGATTGCTGCTTTACTTCCGGCAGTGGCCCACACCATACCGGACCATTCATCGGCATGGGAGTAATCGGTCATCATATGGTGAACGTCAGGGTTAGCATAAGTGGACGTATACAAAAGTAAGGGGGTATTCTGAAGCGCGGTGTTATTTGCCGGTGGATTCCCCTGGCTCCAGGGGGCAATGGCAAAGAGAGAGAGCCCTTCACCCCCCCAGCCGCCATCCCGGTAACGCCCGGTGGCCAGGAGCCTTCCCTGAGTGTGGGCTGTTGCCCAGGCATGGGGAATATCACTCATGTAATCGTTTGTACTCATGTTCTGGTAGTACATGGGAAGATTTGCCAGATGCCAGTCTCCCTGTCTCTGGAAATTGGCCAGGTTTAAATCACCCCATGCATGGGTTTCGTTTGCCGGTGCTTCCTGCATGTGATATCCCCAGGCGATGTGCAATTTGCCACTACTCTGGGAACCCTGAGCTGGCAAATATGCGATGGCAGTTCTGGGAATCTCTAAATTACTGACATTCAAAACATCCTGAAAACCCTGCAGGGTGGTGGCGGTATTCAGGTTATTCACGTTTTTTGAACCCGAAATGACTGGCATCGGTATACTTATTTCAGAAATTTGGTGCTCCCAGGCATGACCCGCCCCGTAGATAGATCCGGGATATCCGTCAGCCGGCCCGCCGACATCTCCGCCCGGATAATATGTCATAGCGTAGCCGCCCCAGGCCCAGGTTTTAAAATCAGATGTCCCGGCCGGGAGTCTAAAGGCTCCGCGGTAAATCAAGTCGGAGGGTTGAATTAGCTGGGTCTGGTTCAACTCTGTTTCCTGGGCTGAAACAGGGGAAAAATTTGCATCATAAACAAATGAGAACAAAACGAACACTAATAATAATTTCAGGAACAGATTGTTTCTTTTTGTTCTCAGATTAAATATGGCCCTTTCTTTTTCCATCATCGCCACTTATCTATAATCTTCTCAATGGTGCCATTGTCCAACAATGTGTTTAGCGACGCATGCAATTTCGACCAGATCTCATTTGATGTGTTTTTTGATAGGGCAAGATTGAATCCAACTGTTGCCACTTCGTACTGCGATTTAATTTGATTGGGATCAAAGCCGTTTTTCTTTGCGACATATTTTGCAGCAAGTTCGGAAGTTACGATTGTTTGCACTCTCTTTTTGAACAATTTCTTAACATTCAGAATATCGTCATATACCATTTCATATTTTCCGATATACCCCTGGGTCCGTAGCTGTTGAGTAACAATATCTCCCCGTACCAGCCCAATCACGTATTTCTTTACATCGTCAAGACCACTTATTCTCACACCTGAGTTTTTCAAAGTTAAGAAGCTGACCTTTTGATAAAAATAAACCCCGACCCATTTGTATTTATCTTCTCTTTGCTCGTTTCTTCCAAGGCAATAGATTGCCGAATTTTTTTGGCTATCATCGCCCACATATTTTTGAGCGCGAGACCACGGTACATATTTGATTTCAAACGGAACACCTGAATGCTGGAAAATAGCCCTGACTATTTCGGTATTGATACCCGTTAATTTCCCATTATGATCAATCTGATAAGGGGGGTAGACTGCAGAGTAAACAACAATCTTTTCGCCAAATGAAATACCAGGAAGACAGAATAAAGCGACCAAAACAGTCAATAATTGCATTACGTTTCCTATTCGATCTCTGATATTTTGCCGCAACATTTTTTTACTCATGGCTTCATCCGAAATAGAGTTCTCCTACCCTCGGTTCAAATCACGTTTTGAAAGCCTTTTGTTTTCATCAAGAGAGAGCAGATCAATTTACCATGCTTTTCAGCCCTTTGGCAACTGTGAAGCCTCTGCGCAGGTCGGTATTTGCCGGGTTTGTCAGAATCGGGTTGGACCGACCCGCTTCTGATCAATCCCTTTTCGTGGATAGATCTCTTCATCTAAGATGATTGACGAGATGTGAATTTTGGTTGTCGGTTTGGCCATTAAATTTTTTTAGACCCCAGTACGATCTGCCGGAGCTACCCCAATGAAAATATATCCCGCTGGGCGGGACTGGCCTCTGGATACTTGTTGTAACGAAGCGGAAATCCCGTCTTTAGCGGGGATGGAATAAGGAATCCTTTTTCATTGATAGCAGGATCTTCAACCGGCATCGCGTAGCCTCGTCTTAGAGCAAAACAGTCAACGCCAGCCCCCCCACATCTGTCTGCCCCTGTTTGACCGCCTAATATGATTTTTGTGAGCTTAATACAGGAAAATACTGGATGTTCGGAGAAAATTCAAGGGGTTTGATTTGGTATTTGGGATTTTGTCTTCTGGGCGCATATCATCCGATTTTTGTGGAAATTAGCAGATAAAGAACGAAGCAGAGGCGAAAGCCAAGGAAAAGAGTAAAATTTCAGACATCCAATAGGTTTGGACTACTAGATGTACTCTTCTGTTTTTCTGAGGGGGGTCCAAAGTTGCCTATAATATCGGTAAGCTTCACATTTGAATTAACAATCTGAAAAGGGCACGACCACCATATATAGCGCCCTGGGTTCATAATCCAGAGTCGTTTTGAGTCATTTAAGGGCTGTGCTAAGTGGCTCATATGTCAACCCAGCGAAATACTGTGATTTCAACTGTATATGACACATTTGCCCTCAGCCAGACTCCTCAGTTGTAGCCCGCGTTCCTATAAAGGCAGTAAAAGCCACATGTGGTTGTATATCACCGGTTTTCCGTAAATTAAGCTTGAACCCGGCCCAATATACGTGGGCGCTCACCAATCTCAAAAGCAACAATGAAACCATACAGGGCTCAATTCAAGCCAAGGAAAACAAGGGCGCTAACGGGAACGGGTACAAACCCGGTGATAACCCAGGAGTTCTTGGCGCTGGCACCCTGTTTCAGCCTCCACTTGCAGTGACCGAAAACCCACGTGTTTCCTGATTTCGCGCCGGATTGGGGTTTCAATTCCTTTCCGTCCCAAATCCAGGTGTTTGATGAAGTCGCAACTGACTTAGGATACAGCTTCGATCCTGTCCAGACATAGGTGTTTGATGATTGAGCGCCGGATGCTCTCTTGATTACCTTTCCGTCAAACAGCCAAGTGTTTTCTGAGGTAGCACCGCTCTTGGGTTTCAGTTTCTTACCGTCCCAAACATAAGTGTTCGAACTATGGGCACCGCTTTGCGGTGCTATCACCCCTGTACAGCAGGCGGCCAAACAGCCTGTGAATAAAGTCGGCTGCCAAAAGACCGTTAGGCTGATAATACATATAACCCATGTCAATTCTACCATCTTTGATTTCATAGGTTTCTCCTTTCTGCAGCCCGCAAAGCAGCGTGCAGGAAATGCATGGATTTGGCAGCGAGACCACTTCCCGACTTCAATGGTGAGGGACCACTTAAACCCGTCATGCTCTCAACCAGGTCCGATAAACCGGAAGGGCCGGGCCAGTATCCTTGATCAAAAGCGGGGTCAGATGTGATTTTTATGGTGCCTTTTTACATTCGAAGTTTTCCAGGAAGGTTTTGGCCAACTCACTGCCTTCCGCAGCATCAATAATCCCAGCCTTATACAACGCCATTGCTACGATCCAAAAATAGATGGCCTTATAATGCTCGTCCCGAAAGCCTCTCCGGCGACCTGCCGGATGGGGTAACTGCTGTACATAGTATGCATCTTTGATGAACCTTTTTACCCAATATTCAACGGTAGAACCTACAGCAAAAATAATTTCAGGCTTTATGAGCAATATCTCCTTTTCCAGGAAATTAGCATAACAATTGGAAATCGTTTTTTCATGGTAGGCCGATAATCCCTTAAAATATCCTGTATCATTATTCATTCCACACTTGACCAGATTTGTCATGTATACATTGGCGAGCCTGAATGTTCCGATGGCGCTCAACACAAATCCACCGTACTCTCCACCCCGGAATCCCTCAGGATACGATAAAGGCTCCAGATCTTCATGAATCCAGTACCAGTCTTTGGAAGGGTGTTTTCTATAACCATTATATTCAACTTCCTTATAAATCCCGTAATCGAGGCTCGGGGTTTCGTATACGAACAGGATCGGCTGTTGATGCCAGCTCTCAGTTTGGGGTGTGATTTTCAACGCCTTGAAAAAATCGCTTGAATGTGCCCCATGGGAAATATTTGTAAGCCTATACGAACGATCATCCTCTGCAAAACTGTATCCCTTTTCTTCACATGAAGTGCAGTACCCGGTAATCGGAGTATGTTCATAGCCGTTTTTGCGGTATTCATCAAATGTATAATGTTCCACATCTGGAACGTCGACATGAATCAAGTTTGCAAAATTCAGTTTTCGAAGACTTTCCATGATAACGTCTCCTTTCTTTATTTTGAGTTCAAAACCGAAAACATTGCCTACCAGGATTAGCCGATGCTGTGTCCATATCTTTTTAGGTTTACATGCTCTGCTCAACCCTTAATGTCTGTAAACAGGCTGTATTGATGTGAAAAGTTCAAGGCTGCCATTCCCTTAGACCCCCTCTTATTTTTGGCAATGATGATCTCGGTCCTCCCCCTATTGCAATGTTTTGTGAAAGGGTGGTATATTTCATCTCTGTAAATAATGAGCACCATATCGGCATCCTGGTCAAGAGAGCCTGCGTCCGCAAGATCGATAAGGGTCGGGCGTTTGTCGCTCCGTTCATCCACATCAATATCGAGCTGGAAAAGCAGCATGACCGGGATATCGAGCTTTTCAGCAAGGCGTTTCAGGTCCCCGGCCATTTCTGACCGCTCAATACGGC
>Ga0307425_1001204_pt1 | contig 15761 bp, 12 predicted proteins | sample SalMarWE160330MG_FD_202152 | JGI IMG/M metagenome (GOLD analysis project Ga0307425, IMG submission 202152) | Salt marsh sediment microbial communities from the Plum Island Ecosystem LTER, Massachusetts, United States - WE1603-30 | ecosystem: Environmental > Aquatic > Marine > Intertidal zone >... | reverse complement strand
CATTTGCTTATAGCGTTCCCTGAAAAAGTCTATCACCCCTGCAAACACCTGTGGGCCGTTTACCTCTACTTGTTCACGCAAAATTGAAATCGCCTCTTCAATAAATCCATTAAGCGAAAAATCCCATCTTAGGTCTTCGACAATGCGGATAATAGCAAGAGCGTGTCTGCGAAGGGCAAAAGGATCTTTACTTCCTGTAGGCTCAAGACCCACCGCAAAACACCCTGCAATGGTGTCCATTCTGTCCGCAATGCTTACAACGGCCCCCAGTTTGGATGTGGGAAGCGGGCTATCTGCCCCGGTAGGAAGGTAGTGCTCAAAGATTCCTTGACAGATCTCTTCCGGATACCCTTCCATCCGCGCATACTCCATTCCCATGACACCCTGCAGGGAGGGAAATTCCGTGACCATCTGAGTGACAAGATCACATTTACAAAGGTCTGCAACAACCTGTATGGCATCCAATTTGTCCTGGAGCACCTGTTTTCCCAAATACTCAGCCAGCCTGGAAAAGCGCTTGACCTTCGTATAGGAGGTGCCCAGCTTGGCCTGATAAATAACCCCTTTCAAATCCTCTATCCGATCACCGAGCGGCAGCTTGCGGTCCTCCCTAAAAAAGAACTCTGCGTCTGAAAGCCTGGCCCGCAAGACGCGTTCATGACCTTTCCTGACGACCGATTCATCCCTGGCCACCGTGTTATTGACCGCCACAAAATTAGACATGAGGCGCCCTTCACCATCGTAAACAGCAAAATATTTCTGATGCTCCTTCATGGCTGTAATCAAAACAGGATCAGGGAGGTTCAAAAAGTCATCGTCAAAACATCCACACACCGCAGAAGGGAATTCTGCAAGATTGGCCACAGTAGTCAAAAGGTCACCATCCTCTGCCGGGACACCTTCCACTTTTTCAGCGGCATTTGTAGTTACCTTCAACACAATTTTTTCTCTCTCTTGTGGATCAACCAGGACAAACCTTTCCTTGATTTTTCGAAAATAGTCCTGGACATCAAAGACCTCAACCGACTCAGGGGCCATAAACCTATGGCCCAAGGTCCTATTGCCGCTCCTGATACCCGCGACTTCAAAGGGGATGACCTTGCCATTCAACAAGGTCAGCAGCCAGTGAATAGGACGCACAAAGGAAAAACGGAGGTCCCCCCAACGCATGGATTTGGGCCATGGAATATCCTCTATGAGTCTTGGCAAGACCTCCACCAGAATTTCAGACGTCTGTCTACCTGGAATCAGGCGTGTGACATACAGATAGTCGCCCTTTGGAGTCTTCACCGATTCAAGCTCTTCAATCGTAACCCCTTGCTTCTGGGCAAAACCCAAGGCCGCTTTGGTAGGTCTGCCATCTTTATCATAGGCGACCTTTGTTGGCGGTCCAGTGATTTCCTGCACCAGGTCTTCCTGCCTTTCAGCAATTTCGTTCCCTATCAAGACCAATCTTCTGGGCGTACCATATGTATCAAAAGGCCTTCCAATCTTTATCCGATTCTCCTTGAAATAGGAGGTCGCTAGCCTCTTAAAGTCCTCCAGGCCCTTGACCAAGTAACTGGAGGGAATCTCCTCTGTTCCTATCTCCAAAATCAGTTCAGCAGCCATTTTTATATCCTATCTCAGATATCATCCGATCTTTAGCCTCCACTTTGCGAGTGCTCACTCCTCAACAATGGATAATCCATCTCTTCTCTCTGTGCCAGGTAATTCTTTGAAGCGGAGCGAGCCAGGTTTCTGATTCGTTCAATATAATGGGTCCTCTCTGTGACTGAGATCGCCCCTCTGAAGCAAACTGGGCTGCTCTTTTACCTGCGCGTGAATCTTTGCATAGACATTCTCACACACACGTGGAACCGCCAGGATAATAGTGGGCTTTTTTCCCTGGATATCTTCGACAATAGTATCAAGCGCCTTATTCAGGGCGGCCTTGTGTTCGGCAATATATACAATGGATCCAGAGTTAGAGATGATGTAGGCGACTCATTGGAGGGCAGTGTTACATATATGGGCACAGTCACTCCACCGATTCCAATAATCCCCATATCAGAGATCAGCCATTCCAGACGGTTCTGGCTTAGCAGAGCGACCCTGTCCCCTTTCCGAACACCCAGGCCGTAAAGTCCCAACCCTACAGCCCTAGAGTTTTCATAATATTGTTCCCAGCTAAGGGATTGCCAAACGCCCCGGAGTCGTTTTTCAATGGCAAGTCTTCCGCCGTATTTCTTTGCCTGCTCCCTGAAAATTTTCCCCAGATTGTCATTCATTACTTCACTCCTGACTTATTGTTTTCATGGTAGCATATAATGGCTTATCATGCCGGATATGTCAAATGTGTTGGGGGGCCCTCTCTTTTACCTGTGCCAAGCCAAACCGGAACCTGTCAACAATTGTTGGACACTCCCCATCAAAAATTATTGTAGTTTCCTCCTGTGCAAAAGTACCCCTGGAGGAGGAAGGCAGTACCTCATCGCCATTTCATCTTCAGTATACCCAAAATCCTCCGCCGATATTTCCTCTATGATCGAAAACTCCTCTGCGATCTTCCCGCCTCGGCGGGATGGGTGGGAATCACTGAAGGTCTTTTTGGCGGAGCGTGACATGCTCACCACATCCAGGCCCGCCCTGAACTGAAACCTCCATTCTTAAGCCACCCTTGCGACCACAATATCCTGGGAGCGGATCCTTGTTGACACACAAGACCCAATTCCGTATGATCAATTCACAGATAAGGAACTTCTTATCAATCCTGGAATCCTACGGGTATACAGGCGCTCTGGCCGGATTGGAAGGTGTGTCTCTATTGCGGTGAGAAACGGGTCCATCCAGCCGATTTTGAGAAGAATGAAGATGTGACTATATTGCGAGCAGCGAGAGAAACTCTCCCTGGGCAGTAACCTGGGGAAGACCGGTCAGGGCATGTCGAAACCGAGCCCTGGCTCGCGGGTGGGGAAAAGGGTCCCGTTTCGGAGGATCACGGCCCCATGGGAAGGGTCGTTCAGAAGGTCCAGGTGTCCATCCAGATCGGCGTATATCACATTCGGGCGAGCAAGGGCAAAATGCAGGCCTGCGGCAATCGCCAGAGCCGCCTCATCCATGCAGCCCACCATCACCTCCAGTCCCGCTGACCGCGCCACCGCATTGATCTGTAACGCTTCCGAAATGCCGCCGACCTTCATGAGCTTCACGTTGACCATGTCGGCGAGATCGCGCCTCGCAATACGGAACGCATCCCTGAGGGTCAAGAGGCTCTCATCAGCCATCACCGGTATATGTGCCCCCGTGGTCACGCGTCCGAGCATGCCAGGCTGCCCTTTCGGTGTAGGTTGTTCAAGGAGTTCTAGGCGCGCGATGCGCGTCTTCTCGACGAACAGGAGAGACTCCTCGACCGTGAAACCCTGATTCGCGTCGAAGCGCAATTCAATCTCTTTCCCTACCTTCTCTCTCACCCTCATAACCCGCTCGACATCCAGGTCGACGTTTTGTCCTCCTTTGAGCTTCAGACTTTTGAATCCGCGTGCCACCAGGTCTTTTGCGCGCACCACTGTTTCTTTCTCCGGCAGAATGCCTATGGTCACGCTCGTTTTGATGCGGTCTCGAAATCCTCCCAGGATCTTGTACAGCGGGAGCCCGCTTTTTTTCCCCAGGATGTCTCCGAGCGCCATGTCCAGAGCCGCAAGGGCGGCCGGTTGGGATGCCAGATAAGGTCTGACTCTTTCCAGAAGCATGGCCGATCGGAGAGGGTCCGATCCTTTGACAGAGGAAGCGATCACATCGGTCAAGGCAGCCATCACGCTCTCGGGCGTCTCTCCTGTCACGTATGCATCCGGGGCTGCGCACCCATATCCGGCGAAACCGGCATCGGTTTCAAGCCTGAGGAAGACATTGACCACCGCGCTCACTGTCTCATAGGCGATGGAATAGGCTTCAGCCAGGGACATGGAGACCGGCCAGGCGTCTATGTGCGTAATCTTCATGGAATTCAGTACCGCTTCTGGTATAGCTCGTCGAGACTCATTGTCTTGATGTCTTCCACAAACTCCGCAAGATTCCTGATCATCAACTCCCACATGCGCTTTCCCTTCTCGCGGCTCGCCTTGGTCGGGTCCCCGAGGACCCCGGTAGGAGAAATCCTGGAGGTGTGGGCGTACCAGCCGACACTCCTCTTGGAGGTAAAATTCAGGTAGCGGCTCGAAAACCGGGGAATAAATTTTTTCGCCGCTTCGAGCCTCACGAGGGAAGGTCTTATCGCAAGGGTCGTGCTGGTTTCAATCTCGCCTGCATGCACATCGTTGGGCGTTTCGGCCATGGCATCGATATCCGTATCGCTGCTCTCACCCGTGTCCACACAAGTGAAAATGTGTGCATCACGGTTGATCATCTGGGCGGCAAAATGCAGCGCGGGGCTGTTGCCCCCGTGACCGTTGATGATCACCATCTTGGTGATGCCTTGATGGGCCGCACTCATGCCGATTTCATACACCATTTGGGCCAGCGTGTCCGGGCTGATGCTGATGGTCCCGCTGAAGTCCTCATGGTGGTAGGAAACGCCGTAAGGGATAAGTGGAAGAACAAGCGGTTTTGGGGGACTGCATGCTTCGGCTACCTGCAAGGCGAGATACTCTGCATCAAAGGCATCCGTATCCAGGGGGAGGTGCGGTCCGTGCTGCTCGATGGAACCTACGGGCAGAAGCGCCACGTCCACCTCCTTGAAGCGCTTTTCCGCCTCGGGCCAGGTCAACTCTCCCAGAAGGGAAGCGGCTCGGGGATGTGCAGCTCCTCCAGAAAGCACAGGCCGATCGCGGGCGCCCTTTTCACGCGACTCGTAAGGATACGGCATGTCCGCAGCCGATTCCAGTAATGAATCCAGCTCCATCCATACCCTGCCCTTGCGTCCCACAGCCCCGTCTGCGTGGTCCAGATAAATACGGTACAGGGGTCCGCGGAGATCTCCAGGTATTGATTCTGCAGGGGATCTCTCCGGATCGAATCGCAGTTTCATGACCTCCGGACGTTCTCGTACCTGGGCCGAGCCGATGGATGGTTTGGCGATGAGTCCTCTGCGGGTCAAGAGGAAGGCGAGATGCTCCGCCCCTTCGCTTTCCGTCCTGATCTCCTTCTCACCGAGGCCTTTCAAACAGTGAGTCACCTGCTCAGGCGTGTAGCCGCAATTCGCAGGGTCTCCGCCAAGAGCCAAAAGCATTCCCACAATGCGCCTGCACTTCTCACAGCGGCCGCAAGGATGGATGCCGTCCTCCTCCTTATGGGCCGCATGGCAGGAGACTTGTAACGCCTGCAAATCCGGATACCGTTCGAGAAGGACCTTTTCGATGAGCAGCTCAGAAAGGGGCCTGAGGATGGAAAACTGGCTTACCTCCCAGCCCTTTCTGTTAAAATAGCGAGTCAAGGCGTTGTCAAAATAGCGGCTCTGGTCGTACAGACCGTCGTAGTGCGTGATCGCGGAGTGAGTGAGCCTGCGCGTGGTGTCGAACTCGTCGCCGATAACAAGGCGGCCGATCCCCCTTTTCCTGAGAATGGGCAGGACCCCAAAGAGAAAGACGGCAACCGTCCATAACCGGATGGGGTAATCATCCGATCGCACCGTTGAAAAGTCCTGGCGGACAAAGGGAAGGTGTCTGAGCATCCAATTGAAGAGCCTGTCGGCGTTTGTCCATACCCTCGCCGTGTTGGGGATATGCCGGCTGAAATACCGGTAAGCGTTCAAGGCGGTAAACCAGTGCCGGCCGGATTCATTGACGAAAATCGGGTGGACGTCGCGCCCGATCTCTTTCAAGAGGCCGAAACTCAGGAGGCTGTCCTTTCCTCCGCTCGAAAGGACGGCGTCTTTGGCGAAATCAAGGTCCCAGATCCGTCTCGTCTTTTTCCCTCCCTGGGGTTCGGACCCATCAGGCAGCTTGTCTCCCTGGAAGCGGAATCGGGCCCTCAGGTAGTGATCCAGCTTGAGAGGGGACATCCTGGGGAAGGATTTCAGCAGGAAAGGATTTGGTTCAAGAAATCTTTTCACGAAAATCTCACGGGCCGTGTTGCGAGCCATCTCCTCCAAGAAGCGTCTGTCATACCTGTCATAACGCCCGTGAAACACGATTTCGTCGCAGAAAAGACCGTAGTTGAGTGCAACCTGTGCAGAAAGCATGCAGGCGAGGTTCAGAGAATCTTCCTCTTCGCGCCTGAAGACATCCTCTTCGAATCGGTACACGAGGTCGAGTACATCCTCCCGATCGTCCTGGATGACCCGGTAAGGTGCGATGACGCGGCGGGCCTCCAGGTGCACCGGGCCGACTTCAAGCCGCCGAATGACCCCCAAAGGCTCGAGGGGGTCCATGTTCCGGCTGTTCGGGTTCGGGGTCTTCATTGTTTCATCCTCATTCGGCGCCTGAGGAAAGGGATCAATGCCTCCACCACCGGCCCGGCCCCGTTCAGCAGGGCCTCAACGACAGGGAGTCCGGTCCTGGCCGCAATATCTGCACACACCGCTGGAATGCGGTCACGATCCAGCTTTTCGCTATTCACCGTCACTGCGACTACGGGTTTGCCCGAGAGGAATTCTATGGCCTGGATCTGTGTCTCCAGGGGATGTAGAGGATAGCCGGGGAAGCCGTCATACTCTTTCCTCGCAGGCGCGTGCTGAAGCACTACCGCATCGGGCCGCCCCGCGGCCAGGATCTCAAATCCCCCGGGATATGCCGGATTCATGAGGCTTCCCTGACCCTCTATTATAATGACTTCCGGTTTTATCTCATGCCACGCGGTCCAAACGGCATGCTCTATTTCCCCTGAAACAAAATCATTGATGAGTGAATCCATGATCATGCCGAAACGGACACCCTGCATCCACGCGGTTTGTCCGGTCCCGATCAATTCCGTACTCAGCCCCCTGGCGCTGAGTGCATCCGCGAGAAGCCAGGCCGTGGTCCTCTTGCCGACCGCAGAGTCGGTCCCCAGCAGGGCCACCTTCACGGAGGAGACCTCTTCGATCTTTCCCGTGAAAAAGTGAAGGTCCTTTCTGGAAGGGGTCTTTCTCACGTCACGGATTCGGATGCCCCTTTCTTCCGCCAGGATGGCGATCTCATCATCCTCGGACAGGAAGTCATGGAGACCCGAGTCCACGCTGAGGCCCAGGCGGATGGCCTCCTTGACGTGTTCACGACTTTCGCGGCTGAGGCGGCCCCCGTCCGGAGCCAAGCCCATGACCCAATAAGAGGGGGGTGTGCCCCGTTTCAGGGCGGTTTCTACCGCTTCCGCGGTATCGGCGTATATGGGGATGCCTCTGGGTTTGCCGTCCAGGCACTCGCCGGCATCTGAGCCTGCATGATGCGCGTCAACGACGCTCAATACATTGTACCTCTCCGTCCGCCGCACGAGACCGTGGGCCGTCTTGCCGTTGGGCGTCCCGAAAGCCCCTTGACAGTAAATGACGGCATTTCCTTCTGGAAAAGGACTCATCACTTTCTCCCTGTGAGGATCACAACGTATCGATCCCCTTGAAGGGGTTCCTTGCGATGTCTCTCCAGGAGCACGATCAATCCTGCCGTGGAGGCGGGCAGTACGCTCAGACCCTCCCTCTCTCTTAAAAGTCGCGAATAGGACAACATGTTCTTGTCACTGGCATACGAGGCCCAACCCCCTGTAGCTCTCACCGCCTCGAGGGCATAATCTCCATCAATGGAGTGCCAGTTAATCAATGGTTCGTTGATCGCCGTTTCCTTAATCTGTTCCGGTTTGAGGTCTTCACAGTAAGGAGCATTTTTCACGAACGCCCTTATAATCGGGTTCTTTCCGTGAGAAGATCCCGCCACCAGACGCGGAATTCGGGACGTCTTGCCCCGGCGATAGAGGCTCAGGAATCCTTTGTAAATGCCCGCGAGGGTCGTGCCGTTTGAAACGGGAACAGCCACGGCTGCAGGTGCATCGCGCAAATCATCGTAGATCTCATAGGCGACCTCACCATAGACCTTCAGCTGTAAAGCGGTATTCGCCCCGCCTGGATTGGCGTCATAGATTTCCTCGTTTTGAGCCCGCTCTCGAGAAGCCATCACAGCTGATTCATAATCTCCGGGAACATGGACGATCTCCGCGTTGAAATTTAACATTTCCTGCACCCTCCTGGAGTGGAATCCCTCCGGCATGTAAATGATACAGCGCAGCCCGGCCATAGAGGCGGCAAGCGCGACGGCTGCCCCATAATTACCGCACGTGGCCACTGTAATCGCCTCAAAACCGCGGCGCATGGCGTCCATGGCCTGGGCAAAGGCGATACGGTCCTTCTGGGTCCCGGTAGGATTTCCTCCTTCGAACTTGAGATAGAGCTGCCTGAGGCCCACTTCCCTCTCGATATTCCGGGACCTTGAAAGGGTGGTGTCTCCGACTTCCGAGTCAAAAATGTCTTCGTAGGCCTCCAGACGATCCTCGAGGGGCTGGGTGATGTCCCCTGCGATCATCTTCTGTGTCTCGAGCTCCGGAGCGATAATGGGCGCCTGCGAACTCGCGTCGTCCAGCAAATGAAGCCTGGTTTCATGCTGTGTTTCGGAAAACGACGCTTCTCCTCCGGAGGAAAGATCTTTCACAGCAAGTGTACGATTCGATTTCTGGAGTTTCTCGGTCATTGGATTTCCTCTAGCGACCTATTCGGGTCCATCAGGGGCGGGTTTCACGGAATCACCCCCGTCTTCAAAAGGCCTGGGCCCTGCGGACTCCCGACAGCAATGGCCGGAAGCTTAGCCGAGCCGGTTGACCACGGATAATTCTTATTTACACACAAGACCCAATTCAGTATGATCAATTCACAGATAAGGAACTTCTTATCACCCGTTCCCTATCAAGACCAATCTTCTGGGCGTACCATATGTATCAAAAGGCATTCCAATCTTTATTCGATTCTCCTTGAAATAGGAGGTTGCTAGCCTCCTAAAATTCTCCAGGCCCTTGACCAAGTAACTGGAGGGAATCGCCTCTGTTCCTATCTCTAAAATCAGTTCAGCAGCCATTTTTATGTCCTATCTCAGATACCATCCGATCTTTACCCTCCACTTTGCGAGTGCTCTCTCCTCAACAGTGGGTAATCCATCTCTTCTCTCTGTGCCAGGTAATTCTTTGAAGCGGAGCGAGCCAGGTTTCTGATCCGTTCAATATAATGGGTCCTCTCTGTGACGGAAATTGCCCCCCTTGCCTCCAGGATATTAAAGGTGTGGGAACATTTCAGGCAGTAATCGTAGGCTGGTATGACCAGCCCTTTTTCGCTAAGCCTTACAGACTCATGCTCATACATATCAAACATCTTCAAGAGCATATCAACATCGGCCAATTCAAAATGATATGTCGAAAGTTCCCATTCGCCCTTCCTATGGACGTCACCATAACAGATCTTATCATTCCATTTGAGTTCATATACGTCCTCTTTTTCCTGAAGATACATGGCAATTCTTTCTGTCCCGTAAGTTATCTCCACTGAAATAGGATCCAGCCTTATGCTCCCCGCTTGTTGAAAATAGGTGAATTGGGTGATCTCCATGCCATCGAGCCAAACTTCCCACCCGAGACCAGAGGCACCAAGGGTGGGAGATTCCCAATCGTCTTCTACAAATCGTATATCATGATCAAGGGGGTCAATACCAAGGGCCTTTAAGCTCCCGAGATAGATATCCTGTATGTCTATAGGGGAAGGTTTTATAACCACCTGATACTGATAATAGTGACATAACCGGTTTGGATTCTCGCCATATCGGCCGTCCGTAGGTCGCCTGGAGGGTTCCACATAGGCCACACGCCAGGGTTCAGGGCCCAATACCCTTAGCATGGTTGCTGGATTAAAAGTTCCGGCCCCTACCTCAATATCATATGGTTGCTGGATCAAACATCCATTATTGGCCCAGTATTGCTCCAGGGTCATTATTAAATCCTGAAAGGTCATGGTTATCTCCAGACTCTTTATTGAAAAAATGGATCCGCTTAGCCCTCTTCAAAATAATTTGGTCGACTTCAAGCGAATGGTGATGTCTTTTATGAGTGACTGTCGGGAGGGCGCCGTCATTTCAGGAGTTACGGAAGGGGGACCCCCTGGCTTCCCGTTCCGAAGGAACGGGAAGAACAGTGGAGGGGGTAGGATTCCCACGTCCGTAACTGCTTAGAAATGACCAGCCCGGGAGACCCGGAACGAAGAAAAGACATCGGCATTCGCTTGGCATTTTCAAATAGCCAAACTCTTACAAAAAAACCACCTTTTTCCAGGTGATTAACTGATGTACGATTCAGGGCGAGGAAATTTATCACCCAAATATTCTGTTGTCAAGAAACCCATTCAGTCTCCTTTTACTGGAAACAGGAGATATCGCAGCCAGTGAAGGAGTGTGTTTCCATGGAGCAGCCCTCTTTCCGCTTCATCGATTATTCTGAACAGGCCAACTGGATCTGAAAACCAATGGGCCCTTGTGGCCATTTCTTCCTTTGGATCAAGGTGTTTTACTGCCCTGGCAGGGTTACCCGCCGCAATGGTGTTAGGTGATACCGAGCTTGTAACGACAGAGCCAGTGCCAATGATGCTATTTTTACCAATAGTTATGCCTTTACAAATAATGGCGCTATCTCCGATCCATACATTATCCTCTATCTTTATAGACGCCGCTTTCCCCAGAGAAATCCGGTTGTATATGTCATGCCAGTCAGAATCTGTAATATACGCGCCGCTCGCGATCATGCAATTATCGCCAATAACGATTTCTGAGGCACAAGCTATTCTTACTCCAGGACACACCAGGCAGTAATTACCTATTTTGATACCCCTCACGTCCTCCCTGTCAGACCAGACCGAAAGATTTACTTTCCTGTCGCGCGAAGCAATGACATTCACAAAATCCCCCAACTCAATTGGCGATCCGAAGACCTCAACATCCCAAGGCCTTATGAAAGAAAAACCCTTGCCGAGGGAATCGAAATGTGGGCGCAGGAAATGATTGACGTAGAACTCCTGGAATTTCATAAATGCCCTTTTTACAAAATAGGGGCGATGATCTCTTCTCACAATGAACGTTACACCTCCTTTGTCTAATTATTCTGGAAAATAGGCTTCCTGATTTGTAACTATTCAGGTTACCAGGTTCACCGTTCAGGCTTCATGGTTGGTGAAAAACACCCCTCACCCCACCTTGGTAATACGTTTTTTTAAAGTGCTAAATAATTATAAAACATTAAGTTTTCATCAATCTAGCATGGAACTTTGAACCTGAATAGTTACTCTGATTTTAATAGAATAACGCCGTTATAGGGTATTTGTCAAACCGTTCCATAACTACCCATGAGCACTATCTATCCTCGCGGAAAAGTCTTTACCCCTAATTGCACTCTTGCAAGTTCTATGTTAAGGAATAGGTATCACCTCAATAAATGGTGGCTAACTATGAACCGTGTCCTCGATTACCGAGTCGCCAGGGAAAGGATGGTCAAAAACCAACTTGTCCCTCGGGGCATCAAAGATCCAAGAATACTGGAGGTAATGCGAAAGGTCCCTCGAGACCGCTTCGTGGAGGAGGCACTTGTTGCCGAGGCCTATAACGATCATCCATTGCCCATAGGCCATAAACAAACCATATCGCAGCCATACATCGTGGCCTTCATGACCGAGGCCCTCGAACTTACCAATAGAGAAAAGACGCTTGAAGTCGGCACAGGCAGCGGCTATCAAACCGCTATTTTGGCCGAGTTGTCAAAGAGAGTCTATACAATTGAGAGGATCAGGGCATTGATGGTCAGCGCTAGAAAACTCCTTGCCGAATTAGGTTACAATAATATTATGTTTAAGGCCTTTGACGGTACTATCGGATGGAAACAATATGAGCCCTATGATGCCATTATGGTTACTGCAGGGGCACCCAAGATTCCCGAGCCCCTCCTTGATCAGCTTGTAGATGGCGGTCGCATGGTGATACCCGTTGGAAATAGAGTTAGTCAAGAATTGATCAAAGTCACCAAGAAAAAAGGGGGTCACATCCAGGAAAACCTTGGAGGTTGTCGTTTTGTTGATCTGGTGGGTATTCACGGATGGAAGGAATAGTAAAGCACAATCAAATCACTCGATTCTAAAAAACGATTCATCAAAATCAGGCCTCCCCTTGTATTTATTCATATATAATCCCGGCATTTTATCAATATCCTCAAGAATAGCAGGGTCTATGGGGATGCCAGCATGATGAAATGCCTTGACAATCTCTTTTGTTGAGGGGGGGCATCCCTTAATAGCGATCATCTCGTTGATGTGAGGGTCGTCTTTGTTGGTCTGATAGATGCATTTTCCTATCAGAATGGTCTTTTTCTTTCCTGGAGTGGGCTTCATAGCCTTCCCTGTAAGCACCTCCACGTCATCCCATGGCTGTCCTTTCCAGGCGCGGGCAATCTCCATCAGGATCTGGCCGTTAAGAAAAGAACAGTAGGTGCAAAGGGTAAGGTCGTATTTGCGGAAAGAAAGTCCTTTGATACCCATCCTCTTCATCGGAAAAGGGAGAGTCCCGTCATCCGTATAAGGAAATGAGCATTCATGTCGAGAGGCAACATCCTCCACCTTCTCTCCCAAAATTTTTACATCGGATAAGTCTAATGGGCTTCCAAATTTTTGAGCCACACGGGTCAAGTGTGGCACCTCCGATATCTCGTATCCCAGGACCTTAGCTCCCACCATATCGGCAGAGAGGACGTCCGAAGAGGCCACAAGTATATTGCTTCTGCGGATCTTTCCATCAAAACTAGGGCCGCGTTCGTTGGTATATATACCATCCAGAATTGTGAAACACGGAGGAATGATCTGCGGAAACCTCGCGATCATATAGTTTAAATCCCTCTCTCTATCGGCGCTGTGGCATTTCTTCCTGGACCTGATATCCAGTGTCCCTTTCAAGTTCTTGATCCCCAGACTAACTACGGCCTGTGCGTGGGTCTTCAGGACTGGTATGTTCACCAAATAATCGCTATGAAGAAAATCAGCATTAAAATTCAGGAATACGCCATCACCCAAATCAACCTTCTCAAAGGGCCTCTCGTGAACATTAATACACTTAACGCCGTAGCGTCTTGACAAGATATTATAACCCAGGCTCTCAAAGGCGTGAAGGGGTGTTTCCCTATCTCTCGGCCTGTAGGTCACCATACCTTCCCCAATAATAATATCATCAACCCCATGCTCTTTTAAAAGGACGACCATGTCTTCCACCACCCTGGACGTGGTAATTACACCCCACTTGGGAAAAGGTGTGCTGCGAGTCCAGAAAACAATGTTCGGCTTAATAAACACCTTCGCCCTTGGCGGAAGGTTTTCCAGTCCATGACATAGTTCTACGGCCTTTCGCACAGATTCCAAGGGCCTCTCGTAGCGAACAATTGAAACGGTCTTCATCCTTTTTGCGTCCTTAATTGTCTACTATTGTATTACAAGTTACCCGCTAAGGCCAAAGATCTGCACAGCATTTTCTCCAAGAAGGGCATCAATTTCCTGCTTCGTGAATTCAATACCATCCGGGGCATTATCAGGAAGATTGCGGATCATATTCAGCCAGTCTTTCATAGGGATGACTGCCTCCAGTGGGGGGTTGTCCGTGCCCCATAAGATTTTTGATGCCCCGGCCTCATCAATTGCCTCCCTCAACATCCAGCAAAACCCACCAAAGTCCCTGTTCGCTTTTATCTGTTGCCCAGAAAAATCTGCATAAAACGTGGTTGCCTTGCTAGCCATAAGGTTCATCAGTTCATGCCACCAGCAAAAACCAAGGTGTGCCGCTATGATCTTCAGTCGTGGAAAATCACTTACCACGGTATCCAAATAAACCGGCTGGGCATATTTGCTCTTGAGTGGTTTCGATATGGGCCCTGTGTGAGAGAGCACAGGCAGGCCAAAATCTTGTGCCTTCTCCAGTACCCTGTAGGATTCTTCACAATCAGGATAAAACCCGGATGCGGGATGGTATTTGAGTCCACGGCACCCATAGTCATTCACGGCCCTGTCCAGAATATCCACGGCGTCCGGCCTCATAGGATCAACGCCTGCGAATGCAATGATCCTGTCTGGATACTCTTTTCCAAGAGAACCATAGAATTGATTAATCTCATCGATTGTCTTCTCCGCTTCCCCAATTCCATAGCCCCAGTCCACGGGCAGGATGATGGTTTTGTCCACCCCTGATGTATCCATGTTTGCTATCAGCTTCGAGCCATCGGGATCCATCATCGGGTCCATCACCATGTTTTTCACCTCGTCCCTTGTAGGAGAACCCAGGTTGTTTCTCTCAAAGAAATCGATTGCCACCTCGGCCAGTTCGTTCCAGTAGTTATCGGATATAATTTTCCACGTCCACACGTGACAATGAGCGTCTACAATCATTTTTCTCCTCCCTTGTTTTTGGTTTGCCCCGACAGCAAAAAGCCACTGCTCCAGTCCCGATATTTTGCGGGTGGCCCACGGGCTTGCACGTACGGCTAGACAAGGCTATAATCTTTACGCTTATATCTATTGCAGGAATTTGTCAAGAATGACCCTGAAGGCGAAGGGTGATTCCCTGCTTTAAGACATTGAAGCAGGATACTTCTGCCCCACAAAAGACATTTTTGAAATCAAAGAAAGTGGAGGGAAAATATGGCGACAGACGTTAAAAGGGAAATCCTGAGGCCTAGGATAGGTGGTTCTGTTTTTATAGCACCGGGGGCATGCATATATGGAGATGTTGAAATAGAAAAAGGCTCAAGCATCTGGTTCAATGCCGTAATCAGAGGAGATGAAGGAAAAATAACCATAGGAAAAAGTACGAATATACAGGATAATGTTGTTATACATAGCGATATGATGGTGGGAGTCGAGATCGCCAATAACGTCACAATCGGACACGGGGCCATCATCCGAGGCTGTAAGATCGGCAGCAATGTTATGGTCGGAATGAACACCACTGTCATGACCAATGCAGAAATCGGAGATGACTGCATTATCGGAGCTAACTCCCTGGTGTCTTACAACAAAAAGTTCCCGCCTCGATCATTGATATTGGGGGTACCGGCAAAGCGTATACGGCCGCTTGAAGACAAAGATATGGAGGGCAGCAGAATCGCAACGGAAATCTACAGGCAGTTGGTTGAGAAATATTCTGGTGGGAGAATTTCTGGATACAGAAAATAGCAAGGAAGAGTGAATCTGCCCCAAATTGCAATCCATGTAACACTCTAAAACAGACTCATTCCCTTTCCTATTCATCCTTTGGTCATTAACTTTGATGACCCAGCTACGCTCAGGCCAATCTTCTGAACAGGGAAAGCATCTCTTCCTTCATGCCCTGCGGCACACTGGAAAGGCTCTCAGCGGGAAGCTCAATAAATTCAGCGCTACTCTTGACTAACAGGCTGGCCTTGTTGTCTCGGATCTCAGCTTTCGCCTTAATCTTCGGGGTCTGCGATGAGTCGACGACAGTTCCTCTCACCGTCAAGGGGACACCGATCAATACAGGCTTGACGTACTTGATCTTCATCTTTCGTGTTACCAAAAAGATCTTCTTTGAATACATAACCGCCCATGACATAACCTCGTCAACCAGTGCAGATATGATACCGCCATGCGCCATATTCTGCCATCCCTCGTAAACCCTATCCAGGGTAATGTCCGAGCAAATATCATCACCAATCCGGTAAAACTGTAGGTTCAGGCCGATTGGATTGGCCGTTCCGCATGCAAAACAGTAATGACCCCGGGGTTTTTCAATCCTGATCTTCGCTTCTTT
>Ga0307425_1001202_pt1 | contig 15769 bp, 15 predicted proteins | sample SalMarWE160330MG_FD_202152 | JGI IMG/M metagenome (GOLD analysis project Ga0307425, IMG submission 202152) | Salt marsh sediment microbial communities from the Plum Island Ecosystem LTER, Massachusetts, United States - WE1603-30 | ecosystem: Environmental > Aquatic > Marine > Intertidal zone >... | reverse complement strand
TTTATCCGGTGGGCATCCGATCTTAAAACCATGCACCGCTGTTGCACATCTGAAACCAGAGATTGCTCAACCTGCAAGGATGGGGCTGCACACATGAGTTGGGTGATGGTAAACAAGCGGGCGCATATTCGTTCGACAAAGGATCTTCAGGGTTGGATTGAAGTCTATGAAATGTTTGCCAAACTCTATCACTTTATCCCCTGGTAGACGGCATTCTTTGTTCAAAGGTGTTTGGGAAGGAATGAAATTTACTTTTCAGGCGCCTTTTATTTTTATTGTCTTATTTAGTATTGTCTTTGAGTATTAAGATTCGATAGTAATTTCCTTAACATTGAAAATGTAACACATTACACGAATTCGAATGAAAAAAGCTGTTGTTGTCGGATATGATGCGGTGTCGGCACTGGGTACGGACCTGGAGACTCAGTGGAACCGTGCACTAAAAGGAGAAAGTGGAATTGGGGAGCTAACCCGGTTTCCAGTTAAAGAAAATTTCCCTGTACACGTTGCCGGTCAGGTGGATGATATTGATACCACGTCATACAGTTTTTTAAGCCCCCGAGCTCTGGCGTTGTGGCCCTCACCAATTTTCAAATATGCCATGCTTGTCGCACACCGCGCCCTCCAGGCCAGTGGAATAGAAATTACCCCTAGTTTGGGACCCAGAGTCGCCGTAACTTTCAGCTCGGCGGTGGGTGGTCAGGACTCGCTGCTGGATGCGGATCGCCGCATGGTTTCCAAAGGTAAGTTGCCGCCACCCTATGCCAATCCCAACTCTTGCATTAACATGGTGGGTGGAAAAATATCCATTTTAACCGGGGCGACCGGCCCGATAACAACAACTGTTACGGCCTGTGCCACCGGTGTTACGTCTATGATCATAGGGGCGATGCTTCTGGAACAGGGGATGGCTGATGTCGTCATATGCGGTGCGGCAGATTTTGCGCTGGTTGAACCGATTGTTGCGGGTTTTGCGACCATGAACTGCACCTATCGTCCGAAACAGGGGATTGCCGATGGACTTTCTTTAAGAGCCAGTCGTCCTTTTTCCGTTGATCGAAGAGGTTTTGTCATATCCGAAGGGGCAGGGGCAATTATTATTGTAACTGAGGAATTTGCCCGGGCACACGGTCTGGACTATCATATTGAAATTGCCGGTTGGAGCATGACCTCAGATGCCTATCATTTCGTGGCCCCGAATTTTGAGACAGTCAGACGATGTATTGCCGAGAGCATTGAAAATGCCGGTATCCGCCCATCAGATATCGACGCCGTCAATGTCCACGCTGCATCAACCAAAATCGGCGATAAGGTGGAATATGATGCTTTAAAATCGGTTTTTGGAAAGGACCTGTCGCCGGTATCAGCCAACAAGTCCATGATCGGCCATGCCATGGGTGCATCCAGCGCTATTGAATCTATTTTTCTGATTGAAGGCATGCTCAATGATGTCTTGCTGCCGACCATCAACTATACGCCGGATCCGGAGATTGAACTGGATTGCGTCCCCGAAGGCGCAAGGAAACTTCATCAGGAATATATATTGAAAAATGCTTTCGGTTTTGGTGGTTGTAACTCATGTATCGTTTTTCACAGGATAAAATAGAATATTTAAAAAAACCATGAAAGCACCTAAAAACAGACGTGTTTTTGTCATCGGATACAGCGCTGCAACATCCCTGGGCAGTACTTTTGAGAAAACATGGAAACAGGCTGTTCGTGGGGAGGCCGGCTTTCGAAAAGTAACCAAGTGTCAGGTCGATTCCCTTAGCAACGTGGTGGGAGAAATTCCAGACTGGGACCCGTTATCCATGGATTTTGTGAATCAAAAGGAGATTTACAACTGGAACGCGGAGTATGTCCTTTTGACCATAGCGATATGTCAAGAGGCTCTGGAGCGCTCAGGCTTACAGATAGATGAAGAGACCGGGCCAAGGACGGCATGTCTTGTCGGCTCTGCTTTAAACGGAATCGATGCCTTTCGCATTGCCATGGACAATTATCTTAACAAAGGGCCGTTCAAGGTCAGTCCCTATCTGTTACCCAATTTATGCGCAAATCTGCCATCCGGAAAAGCTGGAATGATAATGGGTTTCACCGGCCCTATATTTTCCCCGCAGGGTGCATGTGCTTCCGGTAATCACGCCATCGGCATCGGAGCAAGAATGATTCGGGATGGTGATTGTGATTTTGTCCTTGCCGGTGGTGTGGATACATGTATAATGCCTGAAATCATTCATGGGTTTGCCAATATGAACGCTACCGTAAAGATCGTTGAAGGAGATCGGGCATTCCATGATCCAAAACAGGCCTCCCGACCATTCAGTATTGACAGAAAAGGTATGGTCCTTTCCGAAGGCGGCGGAGTGCTGGTTCTGGCCGCTCAAGAAATGCTTTCCGCCTACGGTTTAACACCAAAGGCAGAGGTAATGGGTATCGGATGGACATCCGATGCCTATCATTTCACACTGCCAAATTCGGAGACCGTTATCCATGCCATACGAGGAGCAATTGATGACGCAGGAATACAGCCCGGTGATGTTCAATATGTCAACGCTCACGGTACATCCACGCCAAAAGGAGACAAAGTTGAGATTGATTGCCTGAAAATCGTATTCGGTGAGCATGAACTTGAAAAAATTCCAATTTCTTCCAACAAGTCACAGATCGGTCATACGCTGGGCGCTTCGGCCGCCATCGAGGCCGCTCTGGGTATTGAGGGAATGCAACACGGCTTGATACTCCCTACGGTGAACCATATCCCGGACCCTGCATTGGACGGCATTGACGTGGTGCCCAATACGGTTCGCAAACAACGCTATGAGTTTTTTCTCTCTAATGCATTCGGATTTGGTGGAACCAACTGTTGCGTTGTTTTTAAAGGTGTGTGATGTCAATCTATATAGGAAGATAGCGAAAAAAACGATATTAACGGAAAACAAATCATTAAACATGAGGCCTAAACCACTTATTTTTAAAGCTTTAAACGGTGATGAGCGATATGCAAGAGACAAGGACACCAATCTGATCTGGCATAGATGCAGGCATCGCGTTCTTTATGCCGACACCGACCGTTCACAGTTGGTCTACCATTCCAACTATCTGATATATTATGAAATAGGAAGAGCATCGTTGATGCGGGATGCCGACTATCCGTATCGCCTTATCGAGGAAAGCGGTTATGTGTATCCAATCATTCAGGTTGGTGTAAATTATTACAGCCCCCTTCGCTACGATGATCCCATGTATATTTATACCCGTCCCTCTGAGTTGGAACGCGTGAAAATTCGGTTCGATTATGTGATCACCCATGAAGAGACCAACGAACTCATCTGTAAGGGATTTACCCGGCATTGCGCGACGAATTCTTCAGGAACACCTGTAGGGATCGATGAAAAGACGCTTCATTTATGGAAAAATTTTCCAAGATAATTGATAAAGTCCGCCTTCGCCTTGAAATAAAAGTTTCGCCCTATTTATTGGACCATCAATTTGAGGGAAAGCCCGTGTTCCCTGCGGTAGAAGCCATGCAAATCCTGGCCGTCTCAACCCAATACCATATGCCACACACTAAAGTTGCCTGTATTTTGGATGCAAGATTTGATAAATTTCTATATATCTCTCCGGATGAGGATAATATTGCCGCGTTCAATGAAATCAAAGTCTACGAAAACGGTCGTATCATATCAAAATTGATCACCAAAACCAGATCGAAAAAAACACCCATTACCCGCGTTAAAGAACATGTAACCTTAACTTTTCTTCTTACAGAAAGGACAACCGAGAAACGTCCTTTTGACGGTGATACCATTTTGGAAGAAAATAGTTTTAAGATCCCGCCAGAACGTCTCTACAGTGAACTTGTGCCTTTTGGTCCGGCCTATCATAATGTGGAGGAATTTCTGCACTTTTCCGAAAGTGGCATAATTGCAAAGGTCTGCAGCAGCCGTTTTATTCTTTCTAATGAATTTCCATTAGGTTCACCGTTTCCCCTTGATGCAGCGTTCCATGCGGCCTGTGCATGGGGACAACGGTATTCTCATGTAGTGGCATTTCCGGTAGGAATAAAGGAAAGACATATCTTCCGTCCAACCCTTACAGGAAAATCCTATATCGCCGTACTCATCCCAATTCAGAAAGACCCAAAACTTTTGATATTTGATATCTGGATTTATGGTCAGAACGATGAAGTTTATGAAGGTGTTCTGGGAGTCCGAATGAGAGACGTGAGTGCCGGCAGGATGCATCCTCCCCCGTGGATTATTAAATAGTGTCCATCCGGGAATGACCCTTTTCCGTAATCTCGGAGTCATTGCGGGAAATTGTTTATTTCTTCATTGGAAACCTTTTTGTGCTTATGTTTAAGTTTATGGCGTTTTTGTAATTTTTCCCCTAAATAGGGGGGTAATGTTGGTGACATTAAGTTTGGTGATGCTTGACATACCTGTCTCTTTTCGCTATTTTCAGAATCTCTTACGATAGTTGAGCTTTTCAAAATCATTTTAACTTTTTATCAAAAAAAGAGTGAAACCATTGAAAAATGTTTCATGTTTAGCGGTTCTGATCGGTATTGGAGATACATATCGGCGCTCTTTATATCGCATAAAAAATGGGAATCGCATCTGACTGATGAACCCCATCAAACCAATAGAACCCATTAAATATTAACCTTATGCGTATCGTACTGGTTCATCCCACCGGCTCAAACTGGATCCCCGGAAAAAAAGACATCACGGCCACGGCTAATCGTATGGCCCCTTTGGGTCTGCTTTCCATTGCTGCCTATCTCGAACGTGAAAGCCACGAGGTGTTTATCCATGACTGTTTAGGGCCGAAAGCCGTTGCCGATAACAACATTAACGCGAAAAAAATCATAAGCTATGCCCCGGACCTGGTGGGCTTTTCCGCCACAACATCCGGTTTTCTTGACGGTTATGATCTGGCAACAAGGATAAAAGCCGCCCGCCCCCAGACTCTAATTGTTTTCGGCGGTGTGCATGTCTCATCAATGGGCGGAGATTTGCTTGAAAAGTTTGAAAACATCGATTTCCTCTGCATGGGTGAAGGGGAGGTCACGCTGGCAGAATTGGCTTGGGGTCAGGAAGCAAGCCGGATCGACGGACTAGTATGGCGGGATAAAGGTCAGGTGGTCACCAATCCGCCCCGTTTTTATATTTCCGAAATGGATACTCTTCCCTTTCCGGCGTATGAGAAACTGACGGACTTTCCACATGGCTACAACCTCCCCTTGTTCAGCTATATTCTCACTCCGGGAGGCACGATGGTGACCAGCCGTGGTTGTCCGTATCAATGTTCATACTGTGACCGTTCGGTGTTCAAACGAGAGTATCGTTATAATTCGGCCGAATACATTTATGAACATATGCGGTATCTCCGCACCCGGTTCGGCATTCGCCATATTAACATTTACGACGATTTGTTCACCACCCACAGGGGGCGCATCATAAAGCTCTGTGAATTTCTGACTTCAAAACCTCTGGGGATACAATTTAACTGTGCTGTTCGAGTGGGGCATGCGGACGATGATCTGCTTCAAATGTTAAAGGACGCAGGTGCGTTACAGATCTCCGTAGGCATTGAAACCGGTGATTCAGATCTGTTGAAAATCCATAAGCCCGGGGTCTATCTGGAAGATGTGCATGACACGGTCAGGCGTATTCAGGCAAAGGGGCTCAGGGCCAAAGGACTTTTTATGATGGGGCTTCCCGGGGAGACGGTTGAGTCGATCCGGAAGACCAGCGATTTTGTTATAAATCTGGGCCTAGACGATATGAATATGTCCAAATTTACACCGTTTCACGGCGCACCTGTTTGGGAAACTATATTCGAACAAGGGTCGTTAGATGACGCCTGGCAGAAGATGAACTGCCTCAATTTCGTTTTTGTGCCAAAAGGTATTCATTCAAAAGAGACCCTTGATCAATTGTACAATAAGCACGTCAAACAGTTTTACTCCAATCCAAAATGGCGCAGAAAATTCCGCAGACGACTCTGGGAACACAGAAAAAGTATCTGGTATATGCTCAAACATCTGCCCACGTTCCTGACTGCCATACGCACTTTTGAACCGGCAGAGTCGTCATCCGAAAATAGGAGATAAACGATGTTATCAAAAAAACTCGAACAGATTCTTTCGAGCCCCAAACATCCGAAGCATGAATTTATCATTTCTGGATACACTTATGAAACCATTTACGCCCTTGCTGCGAGCATACAAAATTCATTAGAATCAAAAAATGGGCCGATATGTATCTGTACCGAAGACAAAGGGATTGTTGCCGCTACCCTTCTGGCTTCGCTTGCTTCCGGTTCAACCATAGTCTTGCCTTATTCCCTTTCAGAGCAGGCTATTCGAGAGATACATCAGGTCGTTGGATTCAAGACTGCGGTTACAGATCAACCGGAAAAACTTCCTTCTGGAATCAAACCATTGGTTCCCGACTCATGTTGTAAGGTCGCTCCTTCTTTTTCCCTTGTTACAGATCCGGATTCAGTCTTTTTGAAATTTTATACCGGCGGTTCTACAGGCAAACCCAAATTGTGGTCGAAAACTCCTCGGAACTTGTTTGAAGAGGCGTTTTCACATTCACAAAGATATAACATATCTAAAAATGATCGTATTTTGGCTACCGTACCTCCCTATCATATCTACGGCTTCCTTTTTTCCGTGCTGATCCCGTTCGTTTCATCCGCCGGTGTGGTGGCTGATATTTGCACCTTTCCTCAGGAAATACGAAAAGCGCTACAAAACCATTCTGCAACAATTCTGGTAAGTGTTCCCATGCATTACAGAATCCTGAGAGGCGGTGAAATCCCGTGTGATTCTCTTAGAATCGCTTTTTCCTCAGCCGGAAAACTGAACAAGAAGGATGGAATTTATTTTCATAAGCAGACCGGCATCGATATAGTTGAGATATACGGTTCTACGGAAACCGGCGGTATCGCAAGCCGCTGTCAGACTGCAAATGATGCAGCTTTGGAACCGTTTGATGTTGTCGACTGGAAAGTTGTTGATGAGCGACTTTATGTTCAGTCGGTCTTTATTTCACCTGAAATCCCCAGGGATTCTGAAGGGTTTTTCATGACAGGGGATCGGGTTAGACTCGAGGATAACAATAAATTTCTTCTTTTGGGTCGAGTTGACGGTATTGTGAAGGTTGGCGGTAAGCGTGTTGATATGGAAGAAATACGGAACAAGTTAAAACAAATCCAAGAAGTTACGGAAGTGGTAGTTATAACTATGCCCGACGCTCGGGGCAAGGAAAATGAAATATGTGCTCTTGTTCAGGGCAATATTGACAAAGATCGTTTCAGAGAGAGGGCTTCGAAAATCGTTGAGCCTTATGCCATCCCCCGTCGTATTAAAATCGTCGATGAAATTCCTGTTTCATCAACTGGAAAATATGACAGAAAAGTTGTTGAACGGATATTTCTTACAGTTACGTCAAGCCTATGATCTGCCACTTTAATGACATGGCCAAAACTTACTCGGATGATGAGATACTTTTACTGCTCAATTTTTCAACCACGATACGGGTCGCCCACCGCAGAAAGATCTTGGCATACTGAGCCCCGGCAAGATACATTCCCAACAGAAACACCAAATGTGACAAGCCGTATAATAACGGGCCGCCGATGGCAAGCAGCCAGGGTTTGTTCATATAGATGGATAGGATCCCCAGCACACTTATGGCAGGCCAACCGATGATATAGCTTAAACCGATGATTGATATTCCCAGAACTGTCCGTATTGAAGGTTTTTTTTTAAACCCACTTAAATCGGCTTTTTCCTCAATGGCACCACGAACATACTCGGTTTCGGCAATTCTTTTTATGAAATTCATTTTCATCTATGCTCAATCTTTTTGACCGGAATATGAGATATCCTTTGCTTTGCCGGCTTCCTTTGTAACATGAACCTATCTCAAAAACAATCTAATGGTTCTCGCAAAAATAACTTCGCAGAATTGGAGCTAAGATTTAGTTCATATTGCGTTGCTTTATAACAATTGAACATAATAAAACCCATATATCAGCAAAATGAAATTGGTTGATTTTTATAGTCCAATCGTGTAAACATTTTATTCGCCAAACAGCTTTCTTGTCGTGTGTATGTAATTGGAATAGTTTTAACATTTTACTTCCTGAAAACAACGAATATATAAAACAATTTTGGATCTATTAACAAAGATAAAGGCAACCTTGTGCTCTAACCTTTAACCTCTTACTATGTTGGTGGAAATCTGTGACCATCAACGGAAGTCTTTGGGTTAAGTATAAAACTTTTTATGGAAAAGATAAATAAATACGATGTCGGCTTGCTGGTTTTTATAAGCATAGGCTTTATGTTAAGTGGCACATCAATATTCGGCTGTGCGCCTGCTCCTGTGATTGGAGCCCCTGTTAAACAGCAGAAAATCAACGACGGAGTTTATGAGGGAAGTTACAGGGGAGGTTTAAACAAGGCTTCGGTGAGGGTGACCATCAAAAATAAGACAATTTCCAATATTGAAATAGCTGAACATCAGGCCTGGAAAGGTAAAAAGGCAGAGTTGCCTATTTTGGAGAGAATCATCGAAACCCAGTCAACCAGAGTTGATGTGGTCAGCGGAGCGACCAATAGCAGTCGCGTCATTATGAATGCGGTTCAAAAAGCGATTGAAAAAGCTTATCAAAAATAGATGGGGTTTTGAAACCTCGCCTGCCGGCTTCTTGTGGGCATGCGCCCGTGAGGCTGCCTCTAAAAATATCCACTACACTATCCTCGTCCGTCAAGCTCCTCGAACTTTGAGTGATGGCTTGCAGGATTCACGAAAATAACGAGTCATTGTCGACCGAAATATGAAAGCTGAGACCTTTGCCAAATACTGGGAGTATTTTGATAAAATCTACTGTATCTCATTAGATGAGCGTGAAGACAGACGAGCGGAAGCAAAGATTCAATTTGATAAGATCGGGCTATTGGATAAAGTTGAATTTGTAATTGTAAAAAAGCATCCGTATAACTGTGAACAGGGTATATTTGAATCACACATGATCTGTATCAAAAAAGGAATCTGTGCCGGTGCAAACAATATTGTCATATTTGAAGACGATATCCAGTTTGAAAGATTCAGCCCGGCCAGTCTTAAAAATTGTATTGATTTTTTGTCAGCCCATCTCCATTGGCACTTTTTGTTTTTTGGATGTCTGGTTTCGGGCAGCAAAAGAACAGCGAACAAATCGGTACTAAAAGTGAAGTATCGCAGTCTGTCCCATGCATATGTTTTAAATCGCAACTTTGCTGAATCTTTAATCAAAATCCCATGGCAGGGGATAGCCTATGATGATATGCTGAGAAATCTTGCGGGGAGCTTTTATATGATTTACCCTTCTTTTGCTTTTCAGGGGAACTCCCGTTCGGATAACAGCCGGTATGCGCGATTGGATAAATTTCGAAGATTGTGTGGAGGGCTTTGGCGAATCCAGAAATTGAATGAATTCTATCATCACTACAAAATAGTCATCATCGCGTTTCACATTATTTTAATATTGCTTGTCCTGAAATGGGTTTTCTAATTTCAAAAAATACTCTCATGCTCCAGGTTTTCAATATAGATGAAATCAATGACGTTTAATTGGCGCCGGTTAATGTTCATCGTTTTAATTGTCGTCGTCTTATTTTTGATCGGTTTATATCGATTGCAGATCAAAATGGATATTATCGGTTTTCTTCCGAAAGATGATCCGATGATATCCGATGCCTTGAGTTTTTTTGAGAACCATTCGATTCAAGACCAACTGATCATTGATGTCAGCCACCAAAAAGATGATTTGGATATTCTCGTTGAATGCGGACAACGGGTTGAAAAAAAATTAAAGCAAAGCGGGCTCTTCAAAAATGTCGGCATGCAAGATATTCAGAATCTTATACCGGAGTTATCATTTCATATCTTAAATGACTTACCGGTAATGTTCTCCGCAAACGAACTGAATAATACAATTAAACCTCTGCTGAACCCTCAAAACATTAAAAAAAAACTGTTAGATATTAAAACCCGATTATTAAATTTGGGAGGCATCGGGCAGTCCGAATTTATCGCAAAGGATCCACTGGGGTTTAAAGATTTAGTTATGGCCAAGTTGGCTTGTCTGTCGCCATCGCAGAATGTCCGCATATATAAAGGGCAGTTGATATCATCTGATGGTAAACACCTGCTTGTCATCGCCAAAACAATAACTTCAAGTATGGATACGGGCTTTGCCCGAAAAGCGGCTGAACTGATTCAGACGCTGTCAAGGCAACTCATCCAGGACTATTCTAAATCAGGATATCAGGTTACACTGACACCGGTAGGTGCATATCGCGCTGCCCTTGATAACGAACTGATTGTGAGACGGGATGTTCGCAGCGCGATCCTGTTTTCGACAATGGGTATTATGTTGCTGCTTGTCATTGCTTTTCCGAGGCCATATTTGGGGTTGTTGTCGCTCTTGCCGGCCATTGCAGGCGTGATGGTCGCATTTTTTATATTTTCATTGATGCATAAATCTGTATCCCTTATGGTACTCGGTTTCGGCGGGGCGATCATATCGATATCTGTTGATCACGGTATCGCTTATCTATTGTTCCTTGATCAACCTCATACGACTTATGGCAAAGAAGCATCCAAAGAGGTCTGGGCCGTGGGACTGCTTGCAGCCCTGACGACTGCAGGTGCTTTTGCTGCACTGAATATAAGTGGGTTTCCTATTTTGAAACAACTGGGTCAGTTCACGGCGCTTGGAATTTCATTATCGTTTATTTTCGTTCATACTGTTTTCCCCATGATTTTTCCTGAGATGCCACCAGCGCGGCCAAAGGCTTTAGTGCTTCAAAAGATGGTCGACAGGTTTGCCAGAGTGGGTAAAAAAGGCGCCTTTTTTGCCCTCATTTTTTTCGTTTTCATGCTTTTTTTCGCTAAACCGGAATTCAATATCAGCCTCACTTCAATGAATACGGTGAGCAAGGAAACCGTAGCTGCCGATAATCTGATTGCAAATGTCTGGAACATGGCACGCAATAAGATATTTATAATGATTGACGGCCAAAGCATTCGAGAACTCCAACAAAAAGGAGATCGGCTTCTTGAGATGATGAATAAGGACCGGCTTTCAGGCACTCTGGCCTCAGGTTTTGTGTCGTCCATAATTTTTCCCGGAGAAGATCGAAGGAAACAAAATTTTACGGCATGGAAAACTTTTTGGAACAGCAGCCGAATTAAAGAGTTAAAAAAAACAATGAAAGCATTTTCCTTTGATCTGGACTTCACCGAAAATGCGTTTGAGCCTTTTTATGAAATGTTAAATCCGGATTCTTTTACTCCTGAGTATTCAATCGTTCCCGACAAGTTTTTCGATATGATGGGCATTACCGTCGGCCCTGATAAAAAATCATGGATACAGGTCTGCAATTTGACCGCTGGACCGACTTACAGGGCCGATGAATTTTATGCAAAATACAGTTCGCTGGGTAAACTGTTTGATCCAAATTTCTTTTCCAAGAGATTGGGGACACTACTGTTTTCCATTTTTGTGAAGATATTGGTCATCATTGGCATTGGCGTTACGATTCTTTTATTTATTTTCTTTTTTGATGTAACCTTAACCTTAATTTCTTTGCTTCCGGTGATATTTGCTTTAGTATGTACCTTGGGGACGTTGAAATTGATAGGCCACTCGCTGGATATTCCCGGGATGATGCTTGCCATTATCGTCTTCGGTATGGGAATTGATTATTCACTATTTTTCACCCGATCCTATCAGCGTTACGGCGATGCAGCTCATCCGTGTTTCGGGCTTATCCGGTTGACGGTTTTTATGGCCTCGGCATCAACCATCATTGGATTTGGCGTTTTATGTTTTGCGGAACATTCGCTTTTAAGAAGTGCAGGAATTACTTCTCTGATAAGTATCAGCTATTCTCTCATCGGTGCGTTTATAATCTTGCCGCCGGTTTTGGATTATCGGTTTAAATCTATTAAAGAAAATAACCTCACGCCCACAAATCCTCGAGATCGAGTATTGAGACACTATAAAAATATGGTAGCATATCCCCGATTATTTGCCCGTCTTAAAATATATTTCGACCCTATGTTTTCGGAGCTACCCCGATTGATTAAGTCTTTGGATGGGATTAAAACGATTGTTGACATTGGCTGCGGATATGGTGTGCCGGCCTGCTGGTTGCTCGAACGCTTTCCTGGATCAAAAATATATGGGATTGACCCTGACACAGAGCGGATTAGGATCGCCTCCATGGTTGTTGGAAAAAGAGGCGTAATAACGCATGGTCGCGCACCGGACATGCCGATGGTTGAGGAGCCGGTGGATTTGGCAATTATGCTGGACATCTTGCATTATTTAAAAGATGATGTTCTAGAAATGACGTTGAATAGGCTTTACAATAAACTTAGTACCGGCAGCTGCCTTATTATCAGAGCATCAATACCCCCTGAACGGCGATTTCCTTTGGTATGGTGGCTGGAGAACTTCAAGTTTAGGCTTCTGCGAATGCCATCTTATTATCGATCCGTGGAACAAATTAAGAAGATGATTGTGCAGGCCGGCTTTAAAATTGAACAGACTGAACCATCAGGAACAAATGGGGAATTGGCCTGGTTTATCGTCAAGACAGGGCCCTGAGCAACTCTCTATTTATTTTGTCTTATGGTCCTTTGGTCCCAATGTCGGTTGATGATAGCTAAACAGGGGAGGTACTGAATATTAAGAAAAAAACATTCAATTTAACAGAAGCAATAGATTCAGGAAAGATGTCGCTGTCGATGGCCGAACGGGTCGGCATTGGTTCATTTCTGATTGCGATATTGCTGTTGTTTTTTGATGTTCGGTTATCCGTAATTACTTTAGCAGGTTTTATCCTGCTTTGTCTGGCAGCTCCCTTTTTCCCCCGTTTTGGCTTCTACCTTCCGGTAATCAGTCGGGGGACATCAGGCAAGAATGCAGTAGCCCTTACGTTTGATGACGGTCCGGATCCAGTGTCCACACCGCTGTTGTTACGGCTTCTGTCAAAGTATCAGGTAAAAGCAACTTTCTTTGTCAACGGGGAAAAAGTAGCCCGGTATCCGGAGTTGATAAAAGAAATCCTGATGCACGGACATTTAATAGGCAATCATTCTTACACCCATAATAACTTGATTTTCTTCAAACGTTGTGAAGCCATAGTCAGAGAAATCGAATCCACGCAAAATGTGCTGCACGATTTCGGAATACGACCGCTGGCTTTCCGCCCGCCGGTAGGTATTACAAGTCCTAGACTTCGATCGGCTTTGCTGCAATCAGATATGTATGTCGTCAATTTCAGCCGCCGTGCTTTTGATTTCGGCAACCGCTGGATAAAAAACATTTCAAGAAATATTTTAAACAGTATTCGTCCTGATGACATCGTTATGCTTCATGATATCAGACAGAAAAATGAACGTTTGAATCTGTACTGGTTAAATGAAATCGAACTCATTCTTTTGGGTCTAAAAGAAAGAGGTCTATCGGTTCTTTCCCTGTCTGATATTATCGGGAAGCCGGTTATGATCTCGGTTGTTGATGAACGAGAGTTTGAAAGATTATGAGCATATGGACATTGACCGAAAATGGTTTGATTAAAAAATAGGCGATGGATTTTGGTTATAATCACACATTGACAAGGTTGGCCTTTTAATATATCGAATTCGAATATATTCCTTTTAAAATGGAGGTAGAAAATGAAACCGTATCGAATCATCTTTTTTCATGTTTTAACCGTTGTTTTCCTCTTGTCATTATTCGCATGCGCAGGACCTTCTAAACAACAAACACAGACAAGCAAAGAGCAACCCGGCACGGAAAGCAAAGTCGTTCAAGGTGTTGAAAAAATTCAATTAGAGTCCATGGACAACATCCCGAAGATGGCACCATTAAAAGCAGCTTATGATAATATCATTCTCAGAAGTTTCGAGTGTAGCACCCAGATCAAGAAAGACTATCCACATGCAGCCATATTTTGTAAAGAATCTATAATTTCTCAATTGAAAAGTAAAAAGACGTATCGACACGTGACAGATGACACCAACAAAAAATTTTCTGGGAAAAGTATCTTGGCAGACATGAAGATTGTCGATATGCGAATAACGAGTGGTGCAGCGCGTATGTGGGGAGGGGCCTTCGCAGGAAATTCCTTTATGGATGTTCTACTTGAACTAAGGGATGCCGACACCAAAAAAGTTGTTCATCAAAAAGTGCTTTCAACGTCTAATAACGCTTTCGGTGCAGCTTGGAGTGGTGGATCCAGTGACAGGAGTCTACCTTCTGACCTCGGTACGCTCATCGGTGAGTATATTTTTAGGATTGTTCCCAGTACCAAATAAAGACGGCTTGCAAATTACAACCTTACATCCTATTGTCTGAAGAACTTGTCGTATAAATCCGATCGGAAAAAAAGATTAAATGCTCAGTTGTAACGCGTCGACAGTTGAGTATAAATCCCGTGAAAGGATCCGAACATGTTTAAATATTTGAATAATACTTTCTTCTTGGTTTTATTTGCAACAATAATCGTTTCTACTTTATTGTCAGGATGTGTTTATACTAAAGTAAAGGTCCCTCTTGATACCGACACGTATAAGACGCAGCTTGGTTCAAAAATAGGGGAGTCACATGCTTACTCTGTCGCATGGCTGTTCTCTTGGGGCGACGCCGGTACTGCGGCTGCTGCAAAGAACGGTGGCATAAAGACCATTAACCATCTGGATACGGAGTATTTCGTAATTTTGTTTGGGCTATATTCCCGTCTCACAACAATTGCATATGGGGATTAGAATTTTATGCATAAAATTTCATTTCTTTTCATAATTTGTATGTTTTATTTAATATGTTCAGGCTGCATGCAAGGTCTCATATATACCAATTCAACAGTTCCCTTGGTGACAAACATGAACCATACTCCTGTTGGGAGTAATTTTGCAGCAGCTAGCAGCAAACAATTAAAGGAACCTGTTAGTGGTTTAGGTGTGAGTGCGGAGTGGAACAGCAGGGCTATTGGCGATGCAGCCAAACGCAACGGTTTGACTCAAATTAATTTTGCAGATATGCATACAGTCAGTATCTTTGGAGGAATATGGAAGAAACAGACTGTTCAGGTTTGGGGTGAACAATAAAACAGATCACAACCAATATAAAATCTGAACTCAGGGTTGGATATCACATCATTACCTGTCACCTGGAATTGAACATATCATAAAAATTCAATGAGCAATTTTTTCGAAAAACCTCTATGACTCATCTCAATCTTTTGTAAAAATAAATACTTATAAGCAACTATGATGTGAACTGTTGAGAAGTGGTAGAATGAAACTTGATTTCGTCAACCACATACTAAACAGGAGGCATCAATGAATCGAAAGCAAAAGGAAGTTGTTCAAGGCGAAGCGTTATTTGTTGGAATCGAATGGCTTAAGAAATAATTGAAATATTAAGCTTAATTTGACAAGATTGAGAGAGGGGCCAACGAATACATCACTTGACCATTTGGTACTGAAATTTCGATATCACAAACATAAAAATCACCTTCAAATCCAAAATAGCAGCTATATGCAATCAGAGCCAAGCTTGGATCTGTCAGACATATCGCAGGTTTTAGAGGTGGATGATATCTTCATCTTTTGAATGGCTATCTGAATAATCATCAGGGTGAAAAGGAGATCGGATCATCCCGACTGAATTAAATGGGGAACTAATA
>Ga0307425_1001199_pt1 | contig 15780 bp, 15 predicted proteins | sample SalMarWE160330MG_FD_202152 | JGI IMG/M metagenome (GOLD analysis project Ga0307425, IMG submission 202152) | Salt marsh sediment microbial communities from the Plum Island Ecosystem LTER, Massachusetts, United States - WE1603-30 | ecosystem: Environmental > Aquatic > Marine > Intertidal zone >... | reverse complement strand
CGAATCTGGGGACTTCCCCTGCTTGCCATGATTTACCCCAGAGGTGAAAAGATTAAGGATGAATATGATGTCAATGCAGTAAAACATGCCGCACGTGTGGGCAACGAGATGGGGGCGGACATTGTCAAAGTGTCGTACACCGGTTCTGTGGAAACGTTTAAAGAAGTGGTGTCAGGGTGTGCGGTTCCGGTGGTCATCGCCGGCGGGCCTAAAATGGATTCAGATCGGGAGATACTCGAAATGGTAAAAGGCTCGATTGAGGCCGGAGGGGCCGGTGTCTCCATCGGTCGGAATGTGTTTCAGCATAAAGATCCCACACGCATGGTCAAGGCAATATCATCCATTGTCCATGACAGCGCCAGTGTAGAAGAGGCATTGGGAATTTTAGAATAAAAGGGAATAATGCAATGCGAAAAATATGGGTAAAAGTGGATCCATGGGACAAGAAAATCGTCACCACTGCGCTTGAAGGCGGTGTGGACGGCATTATGCTTCCAAAGGGTTTTTCCGAAAAAGTGAAAGCTTTGGGAAGGATTCAGACCATTTCTGAAGATGGTGACTTAAGGCTTGGCAAAGATGTTGTTATTTTTACCATAAAAAGCGGTGAGGATGAGGACGAAATTGTCAAACTCAGTCAAAAAAAACAGGTCATTCTTCAATGCAGTGACTGGACAATTATTCCCCTTGAAAATCTCATTGCAAAAAATGCAAACGTTATTGCCCAGGTCCGGAACCTTGAAGAGATGGAAACCGCTTTCGGTATTCTTGAAAAAGGCGTACGGCATGTTGTTTATCATGCAGACGATATCATTGAACTCAAGAAAGTACTTTCGTGGTTTCGTTCAAGGGGAGATAGAATCGCCCTTCAGATCGCAGAAGTCATCAAAGTCAAACCCGTGGGGATGGGAGACAGAGTCTGTGTGGATACCTGCACATCCATGGGCATGGGGCAGGGTATGCTGGTGGGAAACAGCAGCAATGCGCTGTTTTTAATTCATTCTGAAAGTATATCCAATCCGTATGTTTCTCCCAGGCCGTTTCGGGTGAATGCCGGTCCGGTCCATTCATACACCAGAGTTCCAGGGGGAAAAACAAGATATCTTTCAGAGCTTTCAGCCGGAGACCCGGTGCTGATCGTAGATTTTAACGGAGATACCGCCATTGGAATCGTCGGGCGTTTGAAGATCGAAAAACGTCCGTTAATGCTGGTAAAGGCTGTGGTCGGTGACAAAGAGATGACGACCATTGTTCAAAATGCGGAAACCATTCGACTCACCGATCCTGAAGGCAAAGCGGTGTCGGTGGTGAACCTGTCTCCCGGTGACAAGGTCCTGGTGGCCATGGAAGAAGGCGGCAGACATTTCGGCATGAAGATAGAAGAGTCCATCACGGAAAAATAGAATCTGAATCTTGCATGAATATAAATTCCGACACGATCCTTTTTGCGGTATTCGGAGATCCTGTATCCCATAGTTTGGGGCCGGTGATGCACAACACCGCCTTGTCTGATGTGGGTTACAACGGTGCGTATCTTGCTTTCAGGGTAAAAGATATCGGCAAGGCCGTTACCGGTATAAAGGCCCTTGGCATTAAAGGTGTCAGCATTACGATTCCTCACAAGGTTTCCGTAATGGATTTTCTTGACGAATTGGACGATACAGCGCGAAAAATCGGGGCCGTGAATACCATTGTAAACAGGGAAGGTGTCTTAACCGGGTACAACTCGGATGGCATTGGCGCTGTCAAGGCCCTTTTTGAAAGGACAACCATTAAAGATAAAAGTGTGGTTATTCTCGGGGCCGGCGGTGCTGCGCGAGCCATCGGGTTCGCCGTTATTTCCGAGGGGGGGCAGGTGACGGTGATCAACCGTACTCCGGTTACAGGCGAGAAGCTGGCAAAGGATCTGGGAGCAGATTTTCAACCGATATCAAAATTGAGCCAAACCGCATGCCACATTCTGATCAATACGACACCGGTGGGGATGTATCCGGGTATTGATGCCATGCCGATTCGGAAACAAGACCTGGATAAAACCATGGTGGTTATGGACATTGTCTACAATCCATTAAAGACCCGTTTTTTAAGAGAAGCTGAAAGCATCGGTTGTCGGACGATAGACGGCGTTTCCATGTTTGTATACCAAGGGACCTTTCAGTTTGAATTGTGGACCGGAATGAGAGCACCGGTCGAAATCATGAAAAAGGCGGTTTTAAATGCCCTGGGAAAGAACGGGGAACAATCAAATATAAAGTAATCCTTTAAATCTGTAGCAAATAATTCCGCTTCAAGTATAATTAAATTTTCCCTGGAAAAACTCGTGGATAAAATCTCGTAATGAAAGAACCTGCCCGGACTATAAATAAACGGTTTTGTTTTAATAGGGATATTCATTTTTTGATCAAATCGATTATGGTTCTTTCATAACGATTTTTAATCCACTCAAACAGTTTCCAGCAGAAAATTTAATCACACCTGAAGCTAGTTTGAAACCGGCCTTCTTCACATGGCATATTCTATTACAAAATGAGACCTTTGAAAAATGTTCAATTTTGCTCAAGGTCAAGGAAAGTGAAAATTTTAACCAGAAGAATACATTGAGTATTTTGAGGATTAAAATCTGAACCTGACACAGGGATTGGGCGAAAGGGGATGTTTTTCAAAGGTCTCAAAATAATGAATGACAACGGGATCAAGTTTTATGATTAAGATAAAAACACAGAAGATATACGATAGTGATGTCGTTGTTCCGGGTTCAAAGAGTTACACACATCGAATTCTTATTGCCGCAGCCCTTTCCGATGGGGTTTGCACCATCACAAACGGTCTTAGGAGCGAAGATACACTCCTTACCCTGGGTGCGTTAAAACAAATGGGCATTATCATAGAGGTGTGGGATGACCGGTTTGTCGTGCACGGGAATAAGGGGAGATTGAAGCCGTGTCACGATCCGGTGTATCTTGGAAATTCCGGGACGTCGATGCGCCTTTTAACCGCTGTGGCATCTCTGGGACAGGGGCGTTACACACTTGCCGGAATAGAACGGATGGAAGAGCGACCGATCCAGGACCTTTTGGACGGACTCGTTCAGATGGGAGTGACCGCCGACTCGATAAACCACACAGGATGTCCTCCTGTTGAAGTCAAGGGCGGCAATGTTGCAGGCGGCAGCGTGGCACTTAGATGCGGCGTCAGTAGCCAGTTTCTTTCTGCATTACTTCTCATAGCACCTTACACTCAAAATGGGGTTGAAATCAACGTTATCGAGGGGCCGGTATCAAAACCGTATGTGGATATGACCGTCGATGTCATGGAAGAACTTGGCGTAGACGTCAAACGTAATGGTTACGAGCAATTCAGTGTTGCCGGAGGGCAGATATACAAGGCAGGATCATATAAAGTGGAGCCCGACTGTTCTCAGGCAGGATATTTTTGGGCTGCTGCGGCCATCACCGGTTCAAAGATTAAAGTTAAGGGAACGACACATAAAACACGACAAGGTGATGTTCGTTTAACGCAACTTTTTGAAAAAATGGGGTGTGAAATCAACCAAGAAACCGACGGTATTTCAGTCACTGGCGGATCTCTTACGGCCATAACCGCCGATATGGCGGATATGCCGGATATGGTGCCGACGCTGGCAGTGGTAGCTGCATTTGCCGACGGAACAACGGTGATTGAAAATGTGGGCCATCTTAAAGCAAAGGAGAGTGACCGTTTGGGCTCTGTCGTCAATGAACTCTCCAAAATGGGAATCGAAGCAAGCTGTAGCGATACGGGGTTGATCATTAAAGGAGGCCGCCTCAAAAACGCTGAAATCGAAACATACGGGGATCATCGCATGGCCATGAGTTTCGCCCTTGCCGGCCTAAAGGTCCCTGGTATTATCATCAGGAATGAAAAATGTGTTGAAAAGTCATTTCCCAATTTCTGGGATGTGTTTGAGGGATTGTATCGTAAATGAATATTTTTTTGATTGGATACCGATGTACCGGAAAGACAACTGTGGGTCGATCCCTTGCAAATCGACTTGAACGATTATATTTTGATACGGATTTGGAATTGGTGAAAGAACAGGGTGTAAATATATCCGACATTGTAAATCAAAAGGGATGGGCCGCTTTTCGTGAAATTGAAAAACGCATAATTCAACTCGCATGTGAACGCGACAATCAAGTGGTAGCCACAGGGGGTGGTGCTGTTCTGGATGAAGAAAATGTAAAACGAATGAAAGACAGCGGTGTGCTCGTCTGGTTAAAGGCCGATATCAACACCATCGAGAAGCGGATCATCGGAGATAACACGACTCGGGATTTTCGTCCGTCGCTAACATCCAAAGGATCGATTGAAGAGATCCGGGAAACGCTTCTTGCACGAAATCCGTTTTATGAAAGGGCCATGGATTTTTATGTGGATACGGACTTCATGGACATAGAAGCGGTTTGTGATACGATCATACAAAAAATGCAAGAAACCGATTACAAAATCAATTTTTCAATTTTTTAATTTGATCCTTTACTAAACCCTGATCCAAAGACGACAATGGCCAGATAGACTGAAAATGCGAGAAAAAAGACATCCCACAAGATAGTTTCGATGCTGATGGAGCTTCCCTTGGTGGTTGAAAAACATCCGCAATTGACATCAAGACCTCTCGCCAGATTAAAGCATAATGCGCTGATATAGACGACAAGCAGGATATTGCACCACATTACCGATCCCGGCATCCAGAACCCGACAATTAAAAAGACGCCCATCAGCATTTCAAGCCACGGCAGGAAAATGGCGGTTACATTGATGAGTGCGTCCGGAAGAATCTGGTAATTATAAACGACTTCGGCAAATGCTTTGGGGTGTAAAATTTTGTCATAACTGGCGTATATAAATATCACCCCGAGAATCAATCGTGCACTAAGGTAAAAAAAGCGAGAAAGATTTTTTCTTTTTTTCGTCATCTTTATTTTCTATAATTATGACAATTACTCAATAAATCCAAGTCAATTAGTATCTTCCTTATCTATGGGAAGATTGGCGTTTTGCCACTTTGTCCAGCCGTTTACCAGTATCCTGACATTGGTAAACCCCAGGTCGAGAAGAAAATTTGCCAGATGATGACTCAGCTCGCAGGTTTCTCCGTCACAATAGGTAATGATCGGTGTGTCGACGGATATATCTTTCGTAAGTTCCATAAATCTCTGGTCAACTTCATGCCAGGGAAGACTGCGAGCGCCTCTGATATGTCCTTTTTCATAATCACCATTTGGGCGGGCATCGAAAATAATGACTGCTTCCTCCAGAAACATTCTTTTTGCTTCCACAAGAGATATGTCCAGCCTTTCACCAGAGGAAGATATCAGACGGGCTTCCATGGACCATTTCTCAAACAGCGGTAACCGGCTGTCTCGAAACTGATTGGTCGAAAACCCGAGAAAAGCAGCCAGAGCAAATATGGCACCGAACTGCCAAACCGATTGCAAAAATTGCTGCCCGAACGTTTTTGATGTTTTGTTTTGAAATGGTATGAACATGCCGAATGAGTGTCCTGTTTTGAGAAAGCATGCATTACTTTTATTGCAAAAGTCAATACTGTTATTGTGAAAATGATCGAGATGCGAGCCGTATAAAAAACAAGATCTTAAACTTGATGAATTCGATTTTTTCGAATTCATCAAACTTGAATCAAGACATATTATTTCGTGCCCATCCATAAATGGTCTTTATTGCCTAATCTATTCGTTATGCTCAAAAAATAATCCTCGGAATATCAACCAATATGCCTGTGGTTATTTTTTTCGCATGCCTTGATCTTGAAGAAAATCCCCAGTTATGGATGGACACTATCTCAGATTCGGGTTAGCGCCTGATCAAAATCATCGATCAGATCCTCGGTGGTTTCCAGCCCCACGGAAAGTCGAATCAGACGGTCGGAGATGCCGGCGGCTTTTCGTTCCGAGGGAGACATTCCCGAATGAGATGTGGTTGCCGGACGGGTGATCAGGGTTTCAACACCGCCGAGACTCGGTGCACTGATGGGAAGATGTGTGTGCGAGATAAACGCATCTGCGGCTGACACGTCGCCCTTGATTTCAAGGCTGAGCATTCCGCTGAACCCATCCAATAATTCCTGAGCCAGATGGTGTCCGGTACAGGTCTCCAATCCCGGATAATTGACGGTTTCCACGGCTGGATGAGCTGAAAGAAACTTAGCGATCGCCAGTGCACTTTCATTCTGGTGTTTCATTCGAACTGCCAGCGTTTTCAGGCCTCGATGGAGAAGAAAACAGGCGTGCGGATCCAGAGATCCACCCAAGTGAATGAGCTTATGGGCTATTTTTTGAATCAAATCTTTACGCCCGATAACGGCGCCTGCCACAATATCAGAATGGCCGTTGAGATATTTGGTGCAGCTATGCAATGAGAGATCAAAACCCCATTCTGCCGGACGGAAGTTGATGGGGCTGGCAAAGGTATTGTCGATCATTGAGATCAACCCATGGTTTCGAGCGAATGCAACCACCGCTCTCAGATCCGCCACCGCCATTAATGGGTTGGTGATGGTTTCCACATAAATGACCCGTGTGTTGGGCTTTAATTGCCTGGCCCATGTATCGGGTTCATTGCCGTTAACGAAATCAAAGGACACTCCTAAAGTTTTAAAGTCGGAGTTGATGAAATCAAGCGTGCCGCCATACAGGCAATCCTGAACCAGAAAATGATCTCCCGGCGACAACAGGGCCAATAAAGTGGTCGTGATGGCGGCCATACCACTGGCGGTAACCAGAGCGGCGTCGGCATTTTCCAAGGCTGCAAGCTTTTGATGCAGAGCAACATGATTAGGGGTGTTGTTCATGCGGATGTATCTGAGCTTGTCATAATGGTCCTGGCCTGCATATTGAAAGGTTGACGATTGAAATATCGGCAGGGTAACCGCCCCTTCGATGCGGGGTTCCGGTTCACCGGCATGAATCAGTTTGGTTTCGATGTGCATGGGCCGCTGAGTCATAATGATAATCCTCCTGTCTAACTTGATTGATTTAGACTTTCATCTCTTAAGCAATTTTTCCTCCGCCGAAATCGAAGCTTCACCGTGTGAAAGCACTGACCGACCTTCATAAATTCTTCATAAAAGTGATGTTAAAGTACAATTTTAACGGAAAATCCATTCTATCACAATATTAGCCATGTTCTGATGAGACATTATTAAGTCATGGAAAACGTATTATCAAGAAAATTCAACTTATTGATACTCGGCTTCTTTTTATTGTTCTATATTGTTCCTTTAGGGTTCCGGCCGATTTTTATTCCCGATGAATCGCGCTATGCCGAAATTCCCCGCGAGATGATCGCTTCGGGAGATTGGATCGTTCCTCATCTAAACGGACTTCGGTATTTTGAAAAGCCGGTAATGGGATATTGGCTCAATGCCATATCCATCAAAATGTTTGGTGAGAATGCTTTTGCCGTTCGTTTTCCGTCGGCAATGGCCACCGGTCTTTCGGCGTTTATTATTTTTTTACTGATTCGTCGGTTTTCAAATAGAAATTTTCTGGGGAGCATCACCGCAGTTATTTTTCTCACATGTTTTGAAGTGTATGGCGTGGGCACCTTTAATGTTCTTGACAGTATGCTGGCCATGTTCGTGACTGCTGCCATGGCGTCATTCTTTTTTGCCTATACTGCCGACACCTCAAGCAAAAAGAAACAAGGTTTTCTTTTTCTATTTGGTGTGTTTTGCGGACTTGCATTTCTCACAAAAGGTTTCTTGGCGTTTGTAGTTCCTGTGCTGGTCATTGTTCCTTTTATGATCTGGGAACGCCGGTTCAAGGAGCTTTTATTCATACCATGGATTCCGATTGTTGGTGCTGTGATTGTGGCATTACCGTGGGCCATTATGATCTACCATAAAGAGCCAGATTTCTGGCATTTTTTTATATGGAATGAACATATTAAAAGATTTATGTCTGAAAATGCCCAGCATGTCCAATCATTCTGGTATTTTTTTCTTATATTACCGGCAGCGGCTTTGCCCTGGACGTTTCTTTTCCCGGCAGTAATATTGGGGTTAAAGAAGACAGGCATTAAAAGATCCATCGTTCGGTATGCGGTATGTTGGTTCTTGTTTACTTTTTTATTTTTTTCGATGTCCAAAGGAAAACTCCTTACATATATCTTACCCTGTTTTCCTCCCCTTGCCGTTCTTATATCAACCGGTTTGGATCAATATTTTGAAACAGGAGGTAAAAAGGCGTTCAACATCGGCGGCAAATCTCTGGCGTTACTTATCGCCGGAATTGCTATTGTTTTAATAGGGGTTCAGATTATCGGTTTTAAAGGTTTCAAACCCTATTTTCAAAACTGGAAGTGGGTGCTATCAGTGGGTGGACTGATAACATTTACATACCCATTACTTGCTGCATGCCGAAAGACCGGATACAAAAAAAAGATTGTGCTTTATGCTCTTTCTCCGATATTCTTAGTTTTTAGCACACCCTTTATTATGCCTGACGTGACGTTACAGCATAAAACTCCGGGGAAGTTTCTGTTTCGTTATTCAGAGCTGGTGCGTCCGGATACAATTTTAGTGTCGGATGAAGACCAGGTAAGGGCTGTCTGTTGGTTTTATAAGAGAAATGATGTGTATTTACTTGCTGGAGCAGGAGAATTGACGTATGGATTAAAATATATCGATTCAAAAGATCGTCTTTTAACCATTGACCGGTTTAATACGCTGGTTAATAGATATCCCGGTCGTATTGTTGCTGTTATTAATTTTCGAAAATATCAATCCTGGAAGGAAAAACTTCCAAAACCATTATTTTTGGAAACCAACGTTAAAAATACATCCGACATCATGCCAAAAGACGGTTTTGTATTTGCGAAATATTAATAATTCGCTAACACTTTAGTATCAAAGAGGCTGACATGAAAATTCTTGTGGTGGATGACGAACACGATTTGCTTGAACAGCTTCGGGAAACGCTCACAAACCAAAGGTATAATGTAGACACGGCTGATGATGGGGAATCGGCTTTGAATAAAATATTCGATAATCTTTATGATCTCATCATTCTTGATATTATGCTTCCCAAAGTCGACGGGCTTTCAATTTTAAAAGAAATCCGAGAGGCAAACATCGATACTCCGGTGCTTATGCTGACGGCGAAAGGGGATGTAGAAGATAAAATTAAAGGGCTTGATTACGGCGCTGACGATTATCTCGCAAAACCCTTTGCAATAGCGGAACTTATGGCGAGAATCCGATCTTTGCTAAGGCGGGCTTCTGATCACAGAGATCCGCTGTTGATCGTTAGTGATATTGCCCTGAACACTAAAACGCGTCATGTAATTAAAAGTGGTAAAAGTTTAGAACTTACGCCAAAGGAATTTTCAATTCTTGAATTTCTTTTATATAACCAAAACCGGGTGGTTTCCAGATTTACCCTGGCAGAACATGTCTGGGGAGATGAATTCGATCCATTTACCATGTCAAATTTTATCGACGTTCATATTAAAAACCTGAGGCGGAAAATCGGCGATACAGACCCAAAAAAGATTATTCGAACCATCCGTGGAATAGGGTTTATTATAGAGGATGAACAGGAGTGAAGATCCGCTATAAAATAACCTTGTGGATTGCAGGAGCCGGAGTTCTGGCAAGCTTTGTTTTTTCTGTATTTGTTCTCTGGGAAATGGCAGAACAGCCCTACAGATTAATTGATCAGGATTTGGAAACCATGGCAGGAACCGTCGTCCGTTTTGTTGAAGCGACGACAGCCCAATCTAAAGACTCCGTTCGAAAAGATTTTCCGTTTGATACGGGACAATATTGGATCAAGATATTTGATAATCGCTTGAATGTCTTATACCGGTCAGAGCTGACCCGGTATACCGATCTTCCCCTGCGCGATGAGAATCGACCTTATATGGTTGAACGGATTATTTCCCGAGAAAGTATCAATCTGGGTCAGGATAGCAAAAACGAGGTGGCTTTTCGAATAAAAACTTTCAATAACAGGCTTCGGAATCAATCCTGTAAGGTTCTGATAGGCAAGCCCGTGGAAAAACTGGAAGAAGAAATCGTAGATTTGGCCCGGGACATTGCAATAGGATTAGGCGCTACTACCCTATTCCTGATCATTTTAAGTTATTATATCGCGGGAAAGATTTTAACACCGATCAACGCGATTAACCGAATGGCCCGGAATATTAATGACAGGTCTTTAGACCAGCGGATACCGCTGGGTAAAAGCATAGACGAACTGTATGAGCTTTCCGAATCTCTTAACCACATGTTTGATCGTTTGCAATATTCATTTGCCATGCAAAAACAGTTCATCGCCGATGCTTCCCACGAGCTGAAAAGTCCGATTACTTTGTTATCGCTGTTTATGGAGGATGCCATCCATTTAAAAGAATTGCCGGAAACATTCAGGCTTCGGCTGATTCGACAAAATGATATTTTACAACGGATGAGGCGTCTTGTAAAAAATCTGCTTGATCTTTCGGCACTGGAAATTAAAGAAAGTATGGATTTTGAAGAACTTAATTTGTCAGAGCTGGCAAAATCGGTTCACGAAGATTTTGTCGAGGTGTTGGAGGCCAGGCATATTGATTTTGTCATTCATATTACGGAGGGACTTCGTATCGTGGGAGGTAGAGATTCCCTGCAGCGTGTCCTGATTAATCTTGTTGACAACGCCATTAAATACAACGTGGACGGCGGCAAAATAGACATAACTGCCGAAGCAAAACACGATAAGGTTTATCTGTCTGTTTTTAACACCGGCAGCGGAATTCCTGAAAAAGATATCGATCGGGTGTTTGAGCAGTTCTACAGAGTGGAAAAATCGAGATCCTCTCAATATGGCGGCTCAGGACTCGGCCTAACCATTGTCAAACGGATTATCGAACTTCACCGGGGCAGTATCACCATCGAAAGTGAACCCGAAGCCTGGGCCCGGGTAAATATTCATCTGCCAAATCTAGTCAGTTCCCCCTTAAGAAAATAATCTGAAAAAACTCTTTCTTATTCGTTTTCTTCACCATTTCTTCAAAAAAGCGATTTATACTTAAAAACATAACAAAGAGGTGGAAGGAATCTTAAAACCATTCCGTTAATTGCGCACGTTTATTTTAGATGCATAGAAGGCAGCCGGTGAGTAATCTTAAATTTAGGGAGGTTGTGATGAAGGCTATTGAAATTAGCTCACTAAAAAAGGCCTTTGCTGGGAAGAAGGTCCTGGAAGACATCTCCATGACGGTATGCCATGGCGACATTTACGGCTTTCTAGGCCCCAACGGTTCCGGCAAGACGACTACCTTGCGGATATTATTAGGAATTTTATATCCTGATGGAGGAAAAATTGCTGTTCTGGGGATGGACCCTCATTTGGATGGGGAACAATTAAGACAGCGTGTAAATGTCTTGCCGGAGTCTCACGGGTTTTACGGGTGGATGCGGACTAAAGAGTATCTGCGCTTTTTTGGACAATTGTATGGATTGCAACTTACGTCCGCGGAATGGCGAATGCGTGTCGAGCAGGTGGGGCTGGACCCTGCCGACCGACGTCCGATCCGGACCTTTTCCAGGGGTATGAAACAGCGTTTAGGGATTGCCCGGTCACTACTTAATGATCCGGAAATCCTTTTTCTGGACGAACCGACCAATGGTCTTGATCCCAAGGGAAGAAGAAAAATCCATGATCTTTTGCTTAAGCTCAACCGTGAAAAAGAGATGACAATCGTTATTTCTACTCATATTCTGGATGATGTGGAACGTCTTTGTAATCGTATCGCAATTTTGCATAATTCCAAGATTCAATATGAAGGTTCTCTTTTTGCACCGGTAGCTGGAAAATCCATCCGCTATCAGTTCCATTTGGCGGATGATAAAAGTATTCCCTCCACATGGAACTTTCCGGGCATTTCGTGTCAGGAAAAAAATGGACCATGGGTGACTTGCGAGATAAAAGACATTCACCCGGATAAAGCTCTAAGTTTATTGGTTCAGAAGGGAATACCGATTACAGAAGCGATACAGGTTAATAGCGGACTTGAATCCATATATTTAAATTTTACAGCACAAGGAAAAGAGTGATGGGACATTTTAAAACTTTGATTAAGAAAGAATGTGTAGAAGAGATTTTCTCATCTCGAGGCGCAGCACTTTACCTGGTAGGGTGTGGAGTTTTGAGTGTTTTTTCGCTTTTGCTGGTAAGCAATACGGAATTGAGTCTTTTGGATAATGCCCAGGCGGTCTATATGATGTCAGCGATAATCATTGCGCTGGCCCTCTTGATTGCCGTTATTCGGGGTAGTGACGGGTTTGCCGGTGAACGTGAACGCGACACTCTTGAGACATTATTAATCACACCTGTAAGCCCTGTTGAGGTTGCTATTGCTAAATTAATGGGCATAATTTCTTCGTGGTTGGTTGTTTTTGTTTTTTCCATGCCTTATCTATGGGCGGTGGGAAGCACAGGTCAAAACCTCCTCTCGGCATTTGAATATCTTTTTGTTGCCGGGACATTGCTCGTTATAATTTTTGGTGGTTTTACGTTGGCATTATCTGCCCGGATGAAAACGTTGAAAGGGGCTTTGTCCGTCGGCCTCACCGCTTTTTTATTGTCCGGGAGCCCTATTCTTTTAGGACCATCGTTACGGCAAAGTTCAATCGGCCGATTCATCGATTTGATTAATCCCTTTGCCGATGCTCTGAATATGCTTGACAGTGTGGTTGTGGACAGCCTTGGTGTTTTGTTTCAAATAATACCCCTTGCCATCCTGGTCTCTTACACTATTGCCGCCATATGGGTTCTGTCCATGGCGACAAAGAAGGTGGAATTATGAAGAAATATTTTGTTTTGTTTATTGGTTTTATGATGGCCATGCTATTTGTTGTAGCAGGGAATAGCCATGCTGATGGAACTCCTTGTATTCAGGTTGACATGCAACGCCCGGCAGGATCGTTAAAAATGGGCGATCGACCGGCTTTTAAGGGAGTTGTGAAAAACACAGGACAGCTTAATTTACAGGGCCTGGTGGTTTATCTGTCTCTGGTGGCTTTGAAACCCGGACATGAACATCCTGTGGATCTGGAAGACTGGTCTGCACAAAAGGCTGTTCGTATCGATCAATTAGTGCCCGGTGAAACAAACCGGCAAGACTGGCCCATGCGACTGATCCAGGCCGGCCGGTTTGGCGTTGCTTTAACCGTTGTGGATCCTTTTGAGAACCGGCCGATTGTGAGCGATCTTATATCTTTTAATATCCAAGCCAAACCTACTGTTGCATCAAGCCGAATTTTACCCGTCGCCCTTGGGGAGCCTCTGCTGCTCCTGACACTGTTTGGATTGATTCATTGGATTCGTAGTCGATCCAGGGGGGCAAAAGAAGTCCTTCCTATTTAGAAAATGTCATGTAAAATGAGGTGATAAATATGAGAAGAAGAATGACTGTGATCAGTTTCATTTTGGCCGTTCTCATTCCCTTTGGAGTAAGCATTGCCTTGATAATCCTATGCATTGGATTGACCATAGGAAATATATGAAAATATATAAAAAGTGAACTTAATAGGAAATGGTAAAAATTATGTTTGAAGGACTAAATATTCGTCTTTTTCAGTTGATCCATAAAGGCGCCGGGATGCATCCTTTTTTAGACCTGTGTGCCATATTTTTTTCTGAGACTGGACCTTATATTCTCATAGCCGTTGCTGTTATTACTGCATTGGGCAGGGTTTACAGCGGCATTCATTTTCCATTTGATATGTTTGGTTCACTGGTTGTAGGCGCTTTAAGTTCATTTTGCGTTTTCAAAGGAGCATGTTATGCTAAAAATGTGAATGGATGGTTTATAGACACTTATGCCAGGAGCACTTCGTATATTTGTGGAGCGTTTTTTGGGCGAAATGGACACAACAGACTGAGATAGCCTGTGACAAGAGACCACTCGACCTTTGTTGCCCTGTGGTACGTACAGAATGAATAATTGACAAAGGAAATGAAATTAAAGATAGTGCGTCATCACTTAGGAAATGTATCTGAAAAAAATATGGTCGGATAGAAGCTAAGAGGTTGAAATTAAATTATAGAACCTGTATGACAATGTCCATGAGAAAAGAGTTTTTGCCATTTTCAAGGCCGAGTATTTCCGAAGCGGATATCGCCGCTGTCGGTGAGGTGCTTCGTTCCGGGTGGATCACCACCGGTTCAAAAAATGCCGAATTTGAAGAAAAATTCTGCGAGTATACCGGCTGTGAGAGAGCGGTGGCCCTGTCTTCAGCAACCGCGGGAATGCATCTTGCTTTGAAGGCCCTGGAAATAGGCCCCGGCGATGAGGTGATTACCCCATCCATGACATGGGTTTCCACAGTGAACCTCATTGTTTTATGCGGTGCAACACCTGTTTTTGTGGATATCGACCGAGACACCTTGATGGTCACTGCGGATTTGATTCAAGAGCACCTGTCAGCAAATACCAGACTCATCATTCCGGTTCATTTTGCCGGTGCACCGGTGGATATGACTCCTGTTCGAAAGCTTGCCGAAAGCCTTAATATTGCCATCATCGAAGATGCTGCCCATGCTGTCGGCACCCAATATCATGGTGAAAAAATAGGTAAAAAGGGCACCTCGATATTTTCGTTTCATCCCATTAAAAATATTACCTCGGGAGAAGGCGGCATGTTTTGTTCAGATGATCTTGACCTTATTGATCGGATTCGTCGGCTAAAATTCCATGGATTGGGTGTCGATGCCTTTGATCGACACACACAGGGGAGATCTCCCCAGGCACAGGTCCTGGAACCCGGCTTTAAATATAACCTGCCGGATATCCTGGCGGTTCTCGGGATTCAACAACTGGCCAGGGTTGAGGAATTTAATGACAAACGAACGCAACTGGCCATGTATTATCGAGAAAGGTTGGAAGAAGTTGAAGAACTTCGGCTCCTGGAAGTTCCGGTTTATTCCCATAAACATTCATGGCATCTGTTGATTGTTCGTCTGGATATCGAGAAATCTAAATTTAGCCGAAACGATTTCATGGAAGAACTCAAAAAGAGGAATATCGGTACCGGCCTTCATTTTCGCGCCGTGCACCAGCAGAAATATTATCAGGAAACAATGAAAATTCCATCAGGCATGTTGCCCAATACCCAGTGGAATTCCAATCGCATATGCTCTTTTCCGCTTTTTCCAAAAATGACGCACGAAGATGTGGATGATGTCGTCGATACCATAAAGGATATTTTGAAATCATGAGCACTCGACCATCACTGTCCGTAGTTATTCCGGTGTTTAATGAAGAAGAAAGCCTATATGAACTCATTCGGCGTTGTCTGTCGGCTTGTGATCAGACAGGATGCCCTTTTGAAATTATCCTGGTTGATGACGGCAGTTCGGACAGCTCCGCCGAAATAATCGATGCTGCGGCAAAACATAATCCCGGCAAAGTGGTGGGGGTTTTTTTAAACAGAAATTACGGACAGCACGCTGCGGTTATTGCCGGTTTCGAACAGTCCGAGGGGAATGTTATTATAACCCTGGATGCCGATCTGCAAAATCCCCCTGAAGAAATTCCAAAACTGGTCGACGCCATGGACAAAGGATATGACGTGGTGGGAAGCGTAAGAATGAATCGACAGGATGCGCTTTTTCGAAAGATGGCTTCCGCTATCATCAACAAAGGCGTTCAGAAATCAACCGGTGTCATGATGCATGACTATGGTTGCATGTTACGTGCCTATCGCAGGCATATTGTTGAGGCGATGCTGATGTGTAA
>Ga0307425_1001197_pt1 | contig 15792 bp, 15 predicted proteins | sample SalMarWE160330MG_FD_202152 | JGI IMG/M metagenome (GOLD analysis project Ga0307425, IMG submission 202152) | Salt marsh sediment microbial communities from the Plum Island Ecosystem LTER, Massachusetts, United States - WE1603-30 | ecosystem: Environmental > Aquatic > Marine > Intertidal zone >... | reverse complement strand
TGCAGCGGCTTATGCCGTTCATAAACAGCTCGGATACGGGTTCCTGGAAAAAGTTTACAAAAATGCCTTGATAATAGAATTGGAAAACCTGCCATTCAAATGCAGAGCGGAAGCACCTATGCAAGTTTTCTACCGAAATATGCTTGTAGGCGAATTCTTTGCCGACATTATCGTTGAAGATAAAGTCGTGATTGAAGTAAAAGCTGTCAGCAAAATCGACCCTGCTCATGAAGTTCAACTTGTTAATTATCTAAAAGCGTCAGGAATATCTGTCGGATTGTTGATAAATTTCGGAACATCTGTTGAGGTTAAGAGAAGGGTGTTTTAATTTTTATTTACAATCTGTGGAATCAGTGTAATCTGTGTCTGAAAATTCAGTGTTAATCAGTGTCTAATCTGAGTCTTATATGATAGCGAAGATTGAAGGTAAACTTGTTAAGCTCGACACCGACTGCTGCCTGGTTCAGGTCGGGGCGGTAGGTTATGAGGTCATGCTGCCGGGCTATTGTGTCAGCGCATTGTCCGGCCAGGTCGGCTCGGACGTGACCCTTTGCACGATGGAATATTACGAGGGCACGCCTGGCGGCGGAAACATGATACCGAGAATGGTCGGCTTTTTGAGTACGGGCGAGAGGGATTTTTTCAGGAAATATATCAGCGTAAAAGGAATGGGCATCAAGAAGGGGCTGCGGTCTTTGAGCATGCCGATAGCGACCATCGCCGCGGCGATAGAGAACGCCGACGACAAGACCCTCATGTCACTTCCGGCGATCGGCAAACGAATGGCTCAGCAGATTGTCGCCGAGCTGAAGGGCAAGCTTATGTCTTTTGCCGCCGGAGCCGAACCGGCCCGGCAGGCGGCCGGATTCAAACCGTTCCAGATCGAGGCTTTGGAGATTCTCATCGCCTGGGGCGAGAAGCGTGCCGAAGCAATAGAACTGGTCGAAATGGCCTGCCGCAAGCACCCGGATATAAAATCGGCCGAAGCGCTTGTCCCTCTTGTGTACAGATTAAAACAGGGAGTAGAAGTCTAACAAGAATAAATACTAAATCATAAGCACTAAATCATAAACAAATTCGAATGACCGAATGTTCAAAATTCGAAACCAAGCGTTTTGAGCATTTGAATTTTGATATTGTTTAGGATTTAGGATTTAGAATTTAGGATTTTAAGTTTTAATATCATGGCTATAGGCAGAATCATAGGCGGGCAATCTTTGAACGAGGCTGAGGAGAATTTCAATGTCTCACTTCGGCCGAAATCCCTGGCTGAATGTGTGGGCCAGCAGAACGTCAGAGAGAAGATTTCCATCGCCATCACGGCGGCCAGGCAGAGGTCTGAGCCATTAGAGCATATTTTATTCTATGGCCCGCCCGGTCTTGGCAAAACGACGCTGGCCAACGTCGTGGCTAACGAGATGGGAGCGCGGATACGCTGCTCATCGGGGCCGGCTTTGGCAAAGGCCGGTGACGTGATGGGCCTTCTGAGCAATATCAATACCGGCGACGTGCTCTTTATCGACGAGATTCACCGGCTCAGCACGCCCGTGGAAGAGTTTATCTATCCGGCGATGGAGGATTTCAAAGTCGATTTTACCGTCGATAGCGGCCTGCACGCAAAGACGATAAACTTCCCGCTTAAAGCTTTCACACTGATTGGCGCTACCACGCGAGCGGGTCTGCTCAGCGCTCCGCTTCGAAGCCGGTTCGGAATGCTCTATCACCTGGAGTTCTACAATAGCGAAGAGCTTACGGAAATTCTGGCCAGGTCTGCCGGGCTGCTGCAATTGCAGTGCGAGGACGGAACGCTGGAATTGATTGCGGACCGCTCCCGCGGCACGCCGAGAGTGGCCAATCGTCTGCTTAAGCGCGTCCGTGACTATGCCCAGGTCAAAGGCTCCGGCATCCTAAGCGAGGAGATTGTCGAAAGCTCGCTGAAAATGGAGCAGATTGATTCGTTGGGCCTGGATGAGCTGGACAGGGCATTTCTGCGGGCACTGGTCAATGTCTACAATGGCGGCCCGGCGGGTATTGACGCAATCGCAGCGACGCTCGGCGAAGAACGTGATACGCTCGAAGACGTTGTCGAGCCGTACCTACTGCAAATCGGCTTTTTACGCCGAACCAAACGCGGCAGAGAAATCACGACCCAGGCCTGTGAGCACCTGGGCCTGAAAGTCCATAGAAAAAAAAGCACCGGTGAGGAGCCGGAATTGTTTTAGGCGGTTCAATCATGCCTTTGTTCTGTTCTTTAATGTGGGTCCGGCTATGAAAGTTCTCTTTGGGGTCTTTGACTGGGGGATCGGACATGCCACGCGGGACATACCGCTAATTACGGAGCTTTTGAAGACCAATGAAGTGCACATTCTGTCGACCGGCCGGGCTTTGAAGCTTCTGAAGGATTATTTCGCAGGCCGATGTACCTATTACGATGTTCCCAGTGTTTATCCACCTTATACCAAGACGCGTTTCTTCCAGGTGACGTTCGCTCTTTTCCTGCCCAAAATGATCAGGAATTTGCAATACGCCAGAAAAAAATCACGGGAAATAGTCGCAGGAGGCTTCGATAAGGTAATTTCCGATTGCAGATATGACGTCTATGATACTCCGGATAATTCTTATCTGATAAATCATCAGGTAAGGTTTAGCACACCCTTTGGGGCGGAAAGGATTTTCGAAAAGCTGCTTGCACAGAGGATGCAGAAATACAAGTACGTCATCGTGCCGGATTTCGAAAAACAAAGCCTCAGCGGCAGACTCTCGCATGATTTGAGATACGTAAACAAGGATAAGATAAAGTACATCGGAATACTCTCCCATCTTAAAAAACTTAACGTGGCTGAAGATATAGATTATTTCATTTCTGTTTCAGGTCCGGAACCTCAAAGGACTGTGCTTCAGAAAAAGATGATTGGGATGTCAGGTCAATTGGAAGGGAATGTCGTCATCGCGGGGGGGATTCCGGAAAGCACAGCAACCCGCTCCAGCGACAACCTCCGATTCTACAGCTTCTTAAATGCTGAACAACAAGAAAGTATGATGAATCGGGCGAAGTTCATAATATCCCGCCCCGGCTATACAACTGTTATGGAGCTTGCCGAGTTGGATAAGAAAAGGGCGATCTTTCTACCCACACCGGGTCAAACGGAACAGGAATATTTGGCGGGCTACTACGAAAAACAAGGATATTTCCACTCCGTCAGCCAGTACAACCTTAAATTGAAAAAGGCAATTGAAGAGACGAAAAAATTCGGAGGGTATAGTCCGCTCTGGAAAACGGAGCAGTCCGTGCTTGAATTCATGAAGGTAATGGCTTTTTAATGAGAGGTTCGGTCTTTTCAAGCAAGACGTTTCCTATCCTGTAGCAGCAATAGGTTATGAAAAAGGCCGAAAAAACATCGATGCTGTAATGCAAGTGCATAAGCAGGACGATGGTTCCCATACAGATTGAGCCGCCGAGAAAGAAATATCTTATCTTTCCGGGGAACAAGAGGAACCCTAAAAAAGGAATCGCCGTATGCCCCGAGAAGAACATATCGTTCTGAAAACTTATTCCTTTGAAAATCCAGGGGAAATCAGCCACTATCCCATCCGGCGGTGTTTGAAGGTGTGTCAGGAGAACAAAGACGCCTCGTAACATCACCAAAAAGCTAAATTGGCTGACGACCACGTGCAGAGTTCTTATGTGAAGTACAAAAGGGTACAAGAACAACGCAAAGCAAAGGGTGAGGTAGCCATAGACATAAAAGAAACCTATATCAATCGGGCCGACGTGGTCCAGAATCAGATCAGGCACATAAGCAACCTTTGTTTTAGTAGAGACGTAAACTCCCGAATAATAATCCAGAAAAGTGGCCGCCGCGACGATGATCAAAGACAAAAGGATAAGATATCTGTACTCTATAAACTCATGCCGCCAGTCGCGAAAACCTCTCTTAAAATAGTCTTTTACAGCAATCATTATTTTCTTACCTCACTTGAGTAACGGTTGATTATAGAATTCTACATTTAATAACGGCATTGTCCACAAGTATTTTCTGTCTCGCTCCGACGCATCTGACGCGGAGAAGTTCGGAGAAGTGTTAGATCGGCGTTTTTTGAATTTTTAGAGACTTTTTGCTAAGGCTCCGAGCGAACGGTTCTTTGGCATTTAGCGCGATAGCTCACGGATTGCTGAAGGGGCTGCCAAGATTCAGTTTCTTTCCCACGGCCGGGACTTCGAATGTTGAATAATGACCGAAGCCACTCTTTTTCCAGTTCCATTGCAGCCAGCGCAAGGATGAATCATCTAAAGAAACGTTGAAATCGAATCTAACCGTAGTCGGTTGGTCATCGGCATCCACGTTAATGACTTCGGCCGACATGTCGCTCAGTTCTATTTTCTCGCCGGCCTTAAACGGCAGGTCGTCCGGCCGGAATAGGCTGCTGAGCTCATGATAGAAGTAGACGAAGTTCGGCTTGAAATCTCTGCCAGATGGATCTGTTTTCAGAAGGCTGCCGGCCTGGGTTTCAATTAGCAGCGTTTTTTCGCCCGTGCGGGTGATCTTTAAAGGATTATAGCCCGGAACCAGAAGGCGGGTTCTCGCCGGCAGCGATTGATCCCGGTAATCTCTTAAAACGGGCAAGCCGAGAAATAGAAATGGATTGGGGGCATTGACCACCACCAGGGTCTTGCCCGTCAGGTCGTCGGCGGGATCCACTTCGATCGTCGAATAAAAAGTATCGAAGATAAAGGACACTGTTTTTGGCGCTCGTGCCCGGGATACGATGGCGAAGCCTGCGTGAACGAAAATCAGCGTAACACAAAGTATCCACGCCGGGACTCGCCAGAAGCGCGATCTCACAATCCAGTTTTCTTTAGCGAATAATCCGCCAATGAACTGCGTCATAACGCCAAAAGCGCCAATCGCTACAAAAAGAAGGTTGCGGTTCATCGGGCTGGTCGCACAGATTGGCAGAACGCAGAGCAGCATTCCTACAAACCAGTAGAGTGCCACACGGTTTTTACGCAGCAGCGGAAGAAAGACAAGCAGAATTAAAGTCAGAAACAGCGCAGAGGCAAGCAAGTACAATGTTCCGGCGTATTCGGAAAACATGTTGAGCATTTCGGCAGGTGTTCCGCCCCATTGGCCGGAAAGAAGGACCGGTGCACGCTCCAGCACCGCCCGGGCGTAACGCAGAGGCTCGCGTCCCGGGTCGATGACAAAACCACTTGCCGACGCTCCATAGCCGAGCGCATTGTAAATTACCCGCCAGACTGCGATCACGATGAAACCCGGAGCCAGGCTCACGATCCTTCGCGTTCGGCTTGCCCGGTCTATAATAAGAGCATAAGCGAAAAGGTAGGCAAAAGTTGCTATGCCGGCTTCCGTTGATAGCAGAGATAAGAGCAGTGTAAAAGGCGCGGCAACGCCTGCGAGAAGCGAATTTTGTTGTCGCCACTTATGGTGGAGCAGCAGCGTGAGGATGGAAAAAAACAGTGCCAGCAGAAGATTTCTGTTTGCTATCCACATCGCGGGGAAGTAGTTGCTGTCATCAATGCTGTAAAGCAGTGCCGCCAAAGTCGCCATCCAGACAGGGGCCATTAATTGGCGATACAAGATGCTCAGTAAAAAGACCACTGCCGTAAACCATGCGATGTTGTGCAAGTGCATCAGGGGCGGTGAATCCGGGAACAGGCGATAATCCAGCCAGTGAGTGAAGCTGTCCAAGGGCCGCCAGTTGGCGAATCGCAAATTCTTGGCCGTCCACCATGGAGACAGGCCCGACTCCTTCAAATTGTCTATATCCCGCTGGGTTCGAGCAAAAGAGTGCATGTCACGGAGTGCCACCGACAGACTGCCTGCGTTCGGATCGATCAATCCGGTGCCGGAAAACTCCTCTGGAAATTGGGATGGTTCGACAAGCCTTATACGGTGGAACAGGTCGTCCTGTATCAGGCCGGCATTTAATGCGGGAAGCATAATCACCGCTGCGATCCCGGCTATGACCAGCGGCGCGTACCTGTTTTCCAGAGCCTTTCGCATTGTGGCAATAAACTTCGCCGTGCCCGGCCCAAACCGTGGTTCTGTGTTGTATTCTGTATCTACCATGCAAGTATGTTAAGTTGTTTCCTGCCGAAATACACAGGCAGGAAAATTCAGCCTTGAAGAATATGTTTGGCCATTTTCGGCGTTCGGCCGAGCAGTCCCGTTAAGTGCTGGACCAAAACCTTTTCGATTTCCTTAAGAGTTTTTTCCTCTGAACCGGGTATCTGTTTGAAGGCGACCAGGCAGGCGGAAGCTTTTTTCGTGAGCCTGATTTTGTCGGGAAAACTTGACTCGCAATCTCTGCAGATAAGCCCGTTGGTGTTGCTGCTGAAATAAAGTTCGTGGCCCGTGGTCCGTGACTCAAGACTCGCTTTGCAATTCGCACATTGATTTAGAATCGGCTGGAGGCCGATTTCCCTGAGCAGGGTCAATTGGAACAATATCAGCAGGGCCAGGATGTCACGCTGTTGGTCGCTCGTTGAATGCTGCTCGTTGGCATTTTGCAAAAATCCCAGAAAGCTGTCGAAAAGCTCGGGGTGGGGATCATAATCGTGTGTAAGATTATTCAGCAGCTCGGCGGCGAAAAGGCAGGCGTACAGCACAAAAAGGTTGTTGCGCAGGTTTATCAGAGCGGGCTGCTGCTGGAATTCGGTCAGGGTGGCGAGCTTTTCTCCGGCCGAATCGACAAAAACGATATTCCCATGCGAGAGTACTTCGATGGGGCCGTCGAAGGGCGATTTGGGTCGTTTCGAGCCTTTCGCGATAGCATCGATTTTGCCGGTGGCTCTTGTAAAAAACGAGACGATCTGAGATGTTTCGGAATAATCGATTGCGCGTATGCAGATAGCCAGGTCCTTGGTCAGCATGGTTGGAAAAAGTGCCTAAAGTTGAGAGTGACTAAAGTGCCTAAAGTTACAAGGAACATTGACAAACTTTAGTCACTTTAGCTCACTTCTCATTTTCAATTTTCTGGATTCTTATGCGTTTAATTTTTCTCGCCTCGGCGGAGGCGATAGTGAATTTCAGATTCTCGTAATCAAAGCTTTCGTTGGCTTTCGGGATGTAGCCCAGACGGGAGAAGACGAAGCCGCCGATCGTCTCGTAATCTTCGTCTTCGGGCAGATTCAGCTCGAACTCGTCGTTCAGGTCGTCGATATACGTTCTGGCATCGGTTTCGATTGTGTTTTGATCGATTTTCTTTATAGGTTCGGGGGGTGTTTCTTCGTACTCGTCAGTGATTTCGCCCACAAGCTCTTCGAGAATATCCTCCAGAGTCACGATTCCGGCCGTACCGCCGTATTCGTCCAGCACGATGGCGATGTGCAATTTCTGGTTTTGAAACTCGTGCAGCAGGGCGCGCAGAGGTTTGGTTTCGGGTACAAAGTAAACCTTTCTCATTTTTTCACGGAGCTTGAAATCCACCGGGTCTTTTCCAATCTCGGCCAGCAGGTCCTTGGCGTAAATAAGGCCGACTATGTTATCGATATTCTCTTCGTAAACCGGGATTCGCGTATGACCGCCGGACGTAATGATTTGCAGAACCTGCTGCAAATCGGAATTGACCTCGGCGGCGACGATGTCCGTGCGGGGAGTCATGATTTCGTCGGCCGTGCTGCTGCGTAACTCCAGGACGTTCTCGATCATTTCCTGCTCTTCTTCATCAAGCACGCCATCGGTTTTGTGCTGCTCAAGGCCTGTCAGGAATTCTTCCTGTCTTTCTTCGTGTTGTTCTTCCGGCGTTGATTCGGCGATACCGGCCAGACGCCGGACGAAGCTGTCGTATAGTTTGAAGATGTAAAGAATGGGTGAAGTGATAAACGCGAAGAGTATAAGCAGCCTGTACGTCCGGCTAAGAATTTTTTCGCCTGCATATTTCGCCCATGCATGAGGGATGGCCAGGCTAAATATCGAAAATATCCCAAATGCCACCAGAGCTGCAAGCAGATAGTCGACGGCAGGGCTACCCCGGTGTCCAGGCTCACCGCGGTTGACGAAAACAGACACCAACAGCAGCAATATGCACATATTAAAAATGAGTCGGTATAAGGAACACGTCAAAATCAGATCTTCTTCCTTCTCCACCAGCCGTTCGGTGAGATCTTTGGAATCCTCTTTTTTGATGACCGCTTTGAATGCTTCCTGTAATTTGACGTGTGAAAATATTCGCAGAGCGACGGCGTTGACGGAAAAGAACAATGTGCCGCCGGAGAGAAGGCAAATTAACAGAACCGCCCAACCAGCGTAATTCACTTTTTGATACCCTTTCAGCTATTTTGATGCACAGGTTCTACGTTTCCTATGCTCTAATGTTCTTTTAGTCTTGTATCTTTATTATATACCATGCCATAGCCAAATTCCTGCAAAATTTCGTCTTCGGTTTCGTGCATTTCACGGGCCTGGTTTTGCACTGAATCGTCGAATCCGAGATTGTGCAGCAGGCCGTGCGTGATGTACAGGGCCAGTTCAGCATCGCTTGAATGGCCCCTCAGATTTGCCTGCCGGACGGCCATTTCTCCGTTAACGACCAGATCGAAAATTTCCAGCCCCTTATCATCGTCGGATAAATCGAAGCTCAAACAATCGGTGGCAGCTTTGCTATTCAGGAACTTTTTGTTCAACTTCCTGATTTCATTATCGTCGACTATGGCGATACTGATCTGGTATCTTGTATCTGCCGGTCCGTGCCTTCCAAAACGACAGCAGATGGCTTTTGCCAATTTGTTTATCTTGAGCGGAGATATGTCTATATCTTTGAAATTTTTAATGATTCGAATGACTATGTCCTGGTCTTGTTTGGAAGAAGCCATGATAGTTAATTATTTTTTTGCTCGCGCTGCTCGGCCTTGGATTCCGTCGCCGGGGGTTCATCCGGTGGTTTTGGATATGCGATTCGTCCGTGATAGTGTGCCGCGAGAGTTTTTGATATACTTGCTTCTATCTGACTTAGTTCCCTCAGAGACATATCACATTCGTCGAATTGGCCGTCCTGTAGCCGTTTCATCGACATATTGTGCACGACCGCTTCTATTTTTGACGGTGTTACTTCAGGCAGGCTTCTGACGGCACTTTCTACTGTATCGGCCAACATGACGATCGCAGCTTCTTTTATTCGCGGCTTCGGGCCCGGATACCTGAATTCACTCTCGGAAGGAGCCTCGGCGGTTTTTCCTTTTGCGTTTTTCGCTTTTTGTTTTTTGGCCTCGTTGTAGAAATGTTCGATCAATGTTGTGCCGTGGTGTGTTTCGATAAATTGTCGAATCACGCTGGGCAGGCCGTATTCCTTGGCCATTTCTATTCCGTCTTTAACGTGACCCACGATAATTAAGTAACTCATTGTCGGCGAGAGTTCTTTGTGCCGGCTGGCTGAGCCAAGTTCATTTTCAACGAAATAGCCGGCCTTATTGATTTTGCCGATATCGTGGTAGTAGGCGCCTACCCGGCACAAAAGGCCGTTGCGTCCGATTGCTTCGGCGGCGGCCTCGGCAATTGAACCTATTAACAGGCTGTGACTGAATGTGCCGGGCGCTTCCATATGAAGCCGTTTCAACAAGCGCTGGTTGGCATCGCTATAGTCCAGCAGCGTCATACTCGTTGCTATGCGAAAGACTTTTTCGATAAGCGGCAGCAAACCCTGAATGAGCACGCCGACCACAAGGGTAACGCCCGCGTGAAAGGCGGAATCCCTGATAATATCGGCAGGCTTGAGGTCCTGGGATAAAAAGTTCAGAGCGGCTGCTGTTATAAATACTACTACCGCCGCCAGAGTGCTGACCTGGAGCAATTTAATTCTCGTGCGGATTTCTTTCAGGCAAAAACAGCAGGTAGTTGCACCGGCAGCCATTGTCAAAAACAGATAGAAATTCGTCAGTTGAGATTCTATCGGCTCTACCGAGAGACAGGCCAAAAGGCAATAGAAGATACTTATACCTATGGCGAAACGCTGGTCATAAGCGATTGTCATAATAATTGCTGTTGTCACGGCGGTTGCCGTAGCCCAAAAGGTTAGCCTTGTTGATAAAACGCCGAGTTTGGTTGTGACTAATAACAAGGCGAATAATCCGACCAGAACTAATGCTCTGGCGTGGTTTTTTGTTATTCGCTTTTGGAAGTGGTGGATATACAAAGCACAAGCCAGGGAAATCAAAGCAACTATAACGGCTATTGGTATTACCTGGGGAATGCCGGCTTCCGGGATAGGGATAGATAAAATGAGGGTGCAGAGGGCTACGAAAAGCAGCCATATCAGGATCGAGATTAAAGAATCAGTGTTGGCGAGCTGGTTTATTCGTGAAAAACGCTCGGCAGAGATGTTCTTGCGAACCTGACTTCGCCTCGGATTTATTTTCTTCCAAAATCCCATCTATCTATCCTGCACGTTTTGACGACTAATCGGCTTAGCTCTTTTTTTATAAGCCTGCACAATATTTTGAACCAGTCGATGTCGTACTATATCCTTCTGGTTTAGTTCTACGTAGCCTATGCCTTTGATTCGTCGCAGCGTTTCAATTGCTTCGATCATTCCGCTTTTCTGTCCTGGTTCCAGGTCAATTTGTGTTATGTCGCCTGTTATTATCATTTTCGAGCCGTTCCCCAGTCTTGTCAGGACCATCAGCATCTGTAATGCCGAGGTATTTTGGGCTTCGTCACAGATGATGACGGCTTCGTTTAACGTCCGGCCGCGCATAAAGGCGAGCGGAATTATCTCGATTATATCCAGCTCCACAAATTTCTTCATCTGCGTAAAATCCATCATGTCTTCGAGAGCGTCGAACAGGGGGCGAAGATATGGATTTACTTTTGCCTGCAAATCGCCCGGCAGAAATCCGAGTTTTTCGCCGGCCTCAACAGCCGGCCGTGCAAGAACGATTCTCCGGATCTGTTTTTTCCTCAGCATTGAGACGGCAATTGCGACCGCCAGGTATGTTTTGCCGGTACCCGCCGGTCCTATGCAAAAGGTCAGGTCGTTGGCTAACATCGTTTCGATATACTTTAACTGTCCCTTTGTAGTAGGTTCGATGACCTTTTTATGCGAATAGACACTAATGCCCTTGCCGGTATCGAGAGTGTTGAGTAAATCCTTGTGCTTGATAAAAGAGGTTACGTCCTCGGCGGTGAGTGAATGATATTTGATAAGCTGTTTTTGCATTTTGTCGACAATCTCGGTGGCTTTTTTCACATCGTCTTCTTTGCCGATTATGATTAGCCTGCCCTGTCGGGCGGTAATCTGCACGCCGAGTGACTGGCGCAAAAGTCGAAGATAACTGTCGGCGGGGCCGAACAATTCGAGCTGCTTGTCGATCGATTCTAATTGTATTGTTATTTCCAATACTCTGCTCTGTCAAGAGCTCCACATAAAGAATAAATATGCAAACGGCGCCGCTACGAGAGGCGAATCTACGATGTCCAGAACACCGCCGAAGCCGGGCACCTTATTTGCCGAATCTTTCTGCTCGGCATCTCGTTTTATCATAGACTCGACCAAATCGCCCAGTTGGCCGATAAACGCAAAACCAAGGCCGAATATTATTGCCGGCCACCAAGGCATTATATCACAAATTAACGCAAAACCAATAGCAACAATTATTGCTGCCGCAACGGCGCCGCCCATTCCCTCCCATGTTTTTCCGGGGCTGATTTTTGGCGAAAATTTGTGTCTGCCAAATATGGTCCCGATCGAGTAAGCACCTATGTCGGCAGATTTTACGACAAAAACAAACATTAGCAAAGGCCAGAGTCCGAATTCTATTCGAATTGCGATACAGAAACTGCTGAGAAGCCCCATGTACAGGATCGAAAAATAATTTGCTCCGCAATTTGCTAAAACGTCCGAAGTCCCGTGGGTTTTGTATTGGTATAAAAGCAATACCAGCAGCACGAAAGCCGATAGAAGACTGAGATAAGTTTCCGGCGAAAATTCTACAAGCTGCTGCAAATACCGGGATGTGGCGAATAAAATCGAGGCGATAATAGAGACGGGCAGAAAAATCTTCAGATTTTTTGCCGCCGCGAGTTTCGACAGCTCGAATTGTGCCGGAATTATCAGTAGGGCGATGAGAATGCAAAGAATTGTTCCCTGCACCGTTTTATCGTCGGCCGGCGAAGTTGTAAGAGAGCCATCCATCCAGCCGTCGACAATGACGGCTGCAGTAAAGAACAGCGTCATCAATGTTCCAAAAAGTAACCTGTATCTGAGCATAGTAATTCGTACGAGCGCTTTGCAAAAGTCAGCTTTATATTTTTGAGCTTGTTTTTATCCGCTATAGTTTCGTTTAGATAGTACCAAAACGTCGTGTCCTTGATGCGTAGGCCATGATTGCTTTTTCGAGGGATGTTTTTTTGAAATCCGGCCAAAGCGTTTTCGTAACATAGAATTCGCTATATGAAATCTGCCAGAGCAGAAAATTGCTGATTCTCATTTCGTTTGCCGTGCGGATCAAAAGGTCGGGATCGGCAAGTTTACTCGCGTACAAATTTTGGCTTATGCACTTTTCATTGATGTCTTTCAGCCGGAGTTTGCCCTTTTTATATTCTTGTGCTATCTTCTGAGTCGCATCAATAATTTCTGTTCTGCCGCTGTAATTCAACGCCAGGGCGAGTATCATGCCGGTATTGGCGGCTGTCTGCTCCATCGTATCTTCAAGGTCATTTAGTACCTGTGCCGGGAGTCCTTTTTTGCGGCCGAGATGAATTAACTTTACGTTATTTTTCATCAGGACAGGCCGGATATCTACAAGATATTCAGAGTGGATGTGCATAAGAGCGTTGATTTCGGATTTTGGTCTGTTCCAGTTTTCCGTGCTGAAAGAATACAATGTCAGTGACTCGATGCCCAAATCGACGCAAAATAATGCTATTCTTTCAATTATTTTTGCGCCCGCGCGGTGCCCCAAAACTCTCGGCAGCGATTTACGCTGTGCCCACCGGCCGTTGCCGTCCATAATGATCGCGATGTGACGGGGCATCTGTTCGAGCTTCAAGCCCAGTCGTTTTGCGGTTTTTTTGAGTTTCTGTTCAAAAGTTTCCATAGCCGGCAGCGTATAGCATTAAGTCCATATTTTCGTGAGAGATGAATGCTATTTTCTGAATATTGTCTGGCTTCGTTTTGGCCCGACGCCTACGAATGTTATCGGTTTGCCGATATGTTCTTCGATTCGGCGAACATAGTTTTGGGCGTTTACCGGCAAGTCCTGAAAACTGCATACTTCTGTCAGGTCGTCGCTCCAGCCCGGCATCGTTTCATAAACAGGCTCAGCCTTAGAGAGCCTTGCCTTGTTTGCCGGGAAGAAAGTCGTCTCCTGGCCATTGATTTTATATGCCCGGCAAATCTTCAGTTCTTCCAGGCCGCTGAGCGTATCGAGATGCATCAGCGCGACTTCGTCTATGCCGCCGATAGTTACGCTGTAAGATACCGGCACGGCGTCGAACCAGCCGCAGCGGCGGGGCCTGCCTGTCGTGGTGCCGTATTCGTTGCCCTTGTCGCGGATATATTGGCCCGTTTCGTTGTCCTGCTCGGCGGGGAAAGGCCCGGCGCCGACTCTCGTTGTGTAGGCTTTGATTAAACCGATGAATTTATCGACGAATTTGGCCGGAACGCCGGAGCCGGCGGGCATGCCGAGCGCACTTGAGTTCGAGCTGGTCACAAACGGAAAAGTGCCGTGATCCAGATCGAGCAGCGAGCCCTGAGCGCCTTCGAAAAGAATGGATTTGCCGCCGGCAATTGATTTGTGCAGAAATTCGGTCGTATCTGTAGTGAAAGGCAGCAGTCTGTCGGCGTAGATTTTACACTTCTCCAGGATTTCGGCTGTAACTATCGACTTGGCGTTATAAAGAGCCATGAAGATTTTGTTCTTGTACTCGACGATCGTTTTCAGTTTGGATTCGAGCGCCTCGATGTCCCTTAAATCGCCCATTCGTACTGAATAGCTTCTGCCCACCTTGTCTGCATAACAAGGGCCGATGCCTCTAATAGTTGTGCCGATCTTATTTTTGGCGAGCGAATCTTCGCGTAACTGGTCCTCTTGCTTGTGATAATCCAGGACCACGTGGGCGTTTTCACTAATCCGCAGCCGGCCGTCGAGCGAAATACCTTTCTCGGCGAGTGTGTCGATTTCCTGTATCAGTACGTCCGGATCGACGACGACACCATTGGCGATTACACATTCGGTGTCCGGCCGGACCGAGCCGCTGGGCAGAAGGTGCAGGGCGAATCGGCTGTCGCCTACGACAACTGTGTGGCCGGCATTGGCGCCGCCCCCGTATCGCACAACGATATCACTGTGTTCGGCGAGAATATCGACAACCTTGCCTTTGCCTTCGTCACCCCACTGTAATCCTACAACGCAGTAATTCATTTGAATCCGTTCCTTTTTATAGTATGCCTAATCTTTATTTCCGTCAGTCCACAGGACGCCTTACGGCCGGTTCCAGAGGACTGCAACGGGCAGAATACCAAGTCTGTCTTAAAAATTCAAGCTTTCCGTTTCCTTTGCGAAGAAACTTGTTGATTATGAAAAAAGGATAAAAACTGTGTAAATCTGAGCGATTCCGTGTCTGAAAGTAGTTTTTAGACACAGATTAACAACGTTAAACACGGCATTAAGAAATGATTAGTTTACATTTTAAATATCTGCGTCCATAAGCGTTCATCTATGGTTCTATGACAGTCAATGTAACATAAATCCACCCGCTTGTTTCCGTCAAAACATGTCATTAGAAAGCACAATTCATTAAAAAATATACCCCCTATGTGGCAGGTTTACTCCTTTAAAAAGACCTCAATGAGAGGGAGAAATAAAAGGTGTTCCCCGATTTCCCAACAATTGACAACGGCTTAGTCTGTTCTATTATTCAAACTATATTCCGCACCTATACTATAGAATAAATAGCAAGATGGTACAACAAGCGGTTAATTGGTTCCACCCGCGGCTTTAGCGGCTTTGCGTGCACGTTCTTTGGTCTTGCGCGGAGCATTGGCGCTACGCGTTTTTATTTGTTTTTCCCGTCTCTTATTGAGTCTGTCTCTGCGTCTTCCCATAAAAATACCCTTTTACTACTTTTGCCCAATCTGTTCCGTTGTGTCAGGTTTCAGGACATTTAAAGCATTTTCTGTATTATTAAGCTTCTCTATTAAATAAATAGCCACGCATTCTATGCGTAAAACACAGGGAATGCAATCAACTTTTACGGAAAATATGCTTTAGCAAGCATAACTCATCGAAAAATGTACCCTCTATGAAGCAGGCGGACATCTTTAATTCCCCGATTACGATGCGCCTTCGAGTCGGTCGGCGACCCAGACTTTAATGATTGACTGACGAGGCACACCCAGCCTCCTTGCTTCCTTATCCAGCAGATGAATCATCCACAGGGGGAAATCAACATTGACCCTTTTGTGCTGCTGTTCGGGCCTTCTTGCCTTTGTCATATCAAGGTATTTGGAGACATCTTCGCCGTTATCGAACCGCTTGTCGAATTCACGAGCTTTCATAAATATTGACCTCTTCTTTTCTTGCACGACGCACAGAGATGATTCTTATCTTATCGCCTCTGTAAGTTATAATCCCTGAGAAGCATTTGCCGGCGATTCTCCCTACAACCAGGAATCTTGCCTCATCGCTGGTTCTCACGGGAATCTCGATTAAATCAGGATCATCCCAAAGCTTCTGAGCTTGATTGAAATCTATCCCGTGTTTCATCTTATTGCTGACGCTTTTATTATCGTCAAATTCGAATTCCATGTATAATAATTATACCTTAATTATAC
>Ga0307425_1001194_pt1 | contig 15797 bp, 13 predicted proteins | sample SalMarWE160330MG_FD_202152 | JGI IMG/M metagenome (GOLD analysis project Ga0307425, IMG submission 202152) | Salt marsh sediment microbial communities from the Plum Island Ecosystem LTER, Massachusetts, United States - WE1603-30 | ecosystem: Environmental > Aquatic > Marine > Intertidal zone >... | reverse complement strand
AATAACCAAATAGCGGTTGCAGCCAGTGGAATTAAAACACGAAAAGACATCGAAAAAATTACAGATTCTAAGATATGGAATTTCTTAATCGGTGAAAGCCTTGTACGTGCGAAACATCCAAGAGAATTTCTTGAATCCCTTCATGGTAAATAAATCGCTTGCATCTCATCTATCCTGATGTTTATAATATTTCTCAATATTTTAGCCTTTAAAAATCATTACCGTTTCAGGTATAATTAAATTTTTGCTGAAAGATCACGCCAAAAGCGGATAAACTCGCCCGAGGCGGACAAACCTCGTGAATAAGGGCTTGCAATGAATAAATGACTTAAACGGTCAACAAGAGGTAAAACATGCGTAAAATAATAGAACTGAAAAGAGTTGTCGTTACCGGCATTGGGATGGTCACTTCACTGGGACTGGATGTACAAAGCACATGGGAAGCCATGATTGCGGGCAAGTCCGGGATAGATTACATTACACAGTGGGGAGACCTGGAGGACATTAAAGAAAAGTATAATTTGTCGGAAGATTTTCCTCTTATCGCCGGAGAAGTAAAACAGTTTAACATAAAAGAAATTGTTAAACAAAGAAAACAGGGCTTCACAAAAGAAGATTTAAAACAGATTAAATACATGGATGAGTTCATTCAATACTCCTATGCTGCAACATTGGAAGCCATTGCCGATGCCAATGTGAATTTAGATGATGGGAAAGTCGACCCTTATCGGGTCGGGGTTATCATCGGCTCGGGTTTGGGAGGGCCCAAGTCCTGGGAAAATGAATTCAGTCGTTTTCTAAAGGGAAAAAAAGTATCACCGTTTCTTATTCCGCGTTTGATACCCAACCTGGCTGCCGGCAATGTCAGTATTTCCTTTAAGGCCAAAGGTGCCAATGCCTGTCTTGCAACGGCATGCGCTTCCGGTGCGCACGCCATCGGCGAAGCTTTCCAGAGAATTCAAATGGGGAAAGAAGACGCCATTGCCTGTGGTGGAACAGAAGCAGCGGTCACGCCGTTGACCATCGCCGGTTTTCATGCCCTTAAAGCCCTATCATCGTCATATCAAACACCCCAATCTGCTTCTCGTCCCTTTGATATCAATCGGAATGGCTTTATCATGTCGGATGGATCAGGTATCCTGATTCTAGAAGATCTGGATCATGCCAAGGCAAGAGGGGCTAAAATATATGCTGAACTCATCGGATTTGCCATGACCGGGGATGCCAGTCATATTACCGATCCTAACGTGGACGGTGCCGTTAGATGCATTAACCTGGCACTGGAAGATGCACAAATTAAGCCGGAAGATGTCGATTTGATTAATCCCCATGCCACCTCAACCCCAAAAGGTGATATCAATGAAGCCACCGCCTTAATAAAGGTGTTCGGTGCTGGAAAAGAAAGACCGTTTATTACAGCCAACAAATCTCAACTTGGACATTCACTGGGTGCCATCGGCGGAATTGAAGCAATTTCCAGCATATTATCAGTATATCATAATCAAATACCGCCGATCCTGAATCTGGAACAGGTTGACCCGGAATGTGAAGGCTTGAACTATGTCATGGGTCAGGCAAAAGCGGTTGATGTCAATATTGCGCTTTCGAATTCATTCGGTTTTGGGGGAACCAATGCAACACTGATTTTTCGAAAATACGAATAACGGCATGAACACCTTTCCGCAGGAAAGCAGAATCCTTCGGATCGGCGGCAATAGGTTTGAAGAACGCTCCTGCCCGCCATCGCGAGCCTGTCGCTCGCTCAGGCGAGGCGGGAGAGTCGCTTTAGGTTGGAGGCAAAAACCCCTGCCTTCAACCTTTCTCTCTATTCTCTTTTCTATTTTCTGCCTTCTGATCTTTTCACCCTCTCATTATCTATTTCCTGACCCCTGACCTCCGACCTCTGATCTTCTGACGCGTCATTCACTCCACAGACTGTTGATAAAATCCCCCACAGCACCAACCCCTGCGGTATCCACAAGGCGAATGGTCTCCGAACCGATGACGGCAATTTCGGCTTTTCCTTTTAAAAAATCAACATCCTTTCTTTCCTTTACACCAAACCCAAGTGCCAGGGGAAGATCCGTGGCACTTCGACATCGTAAAAGATAGTCTTTGAGTTGTTTGGAAAAGTCCGTGGCTACACCGGTAACTCCTTTCCTGGCCACGCAGTAGATAAACCCTTTCCCAAAGGAGTTCAGGTATGTCATCCGTTCTTTGGGTGTTGTGGGAGAAAATATAAAGATAGGTGAAAGATGATATTTCTCCATGGCATCAAGGTAATCCCCTCCTTCCTCAGGGGGGAGATCTGGAACAATAGCCCCTACAACTCCGCTGTTGTGCATCGCACCGGCAAACCGATCAACCCCGTACTTAAAAAGAATATTGTAATAACTCATAAATAGAAAGGGAATATCAAAGGTTTTGACAGCTTCTCGGGCAAAATCCATGCATTTTTGTACGGTCGCTCCTTTTGCAAGCGCTTTTTGATTGGCGTGCAAAATGATGGGTCCGTCAGCTATCGGTTCTGAAAAAGGAATTTGCAGTTCCATCAGATCAACACCGGCGTTGACCATTGCCTCAATGATTCTGAAAGCATCTTCGAATGTGGGATATCCAAGAACGATATGTGTCATTAACAGGATCTCTTTTGTTTTGAGTCGTTGCTTCAGATATGATTCAAGCATGATATTCCTCCGCTTTTTCCTTTATAAATTTCTGCCACTTAGGATCTGCAAACGCATCGGCGACGGTAAAAATATCCTTGTCTCCTCTGCCGGATTGGTTGATCACGATAATATCCTTGTTTGACATTGAAGAGGCTTCTTTAAATGCCTGTGCAAAGGCATGGGCTGACTCAAGTGCGGGGATCAAACCTTCTTTTCGAATGGTCAGCGAGAGGGCATCAACGACGTCTTTATCTGTTGCTGCTTCAAATCGAATCCGACCTTTTTCTTTAAAGTTCGCCAGAATCGGGGAAACACCGACATAATCCAGACCGGCTGCAACACTGTGCGTCTCTTTCATCTGGCCATCATGATCCTGAAGAAAGAATGTTTTATATCCCTGGGCAACACCGACGCTGGCATCTTTGGAGGAAAGGCGGGATGCGTGTTGTCCTGTCTCCAATCCTTTGCCTGCCGCTTCGACCCCCACAAGTTCAACCGGATCATCAAGAAAAGATTGAAAGATTCCCAAAGCATTGGACCCACCGCCGACGCAGGCATAAATGCGTGAAGGGAGCCTGCCTTCTATGTCAAGGATCTGTTTTCTGGCCTCTTTTCCGATAATCGATTGAAAAAAGGACACCATTTCCGGAAAAGGATGAGGTCCACATGCCGTACCCAATACATAATGGGTGGTATCCATATGGGTTACCCAATCCCGGAAAGATTCATTAATGGCATCTTTTAGGATCCGGGTTCCCTCTTTTACCGTAACAACTTCTGCACCCAATCGTTCCATCCAGAACACATTTGGGCGCTGTCGCTGGACATCGACCTCTCCCATATAGATGGTACATTTGAATCCGAATCTCGCAGCCATGGTGGCTGTGGCAACCCCGTGCTGGCCTGCACCGGTCTCTGCAATAACTCGCGTTTTTCCCATGCGTTTTACTAAAAGCCCCTGCCCCATCACATTATTGGCTTTGTGCGCACCGGTATGGTTAAGATCCTCTCGCTTGATATAAATGCGGGCGCCTCCAAAATATTTCGTAAGATTTTCGGCAAATGTCAACGGTGTGGGTCGGCAAGAATATGTGGACATAATATCGACATATTCTCGCCAGAAACCGGGATCGTTTTTTGCCATTTGAAATGTTTCGACCAACTCATCAAAAGTGGCAATAAGGATTTCAGGGAGATAAGCCCCTCCGAAACCTTCATAATATCCTCTGTCTTTCATAGCAATATCTCCGGTATATTTGTTGTGCCGGTTAGCCCGTCAGGCAGTTTGCCGGTAGTGTCCTTATAATTTTCATCTTTAAACCACCCTACATTTCCGAGTACGCTCCCAAACTCTGTGAGAAAACAAATTGATCCGTTCGACAATAAAGTTCTGAATAAATAGCGTTTTTTATTTGTTCAAAATTTAAATATCGTTTTACCACAAGAATTGGGGTGTCTGGCGTAACCTCTAGAGTATTCGCTTTTTCACTGGTTAAATAGCCAATTCTAAAGTTCTGCCTGCCGCTGACGGGTTTCATGTAATAGTGTTCATCGACAACCTGGGAAAGCGATCGGCCCGATAAATCAATGGCGTCTATTCCTTTAAACAAGCCTTGGTGAAGATACATATCTTCGATAAGAACAGGCACCCTTACAACACGACTGAGCCGGGAATAAAAATAAGCTTTTTGGTTTGAAAAAGGATTTTCCGGATCATATCTGATTTGTTCCAGCCGAATCTTTTTAAGGATATGCGTCGCAACCTTTATCCCTTTCTTGTTGAAAGCCGATGTTGTACCGGCCAATGAAAAAAGATCAACCTCTTTCTGTAGCTCACAAACAAAGGTTCCAGAACCTCTCTTTCGCATCAGGATGCGTTTTCTAACCAGAAGATCTGTCGCCTGTCTGGCCGTGGGTCTTCCTATGCCGTAATAGGCAGCCAACTTGTTTTCGGATAATATCTTTGAGCCCGGTGGATATTCTCCTGACCTTATTTTATCCAGGATAATGTTCGCCAGTTGATGATATAATGGAATTGGGGAAAGTGAATTGAGCATAGATGTATGCTTGTCACATTTTGGTAAAGTTGTCAATACATATTTATCGTGGTTTTTAGTATCTCATTAACATGTATGTTCAACATACGTTATTTATTAAGAAAGCGTCAGAAATTTAACACTCTCTCAAATTCTGATTCATACTTTAAGAATATTTCATTCCTGTTTTAAATTTTTTTCTTAATTGACAGGTGTTTTTGCAGTGTAATGGATGAATTGTTGGAGAAAATTACGCCTTAAGACCATTACCAATTAAATAATATTCATTATCATTGACTTGGCATATTTTGTGCTTTTAATCTTAAAAGGAGTTCTGCACAGCGATTACATGGGGAATGAACAAATTGTCATTAAAAGATGTGATATCGATCCGTTATTGAATTTTTGAGACGTTTGATTATCATTGAAGGAAAAAACAAATGCCAAGTGCAAAGGATTTGCTTAACAAATTTACCACAGCCAAAACCCTTCCTCATATAACCATTCAGCTGACCCAACTGATTTCTGATGAAAACAGCACCATGCAGGATTTTGAAAAAATAATCAAAATGGACCCAACCCTTGTTTTACAAATACTGCGTGGCGCCAACAGTCCCTATTATGGCCTGAGGCATAAAGTCAACAGTATCTCCAGGGCGATAGTCGTTATCGGCATCAATAACCTGCGCAACATGATCGTTACTGTAGGCTTAAAACAGATATTCAAAAACCAAAAAAATAATAACGCTTTTTCCAGAAACCGTTTATGGCTTCATTGTTCTGCCGTGAGTATTTGCAGTCAAATGATTATGGAACGAATTTTTGGTTTAAATGGAGAAGATGCGTTTTTGTGCGGTATTCTTCATGACGTTGGTATGATTGTCGAAGAACAAACAGCACCCGATTTGTTTTATAAGGTATGCAACACCTATGATGATAATTCTCAGCCTATAACCGATTACGAAAAAGAGATTGTCGGCACGGATCACTGCGAAATCGGACATCTGTTGGCTAAAGAATGGCAACTTCCCGTTGAAATTATAGAAGGCATCCAACGTCATCATAAAATGATGGATCATGTTTCTCCTTCAAGCCTTACAGGCGTCATTCAACTGGCAGAATATATTGTATCTCAGTTGGATTATACCGCTATTCCCGGAATGAGTGCAAAGCTTTCACTTCCGCTGGCCACGCACATTCGCGATAATGTAAAAGAATATAAAGCGCTTGTCAGAGATTTGCCCAATGAGATATCGAAAGCAAAGGATCTTTATTCACCCCACGAGGAGTAAAATAGATGTATATCCCGGAAGATATTTTCAGTGAATTTACAGATCAAGAAACAGAGCTCAAACAATTTCTTTTGTTTTTGAAAAAAAGAATGCCCCAAGGCAAATTTCAGCTTGTTTTAAATCACGATAGTGAATGTTCTCATGGAGATGACCTCGTTCCATTATCCAAAGTTTGCAATACAATTGTTCATCGTGCCCAAAAGGAAAAAAGTATATTTTTGTTCGAATTGAATGAAAAAGATTTTGTAAATGCAACCTTCATACAAGAATTAAATGCAGTATTGTTATATTGTATATCAAATTATGATCCCGATTCATTTATCGAACAATATGAAGCCACTGCCATTCAATTATGTATTGAAATGTTTCTGACCCAGATTACCCTCCAAAATGAACAAGAATTTATAAGCACCTTAAGGAAGCAATTTGATCGGAAAATCAGTGTCCTTGAAAAGAAATATCAGGAAATCTTAGAGGACAATCATCGCGGCTACCAGATCATTCAACAGCAACAAGAAGAATATTCACAAACCCTTAAATCTGAAATTGCCCGGCAAACAGCACAGTTGCGAAAGACCAACGCAAGCCTTAAACAAGCGCGTGAAGCTGCGGAAAACGCCAATAAAGCCAAAAGTCACTTTCTCGCCAACATGAGTCACGAAATACGTACACCAATGAACGGAATTATCGGTTTTACCCAAATGCTTCTGGATACCCATCTAAGTCAAGATCAGTTGGATTACGTAAAAACGATACAAAGAAGCGGGGACAGTCTTTTATCATTAATTAACGATATCCTCGATTTTTCTAAAATTGAAGCAGGACAGCTCGACTTTGAGGATACCGAGTTTAATCCAGAACTTATTGCCTACGATATTTGCGAACTCACCCTTCCAAAAGTACAATCAAAACCAGTTGAAATTCTTTGCCACATCGGTGACCATCTTCCTTCACTTGTCAAGGGAGATCCCTTAAGATTCCAGCAAGTGCTGACAAATCTTATGGGGAATTCAGTTAAGTTTACCGAATCCGGAGAAATCGAACTTTTTATAGATGCTGAAGATGAAAATGACACCCAAGTAAAGATTCATGCAAAAGTAATCGATACCGGTATTGGTATTCCAAAAGACAAAATATCCGCGATCTTTGCACCCTTTAAACAGGCTGACGGATCGACTACCAGAAAATATGGTGGTACTGGTTTGGGACTTTCCATATGCAAGCAAATATCAAACAGGATGGGAGGTGATGTCTGGGCGGAAAGCCCGGTTAATTCTCGATTAGACATTGAAAATCGTCAATTACAAGATAGTTCCAAAACCGAAAATAATCATCAACCGTTAACCAACGAACATTCCGGAACCATCTTTCACTTTACGGCTTGGCTGGAAAAAAGCGACCGTAATATAGATCCAATTACTGCTCCTTCGATACTCTCCGGTAAACAGATACTTGTTGTTGATGACAACCTCAACAGTTTAAATATATTAAGCAAAATATTGATATCATTCGGCATGAATGTTACTGCACTTAATAAAGCAGAAGATGTTTTACCTACACTGCAAAAAGCGCTGGATGCTAATCATCCAATCCATCTTTGCATACTTGATATCAAAATGCCGGTTATGAATGGATATGAAATCGCAAAGCAAATACGTAATGTTAAGTCTCCAATCCGCGATCTTCCTCTAATTGCATTATCGTTCCTTTTAGAGCGTGAAAAACAAAAAGACAATGAATCGAACTTTGATAATTTTTTAAGCAAACCGGTCCGAAGGGAAAAACTTTGCCAAGTATTGGAGAATGTCTTCATCAAACAAGATCGAAAAAAAGGCCTTCGAGATACACAAGGTCCCAAGACTCAAAAACAGATTAAAACCCCATCTTCAACACTGATCGAAAAAAAGAATTCTTTCCACATCCTTTTGGCAGAAGATAACCCCATCAATCAAAAGCTGGCGAAGATGATGCTTACCAAAGCCGGTTATCAGGTAGAAACGGCAGATACAGGGAAAATGGCGGTTGACAAGTTCATCGCCTCATCCGGAAAATTTGATTTGATTTTTATGGATATGCAAATGCCTGAAATGGACGGAATAGAAGCCACCCATCACATACGTGAATGGGAAGAAAAAAATATAGCTCAAAGCTCAAAGCTCAAAGGAAAAGAAAAAGTCGATCTTTCAGCTTCCAACCTTGAACCTTTACCTCATATGAAACGGGTTCCAATCGTTGCATTGACAGCTAATGCTATAAAAGGGGACAAAGAAAAATGCCTTGAAAGCGGTATGGATGACTATATTACAAAACCGATTGATAGAAAGCTTTTTTTTGAAGTCATCGAAAAATGGGTGTTTAAGTCATAGCCTGGTCAAGCCGGTCGTAGTGTAAGAAAAATTTCGTCTTCATTCAATTTGAAGCGGGAAAAGAAAAAGATTTATGCACTCAAAATTCACACTCGAATTCTTATGGAGCTGCGGCGTTGTCTAAATCAATAATTTTACTATTTATATAATCCTTGGTTTTATATCTTGTAACCCGCTTTAGTTTCCGGGTGATATCTCCCATCCGTTCAACCTGGTTTTTAATGGTCTCAACATGTTTATACATGGGATTTTCTTTTTTAAGATTCATCAACATAAGCTCTGAATTCCCGGAGATCGCCTGCATTGGCTGGCTCAATTCATGGCATATTGCGCCGGTCATTTCAAATATTACTTGAAGTTTTTCTTTTTCCAACAAAGCTGCCTGTAATTCGACGACACGGCGACCAACATCGATTCGCGCACGAAGTTCATCTTTATCGAACGGCTTGGGAATATAGTCATCAGCGCCGGCCCCAAGACCCTCAACAATATCATTTTTTTCATCACGCGCAGTCAATAGAATAATATAAATCGGTTCGACAGCTTCTGCCTGACGAAGTCTACGGCATATTTCAACGCCATTTATTCCGGGCATCATCCAGTCCAGGATGATAAGCTTAGGATGATCTTTCTCTTGGAGCTTTTCCCATGCCTCGTTTCCGTCACATGCAGAGATCACATCATAATTCCACTTAACGAGAATGCTTTCTAAAATACGTCGAGATGTCAAATTGTCTTCTGCGATTAATATTCTCATAATAAGCTCGCGTTTTAATTAGTGCCCATCCATAAATGGCCCTTTTTGCCCTGCTCGGCGTTCTCCGCGGGTTTCCGGCTGCGGCGTACAGGCGTACGCCTCACCGCAAACCCTTGTGCGGCCTTGAGCAGGACAAAAACTGCTCATTTCTGAATTGGACACTTAATTGGGTCCATTACACTTCGTGGATGGACACTAATTAGCCCCTAAGCTGAGTCAATTTATTTTTTAGAATTTCCAACTGTGTATCAAGCTCGGTGACAAATGATCCAGCCTTAACCAGGTCCTTTCCCTCACTGGCAATCTCGATCTGTTCTGCAATTTCTTGCAAGGTCAATGCACCAACGTTGCCGGATGCACCTTTGATGATATGGGCCTCTCTTTGAAGAAGTGGCAAATCTTCCTCGTTCAATGCTTTTTTAACAGCAAATAAATTATCAGGTATTTGTTTTAGAAAATCGTCGATAATCTCTTTGGCAAGGTCTTCATCTCCCATGAGTCGATGTAAAAGTCCGTCCCAGTCAAAGATTGAATCTTTTAATCCATTTGAAATAGTGGTTTCCTCTAAAGTCGATCGTTCGCGTTGTTTCATCTTTTTTTCTTTCTATCCCATTTGTTCTTTTTTTATCATTTGTTTTTACAATCTATCCCTGAATTTCTAACAAGACGATACAATATCAAAGACTCTGTCGACACATTTCGCCGGATCAACACTTTGACTCATGATCACCTGGCGGATCTTGGATACGACGCTTTGAAGTTCTGCGACACTCATCTCAAGGTGTTGAATCGTTTGAGCGGCATTCTGTTCGGTGACATCCATTGCTTCACGCAAATCCTGGGCGTTCTTAAGCAACTTTTTGTAGTTTCTGATTTTTTCCATACGCAGTGTCAATTCATAGAAGTTAACCGGCTTTTGAAGATAATCAGCAGCACCCTTTCTCATTGCGTCAACGGCATTTTCCACCGAAGCATGAGCTGTTAACAATATCACTTCAGTTTGTTTATTCTTTGTTTTAGCTGCTTCCAACACATCGATACCATCTACACCACCCGGCATTACCAGATCCGTAATAATGATATCATAAAATTTCTGTGAAATAAGCTTTCCAGCCTCAACGCCGTCTGAAGCTGTTTCAATATCGTAACCTTCTTTGTCCAGCTTTTTGTTAAGCATCTTCAGCGTGAAAGGATCATCGTCAACAGCAAGTATTTTTAGCTGTTTCATAGGGCACCTCTTTGCGATGTTCTATTCTTCCTTCAAACATAAGTTTGTAATTTATTTTATTTCAATTGATAATAAATTGTCCTTAAATATCTTTTTGGCTCGAATATAGAACAAATGCCGGTTAAGGATTCCGTAGACCCGATAATCAGAAATCCATCCGGTTCCAAAACACTGGCAATGTTTTCAAACAGTTTTATTTTGCCCTCAAGATTAAAGTAGATGGCGACGTTTCTACAGAATATAATATCTATTTTCCCTAAACCCACAAACGGTTTTAACAGGTTCCGTTTACCAAATGTAACCATGGCTCTGATTTCATCGCTTATTTTCCAATTTCCCCCATTAGGATTAAAATATTTTTGAAGTTTTTGCTTTGAGAGTCCCCGTTCAATTTCAAATTTATTATATGCGCCATAGCTGGCCTGCCCTATGGCAGAATCGGAAATGTCTGTGCCAAGCAACTTGATATTATATTTCTTTAAATCCGGCAAAAGCTCTTTTAACACCATGGCAATGCTGTAAACCTCCTGTCCTGTGGAACAGGCCGCACTCCAAATACGGATCGTTGTAGGAAAAAGGCCGGAACTTTCTTCTGTTCTTTTATCGATCAAATCGGGCAAAATTTTGTGTTGAAGTACTTCAAACGGTCCTGTATCGCGAAAAAAAAGGGTCTCATTGGTGGAAATGGCGTCGATAATTCTATTTTCTATGGTTTTACTCGAATCTATTTTGGCTTTGCGGCATAACTCTCCATAAGAAGAACATTGATATTCCTTGACCATATGACCAAGTCTCGTTTCAACGAGATACGCCTTACTCTCATCGAGTTCGATTCCAGATATGTCCAATATATATTTTGAAATGATTTTCAAATCATCAGTCGTTACTTTTGTCATGTGTTGACAATCACTTTTTTATGTCTTGAGTTTTTTTAATGGGTTGCCTGTCTATTAGATTATGATACATGCTGTTAATCAATAATCTATCTCACAGTACGGCAGATTTCATCGGCAATAAGTTCCAACGGAGCGATAACATCGACAATGCCGGCATCTATCGGTGCTTTCGGCATGCCGTAAACAACACACGTCTCGCTGTTTTGAGCAATGATGGTCGATCCGTTATTTTTTATCTGTTCCAGGCCTCGAAAGCCGTCAGAACCCATCCCGGTCATGATGACTCCGGTTGCACGGCCCACATAATGATGTGCAATGGATCTGAAAAGATAATCCACAGAGGGTTTGCAGTTATTTTCAGGTGGATCATCGGTAATTTTAATCACTCGACTTGTGCCGTCGGCTCCGGCCATAATTTTCATCTGCTTGCCGCCGGGCGCAATTAATGCGACATTCGACAGAACAGGGTCTCCGTCTTTTGCCTCTCTAACCTCAAAAGAACATTTGGTGTCCAAGCTCTTGGCCAGCGACATGGTAAACATCGGCGGCATGTGCTGAACAATTAAAATTGGAACGCCTAAATTAGAAGGTAAAGACGGCATCATTTGAGCCAAAGCCCTGGGTCCTCCCGTAGAGATGCCAATGGCTACAATTTCGGATTGTCGTCTCAGCCTGTCTGTGATTGCATTCATGCGCTGAACGACCTGATCCGATTTCGACAAATGCTTATCTTCTTTTCTGGATGTTTTTGAACCTATTTTCCCTTTGAGTAGATGCTTTATTTCATTTCGACGGGTAAATGCCTTCAATATTGGAAGAATGGTCTTTTTTAAGGCTTCGGTATTCTCGGCCATGTTCCCTTCCTGAGGCTTGAGAATAAAATCAAACGCTCCCAAATCCAGAGCCTTCATGGTCATCTCACCGCCTTCATGGGTCAGCGTGCTGAGCATGACGGCACCCACATCAAGTCCTTTCTCATTTATATACTCAAGGACTTCAAGACCATTCATCTCCGGCATTTCGATGTCTAATGTCAAAAGGTCGGGTTTTAGAGAAGCAATTTTTATTATCGCCGCCTTTCCATTGTGAGCGGATCCCACCACTTCAACATCGGGCAAGTCAGAAAGAACATCGTTTACTATTTTTCGATATACAATGGTATCGTCTACAATCAATACTTTTAGGGGTCTATCATTAATCACCAGCTATCCTCTTTCATTAGTCAAAGTTCAATGCCTAACTTTCTTCTTCCAATACTTTTTCCACATCTAAAATTCCAATCAAGCGGTCTTTGGTTTTGAATACACCGGTGAAATATTTTCCCTGAACGCCACCGATGTTGGCCGGTGGAGCCTCAACCTTTTCCCATTCCGCCTGGAACACATCGCCGATTTGCTCCACCATTAACCCAATGTGTTCTTCGTTTGAATTGACAATGATATTACGCGTTTTATCGCTTAGTTCGGTAGATTTGAGACCCAATTTATTACCAAGATCGATAATGGTAACGATTTCACCTCTCAAATTCAAAATCCCCAGGACATAGTCTGGCGCTTGAGGTACCCTTGTCATTTCGATGAGCTTATTGATTTCTTGAATTTTTAATATATCCATACCGCATAAGGCTTCGCCGATAAAAAAGCTTGCAAGCTCTACGGTATCGCTGTGTTTTTCAGTTTGTGCTGATTGTGACATCGATTAGCACCTCCATCGGTATTTTTCATTGGGCTATGAGCATTACTCATTTGTCATTGGATATTTTGTATTGATCATTTGTTATTCATCATTCATCACTTTTCACTCTTCGCCAATCAATGATAATTGTTTTCTTTACTCAGACTTCTGATCCCAATCTAATATTCAATTCTTATCCCTGACCTGTCAATTCAACTACACTTTAAACTTTCCGACTATTTTATTTAATTTGGCGCCCATTTTGGTCAGTTCTTCTGCGCTCAGATTCACCTGGGCACTGCTGTTGGACATCTCACCCGCCGACTGATTGACGCCGGAAATATCGCTTGCAATTTCAGCAGATACGGTTGAGCTTTGTGCCACATTTTCATTCACTTCCTGAATGCCCTGTGATGCCTGAGCAACATTTCCGGCAATCTCTTTAGTGGTGACCGATTGCTCTTCAACTGCCGTTGCAATCGTGGTAACAATTTCATTGACGTCATTGATGATCTTTGTAATCTGGTTGATTTCGGACACCGTTGCGTCCGTTGATCCTTGAATGGCGCCGATTTTTTCCTTTATTTCTAAAGTTGCTCCGGCGGTCTGTTTGGCAAGGTCTTTGATTTCATTGGCCACAACAGCAAAACCTCTGCCGGCTTCACCGGCCCGGGCCGCTTCAATAGTGGCATTTAACGCCAGCAGGTTGACCTGTTCGGAAATCTCGGTGATTGTCTCGACAACCTTTCCGATTTCATGGGCTGCACTTCCCAGTTCATCTACCTTGTTCGAAGCACTCTGGGTCTGAACAACGGCCTCACCCGTGATTTTGCTGGCTCTTTCGGAATTTTGTGCGATTTCATTAATGGTAGAGGTCATCTGTTCGGCTGCCGTTGCCACCATACCCACATTTGTCGCTGCTTCTTCCATGGCGGCAGCTACAGAGTTCATATTGGAACTCATCTCTTCCGAAGCAGCGGCCACTGCGTTCGACTTTCCGGCCATGTTTTCAGCACCTCCGGACATTTGTGCAGAAAGACTGGACAGATCAGCAGAAGAATTGTTCAACATTTCGCTGTCTTTAGCAATATCTTTGATAATGCTTGCTACCCGTGTTACAAAAGTATTGATCCATGCAGCCATTTTATCAAGCTCATCTTGAAGCACACTCTTTGCTACCGGACACTGCACACAAGATTTAAATTCGCCCGAAGTGAGACATCGGCACTTAATTTCTCCCGGCGCATTGGAACCGATTTCCTGCCAGCAGCTTGTTTTCTTGCCAAAAGCCGGACAATCTGTATGCTTGCATTTTCGCATAGCTGAACAGTCGACTTTTTGCATGGAAATTCGCTGGGTCAAATCACCTTTTAGCACCATTTCTCTGACTGTATCATAAGATGTTTTGATCGGCCGGTTCACCAACTTTTCTACTATAAAGTAAAAAAGTGCTGAATATACTATAACAAATGCGAGTCCGACAAAAAGGTTGCTCAGAACAGTCTCTTGTTGGTAATTTTTTACAGTGAATGCTGCTACAATTACAATCACCATGGCAATCATAGCCGTCATCAATTTTGTTTTGGTTGTCTGAATTTTAAACATCTCCTTTCTCCTTGTTTTTTTACTATCATTTAACTATACTTTAAATTTTCCTACCATTTCATTCAACGTCTCTGACAATCTGGCCAACGCTTCGGCACTCATGTTCACCTGGGCGCTGCTGTTGGACATCTCCCCTGATGCTTGGTTTACATCGGTGATATCTTTGGCGATATCTTTGGAAACATTGGAACTTTGGGCAACATTCTCATTGACCTCCTGTATGCCCTGTGAAGCCTGGACAACATTTTCGGCAATCTCTTTGGTGGTTGTCGACTGCTCTTCCACCGCCGTGGCAATAGTTGAAACAATATCATTGACGTCATTGATAACCTTTAATATTTGGCCGATTTCCGTAACCGTCGCATCGGTTGAACCTTGTATGGCCCCGATCTTTCCCTTTATTTCTTGAGTTGCATCGGCAGTCTGTTTGGCAAGATCTTTGATTTCATTGGCTACGACGGCAAAACCTTTGCCGGCTTCACCGGCACGGGCCGCCTCAATAGTAGCATTTAACGCCAAAAGGTTCACCTGTTCGGATATTTCAGTGATGGTTTCGACAACCTTTCCGATTTCATCGGCTGCACTGCCCAGTTCGTCGACTTTGTTCGAAGCACTCTGGGTTTGAACAACGGCCTCACCGGTGATGTTACTGGCTTTTTCGGAGTTTTGTGCAATTTCGTTGATCGTAGCGATCATCTGCTCGGCTGCCGTAGCGACCATGTTCAGGTTGGTCGCGGCTTCTTCAGTAGCTGCAGCAACGGAAGTCATGTTTGAACTCATTTCTTCTCCGGCAGCAGCAACCACATTGGCCTTTTCAGACGTCTGTTCCGCACCGGTCGTCATCTGTCGAGAAATTTCGGATAACTCCCCGGAAGCATCCTTGACCTGATTCGCGTTTTGAGCAACATCTTTGATAATTTTTTGTATCGTCTCTATAAATCTGTTAAACCATTCGGCCATTTCGCCAACCTCATCTTTTGTTTCCACCTTCAGTCGCTTGGTCAGATCACCTTCCCCTTGGGCAATATCTTTGAGCATCTCTCCGGCGTGTTTGATCGGCACAGTAATTTTCCGCGATATATAAGTATTCACAACAGCACCGAGTATCAATAAGATGACAATAACGCCAATTAACTCATTTCTCTGTCTGGCGATGGCTGATTTTATTTCTTTTGTTTTTTGGACTTCCAGTGCATTAATATCATCCAGGTACACACCGGTTCCCACAATCCAGTTCCATGGTTTGAAAAGTTTGACGTACGACAATTTTGCAA
>Ga0307425_1001193_pt1 | contig 15801 bp, 11 predicted proteins | sample SalMarWE160330MG_FD_202152 | JGI IMG/M metagenome (GOLD analysis project Ga0307425, IMG submission 202152) | Salt marsh sediment microbial communities from the Plum Island Ecosystem LTER, Massachusetts, United States - WE1603-30 | ecosystem: Environmental > Aquatic > Marine > Intertidal zone >... | reverse complement strand
GTTCCCGGGGGTAGGCCCTGCCACCAACCCTGGAGGCTTTTCTCCCCGCCCTGCCCGTTTACCCGAAATTTGACGTTTAGCCTTGGCGCGTTGAAGGGCCTCTTCGGCGAGGCGGCCTGACGTTCCTGTTCCATACGAAAAAGCTCCTGTTAGATGGACGGTCTTGCCGCCCGGAAGTGTGAGGTCAAGCGGATGCTCCATGAGATAGAAGGTTGCGTCGCCCGCTGCTCGATGGAGGGCCTCTTCCTCGTCTGATTGCATCCTGAACTCGTCGCCGCTGATATGAAAGACGGCGGATGGCTCAAGCTCGGTCTGTTTAAGGGACTTGGCGACCAGCTTCAGGAGCTCATCGCCCATGTCATGTCCTATATTATCGTTGACCCATTTAAGGCTGTCAACGTCGATTGAAGATTGGAAAGGCAATTTCTCCGCTTCGTCCCATGCCCGGCGGTTTGGGAGTTCCGTGAGAGGATCGGTAAGGAGCTCTTTCCGCATCTCCTTGGACGTCATTTCGGAGACGAGCTTCCTCTTTTTGATATTGGTACGCCGTTCCGGACCGTGATATCCGTGCCATTCGACGGGTCGATCAAAATCGCCCTCGGCCAGCCAGCCTTCGAATTGCGTCCAGTCCATACGGGCCATGGGGCCATAGCCCTTCCAGCCTTTCTCGTAGTTGGACATGTAGCCGGAGCGGGCCGCCCTCTCGGTTCCGTAGCCCAGGAGCACTTTGTGCTCGTCGAACTTGCGGGTACCAGGATCGACCTGGTTCTCGATAAAAACGGGGAGCTTCGCGATCGGCTTTTCCGGCTCGGGGTTGATGAATACGTCAACCTGGTCGCCGTCGTTCCCCTGGGTGCCCCGGATATAGCCGTAATGCGCGGTGAGGGTTTGCTCCCACTGCTTCGCTGCTCCTGGCTTGCTTCTCCTCACGCCGCCGGCGGGGTTCTCGACTGAAATATCTACACCGTGGATCCGGATGTGCCCCTTTTTGTAGTTGCCGGCTTCAATTTGGGCTTCCGAGGGCTCAGGTTCGGCCTCTTCGGCTGCCTTCTGGATGTGCTCGGGCTCCTCGCCGGCGGCTTCCTCAAGCTCCGGCGCTACCGCTTCTTCTTCGGCTTTGACTTCGGGAGGTGGTGTGCCCGGTGCCACGGGTTGTGTGCCTTCTGGCTGCTCTTCGGATGCCCCTTGAACCATTCCACCTGGTCCAGGCGCTCCTGCGCCACCTTCTTCGACGGGTACGGCCCCCCCATGTGTTTCCCGCTCTCCGCGTAGACGTGCCAGCCGTCGCTCTTCTTCATCAGCATTGACCATTTCCTCCGTTGCTGGTGGTGGATATGTGGCAATCGCTCCCTGCCAGGCCTCGTTTAGGTCTGCGGCGGGTTCTGACTCGTCGGCGAGGATTGCTCGGATTTCCTTTGCTGAAAAGCCCGTGTCTGCTGCAATCGACTTAATAACGCTTGCTTCAATCGGCTTTCGATAGCTGGCCGCAGCTTCTTCAATATCTCTCGTTGAGTAGCCTTCATTTTGCAACTCCTCGATTAAGGTACGGTAATCGGCGTCGGACATGCCCTCAATAGTGGAGGGAGCCTGCTCGATCTGCTCGGCGGTGTAGACGATGTCGGGCTTGCGCTGTTCCTTGGCCGCCTCCAGGACGGTGTCCCATATTTCCTTTTGCCGGGTTTCCCGGGGACCCCACTCGTGGCCGGAGAGCCCCTTCTCGATCGCCTTGATGGTCTCATCGCGCCCGAAGCCGTTCTCCCCGATGAGGTCGGGATAAGTGGAGGAATAGCCTTTCCACTCCTCTTCACCGCCAGGGTATTGGAAGCGGAGACGTCCGCCCGGTTCTCCCATTTTGACCTGGGAGAGGAGGTCCTTGACATAGGGAACGAGGCCGCCCATGGCCTCCTGGTTCGCTTTCTCCTGCCGTTCCTTGAGCTGTCCGTGGAGAGCCGTGAGGCCGGCTAAAGACTGCCTTACATACAGGTCGCGAGCGTGTGCGTCTTCGAACGCCTGTGCGGACTCTTGAGCACTTTTGAGCGGCGGTGGAGCAACCTGTTCGACCAGGTCGATGGGTTCACGCTCTTTTTTTTGAGCCCTTTTCCTCGCTTCTGCGATTCTATCTAGCTCAGCCTGTACGGCAGGGGCAAGGGGATGATCGGGTGGAATGTTCTGTTTTATCGCTTCAAGGGCCTGGTCATCAATCTTTCCGGCGTTGTAGTCGCGGCTGATCTTGTCCACCATGCTGTTTGCGGCATCTATGTCCTCTTGGGTGACGCCCTCGCCCGCTTTTTCGGGGATGCGTGGACGAAAGATGTTGTCAGGAGTCGGCTCCTCGCCGGCGAGCAGGTTGTCAACGGCGGTGGTTAGGATTGGATTGTATGAGAAGGTGTTCTTGATGTAGTTCAGATCGTTCTTAGTGAGCGTACCTTCCTTGAAGGCGTTGGCCATGTTGACGGCCGCCTGTTTCGATGCTTCCGGATCAAGAGACTTGCTGGTGACCTTGAGGGCCTCCGAAACGGCCTGCTTCACCTCGGGACGAACCAGGCGGTTCTTGAAGAATTTATCGACTACGCGCCCAAATGCTTTGTTGTCGCCGTTCCTGATGGCGTCATTCACGCCGGGGATGAGTTCACCCAGGGCTTTTTTCTCCGCCGGGACAGCCGCTATGCGCCTCATGAGCGGCAAAATGCCGAACATGACCCCAAAGGCCGCGCCGTTGGCGAAACCGCTCTCCAGTTCCTTGGCAGTGGGCAGGCGCCCCTGTTTCGCGGCCTGGTATGCAGCTTCCCCTGCGCCGGCGGCTCCGAGCTTCGGGATGGCCATGAGTTTGCCGCCTTCTGCGATCTTGCCGTACAGGGTGCCGAGAGCGGTCGCCTCTCCTGCCTTGCCGATCGCTTTGACCATGCCCATGGCCGTAGGTTCTTTTTCGGCCTGCTCTACGCCGGCGCGGACGCCCATGCCGATGGCGAAGTCTGGAAGGCGGGAAAGAATCTGTGCCGATGCATCTGAGAGGTATCCGGTAGCCTTCAGGCCGGTCTTTATAGCGGAGCCGACCGGGATGTCGAAAGCTACCATGGTGGGGAGAAGGCCGCCGATGCTTTCCGCAGTCTGGTAAAGGATATCCTCGGCCGCGTTTCTCGGTTTGGTCTCTTCCCGGGTGCGCTGAACGTTTTCCTCCGGCTGGGTAACGGTCTTCTGCTTGATGATGTCCTTTGCTGCGCGGACAGCTTCCTGCGCCTCGGGGATCTCGGAGAGCTTGTCAAAGGCGGTTTTCATGCCGGGCTCGACGATCTCTAACCCGATCAGGGCGGGCTTGGCCAGGCCGCCGAGGAGCTTGTTGATGTCCACGGCGCCGGAAACCGCGCCGGCACCGAGGCGTCGTGGGAGAGCGCTGAGGACGCCAGGCTGTTCCTCGCCGGCGCTCTCGGGCTGCTCGGGCTCCTCGGGCTGCTGCGGAAACCATTTATTGGGCGCAAACGGGTCCTGGTCGCTTGTGGGAAGCGCCTGGTAGCCGTCTCCCTGGTCGCTCCACAAGGAGGGATCAAACGGGTCCGCCTGCTGTGTATCTTTCGGAGTAAAACTGTCGAAGGGGTCTGCCATTAGTCGCCGTTGGCCTCAACTTTCTTTTTGTCCTTCTTTTTGCCCTTTTTGATCACCTTTTTCTCGACGACCTTCCCGCCGGCGTCAAGCTTGATTCTGATAGTGTCGCCGGTCTTTTTGTCCACGTATGTGGCGCTGACGCCTTTGCCTCGGCTTTTTTTGTCCTCACCCCCACCAAGTGCCCCGGTTTCTTGGGATGTGACATTCTTGGCGTCTTTAGGAATTTTCCCTTTCCAGATCTCCGCCTCCTCTTCCCTGCCGACGTACTCCGCTTGCCCGGGCTGAGGGAGAGCGCGATTTCCCTTAGTGAAACTCTCTCCGGTGGGGGACGAGGTCTTGCGGTACCGCTTGAAGCCGAGTGTTCCCGGTTTGTAGGTAACACCGTCCGGGCTCTTGACGTACTGAACGCTTCCGTCCGGAGCGACGATCTCCTTTGTCCCGTCAGACCATTCCCGGAGCTTCTTGCCCCCTTGGCCGGGCGTCTCGCTCACCATCTGCGGGCCTGCGCCGCCTTTTTGAGTAGCACCCTCACCGCCCATGTTCTCAGTGACGAACTTGCGTGCCCATGCGTCTTTGTCCGGTGGCGCGTCCGGCTTGAGTTGACCGCTTGGGTCTTTGAAGCGGCTGTCGTACTCCTTGAGAGCCTGCGCCATGGTCACCTTTGTGGGGCTCTTGGTACCGGCCTGGATTTTGGCGACTCTCTCTTTTGAGGCTGTATTGATGATGGCTGCCTCGACACGGGGGTCCGCGAAGGAAAGGAGGGACTTGTAGAAATCGTCCTTGGTTTTGAAGTAGGCCGGCTTCTTCTGGCCGCTGAATGTGACCATGAGGTCTGTGCCGTTCGGGCCGAACTCGATATTATCTATCTTGGAGTTGGGGTCCCCGTATTTGTTGAAATAGTCGATTATCGGCGCGGGGTTGTCCGCTGCGAGGCCCCACTTGGCCATATTGAAGTCGTTTTTGCGCTGGACCTGCTGCTGGCCAACATCGAAGGCCTTCTGTTTGAGCCCAAGTGTCCCTTCCTGGACACCAGCCTGACGCTCGGAGACGCCGGCCGCACGGCTTCCGAGGGCTGCGCGGTTCTCCTCGGTGGTCTGCTGGAGGGCCATTTTCTGTTTGTCCATCTCCATTGTGTGCTGCGCGAGGTTCTCCGCGAGGGCCTGTTTCCGCTCTGCGAGATCGAACTCCTTCTGTTTGAGGGCCAGATCTGCTGCCCGGTCCCTGATCACGGTCGGACCTGGTCCGGGGCGACTGATTGAGCCCATGACCGAATATGGGTTGCCGGGTCGGTGGATGGCACTATCCCATGTTCCGGCCGCCGCCCTGCCTGCCGCTACTCCTTGTGCGAATCCCATGTTAAAACCCTCCTGTTATGCCGTGACGCCCGGCACTTTGTAATTGTGCGCCTTGAGCGCGGCCACCTGTGCCGCGTTGTAGAGGCCGATGCCGCCTGATTCACTACCGCCTGATTCACCAGTCGGCAGTGCTCCCGCGCCGCCGCCGCCGCCCACAAAATAGCCGGCCATTTCCGCCTGGGGATTTACCACTGCGTTACTGTACCCCGTGGCGAGGTTGCCCACCGTGTTTGCGAGTGCTCCCATGCTATTGATGCGCGCGGTATCCGCGTTGCTGGCGGCGGTCATCATATTGGCTTCATTGGTGAGGAGATCCGTGCCACCCTTGGCAATGTTGATGCCGGTCTGAGCCGTGGCATTCGGGTTGATGAGCGCTGCCTCTTGCGTGGTGAGCGCCGCGGACCTCGTCTTCTCGGCATTGACGGCCTTGTTTGCCGCGTCGGCTTCGGCTGCCGCCTGGTCGAGGTACGACTTTCTGGTGAGCGCACCGAACTTCCCGGATGTGGGGTCCACGCCCATGCCGAGCATTTCCCTCTGGTTGGCTTCGCGTGCTAAATTCGCCTGTGCGCCTACGTCGGTAATGGCCCGAGCGCGGGCCCCTTCGTAGTCGGGCGTTGCGAGCTGGTCAAGACGGGTGAGCGCCCCGGTGCGCTGCGTCTGCTCGGCCTGCGCCTGGCTGAGGAACTCCTTTGCAGCCGGCGCATAGTTGGTCTGATAGTCCTGATAAGCGTTCTTCATTTGGCCGATCACGTCGTCGAAGCCGGGTATTCCCGTCCCGGATGCACTTCCGCCGCTTGCGCCGCTCGCCATGGACTTGGTAATGTTCTTGATCATATCCATAGCCCCGCCGTACATATCTCCGACGTTCTTGAGCGAAGTAGACCAGTTCGCGAGGAACTCAGACGCCGTTTTCGCGCCTTGGGTGGCCTGGGCTTTCTTGAGCTCCCAGGCCTCCGCTGATTGCTGGAGGTCCTGCTTTGCCTGCTCTGCTGCTGTTTTGGCCAGCTCGGTCTTCGCAGCACTTTGGGCGTTAATATTCCGCTGGTCAAGGGCGGCCTGCTGGTTGTAGTTGAGCCCTCCGTAGTTGGTAAACTGGCCGGAGTTTGGGATGTATGCCATTTTTTAGCCCTCCTGATCGCTTTGTCTGCGGCGAATCATGAGCCCCTCTGTGGAACTGGCCACCGCGATGTCGTCTATTTCGAGGTTTCCCTCGATCTCAAAAAAGAATTTTCTCCCCCGGTCCTCGCTGTCGAGCCGGAAGGGCTTGGGCGAATAAATGGACCTCTCTGTTGACTTGGACCCATCGACGTAAAGCCTGAAGATTAAAGAGAAATCTCCTGAATAATCCGGGACAGCGTCAACGTCTTCAAGGTTGTCGCCGTTGACTTCTATATTTGTGCCCAGGATGTTTTCTCCGATCGCGCCGCCGATCCTGCCGGCGGATATCCGTGCGGTATTCCGGGAAAGGGCCTCGTAATACGCGTCGATGAGAGCCTGGTATGCGGCCCTATCTCCCAGCTCGGAAACGACCCGGGCGACCTGGAACGCGCCTCTCATTGGGTAGAGATTTGTCCGGGAGCGCCATTTGAGCGCCAGCGGAAACGGCTGCGTGGTGTCACCCTCCCACTCGTAGGCATACTTGGTGCCTTCCACGTCCTTGACGAAATAGAGGGTATCTGTGCTGACGTCCCTGAAGGCGGCGTCCGTATACATGCCGAGGGTCGTTACCTCTTTCGTGATGAGGTTGACGATGATCGCCCCTTCCTCACCGCCGGAAGAGTAGAAACCGAAGTAATGCCCGTCGTGAATGTAGCCGTGCATTGTCTCCGGGTGCACATCCGGCCAGGTCTTGGCATCGTAGGAGTCCCGTGTAAGGAGGCCGGTTTGCGCGCCGTCGCAGGCCACAAGACCGTCGTTCGAGGGGTAGACCACGCCTCCGCGGTAAAATGCACTGCCGCGCTTCGAAACGCACGGTGCACTTTCCGGGAAGTGAGTCGGGGTCATAGCCGAGGGATCGACGCCGGTGTATATCACCGGCTTGTTCGCCGTGAGGACCGCAAGCGAGTCTCCTCCTACGGGCGCGAGCCCTACTATCGTATCCGGTACGGAGAGAGAATACTTGATCGGAAATGTCCACGGCCTGTACGGCTCTGAGAAGTAGATATCCTTACCGACAAAGCCGGCCAGGATGCCGTGCCCGACGTACACGAGGCCCTGAAGCGTGTCCAAAGGCGGGTCCCAATCCTCTGAAGGGAGCGTGTCGTCGGCATTGAGGTCGTCGTCAGCGGTAGTGTCCGTGTAGGTCGTCGCACTGGCGGCGATGGCGTCGAGGTACTCGTACTGCCCGAATTGGTCCCCCGTGGCCCTGCGGTATATGCGCTTTTCGAGGAGGTTGTTCTTGTAGCAGCGCCAAGTAACCGTGTTGTCCGTGGTGTCACCGTCCACGGTGTCGTTCCATGTCGGTTCTGAGGCGCCGCTCGTGCCGGCGGTTATGCACTTGTAGAGATATGTCCCGCCCTCATCCCCCACGCCGAATACGAAATCCCCCTCCTCGTAACCTTCTCCGGCCTGCCAGGCGAGGGTCATTGCGGACAGGTTCACGGTCTGTCCGGACTTGCCGGTGATGTTGTCGGAGGCTGGAGAAGGAAGGCCTTCCTCGTACCAGCTCGTAACGATGGTCCACACGTAATTCACAACGCGGTCGTCTCCGGTCCCACCGCCGCCCAGGGAGGCGGAAAGGGCTGCATGAGGGGTAGGGACAGCCATGGGATAAAAGTTGATAGGCATGGCCCCTGCGCCTGTCGTGGCCTCTGTTAAGTTGGTCTTCTTGGGGATGCCGTGTCCGGTGTAATAGAGCTTTCCCGCTGTATCTCCCGAAATGGGCGCCGGCACGATGTCAACGTCTGCTTCCCATTCGAGCCAATAAGCGCCCTGGTAGAGGTAGATGGTGCGTATGGTCCCCGTGTTGACCAGTGAATCGCTTTGGGCGTAGTTGAAAAAGGGCCTGATGTGGCCGTTGACCAGGATGCAGTTGGCCGCGATCTGCGCGCCGTTGAGCGGAAGGACCTCGGGCGCATATTTCGGCCTTATTCCACCCGGTATTGAAACGCCTATTCTCATAGCAATCCACCACCCTGCAATAGGTTCTTAATTGGCCGGCACAACCTGCATCTCGCCGTTGTCACCTGCCAGAACGAAGTCACCGCCAAAGTAAGCCGCACCGCGAAATGTCCCGGTGTACGATTCTGCTGCGTCAACCTCTGTCCAGGAGGTGCCCCCCGTTTCCTTGACCTGAATCATGGCGTCCTCGCCGCATATCAGGAGCGCTCTTCCTCCAAATGCCACCGCTTGGATGTCTCCCGAGTATTCAGGATCCCCTCCAGGGGAAACAATAGTCCAGGTTTCACCCAGGTCTTCGCTTTTTTGTATCTGCCCCGCATCCCCAACGATGTAGAACGCGCCCTCGACGGTATCGTACGCCGCTCCACGCCAGGATGAGGAATAACCCCCGGCCGCTGTCCTGGTCGTCCAAACGGACCCGTCAGGGCTCGTAGCTATAAAACCGTTATCGCCGACAACAACGAAAACCCCTCCACCGTATGCGGCCGCGTGAAGTTCTTCGGCCAGATCAGCGGATGAGGTCCACGAGCTCCCTTGATCGACGCTGTGCTGCATATAGCCGTTATGGCCGCAGGCGACTATGATTGAGTAGTCGTCATTGGGGCAAAGAACTTCAATCCAGGTTGCGCTTACTTGGGTCCAGGTGCCTTTCGAGGCAAGAGAAGCCGCGTAGATCCCCGTAACGCCAAGCGCGGCAAGCCAACGATTATCCGACGCCCCGGTGTAGCAGAGGCCGAATACAGACGCGGAGGGGAAGAGCGGAAAGGTTGCGGTCCAATTTGTGAGATCGTCGCCGTTTGAATACCCCACCGGCCCAGCGTAAAGGATGTCCGGGTCTTCTGGTGAAACAACGCCGTTCGAGGCTTCACCCCCGACGAGCACATTATCAGGACCCCCGTAGGCCGCGCAAAAGAAGGCTATATCGTCCGCCGTGGCACCCGGAGGAAAAGGAGGCCTGTCTGTCCAGGTGGAGAGATCCGTGGAGGTCCGGAAAAAGACTCTCACGTCGTACGCAATGTAGCCGGCAAATCCGGCCACCAGCCATTGCGTTCCTTCCCAAAACGCAGTGACGTACTTGTCGAGGTTTGTTTGCCCTACACGAAGGCTTGGGGTCGCATCGGTCCAATCGCTTATCCCCGTCGGTGAGGTGTAAATATGTCCGTAGGAGCCGTTGTTCTCGACAAGGACGTAATTTCCACCATGCTCCGCGACGTCAGAGACACCATTGTCGTCGTCGAAAACTGCCCCGGTCCAATCTACCCCGCCGTTATCTGAATAGATAATGCGATGTGTGGCCCCGCTAAAGTGTGAGCCCCTCATGAAGGCGGTCCATCTGGAGTGGGTGCTGTCATAGATGATGGCCACCGCATATTGGTAAGCCGTAGTGACGCCATGGCTCACGAGCGACCAGGACTGCGCGCCGTCCGTGGATGTCAGGAGGCGCATTACATTTTCATAAGTTCCATCCTGGACCGCAAAGTACGTTCCCGCGCCGTCATAGGCCACGTCCCTGATTGTCCCGGTTGCCCCGCTCGAATACCTGCGCGTCCAGGTGATACCGTCAGGGCTGGTCTGGATCTCTCCGTACTCCCCAAGGGCGATAAACAGGCCGTTGAGATAGCGCACCCTTACAAATGGGCGGTCATAGCTTGCGTCGGCTGTCCGTTCGGTCCATGTTACTCCGTCAGATGATGTCAGGATGGATGGAGTATGAGTCGAGTATCCCGCGTCGCCTCCAACAATAACCCACACACCCCCGCCATAGGCGATGCCCGGGAACTTTTGTGAGTCATCCCAATGGGCGCTGATCTTGGCGAGCATATCCCAGGTGACGCCGTGGTCGGTTGACTTGTAAATTCTAGGGTAGAGGGAATAGCCCGTGTAATGGCCGGTCGCGAGGATAATTGATCCGTCGGTTGCCATGCCCTCGATTTCAGAACGGAAATAGCAGGGCGCAACGGGAAGGTTTTCCTCAGTCGCAGGGCCACCGCAAAAGTCCCCGGCGAGGCGTTTCCATGTTGTGCCCGAGATGCCGATAAACCAGCGCTTGGTGCAGTCGGTCGGGCCGGACTGATAGAATTTTTCACCGGGATAAGCCACGGCATAGATGCCATTCGGGTTGACGGCTGCGGAGCGGAAGCCTGTTTGCTGGAGAAACCCCGTGAGGTTGGCGGCAACGGCACGTTGACAGATCAGGTCGCCCTGGTTCCAGGCCCGGGCAGTTGTCCCGTCCTGGCCGCGCGATACGGTCAGCTCGTCGCCCACGATGTCGGTCACTTTGACGATTTCGATGTGATGAGCCGGATCTGTGATGGTGAGGTAAAGCACGCGCCCGGAGAGCCACCCGTCCACGAAGGCCCGAGCGCCTCCCTGCGTAAGGGTGAGCGTTACAGCCGTAGATGTGACGGCCGCCGCCAGGGCGGCATAGGCCAGGTCGTTGAATCCGTGCTCTGCATTAGGCGGCATGTTAGTTCATTTCCTTCCATGTGGTTCCAGTGCAGTGTTTCCACCATACCTCGGTGGTGCTGTTGTAGACCTCCTCGCCCGCGTAGTTGGCGGCGAGAGAGCCGTCGGGGTCTTCAGTCACGGTGCGGTAAACGCCCTTCTGGAGGAAATTCGCGAGAACCGCAGCGTTGAGGACGAGCTTGACGGTCGCCCCATTCGAAAAAGAGTTGCTTCCGCCCCTGGTCACGGTGAGGATATCTCCGGACCGGGCGGTGCATATCATCCATTCGGTATTGTCTACCAGGATGTAGAAACCCTGACCGGAGCCGGCAGTCACGGCGGGAAACAGCGCCCCGTCTCCGGCAGCGACGGACAGGGTCACGTCGGCGCCCCCGATATCGGCCGCCAGGGTTGACTCCGCGTTGTTGGTGAACAGGTATTCGGTCATAGCCAGCTATCCCCCCGGAAGTTGATGGTGTGGGGCTGCGGGGTCGCGCCAGTGTTCCCGAGAAGGTTAATCCGCCCCATCTCGATTTCGAAGTCGGCACGGTCTGAAAACGCCTTTTTGGGGTCATACCACGGCATGGCGCGCTGATCGTAAAGGAGCGCTTTTGCTCCCTTTTCGACGGCCTTCTTGTAGAGCGTGAAGAGGAACGACGGCACAACGGTTGCCGTTTCGATCGGTGAGAAAGACGCAGTCACGAGGAGGCCGCTTGCGCTCGCAACCGTCGGAATGGGATACAGATTCAAGATCATCGTGGCAGGGTTTACCCAATATTCGCTGGGGGCCGCTGCGGTGTCGAACTTCCATGCGCCTGACTTGGTGATGCCGCGCTGAGCGTTCCTGGCGGCGAAAGGGTCAAGGAGAGCGAATTGATTGTCGTCCGCGCCGTCATCCTTGTACTGCACTGCCTCGACGCTGTTCACTTTGGCGTAGGACGAGAGCGAGGCGGGAGGCGAGAGATCATAGTCACGGTCATTTGCGACGACGCTGATCCTGTCGAGGTCGTCCATCCAGATGAGAGTCGCCTCGCACAGCTCGATCGCTGCGGCGAGAACAGCCTGCTCCTTGGCCGGGGTAGGCGCTCCGGGGATCTGGAGGTACGGGTTCCACGCTGAAAGCTCGGTTGTCATTTTTTTACCCTTTTGGCCTTAGTAATTTACAAATCGGGGCTTTTTATTGACAGATCAGCCGGTTTTGTTCACAAAAAGCTGGAAATGTTCACTGCGCGGGCTTGCCCGCATTCTTCCAGGCGTTGAACGGCAACGGCTGGCTTTTCCCCCCGGCTGTTTCCACCATGGTCTTGTAGTTGGTGTACTTGCGCTTCTCTATGGCGTTTGCGGCCGAAAAGGCGCTGTAGTTGTTTCCGCTCGCTGTGCTTGGGGCCTGAGTTTTCTTCTGTTTTTTGTCCGCCATTATGACGTTCCTCCTTTCTTCGCGGAAGTAATCCCGAGTGCGTTAAGATAGTTGGACAAGTGGCTTTTGGAACGCTCCGTATTGCCGGGCAGGTCGGTGTCCTTGCCGAACGCCCTGAACAGGATGTAGTCGAGGAGCGTATTGACGTACTCGTTTGAGACCCCAGCCCGTGCGGTTTCCCATGCGCCCCCGGAGTCCCATACGATGGGTGTGGGGACCTCGGACCTGGTGAGTTCGATGAATGTGGTGCCGTCTGAGGGAGGACTCACCCAAAACATGGCCTGGTTGGCGGGGTCCGGAGCAAAGTCCTTGATTGTTGCCGCTGCGGTTTCCTGTGCCCACCCGGGGGAAAACTGGCTGAGGAGCGCGACGGTCGTTTCATTGACCACGTTTCCCGGCGTCTTTCCATCGGTCCCGAGGTTTCTTGTCGCGCCGATGACCATAATGCCGCTCGGGTCAAGGACCTGACGCGCGCCGGCGGCCAGCTTGAACGGGCCGACAACGGCGTTCGCCTTGGGAACAAAAGAAACGATCTGGCGGGAGCCCATGTTCCCCCACCCGACGAGTTTTTGCACTGTCCACTCGTTGTGGCCGGCGTCGATGAGCTGCTCTGCCGCCAGATCAATGACGTATTTCATGGTGACGTTTGCCATTATCCCTCTTCTTCCATGCGCTTAACGCGGGTGGCTTCGGCGAAGGCCTTGAGCTGAGGCAGGAGCATTTTATCGTCCAGCTCTTCCCCATACTCGCGGAGCATGTACTCCTTGACCTGGTTCTTTGTCCTCATGGCGCGGATGTCCTGCACCTCGCGGTCGCTATCAATTTTCTCCTGACGGTTCTTTGCGAGGACCTCCTCTTCCGTCTGAGGTTCTGCCGGCTTGATGTCGGAACTCTCCATGTTGGGAGTAAGGCTTTCATCGACAAGTTTCGCCTCCTGCTGGTCGAGGGCCGCGCTTTCCGTTTCGAGTTCCGTAAGGCGCTGGGCCAGTTCCTTGGCCTTGGCCGCCTCCTCATTCATGCGCACGCGCCCACCTTCAGCGGTGAGGGCGGTGATCCGGTCGCGCTGCGCCTGGATCTTGTTCTGCAGAGCGGCAATGCGCGTCTCGGCCTTGTCGGGATCGAGGGGCAGCATATCCTTGCGGGCGGCCAGGGCCGCCGTCCAGATATAGATATGGCCTGACTTCAGTTGTCTCAGGTATTCGGGCATTGTTCTTTTCCTCCTTCGGTTTTGGCGTAGGGCCGCCCTGGTCAAAGCGGCGGCCCTCTTGGGTTGTCTGTTAAGCTGGATTAACTTCCTGTTAACCAGGCGTTAATCCGCGTCCAGGTCGGCCGCGAAGTACGCCTCCGCCCAAAAGTCCGCGACGAAGGCGTTGGTTGCAGCGTCGTTGAAGATGATGGTGACGGCCTTGTCTGCGGCGCAGAAATAACCGAACAGGTTATCCGTGCCGTATCCCAAGGCATCCGTGGTGTAGTAGACATCGCCGGGCGTCCCGTTCATGTCCACCCCATCCAGGAAGCCGTCAGTGTCCCCGCCGGTGATGCCCACGTCGATGGTGCATTGAGCGCCCTCAGCGGTTTTCAGGCGGTCGCAGATCCGCTTGATGACGGTCCCCTTGTGAAAGTGGAAAATGTCGAGCGTGTCTCCCGACGCAAATCCGGTGGCCGGAAGCGGCTGCGCGACGGTCGGAGTGGCCTTGAGGGCCAGCCCGCCGTTGGCTATGAGGTCCGGAATATCGAGGCGCCGCCTGACGCACTGCATTCCCGGAGCGTCGAAGGCAATCGCATATCCTTCTCCTTTAAACGTGTAATTTGTTGCCATAGTGAAGTTCCTCCCGGTTCATGGTTGTTGTGGGCCCCCCCCATGTGCGCGGAGGGCCCCGGTTATCGGTTATTAGCCCTTGGTGATGTAGCAGTCCGTCATGGACTCTCCCTTCAAGACCTCGTAGCCGTAGACGTTGAGCCCACGCACGAGGGTTCCGAAGGTGCTCTCTGACCTAAGAGACTCCATTTTGGTCATTTGAGAGGCGAAGCTGAGGGCCGATTTGTGACCGAACATGCTGTGCCAGCACGTTACGGTGTCGCTCACAGATGTGAGGAGGTTCGAGGTGTAGAGCGTAAAGCGGTCGATCATCCCGATCCGGCCGTTGCGGGCGATGCTCGTCCCGTCTCCGGAGAGCGAAGCGTCCTTCAGGTCGGACTTTTTGATCTTGCCGGCAAACCAGGCGGGAATGACGGCCCACCTGTTCTGCTCCGGGATGTTCTGCTCATCCAGGACAGTCCCGTTGTCGGTGATCAGGTCCAGGATGTTGACGGTTGTGACCGGGAGCGGAGATCCGGAGGCCCCCAGGTTGAAGTCGCCGCTCTGCTTCCCGGCGCTCGCACCCTTGTTGTAGGTGTCCGCGTCGGCGTAGATGTCGGCGAGTACCCCGGTGTCCACGACGATCTTCATTTGCTGGCCGGCGTCGTCCGACCAGGACTCCATGAGCGCGACGTCGGACTGGTGCTTGTCTATGTCGTCGCAGATGAAGTTGAAGTACTTGGCGTGGTCGATCTCCAGGGAGACCTTGGGGCTGTTGGGCCTCTGGATAATGAGGCTCGCGTTCTTGGAGTAGTCGCGGATCACGATGTCCGGGACGGTGCGAATCCATACCTTATCGCCCTTGTCCTTGATTTCGCCCTCGTAATCCGTATTGGAGATGGCCGCGAGGACCGTGGCTGCGTAGAACTTGACGAGCAAGTTCCCGCTCCAAATCTCCGGGATGAAGTTTCCGCTGTACTGCGGGGTTCCACTGGCTGCGTTTATCATTTCCTACCCTCCTGGCGGCCTTTTGTCCGCGCGCCTGGGGATCGGTGTGAGGCTATTGCCCCATTCCTGTCCGTGTAAGGCTGCGCTGAAAGGCCCTGGATTTTTTTGTAAATTCCTCAAGTGTGATCTTCTTCCGTGCGAAGTCGTCCGCCGCTTTCTGCATTTCCTGCGGCGTGGGAGCGTTCGCGTCCTCTTCGAGGTTGAGTTCGCCGCCGCCGGTGCCCTCGGGCATGATTTCCCCCCGGAGCGCGTCGTCGTCCTGTCGCTTTCGTGGTGCGTTGTCTCCCCTATGACCGTTGGCTTTGAAGGCTTTGAAGAACTTGGAACAGCGGTTCACGTCGAACTTGGCGAAGTGGCCCTGGAGCACACCCATTCTGACCAGTCCGGTGGTGGGGTCTTCCTCGTTCAACCATTCGATAAATGCCGGATCGTTGTTGATGTCCCTGCAATCGGGCACGATCCTGGCGAGGTCGATCCAGAATTGCTCCATTTCGGTCTTGGCGGTCTTCTTTTCGGTGTTGTCCAGGCGGTTAAGGAGATTTGCGATCATGCGGTTTTGGGCATTGAACTTTGCAATAAGCCCGTTTTCACCGCTCATCTCATTTCCGTAACCCTCGAAGTCGTCGGGGTCGAGGTCTTCGAAGGGGCCGCGCAGGGAATCCGTGTCCGGGTCCGCCGGAGTTCCGGCTTCACCTCCGCCGTCCGAGGCCTGCAAGTTGGCAATGAGGCCGTTGAGCGTCTGCACGGTTGCTGCTGCGTCTGCCACCTGCCCGCGTAGGCGCGCGTTTTCGGTGTCGAGGTTGCTCACCCGTTCCTGGAGGCTGTTTACGTCTGCCGTGATCTCGGCATCGTATTTCCCCTTCAGGACGTTGTAGCGCTGTTCCCAATCGACCGGCCCCTTGTCCTTCTCCTTCTTATCCACGTCAGTGGGCTCAGGAGATGACTCATCGGGCTTCTTAGGCGGTTGATCCTCGGCCTTGGGAGGGGTTTCCTGGCCTTCTTGGTCGGCCAGCTTCTTTTGGGCCTCTTCCGCTTCTGCGCGCTGCTTTTTCACTGCT